>JAABUP010001611.1_pt1 | contig 47111 bp, 43 predicted proteins | sample 5559201 | NCBI WGS metagenome assembly JAABUP01 (sample SAMN10711887, study PRJNA513373) | rock metagenome | isolation source: Antarctica rocks | place: Antarctica
ACTTGGTATCACTTCAGTTCATTAAAGTCTAAAAAGGTTGGAAGAGAGCCTTGCTCCAATGATAGAGATGTTGGCTGGAATGGAGAAACAGATAGGTCGTCTGGGAGATGAGACTAACGCCGGCAGTGGGATATGAAAGGTGTACAAGAAGAAATTTTAGGTGTGAAAGAAGAGATGTCTAGTATGAAAAAAAAGATGACAAAGATGGAAGAAAATACGACAATGATGGAAGAAAATACGACAATGATGGAAGGGATGATTGTGCAATTGAGGGATGATTGTGCAATTGAGGGATGAAGTATGGGTAGGAGAAGAAAGACTTGTTAGAACTTTTGAAGAGATGAAAGATCTGCTGAGGGATATGAGACCGCGAAAGAATAACTTGAAAAGAAGTATGACAGCCAGACTGGGCTTGCAAAGAAGGGAGGAGAGAGAAAGAGGTGCATAGACAAGGGGACTTATCAGATGAAGAAGAATAAGAGGAAGCTGAGGATTTAGATAGGGTTTGGCTTATTATCGCATAGCATATACACACTTACTTCTGCAATGGGAATTTTATCCTTTAAAACTGTGTTATGTGATGTGTTATGACTTGTTGTGTTAGGGTTTTCCTTATTACATTAGTAAGTATGTTATATACTTACAATCCTTTTTTCACTTAAGAAAAAACCCGACCAGCCTTATTCCAATTTTCCAAAAAAGGAAAAAAAATTTTTTTATTATAATACAACACATTAATTTTTATGTTTAAAATTAATTAATTAATTAATTAAAAAAAACACATCTTTTTATTCACAATTTACCAACATTTATTATTTATTACTGATAAAAATGACACACTAGACGAAAAAACAGGTTTTATTACTGATAAAAATAACACACTAGACGAAAAACCAGGTTTTATTACTGATAAAAATTTAACACTAGACGAAGGGACAGATTTTATTACTGATAAAAATAACACACTAGAGGAAGAAACAGGATGGATTACTTATAAAAATATCACACAAGGTGAAGGGACAGATTTGATTACTCATCGAAATAAGAAGCAAGATAAATTTTGAAATCTTAAAGCTAAGTTTTCTACTATTTCTATGTGATGAGAACGGTGATTTTGATCTTCAAATGCAAAAGACATTGGAACTTTATACTTAATCTTTGCATTATTTTCAGGGCTCTTAGGTACAGCTTTTTCTGTACTAATTAGATTAGAATTATCTGGGCCAGGTGTACAATATATTTCAGACAATCAACTCTACAACAGTATTATTACTGCACATGCTATACTTATGATATTTTTTATGGTCAAATTAAATGCAAACATGTTAAGTGAAAATTTAAATCTATCTTCAATCTTGTTTTATCGTAGATATAGCACCCACAGGATTGTAAAAGATTGTGATATAAAAATAGGTAACGATAATAACAATAAAGGTAATAAATATTTTAAACCTTGTCCACCGCAATGTGGTAAGGGACAAGATAAATATGTAAAAATTTTAGTCGAAGATCCTTATAATAACAGAGATATAATACTAAAAATGACTAAAAAGCAAAAAGGTATTTATGTATGAGAAACTCTAGACGGAAAAAGTATGTATGTAGGTCATTCTATTAATTTGTACAATCGTATAAGTTCCTATTTTATGCCTTCAATACTTAACACTAAAGCACGTAGAGTTCTTAGGTACTTAAATAAATCTGGTTTTAATAATATAAAGTTGACTATATATATTATCGACGTTAGTTCTAGTTTAGATCAAGTAGTAGCATTAGAACAACATTTTATAGATACTTTAAAGCCAAATCTTAATGTAGACTTAGTTGCAAGTAGTTCTGGTTATCACGAGCAAATGTCTCAAGAGATACGTGATAAGCTACGTAAAGAAAGGGGTGGGGTACCCACCCCTATTTACGTATATGATTCCTTTACTCTTAATTTATTACATATATTTGAGTCAAAACAACATATGTATAGTTCAATAAATATTCATCATAAAACTTTAAATGATTGTTTAGACTTAGGTACTTTATACCTTGGTTATTTCTTTTTATCTCAAGATTTACTTGAAACTGTAAGTACTAACCTGTTAACTTTAGATGAACTAAAAACTTTAGTTATAAGCAAACGGGATTTGTACAAAATTAAACACCCTCAAGCTAAAGGTATACTTGCAGAATTTAAAGATGATACAAGTAAAAACTTAGAATTTGATTCTTTAAATAGTTTAGCCAAACATCTTAAAGGTGATGGTCAAGTAATTAGAGATTACTTAAAAGGAACTAAATCAGGTTATTATCGTGGTAAATGAAAATTTACTAACAAAAAAATTTAAATTTAACTCAAACTAAAAATATAGTACTATTCTATATAATGGCATGGCCGGCTAAGGCAGAAATGTTTTACTTTCTTTTTGCTATATGCTGGAATCCCTTTAGAGCTCTTAGAACTAGTAATACAGACTTTCTTTATTTTTGAAAAGCGGTATAATACAGTTACATTTTAAGAGATTAGGCAATCAGCAGGAAACCAAAAGTACAGGGGCTGGTTTTTCTTTTCGAAGAATGCATTAAACACCTGTAAATAGTAGGATCCTCAGAGACTACACGCAAAATACCTTAGTAAATTATATACAGGTAAAGATATAGTCCAGCCGTTAGTGAAAATTAACGGATCGCATGCCCGCAATGATTGGTGGATTCGGGAATTTTTTATTACCATTATTAGTCGGTGGTCCTGATATGGCATTTCCTAGATTAAATAACATAAGTTTCTGATTATTACCTCCTAGTTTATTATTATTCTTATTTGCTAGTGTAATAGAAAATGGAGCCGGTACAGGATATAATAAACCTTGAGCAAGTTTAGAGAAGTCCAACAGCGTCAAACTCCGGGGAACCCCTAAAGCCTCTGGTACCAAGCGATAGTCGAAAGGCTATTTGTGGATGAAGTAATTACTCATGTACGGTAACAAGTCAGAGGATATCTGTAAAGAAAATGGGCAATCGCGGATCTAAGTCAGGTTTTACTTAAAAATCTGTAAAAGAGCAACGAGTAGATGGCACTGGATATATAGTTTACATAGTTATATATTTAAGGTGTATTCTAGTAGCCTTTGAAAGAAGGTACAACAATAAAGTATGAAAAATTATTTTCTATCTACCCTGGATGATATTGATTGTTGTTTAAATTGTAAGATAGCTCGACCTATATAATCTTGTTTAAGTGTTTACTTGGAGTTTATCTCTTTAATGTTTATCTCTTTATAACTTTAACTATAATGCACGAAAAATAGAAGTTTTTTGTTATTTATATTTTAGCCCTACCTTTAAATTTTATTTACACAGGTCTAAAAAAAAGACTCTTTTCTACTAGCAGGATTTTATTAATGGATGAAAACGATACTGATCATAGTGAATCTAATTCTCAAATAACGGTTGTTAGTAATGATACTTTTGATTCCAATACCAGTAGACCAGAACAAAAGTTCGAAGAAACTGATAAAAGGATAAAACATTGTTTGGATGAAAGCAAACAAACACGTAATGACTTTAAGCGTCTATGTAATTCGTATGATAGTATGCAGGAGCAAACCGCCGCTAAATATTTGAGACCGGAGGAAAAAATAGAATTTGATTCGATCGTAGCAGCACAACGTGAAGAAATCAAAACCCAAAGAAATGCTATTGGTCGTAGTGCTAGCCTTCAAGCGCGTATAAATACCAACCAACAAGCAAATAAAGTTTCTATTTATGAAGCCGAATCTTTCAAATTACGTAAAAATTTCCTCGATGAAAAAATAGGTAATACTCTCACATATCAAGACAAAAATATGTTAAACGAAACAAGTATTGCACAGAATGGTTTAGCTAAAGATTTACTAACACTTAATAATAATGTAAATAAACTATCTGATAAAAAACAAATGCTGGCAAGTGCTATGAACAAATTGGAAAGAGAAAAACTAGAAAACCTAACCACTGTGGGTGAAAGCTCAGGTGGTGTAAAAAGAAATAGAGAGATTTCACCAGAGCAAGAAGTAAACACAACAAAACAACAAAAGACTAGAGCAGAGAGCTCTTTATTAGATGATTATGCGGATCTTAGTACAGAATATGCCGATTATTTTTCCTCTGATGATTAAAGGTAAAAGTCTGAAATACGGAACTTTGTACCCTCCTTTATCAGGTATACAAAGCCATAGTGGGCCTAGTGTAGATTTAGCTATATTTGCTTTACACTTATCAGGTATAAGTAGTTTATTAGGGGCTATTAATTTTATAACTACTATACTTAATATGAGATGTCCTGGAATAAGATTACACAAATTAGCTTTATTTGGTTGAGCAGTAGTAGTTACAGCAGTTTTATTATTACTATCTTTACCAGTATTAGCCGGTAAACCTACAATTCTGCCGGCTTTAAATCTGGCTATATGCTGGAAACTGTTATATAACTTCGTTTATATATCACAATCAGCAGGAAACCTTTGCCCTGAAGGCTATGGGATCCTCAGAGACTACACGCCAGAATATTTTTGTTGTAATTTATTAACTTTACCTTTTTTTCCTCGTTCATTATATACCCACTCAACTAACAATTCAGATATTAATCATTTAAATACTTCAGCCTTTTCTTCTTACTTATCCGGACTCATAGAGGGAGATGGTAGTATAATTGTACCCAATACTTTTAGATCTAAAAAAGGTAAGCTAAACTATGCTTCTATACAAATAGTTTTTAATTTAAAGGATTTACCTTTAGCCTTAATAATTCAAAAGGAATTAGGTCTAGGATCTTTATCTAGAAAAAAAGGTGTTAACGCTTATATTTTAACGATTAATAGTTATGAGGGTTTATACCTAATAATTTCTTTGATTAATGGTAATATGAGAACTCCTAAAATCTACAGTCTTTATAAATTAATAGGGTTTTTAAATAACTTAAAAAAGACTACGATAGAAAAGAAAGCTATTAACAATAGCCCTTTAGAATCTAATGCCTGATTATCTGGTTTTATTGAAGCAGATGGTTCTTTCCAAGTAAGAACTACTCTTAGTGGTAAGTACCCTAAATTGGAATGTAAATTAGAAATATCTCAAAGACGTACTGATCATAATGGGTATGATAACCTAGAGTTTTTAAAAGGAATAGCTGAAGTATTTGACACTTCAGTAAAAGAAATTAGATCCAACCAGCCTTCCCCAGAATATCTGGTGAGAACTTGTAACACTAAAGGAAATATTAACGCAAAAAACTATTTAAGTAATTTTCCTTTATTTGGAACTAAATACTTAGACAGTATGGATTGAATGAAAGTAGTGGATATCTTCGTACAAAAGGAACATAGAACACAAATAGGTAAAGAAAAAATTGTAGATATTAAATCAAGTATGAATGACTATAGAACGTCGTTTACTTGGGATCATTTACAAAAATTTTACAACTTAAAAATATAAGATATAGTCCGACCAACCATGAGAGTGGTTGAGTGTCTGCACTAAGCTATGTAATATTATAATTATACCGCTTTTTAAACCGAGTTACAATACTTAAGGTTATGGGATTCTATCCAGCGGGCCAACAAATTATTGGGAATTACTATGGTTTTAACCGACAGAAACTTTAATACTTCTTTCTTTGAAGTAGCTGGAGGAGGTGATCCCATATTATATCAACATCTTTTCTCGAAGAGCATATATATAATACAATACTCAACAGTTTTTTTTTAACTTTCCTATATATACATCATAAAGCAATAAACTATTCAACTTTGCAATGTAGAGATAAATGGACTTTTTCCGATTTTCATAGTAAGTACAAAAGTAATTTTCCTAATAACGAAGTACCTTCAAGCGAGTTTTTAACTTGATTTATTGGTTTTACTGAGGGAAGATTTAGAGAAGGCTGTTTCATAGTTAATAAAAGAGGAGATTTAGCTTTTATAGTAACTCAAAGTACAAGTGATATTGGAGTGCTACACTTTATAAAAGAAACATTAGGTTTTGGTAAAGTTATACCCCAGTCATTGGCTACTAGCAGATATGTTACTCAAAGTAAAAAGGAAATAGACATAATTATCTCTCTTTTCAATGGTAATTCTGTTCTGCCTAGTACGAAAGAAAAAGTCAGAAAATTTATACAAGGGTTTAACATATGAGTAACTAAAGGAAGTATAAGATTAAATTCCGTAAGTGTGATTAATAAATCAATTTTACCTACTCTAGATGACAGGTGATTAGCTGGCTTTACTGATGGAGAGGGTTGTTTTTCTTGTTCTATAAAGGAGAAAGGATTTTCCTTTAATTACAGTATAGCTCAAAAAGGGGAAAGTAACCTTTTTGTTCTGCAACACATATGCAACCTATTTACAGTTGGCAAAGTATCGTCTCATTATGTTAAATATGTATATGAATACCGTGTAAATGGTGTTGAAAACTGTAAATTAATTTTTCCATACTTTGACAAATATACCTTATATACGAAGAAAAATTTATCTTATAGCCTATGAAGAGAAGTACACAGAGATCTTATGAATAAAAATCACCTTGACGAGGTAAAAAGAAAAATAATAGCTGAAAAAGTAAAGTTGATCAATCAATCTAATGTATTATAGATATAATGGGAAAACAAGCTTTGGTTTAACGTATAATAACATAAGTTATGAAGCTATAAAGACAGATGTAAAAAGATATAAGATCAAAAATAGCGAATATCATTGTACTTTATTATAAACCCATAATATATCTGAATTGATATACCAAAAGCTTAGTTAGCGTTTAGTTGCAACTACTTGTAACTCTTAAGTAACAATAAATCTAAAATAGCTTAGATTAATATTACATTTATATTATATACCTAACTATAATATATATAAGGAAAAGTTAGTAGATTTCTAGGGCTATGGCCACATAAATCACTAAACGTTAGCAATACTAGTGTTAACGGTCAATAAATTTCTCATTTAAAGACCGTCGGTTATATAAGTGACCGCTACAGACTGGTTCACTGGTAGGTGTCTGAAATGATGCTTAATGTACAGTCGATTTCTTCCATTATATTGATCTGGATTAATATATGCACAAGCCCGGAGTTTATGCTACCGGTACCTGGATTTAATACGAGAGCATCAGCAATGCTGATGATAAGTTAAATTTGAAGAAATGGATTTTTCGGTCAAAGTTGGCCCGTAAATAAAGCAATTTATTTAATGAAATGGACTGTATGCTGGAACTCTGAGTATTCATTAAATTATACTTTATTAGTAAGTGGTATATTATTAGCATTTTTTGTTATATTTTATCCCTATAAAGTTAAAACTTTTTTAATGTCAGACAATCAGCCGGTAACCAAAGGGTTTAATTCCTTAGTAGGAACCTCAGAGACTACACGTCCATTATCCTCTAAATTTTCTTTAAATAAAGAAAATCACACAAAAAAATTAAAAGATAAAGCTTGAAATGAATGGTTAGCTGGTTTAATTGATGGAGATGGTTCTCTATTAGTAAGTAAATTAGGTTACAGTACCTGTGAAATTACAATGTCTTTATCTGACGAGCATGCTTTAGGCATAATTAAACAAAAATTGGGTGGATCTATAAAATTAAGATCCGGTGTTAAAGCCCTTAGATATAGACTACATAATGATAAAGGCATGAGAGATTTAATTAATAGAATTAATGGTAATATTAGACATACATCTAGGTTAAAACAACTAGAAAAAGTCTGTTTACTATTAAATATACCTATAATATACCCAGAAAATATCACATTAGATAATGGTTGATTTTCAGGATTTTTTGATGCGGATGGTACTATTACATATTCCATTAAAAATGGTTACCCTCAATTGACTGTTAGTGTAACAAATAAACTGTTAATTGATGTGATTAATTTTAAAAATATATTCAAAGGTAACATTTATTATGATAAAGGTCAAAACGGTTATTACAAATGATCTTTACAAGCCAAAACAGATATAGATTTTTTCAAAGCATATCTTTTAAGATATCCGTCTAGATCTAATAAAAAACAAAGATTATTTTTAGTAAATCAATATTATTATTTAAAAGATCTTACAGCTTATAAGGCCCCAATAGATAGCCCCTTGTTTAAAGCGTGAATTAATTTTAATAACCAGTGAAACGATAGAGGATAAAGATAGAGTCCGATTTAATAAAACTAATTTTTTAATTAACTGCATAGACTTTAAATATATATTTATATAATTATAAAAAATATAACCCTAACTACTCAAAAAAAAACCTCACCCATTTGTTAGTTTGCATCTTAAAGCTTCCTTTCTTGATAATCCAATGATTCATGCTATGATATCTAATTTAAAATATAAGGAAAGAAGAAATGAACCTTTATTAGAATGTGATTACTCTAGAATAACAAGTGTACTTCTCCCTTATTATTTTTCTTTTAGTAATAATTGATGTATAAGTCCTGAATGAGTTGCTACTGAGAGGGATAGACCAGATTACACTGTATTTTGGATTAATTTTCAAGTTGGAAACTTATATGGTGAAGCTACTCCGTATTTAATAGCAGAGATTAAAAATAGAGTTGCTGTTTCTTGATGAGTACTTTTTCGTAACCAATTATGGGAACAAGCAGATAAGCTTAAACAAGAAAACGGTAGACTGTGAGTTATAGGTCAAATAGGTTTTGAGATTTGTTTCTTTAAGTTTTACATTGAAAGACATGGTTCTGCTTCTAATGATTAGACTAATTTTATCCCTTTGAATCTTAAAAATTGATCAAAAATTGATTTTGATGAATTAGGTATCGGGTAATTTTTCTATATAACAGAAATTACAAACAATAGGAAACAAATTAGGGTTATCAAATGAAAATTTGATGATCCAGACCAAGCTATATATATAGATGAAATGTTTAACCACATGTTAACACATGCCGCTTAAACTATGTATTAATTGGGTTTTATTATATCGCATCCAGAAGTTTACATATTAATTATACCTGGTTTTGGTATAATTAGTACAACTATCTCCGCAAGCTCAAACAAAAGTGTATTTGGATATCTCGGTATGGTTTATGCTATGATGTCAATAGGTGTACTAGGATTTGTTGTTTGAAGTCAATGGCTGGCTTTCCATATCCGTGAGGATATGGTAATAAATTTCGCTATATGCTGGAACAGCTTAGTGTCTATAAGTACTTTTAATAGTGAAAATCTTATAGGCTATGCTCAATCAGCAGGTAATCTTAGTTTTATATCTTCTTCTGTTTTATTAGTAAATTCATGAAAAAAAGAAGGTATAAAAGCTGACAAGAGTTCCTCAGAGACTACACGCGAAACATCTTTTAATTTTAAAGCTTATAGAAAAATATCCGGAAATAATTCCGATAAGATATCTGACGATTGATTAACTTGATTTATTGGTTTTTCTGAAGGAGATGGTGCTTTTCTTACAGGAATAGACAAAGACAAAGACAAAGACAAATACAAAGACAAAGACAAAGACAAAGACAAACGTCTTAGATTTATAATAACTCAAAAAGAAACTGCAATACTAAATCATATTCATGAAACTTTAGGTATTGGAAGAGTTAGATCGTATGGTCGTTTTAGTCGTTATCATGTTGACGATAAAAATGGTATACTCGTTCTAATAGCTTTATTCAATGGAAATTTGGTCTTAGATAAAAGAAAAGTCCAAGTTAAAAAATGATTAGATACTCTTAATATAGAACAAATAAATAACAAAGTTCTTCCTTTATTGAATAATAGCTGATTATCTGGGTTTATAGATGCAGAAGGTTGTTTTAATGTTACACTCTTTAAAAGAAAAGCTATGGCTTTAGGTTATCAAGTTAAATTAAGATTTATGATTGACCAAAAAGATAGTTTGGACAACATGTTATTTATTAAAGATAGATTAAATATCTTTTTAACTCACAGAAAGCTTAAAAAGGGTACTTTGGGTACTATGCATAGAATAGAAAGTAATTCATTTGCTAAAGTGCCACTCATAACTGAATACCTGAATAGATTTAGATTAAAGAGCAAAAAACTAGAATCTTTTGACAAATGAGTAACAGTGTATGAATTAGTAAAAAATCAGGCCCACCTTACTGAAAAAGGACTTAGCGAAATAAGAAAGCTAAGTAAACAAGTTAATTTAATAACCAGTATTACCAATAAGACTGGTGATAAGCTTAATTAAAAGATGAAGATATAGTCCACAGGGTTTTACCCTTTGCACCATATGTATACTGTAGGACTAGACGTAGATACACGTGCATACTTTACAGCTGCAACATTAATAATAGCAGTACCAACAGGAATAAAAATATTCAGTTGATTAGCAACATGTTATGGAGGATCATTAGTGTTAACACCATCTATGCTATTTGCTTTAGGGTTTGTATTTATGTTCACTATAGGGGGACTAAGTGGGGTAGTATTAGCGAACGCTTCATTAGATATTGCTTTCCATGATGAACACTTAGATTATTATTCATTAGCAACTATGCTACCATTAATTGTTAATAAAGACAATGATAATAATAATGTTAAACAAATAAATGAAAACAAAAAGGAAGATTTAAAAGTGTTTTGAGTTGGTTTGATGGATGGTAAGGGTAGCATACAAGTTAACCGTGGAGGAATTTTAGGAAAAAAATCTTTACTATATAGATTTATTATTAAACTAAGTAATTCTAGTTCTAATTATGATATGTTGATAAAGATAGCTAAAGTTATAAAAGGTACTGTTATAATTGTAAATAACAAAAAGGATGTTATTTGAGTGGTAGATAAAAAAGAAACTATATTGAATCTTATAAATATTTTTGATACATACCCTCCTTTAACTTCAAGATTAGTATCTCAGTTACTCTTTTTAAAAGTATGTTTAAAAGATAATTCTGTAGATTTCTATTTAAAAAACATAAACTATAAATATAGTTATCAATTATTTATAGTTAATCATTTTAAATCTAATCCTTTAAATATACCTAGCTATTTTCCTAGTTGATTATCTGGTTTTATTGAAGCTAAAGGTCGTTTTTGTATTAGAAAGAAAAATAATCATTCTTTTTCAATAGGACAAAAGTTTGATGATTTTTTAATCTATGCTATAAAACAGTTTTTTAATTCAAGTAATAAAATAAGAAATCCATCTAGAGATTTTTATTCATTAGAAATCTATAAAAAAGATATTTTGCTAAAAATTTTAAAACATTGTATAGATTATCCTTTATTGGGTGAAAAATATACATCTTTAAATAAATTCATTTCTTTTTTCATAAAAAGCGTAAAAAATTAAGTAGCGTCTTGTTGTAAAACCACCGTGAAAGATTTTATAAAATTATTCTTTCGGTAATAAAATATCGTTTTATTGCTAACGGTGAAACCTTATATGTACCTTAAAGCAGGCTACATTTAACTTTTATAGTTATGTAAGGAAATGCCGTGGAAACCAAAATAAACAATATTTTGGGATCTGTAGAGGCCAGAAGTGGTTATCTAAAGTTTATTAAGTTAAATAATTAGATATGTTAGAGTCCGATCCATTGCGTGAGCAGTGAAAATTGTCTACCATTAAGAATATATTGTTCATCCTCACTTGAAATTGTCTACCATTAAAAATATATTCTTAATCATCACTTGAAATAGTCTACTATTAAAAATATATTGTTCATCCTCACTTGAAATAGTCTACTATTAAAAATATATTGTTCATCCTCACTTGAAATTGTCTACTATTTATAGTGCAGGACTTAGTTATAGGTTAAATGATACTCACAGCTGTGAAGAAAAATGGCTACTAGTATTCTAATTGCAGCTGTGATATATATAAGTATCATTATTATTTTACAAATTTCATTCTATATATATATTTATAAATATCATAGATGGTTTTTCTGGTTATATCTTTTAACACGTTTTATTCTTATCGTATGTAATATATATACAAATGGATTTCCACAATTTTTTGATCCAAATTGTACTATATTATATATGTCAGATCCAGGTAAGGAACTTGTTTCTCATTTTTCAGATTGAGGTACCGAAATCGAAAGTACCACTACAACCGAAAGTGCACAGTTAAGAAGGGCTGCTGAAACATGTCTTCCTGGATCATGTGATACTGCTCCTATTAGTGAATCTAATACTAGTAGTAGTAGTCATCACCCTAAAAATATTGCATTCGCTAAAGGGGGTAACCCTATTGTTAAGAGCAGTTCTTGTAATTTGCCTGAAACTGAATTCGAAAAATCCTTAATCAGTAATAAAACCTTACCCACTAGTCTTTCAGATAATTCAATGATTAGAAAATAAAAATTGTAAGACTTGAGACTAGACTTACTATGTAGTGGCTCATTTCCATTATGTATTATCTATGGGTGCAGTATTTGCACTATTTAGTGCATGATATTTTTGAATACCTAAAATAATTGGGTTAAACTATAATATATCTTCAGGAAAAGTACACTTTTGAGTTTTATTCTTTGGAGTAAATGTTACATTCTTTCCCCAACACTTCTTAGGTTTACAGGGAATGCCCAGAAGAATTAGCGACTATCCTGACGCATTTGCAGGCTGAAACCTAGTAAGTAGTTTGGGGTCAATAATATCAGTAATTGCAACATGGCTCTTTTTAAATCTTTTATATAATCAATTGGTCAAAGGTAAAGCCGTTTTTAGATATCCTTGAACTAGTGCACAGTTTTATGGAGATTTATTGCGACTTTTATTAAGTAGAGCATACCCTAGTCTGGAATGATGCTTAAACAGTCCACCTAAACCTCATGCTTTTTTAAGTTTACCTTTGACAAGTGGTATGGGATTTATTTTACTATTACACAAATCATTTTGTATTGAGCAAATTAAAAATTTATATTATTTGGAGTGTAGAAAAGCTCAAAAGAGAAGCATTTCAAATTCTTTCTCTCTTTCAGGTAAGAAACGTTATGATGCAAATAATCATGATAGTTATGATAACGAAAAATGACTAGCACATGATTTTAAAGATAATCAAGAAGGTTATAAAGAATATCGCCAGAGCAAAATAAATTCAATTAATGACAAATTACAAACTGATATAGCTACATATAAACAAGATCGTGCATCGGAAAAGATCGCCGAAAATATCACTCAGCCAGAAGCTGTTAGGCAATTCGATCGCAAAACTCAAAATGAAATAAATTTTTGAGAAAAAGTAGCGAAAAGCCAAACAGATGGTATCGAGAAAGTCGATAAATTGGTTTTAAATAAATTTTCCTCAGGTGATACAGGTACTCCATCAAATAGTTCAGGCTCAGACTCGGACTCTCAAAGTGATTCTTCTTCTTCTACCCAAAAAGGTAGTCCCATTGCTTCTGGGGCTACTAGGCAAGAGAAGGAAATCCCTGTTAGTTCAGAGTCACTTTCTCCAAGTAATTCTTCACAGGTAGCAACACAAACTAGTCCCATTGGTTCGGAGTCACTTTCTCCAAGTAATTCTTCACAGGTAGCAACACAAACTAGTCCCATTGGTTCGGAGTCACTTTCTCCAAGTAATTCTTCACAGGTAGCAACACAAACTAGTCCCATTGGTTCAGAGTCACTTTCTCAAAGTGATTCTTCTTCTTCTACCAAAAAAGGTAGTCCCCTAGATTATGTGCTCGAAATGCAAGAGCAAGAGATGCCTAATTACTTTGATGATTGAGAATAAATTACATATTTATTCTTTAATTAAAAAATTAAGTTAAACTTTATTGGTTTTGATCAAGAGATTTAAAAAAAAAAAAAACAAAAAAAAATTCTTAAGAGTATAGTTTAATTGGCAAAATAGGAAGCTTCAAACTTCAAATTCTCAGTTCAAGTCTGAGTGCTCTTGTTTGTATAGTTATTATTTACTTGCAAAAAAGTTTTTAGGTTCTTTAACTTAACTGGTAAAGTGCGTTTTTGATAAGGATGTTATTCAAGTTCGAGTCTTGGAGGAATCAATTATAAATAATTCTAAGTTTATAAATATTATTAGTAATATTACTAACCGGTAGTTTAAATTTAACAGTAAATATAGAAGCTCAAAGAGCGGTATGATTAATAATGCCATTATTTCCTATATTTATCATTTTTTAGAGATCCCATAACAACAACACTAGTATTATGCATTTTTAGCTTCTGCAGTTAGAATCTGGGATACTTTTAGGCAGTTGATCCCCATTTGTAAGGGGGTCTAGTGTGTTCTTTTTTTATTATTTTTAGCTATCTATAGAGCGGGGGGAGCGGGGGGAGCGGGGGGAGCGGGGGGTCTAGTGTGTATAACTATCATTCTCATTTTTTATTTTTAGCCTTCTATAGAGGGGGGTCCTTATTTATCTAAAAAATATTTTCTGGCTCCTTTTCTTGTTTCAGGAGAAACCGTTCTTTGCCTTTTCCTTTGCCTTTTCTTTTTCCTTTTCCTTTGCCTTTTCCTTTTCCTTTTCCTTTTCCTTTTACATTTTGTTAAATGTAAGTGTATTCTTTCACCTAGTATAATTTATATTCAAGTTTGCCGGGTATACTCTTTTAATTTAAATTGTTAAATGAACATTATTATATATGTGTTGTTTTATTTGTAAAATGAACTATATTAGATATGTGTTGATTTAATTGTCAAATGTACAACATTCTATATGTGTTGCTTAGAGTAGTATTGATCGCTGTATAGACAAACGTAAGCTCAAAAGTCCTTAATTATCATCCATTTCTTAGGATATAGACCTAAGTTACAGGTACACATTAGTGTTGTTAAGCATAACAGTGAGTTGTGACAAATACAGATATTTCATATTGATTTCTCTTAGGGAGAGTAGTGCATTTAAAACTTGAGAGAGTTGTCCCGCACATCTTTTACTGTGAATAACAGTTTAAGTTCCTCAGGGTTTTGTCAGGTGTTTATAATATAATTTTAATATGATGATGCACGGTTTTAATTTTTTAATTGTGAAACAGGAAACACGAAGCAAGTGTTTCAATCCTAATACAAATACAAATACAAATACAAATACAAATACAAATACAAATATAAATACAAATACAAATATAATTGCTAGAAGATCTTACTCTCATGCTACAAGTGAAAGTAAATACCCATTGCCCTACTATCTTAAGAATACTTACTCGTTGACTACTAACGAGTTATTTAGTTGTTCTGACAGTTTTTATAAAGCATTATTATCTGAGCTTAGCACAGATTATTGTTATGGCTTGGTAGTTAGTGATTCTAGTGATGATAACACACTTATACCCTGTTGATGTTTTAGGCTAAGTAATTTTACGTTGGATAGTTTTAATAAGATTATAGTCAATAGAATTTACAAAACTGGGTTTAGTGATGAAGAATGTGATATAAAACTCAGATTCGATCTTATTCATTACTCTAAAAACGAATTAAAAGGTAAGTTTTTTCTAGATGTTAGGAAAAGCAGATCTAAAGATTTGAAAGGTTCTTACAAAAGAGGGTTGTCAAATAATCTTATTCCTAATGCTAGCAATACTTTGAATACGAATATGAATAGTATTCATGTTACTAAACTACCTAGTGATTGATTAAAGGATTTGGCTGATAAAAGGAAATCTAAATGTAAAAAGATTATTGATAGAAATAACTCTAGAAGGTTTAAGGATCTCAGTAATAATAAAAGAAGGTTTTCAACTAGTTCAAGAAAAAGAGTTTATAACAATCCCTATTTTAATAACGATAGAGTAGATATGTTTAATAAAATAAGTTCTTATCTTGAAAGTAATAAGTTTAAAGTGAACAATGATATTTGTTTAAAGAAACTTAATTGATGTAAATCAATTACAATTTCTTTCTTGCAGATGTGTTTATCTCCTATACAATCATATATATCTAATTTAAGTTATAAATTTATATTTAAACTATTTTATAAAAGTTTACTTTTCAGGATTACACTTACTTCATTTCAATTATTACTTATTTTCACTGGTATATTTTCAAACTTACAAATTAATACAATAACATATACTTTTATTATAAGTTATTGTTTACTAAATTTGATTATACAATCAAATGGGAATAAACAATGGTTAAATAACATTATAAAATTAAGTTTAATTTTTTTTACTGTATACCATTTATGGTTTATATTGGGTTTATTGATGGGCTTTATTTGTATAGGTTTAGAATGATTCTATGAGTATTTTGTACTTATTGGTGAAGGAAATAGTCGTCCTATGGGTGGAGAAAGCAGTTCCACAGGGGGAGAAGATAAAGGGAGTTCAACAGGGGGAGGGGGAGGGGGAGATGGTAAAGGTAACAAACCACCCAAACCTGACCTTAAGATAAAAGTCGGTCCACAAAGTAATGCAGAAAAAGACGTATTTAAGGTTGGTAATTGCTTACATAAAGACTTGCAAGGATTTGTTGTTACAACTGAACAAGATGTTCAAGACACTCTGTGTGACTTTACTTCAGATATAGGGCCAGATTACAAAGCAATACAACATAAAGCGTTTGACTATGTTCAAGACCAGGCATTGCTTTGTAAGGACTGTCAAGCTATTATATGTAAAAATTGTTACGAAGAAAATAGTTCTGATTCAGACATCAATCCTAATAATAGTTCTAAAGTATAATGGTTGATTATTTTAACCTTTAAATCTATACCCACTTAATTAAAAAAAAGTAAGTTACACAGGGATATTTGTTGATATACCTAGGCTCATCTTCTATTAATACTCATATTAATAAGTATAAGTGATCTTATTGTTACTGTATCACCTTTAAAGTTAATACGTAATAAAAAAAAATTAAGTTAATACATAATAAAAAAACTGTAGTTTAATTGCCAAAACGTATAATTAATTATTCTTAAAATTTAAGTTGGAATCTGAACGCTTTTTCGGTTTCGGACTGAAAAAAAATTACTTTAATTTTCAATATTCACTATAATTCATCAATATATATATATGACTGTATCCTTAGTACTCACCTGAATAGACAATTTAGGATTTAAATTTAATAAAAATAACATTAATTCATTTAATTTTTTATTAGCATTAATATTATGTTTAGCTATCCAATTAATTGTAACTGGTGTAACTTTAGCAATGCATTATAAGCCTAGTGTACTAGAGGCATTTAATTCAGTTGAGCACATAATGCGTGATGTAAATAAGGGTGATTAATAATAACATTAATATTGCTATTATATATACCTCAAGAATGATTTAGTATAGCATACATAAAATCTAGAATTTATTATGAAATATTTTAATCTAGCCACTATTAATGCAGCATTAGCTAGAATTAATGACGGAACTAGTACCCAGGAACACCGACCAGGTACAGTAGCTTGTGCCCTTGCACAAAATTATTTTTCTTTAACTAAATTTATCACTACCCCCGAACAAATTAAAAAGTTATCCAACAAAAACCGGATCTTTCAATAGAGAGATTAGATGATAATACCTTTTTTCCACATCTCTTTATAGAAGTAAAAAGCCCTGTTAACAAAAATTTTAATGATATAGTGGTCCAATTATATCATGCTATTTTAAGCACTGTTGACTCAAAAGCTCTCGATCTTTCAGTTTACGCTTGAGCTGTGAAAGGCAGTAAAATTGCTTTTTTTCAATTTTATCCTTATCAAACCTTGTTGGATGAAAATGGTATAATACATTATAAAGGATTTGTCCTTTTAAATTATCTTATACCCCAAAAGGAATATTTCGAGATTAATCGTATTGACCCTACCGATAAAAATCGCTAAAGTTATTACCTAAATTATATAAATAAACATGCTATTAAGACTAATCCACAGGAATTACAAGCAATAAGGGTTTAGGCTACCCAGAATATAGCTCACCCACATATTTATGATATGTTAAACCAGAATCATCCAGAGCAAATACATAAACTATTTAGGTTGATGGTTACTCATAATCCAGGTTTAGATATTAGAGATTAATAAAGTTAATATTTGAATATAACAAATTAAGTGGTTTATTTTCATTTTAATTAGTTTATTAATTTTATTAATTTAAATAGTCCACCTAAACCTCCTGCTTTTGTAAGTTTACCTTTATCAGGCGTTTTTTTTTCTAAACTACCCTGCTTTCAGTATTACCTGTAGCCTAAATTAATACCATTTTATTTTATTAACCAAGTTACATTTACATTTTTAATACTTGTAACTTTAATATACATATTTTCAAAGTACATATTACCTAGATTTGTACGTTTCTTCTCAACACGTGTGTTTATAAACAAAGAAAGTTTCTTTTGCTTTTTCTTGTTCTTGTTCTTTTGCTTTTTCTTGTTCTTGTTCTTGTTCTTGTTCTTGTTCTTGTTCTTGTTCTTGTTCTTTTGCTTTTTCTTGTTCTTGTTCTTGTTCTTGTTCTTGTTCTTGTTCTTGTTCTTGTTCTTGTACTTGCATTGTTATAGAGTTAAAGATATTATCTATAGTAATATCTTAGTATATATATATTGATCTAATGTAAAACACTATACATATTATAAGTTATAATCATTTATTAAGTTTTTATAAAAAAAGTCTCTCTTGTAGAATATAAGTTTAGTTTCTATAAAAATAGAGTTTAAGCTTAAGATAAAATTAAGTTAAGTTAAAAATAAGTCTATAGTTTTGGGTGAATAATATCAGTCATTGCAACATCGCTCTTTTTAAATCTTTTATATAATCAATTGGTCAAAGGTAAAGCCGTTTAGAGATATCCTTGAACTAGTCCACACGTAAAAAAAAAAATCTGCATATTATTTACTTTTATTACTAAAAAAAAGAGCTTATCCTAGTCTAGAATTCTTTTTAAACCGGGGGTGAGATTAAATCCACCGTTGGTTTGGATTATATTTTATGAAGAAAAACAGTTTGATTGTAGACTTGTTCTGTTTTCTTTATTAATAAATCTAAAAAAAAACGTTTAACACATTAGTATTTATTGTGAAGGCTAGTATCATATCATGTGGAAAGGAAAAAACAAGATTATCCATCTTAAAATAAAACAGTTTTTAAGCTATTTTTATAAATAATAAAAAACAACTTTTTCAGTTAGGTGTTATATACATGTGTGGGTTATTTTAATGGTTAGTGTGTTGTACCATAAAGACAATAACCCTAGTTAAAAATTTATAGTTGAGCTATTTTTTTTTAACAAAACAAAACGATTAATTTAAGTTTTAGTTAGGCATTATTCTATCTATAATAATATTTATATTAGTAATGTTTATTGCATTGGTTATATAAGCACTATATAGGATTAGCATTAGGTTTATTTTATTCGTACTGTAAAAGCTAAGGTTTATTTTAGTAATAAACAATTGTAGGGATATGTTGCAAATGGTTTTGCGTTTTGATTGCAGATCGAAAATATGAGGTTCAATTCCTCCGTATCCCTAAAGTTATTAAAAACCTTTTTCATATATAACCCTATCTATTGTTAGATTGTTAGTTTAAAGAGGAATTAGCTCAATTGGTAGAGCGCTTGTTTTACACACAGGAGGTTAAGTGTTCAAATCACTTATTCCTTACAATAATATCATTAATATAATTTAAAATTAAATACTAATTAGGAAAGTTAATATTTAATTAAAATCTAAATTATTCAAGGTTTTCCTTTTAATAGAACAAACAGATCTAAAATAAATGATACAAGCAGCAAAAATTATTGGAACAGGATTAGCAACAACAGGTTTAATTGGTGCAGGTGTAGGAATTGGTGTAGTATTTGGTGCATTAATATTAGGTGTAGCAAGAAATCCTTCATTAAGAGGGCAATTATTCGCATACGCTATACTTGGATTTGCTTTTGCTGAAGCAACAGGATTATTTGCCTTAATGATGGCCTTTTTATTATTATATGTAGCCTAATTCAATCTAAAATTTAAAATGAATAAAATGAATAAAATGAAATATTATATTTTACGTCTAGACCGAAGGTTAAAGATCAAAATTCTTTTAGTTATAAGAATTTTATTAAGAATTTTTCTTCGTTTACTTGAGATATTAGCTAAAGTAATAGAAAAATTCTTTAATTAAAATTCTTTTATTAATAATTATAATTCGTTTACTTAATAAATTAATTAAAGTAATAAAAAATAAGACCCAGTCGTCAAATGGTTAAGACATGACATTTTCACTGTCGTAATCCAGGTTCAATTCCTGGCTGGGTTATATGCTAAATAACTAAAAAAAAATTTTTTTTTTATTTTAATTAAATTAATACTAGTCAGTAAGAAATCACATAATATCCCCATAACAGGTTTAGTTGGCGGAAAGATAAGAAACTTCTTTTTTTTTATTCTCACAGGTACAGGATTTGTATTCTGTACGGTTTACCAATATAAGCTGTAAAGTACCCTTATATAAAGTTATGTTTTTCATATTAGTGTTTTATGAAAAAAAAAAAATGCGTTATCTTAACGGTTAGAGTGTTGTGCTACGAACACAATGATACAAGTTCGAATCTTGTACGCATTGTTACTACCCTATTTTTAACTTATATATTCTCCTCCTTTTAAAAAAAAAAGGGCGTATAAGTTGTGTTTAATTATATTTGAAGAAAATATTATTGTAAAATATTCTTTTTTTAATATTTATGAGATGGAAAGACTCTTTATACCAAATGTCAAATTTATTTATTTTAAATGAAACTTTTACTGACGGTTCAAATCAGGAATTTTTGAATTTTATTTCTTTAGCTTCTATTTTATGTGGAATATTTGTAATTATTAGTAAAAACCCTATTCTTTCTGTTTTATTTTTAATTGGCTTATTTTTAAGCATATCTGGGTATTTAATGATGTTGGGTCTAAATTTTATAGGTTTATCTTATTTATTAGTATATGTGGGTGCTGTTTCTATATTATTTTTGTTTATATTAATGTTAATTAATGTTAGAGTATCAGAACTTATAACTGATACTAGCAATAGTATACCTTTGGCTATTTTAATAGGTATTTCTTTTAATACAGTAGTATATAAGATATTACCTTTTAATGGTGCTTCAATTAACAGTTATGTTTTTGATTTCAATCAAAACTTTTTTGATCTTTCAGATATTAATAACATTAGTTATTCTATAAACAAGTTTTTTAATATCCCTAAAGATAATAGTGAAATAGCATTTGTAACATCTCAAATATGAGATGGAAGTTTAGGGGAAACTTCTCACATCACTAGTATAGGTAATGTTATTTATACAAGTTACTCTATATGACTTATTATGACATCTATAATACTACTATTAGCTATGGTTGGTGCAATTGTTATAACAATTAAGCAAAGACCAGTAAAATTTTTTTTTATTTCTTTAGCTTCTATTTTATGTGGAATATTTGGTAATTTCTTACTGAGCTGTCCTCCGAGGCCACACGGTTTTTCTAATTTAGCTGTACATAGCTCATGTGGTAATTTTTTTAAGTTATTAGTAGGCTTTTTACTGTCTTGTTTGGTTTTTGTATCAGTAAAATTTCCATTCAAATTTTTCTTAGCAAATTTAGGCTTGTTCTTTTTATTTCCATTAGTAGTAGGAATCTCTAGTACTATTATCTCATTTATTAAACAATGTTTAAATGATAATAAAGAGTTAAGTGTACGACAGCTATGACGAGTCTTTAATATTAGTCTTTTTCGCAGTTCTTTATCTAGTTTGATTATTTATTATTGCCTTACAGAAAGTGATTTCGAGTTATTTTTTGTAATATTTGGAGGATTATTGGTGGATTTGCCTTTTAAAATGGAAGGATTAATTTTATATGCCAATAGTAGATCGGAATCTGGTCCATCAGCATCCCCAAGCTCCGGCGGTTATGATGGGGATCGCTCGAGACCAATATCAAGTACTATTCCGGCTGATGAACAGAAATTTCAATGGGGAGCTTTGGTACCTGGGTTAAGCTATGATAAAGTTTATGAAATTAGAAATGAAGTAGATACAATAATTGTGAACCGGTTAAAGCACAGTAGTGCAGATCCTGCTCCGATTGCGGTTACGGTTTCAGATATCCTAATAAAGTCTAAAAACAGCGCCAGTACCTATAAGGTGTTAGAAAAAGCTTATTCGTTGTCTAAAACTAAATTTGAAACAGACTCTGTTCTTGCCACGACAGAGCTAATAACTGGTCCTCGTCGTAAAATTATGCCTAGTCCCGCTTTAATAGAATTACGACAGATGATATAGTGATTAAGTATACAAGGGGTTAAAAAAAAGAAATTTTTTTTTTCTCTTTTCGTTTCTTCCGGTTGTCCTTTAGGATTAATTCCTTTACTAGTATTGATAGAATTTATCTCGTATTTAGCCAGATGTGTTTCATTGGATTTAAGATTAGCTGCTAATATATTAATGAGCTATGGTTGGTGCAATTGTTATAACAATTAAGAAAAAACCAGTAAAAAAAAAATTTTTTTTTTAGCCGTGTGTGTGAGAAAGATAACATACCTTGTGTAACAAAATAAACAGAATGATAACAGCTAAACCAATGGTTTTATAATCTAAATCTTTAGCATATAACTTAGGCAGTAGTTGAACCTGGATTACGAAAGTAAAATGTTCTGTATTAAGCTTATAAAAAAAAAGAAGGCTGTATTTTAGGAGAAAAAAAACACGTATTTTTAAGCTTCTTATATAGAAGAAGAACAAAAACCTAGGTATATAATCAGTTAAACGTTTAATTAATTTTTATCTAGCTCCTAATACGTAGTTTTAAATACCAAATATATTGTTTAGGTGGTGAATTAAACCACAAATCTGAACTATCGCACTTTGCTTACCTAAGATGTATATAAGCTAACAGACTTTTTTTATAATATGTGTTGGATTATTTATGTAGAGAGTAAAAGCCCATAACTCTTTTTTTCCTGTAAAGGGGGAAATTGAAAATTGTTCAATGACCCGTTAGGGTATCAAATGTCTAGAAGTAAAAAAAAGGTTTTTTTATAATTTACCAAACTTATCTCCAATACCGTAAATAAAATGATTCAGATAATGAATAATATATACGGGGATATTACTCCAATTGATTTAATTTTCTTGAGAATTTTATCCCTATAAGTATAAGATCGTGATAAATCTTATTCTTTCAAGCAGTTTATATATGATTGTACAACTCTCAGTCTGTTTATTTACACTCTGACCAAATTAAATCAGCGCTGATTTAATTTAGGGGGGAGAATATATAGTGTGTTTTATCGTACATGAAAAGGTAACCTTTAAGCCCTTAGGGAGTTTACAGGATATTTGAATAAAGTTATCCAAGACTTGAACTTGGATCCGGATATTAGGAATATCTTGCTCTGCCTTTAAGCTAATAACTTTTACCTCCTCCTAGCTAAAGCAGTCTGTAGTCAACTGTAGGTTAAACTGCTAATATGCGCGCACTTGCCCCTTGCGCAGAAAAGTAGAAAAATTCATCCTGATCAAATACTCAAGAATTTAACTTAAACGCTTAAGATAAGTGCGGTAAAGCCATATGGCTATTTGCTAGCAAAAAACTGTGCATACTTTATACTTGCATAGATTTTATCTAAACACTTTAGTTGTACATAAACTTATGTTATACTTGTGAGAATTTTTACGTTTACAGATAAAATTTTATTTGTTACGGTTTATCTTTTTTTTTGTTTATATGTTAATAACTTAGTTGTATTAAATAAAAAATATCTAGCTTTTATGCCTATACTACATATATTTAAAAGAAGTAAAATTAATTTAATTTACATAATGTCATTTTTTTTTATATATTACTTTTAATAATACTTAATAAAGATATTAATATTATAATTAATAAGTTATTATCTGTTATAGACAAGTATGGTATTAATATATAGAATATTAAACCAACTAATATATATAAAGCATAAGAAGTAATAACACCAGTGTCTAAACTTGAAATATTTTTACTTAAATTAACCAAACCTTTCTCTAAACCAAAAGGGCCTAATAATTCAACAGAACCTTTGTCAATAACCTTAGTTGTTTGACCACCTAGTTTTAAAACAAGATTAGTAACATAGATGTTATAAAATAGTTCAATTAAGAAACGTTGGTTAAAAAAGCTAAAGATGTTATAACCTAGTCTAGTAAACTTAAAACTTATTAGTAATTTAGGTCTAAATTCAGATAATATTATAGCTATAACGCTAAAGGATACTGTAAAGATTAAAGGTAAAATTTTAAACAAGGTAGGTACAGCAAATTCGGTATCTAACATAATTTCATGTGAAGGGTGAATAAATAAACTGTTATCCGCATAAAAACCAGTACCTAACCCTATAAAAATATCTTTAGTGATATAACCGAAAAAAATCGAGAAAACCGCTAAAATCATTAAAGGTAAACTCATATAGATATCACCTTCATGAGCTTGTTTATAATTAACTAGAGGTCCATTAGGATTTGTTAAAAAAGTAAGGTATAAAACTTTAATTGAATACAAAGTTGTAAATAAGGCACCTATAGTAGCTATAAAATACACTACAGTACTAGAAAAATAAAATTGCCCATAAGCAGATTCAAGTATAAAATCTTTAGAGTAAAATCCTGTCATAAAAGGGAAAGCAACTAAACTAAGTGAGGCTATTAACATAACTGAGTAAGTTAAAGGTAAAAAAGGTCTTAATCCACCATATTTTCTAAAGTCCTGGTTATCAGCTAGCGCGTGTATTACAGCACCTGCACCTAAGAAAAGTAGCCCTTTATAAAAGGCATGATTAACTAGGTGAAATAAAGCTACATTATAAGAAGATAAACCTACAGCTATAACCATCATTCCCAATTGCGAGATTTACTATCATAAATTTAAAAGCTAAAATATGACGTAAATTGGACCATTTCTTTATTAGTCTATATATTTTTCTCATCTATCTTTGAATTTAACTCATTCATTAAATTTAACAATATCTTGGTTTTTCTTAGATAATCTCACTAAATAAAATTGTTTTATTAAATTAACTCTTTTCATTTTCTCTGTTCTAAGAGGATATTTATTAAAATAATTCTCTATTAAATTAAATAATTCAGCCTTTCTATAGATAACATACTTAAATGCTTCTATTTTAGGACTACTAATATCCACTGTTCCTCCATATATGTGTATTAAAGGTTCTAATAAATATTTATTTTTTTGAGATATACCGATAAAAACTTGCCCAGAAGCTTCATTATAATATATTGAACCATCACTATCTATAAACCCACTAAATCACCCATTATTAAATGAAAGGTTATCAGGATAATTTAGTTCTATATTAAATTTTACACAAAGTTTATTCATTTGTAATAAACGTGTAGGATTTCGAATTAATCCATTTACATCATTTATTAATGCTATTAAACCTGCTCTATTTCTTAATTTATATTTAAAAGCCAGGGCTTTTGAAAGATTTTTTACACTTCCTCCATACATATGCTGTACTAAATATAAAACTTTTTTATCTCTAGCATCCATGGTTATCTCACAACTATTGTATCCATTTTTAGATAATAAAAAGTAACCATCTCCATCTATTAATCCCGCTAATCATTGTTTGAAAGCAATATTTGGGTTTAAATACTTGGTATTATTACTATTATCTAACTGGTATATATTTGTGGACATATTTCTGCTAACTACTAAACAATGTTTATTATTTATAGCTTTACATAATGATAGAATAGGGTTTTTATTAAAAAAAAAAAAAAAGAGATGTTTTTTTAACATAGATAATTTTGATATTGAATTAATTAATTTTAATTCAATAAAGACTAATATCAAACGTATGGCCTCTGAGATTCCTACTAACTTACGGATAATCTCAAATTTTCACCTTATTAACACAGAGATAATATGCTGGTATAACCATATAATGGTAGATGAATTAAAAAACTTGAAATTATAGTGATTATTATAAAAATAATCACGAGCTTTGGTTATCTGCGAATTAACTATAATAATTATTATATTTATAGTCTCTACGCATATAGTTTGATGCCTGAATATACTAGAATGAGAAGTATATTCTTGAGCCAATTGACTCATTGTGGAATAAGCTATAACTTTTTTAATATCTTGTTGGAACAAACCTATAAGTGAACTAAATATTGTAGTAATAGCTCCTATTCATAAACATAGTATTAATACTGTTGAACTATATTCTATTAAAGGACTAGAACGCATTAATAAATACACACCGGCGGTTCATTTATGTTGGTTATTTTAGACGAAAATAAAAACTTTAGTAAAGTTGTTAATTGTTCGTGTAAAATAACACACCATTTTTCTCAAAATGGATCGGACTATATCTTTAACTTATTTAATTTATTAATATCTTTTGTTAATAAATCTATTTTATTTAACCCATCTAGTGTAAGATGTTTTTTATTTAATATCAAATCATGTATTTTACATCATTTCGTAAAGGCAAGAGACTTTTTAGTTTTAAACTTATGTATAGAAAAATAGTTTCTTATCACTTTGTTTTTTGTAAAACTAGAAGAATGAAATACTCACCCATTTCAAGATTTGTCATATTTAATATTTTTTAAATTTGACTCTTTATTACCTAAAAATATGTTTCGTAATATTTCTATTATATAAAATTCTTTTTGAGATACTGAAAATGTTAAATGGGGAGCTCTTCTAAGTTTAGAAGTTAAGCATTGTTTAACTCTTCCTGTAAAACAACCTTCCGCATCACAAAAACCAGATATCCAGCTAGTATACAGATTAGGTTTAACTAATCTATCTTTAAAAGCTACATTTATATTGTATTGTTTATTAAATATATCCAATCAAGCTTTAAAGCTTTCTTTTTTATAATTACTAGATAAGTTCCCATTAAAAATAGCTATTAATCTAGCGAAATTTTCCTTAGAAGAAACATAAAAAACACCAACATTTCTGTGACTTTCACTTCTCATCAATATTTTACCAAAACCTAATTTATTTTTAATGTAATAAAGTACTTGAATATCATTTAAATTTTGAGTAATGTCAAAATAAACTTTGTTTTTTGATATTATAAAAGAACCATCTCCTTCTGTAAAACCCACAAATCACTCAAAAAATTTTTGTTCAATTTTATTTTTGTGTTGTGGTATTAAGTCTAAATAGTCTTTAAAATCGTAAGTTATATCGCATGTAGTCTCTGAGGAACCCGTTTTATCTCTAAAACTCTCAAACAAAACGGTTTCCTGCTGATTAACCCTCTTTGTTTTACACAACTTTTGTGTAATACTAAAGCACAAGATTTTCTTATTCATCTTATTTAAAAGGGCTAAACCTTTTAAAATATGAATAAACTTGATATAAGGTACTTCCAGCATATAGCGATATCATAATAGATTAACTTTTGTTAACCCACGGCAAAACTTTACCATTGTTGCGGCATGTATTAACGCAGAAACAGGTGTCGGCTAATTTGTTGATTCTTAGTATGTATTAACTAAAAACACTCAGTTACTTGTATAACTGATCGGACTATATCTTCGCTTATATTATATTATATTATTTTATCAAGTCTGTTAAGGTTTTTATTGTATCTTTTAATAGTAATTAAGCCTTGTTCAGTTAAATGGTTTTTATCTATCACTAGTTTGTACATTTTTTTCCAATTAAAATAAACTATTGATTTTTTAGTTTTCAGGGGATGGGTGTAAAAATATCTTATTACTAAGGATAATTTAGTCGTGTTAACAGTCATATTATAACCGTCATAGCTTTTTAGAAAATGTGTTTTACCGTTTAATAAATTAGCTAAGTATCTCATTTCTTCAAAATTACCTTTTTGAGATAAGATATATCTTAACCTAACTAAACCACCATTTCTCGTGCATGTAACATTATCTATTATAGAACAGGTAAAACAACCTTCAGCGTCAGTAAATCCACATAACCAAGAGTCAGATAAATCGGGTTTATAGTTATTATCAATATAGACTATACTTTGTTTATATACCTTATTATACGCATTAATAAATAACTTAAATTGCATTTTTTTAGTGTTCATAAAAATATTACCATTAAATATTGATATTATTTTAAATAAACCTTCTTTATCTCTTACTCTAAAGCAATGAGTACTGTTATTTTTATCCTGAAGTCTTACAACACCAAAACCTAAATTTTTCTTTATAAAAAATAAAATTTGAGCATCAAAACTTGATTGTGTAACCTTTAATTCTAAATACCCATTCTTATTTATAATGAATGAACCATCCCCTTCAGTGAAGCCTATGAATCAATGTTTAAATATATTATCTTTTAATATAAACGCTTCACGTGTAGTCTCTGAGGAACCTAAATCAGTAAATATAAAGTTTCCTGCGGATTGTTCCTGTTCTTGAATTTTTCCGAGCAAGAAATATCTCTTGAGTGGACCAAGAATTAAAGCAGAATGTTCCCGCATATAGTGAAGTTTAAGGAAAGCCCGGTTGCACCAACCTTCCATAGCCATCGGTAATCAAACGTGTAAACCAACTTGAGAACTTTTAGCCATAGCACCTATTAATAAACATATCCCAATTATAGTTACTATACTTTCACTTACAAATGGTGCTAGTGAAAATACAGTAGAATAATCAATATTACCAAATGATCATAATATTGCAAACATTCCAATAGTTAAAAAACAGTCACCTACTCTGTTGGTTAAAAAGGCAGATAGAGAACTTTGGTTTGCTGCTATTCTAGTAAACCAGAAACTAACTAACAGGTAAGAACAAATACCTACTCCTTCTCATCCTACAAACATAAGTAAAAAGTTGTTACCTGTTACAAGTATAATCATCATAAAAGTAAATAAACTTAAATAACTAAAAAATCTTTGATTGTGAGGATCATGACTCATATAACCTATGGAATACACATGTACTAGTGAAGAAACAATTAGCACCGGTATCAACATAGATACTGTTAAAGAGTCAAAATGAAGACCTCATGATACATTTAATGATTCTGAATCTATTCATCTAAATAGTTGAATTGATACTGGTATGTTGTTCAAACCTACTTCAAAAAATGCAACTATAGCTAACATTGTTGTTACTATTACAGAAAGACATGTTATTCATTGTGCTCCACTAACTCCGACTTTTCTACCAAAAAAACCAGAAACTATTGATCCTAATAACGGTAAGATTATTATAGCTAAATACATTATTTAAATTCTATTGCAACACTTCCTCTTAATCTGTAAAATGCTACTAAAATACCTAAACCTATAGCTGATTCTGCACCAGCTATAGCTATTACATATATAGCATATGTTTGGCCTAATATATCATCAAAGCTAAGTGAACTTACTAATATTAAAAATGTAATAGCTAATAACATTATTTCAATTGAAATAAGCATCAATATTATGTTTTTTCTATTTAAAACAAATCCTAATATACCTATTAAAAAAAGTATTAGTGATAAATTCATTTTCTGGCTTTTTTTTTTTAATCTTTGTGAGTTTAAACTATTATAATATGAAATAGCATCTATTTTTTATTTAGGCTTTGTGTTGTTAGCCTCTTAAGGCTTTTTAACTCATCTAATATTATGCTACTACCTCACCTATTAAATATTTTATTTGCGTTGGAATTATCTCATTTGTGATGATCTGGTAATTTTTTGTCTAATTTTAAGGCATCTGATGCCTCATGCATACATTCCTTAAATGGTTTTAATTGCTTTATTTGTTCTTTATCGAGCTCATTCTGTGGTAAATTATAAGGGTTTATATCTCGTATGTTTTCTCTACAATTTTGCATTATATCCTCTAATTCATATCTATATAAGTTTTTAATTCCTAATCTATCAAATATTTCTATAGCAAGATGGTTTTTATGTTTAGCTTCCAATGGTAAATTTCCATCTAATTCTATAGCGTTATTTATCTGTACAGCTAATTGTTGTAAGGCTTCCTTGCTTAAGTCATCAAAGTCAGTCAGACCCATAGCATATGCTTCACGCATAAACAATATTTGACAAAAAATAAATAGAGTAATATAAAGAAGAACTTTAAGAGTAGCATAAAGAAGAACTTTCAGAGATTTACTTTGAGTGATTTTGTTGTATAAATTGAGCATATTAAATTCTTTTTTTAATTTGTTAAATTCTTTTTTCATCATATCTATTTATTGTTTGTTTAACCAGAATAAAAATTTTTCCAGACTAATAGATTCTATCACAATAGGCATTGAAGTATGTAGTATACCACAGATTTCTGAACATTGGCCAAAAAATACACCTTCTCTGTTTATAAGAACTGACATTTGGTTTAATCTACCAGGATATGCATCACATTTAAGACCCAGGGCCGGACAAGCATATGAATGTATTACATCACCAGAAGATACAATAAATCTCACATGTGTTAGTTCCGGTATTATAACTCTGTTATCCACTTCTAACATTCTTAAAGCACCAGACTGTAAATCGGATTCTGGTACTAAATAACTATCGAACTCTAATTCTTCATTATCGTCATTTAAGAAATCAGGATATTGATAACTTCAATATCACTGGTGAGCTTCCACAAATATAGTTAAAGTAGGGTCTGTTACTTCGTCCATTAAGTATAATAATTTAAAAGAAGGAAAAGCAATTAATATTAATATAAGTGCAGGTGTAATAGTTCAAATTAATTCTATTAGTGTTCCGTGATTAAGATATTTGTTGCTAATAGGAGATTTATTAATAACATAGTTTCTTATAACAGAAGTTAATATTCATCCTACACCAAATAGTATTATTACTAAATAAAACATAATATTGTCGTGTAGTTCAATAAGTGCTTCCATTTGCGGGCTGGCACTGTCTTGAAAATAAATTCCTCATGCTCTAGGTGCATCACAAACTAAGGATGATCTAAACATATTTTGTATATTTAAGCTAAATAAACTAAACATTTTATAATTTGTAATTGAACTCTTCTATTTGTTGTTTTTTAGTCTAATCTAAATTATTAATATATATCTATTAAATTCAATCGGAGGCTTTTTTTTTAAGAAATTAACTTACCCTACCAACTCATTTTATTTATAAGCTTAAACTTTATTTTTATAGAAACTAAACTTATATTCTACAAGAGAGACTTTTTTTATAAAAACTTAATACGCTAATAAACGTCAAAAGCCTATAGCTAAAAAAAATTGTAATTTTATCATATTAAATTCCAAAGATGTAAGTTTTATTCCTAAAGGCAAATTGTGACCTAAAGGGATAATAAAAAAAAGATAATACAAAAGATTATTTTCGGGTCATTATGGTTCGAACATAATTACTTCTCAACCCAAATGAGACGCCTAACCAACCTGGCTCTAACCCGTAGATGTAATTCAGAGAATATCCGATTCGAACGGATGTGGTTGTTTAAACCAAATAAGTTTCAAGCTTATCGCTATAGACCACTCAGCCAATTCTCTTTGACTAATGTAATAATTACAAACAAACAATTGTAATCCGCATTTTTACAAGCCAAAACTAAAATCAAAACTATAAATCTAACATTGACATCATGCTATTTGTTTTACTCTTTTTCTGTTTTTGCTAACACACAAGACAGGACAACAATAGGTTTCAATCAGCTAACACACTATTCAAGAAAAGATAACAGTTTATTTCGATCAGCTAATATATGTGTTAGCAAAATATTGATTATGTTGAGGAATTATAACTTACCAAGATGATCTTGGTTCATTCATTTCCATGTACTGGAAAAGATTGTGTACCTGTTGTTGGTGTTTTTCGAGGTGAAAAAAGCAAGGAGTGTGATACTCCTTTGCATCTGCCCGTTCAGACGTTTGCTTTCTCAATTTGTCGTAATTGGTGTAGAGCTCTTCCAAGTCGTTTGGTTTGTTGTCCATCACGGCTGATATTTTGCCTTTGATTTCGTAGTCTTGTGTGAGGGAAACACAACCTTGGAAGTGCGGAATACCTTCCTCATCCAAGTTGGACTGGTCGCTGTGGAATTCGAAAAATCCGATTTGGAGGCCACATTGCACAACTGCAAACACCTCAAACTCCCCCGGATAGGTATATCCCTTGGTGTCGAGAGTAAACTGAAGGGCTTTACAAAGCTGAATCAACCCATCTTGTTTGCGTACACCCACTTTCTTTAACTCCATGATCAAATGTAACTTCATATGAGGTCCAGAAGGGGTTTGCCCGGGAGAATGAAGAATTGCCTTTTCCACCACTAAGTCTGGCTTATTTCCGGTATTTAGATCTGCTTGCTCAGGTGTGATAGCCCATTCCTCATTAGAGAATACCTCTTTCAGCTTTGTGCAAGCCCAAGTAGCAACATGGTGTTCATATTTTGTTTGAACACCCTCCTTTTTCTCGTGGTAGACAAAGGGTGGGTTCTTGATTCTTTCAAGTGCTCCCTGGAGTGCAAGACTAGGAGTATATGTGGCCATGATGAAGAACTTGTATGATATTGTATAAGGGTTGCTGAAGCTTATAAGTTGAGACTGAGTAAATTTGAGGGTGAGTAAAGTGGAGGTTGGAGGAGGAATTTTGATGGTTAACACGAGGAAAACACTCATCCTTTTATAGACTTAATGGGAGGAAAACTTGAAAAATGATATCAACGATAATGAAGTAAGGATCGACAAATAGATAAGCAATTGATGGGTCATGTGCTGATAGATCACCGGTCATGAGGTAATGGATTGATAATCTACACAGAATAGACAGATCTAGATCTATAGATTTGTAAGAGCCAAGAACAGATAAGGTGGAATTATAGAATGAGATGACGTGTCATTGGTTGAATGACGTGGGATGATAACGTGGCATGATGACGTGGCCTGATGATGTGGCATGATGAGGTGAAGGTTATAAATGACAAATAGATCTGACCTATCGCATACATTAAGCTTATCCATGACAAATAGATATGAATTATGATCGACATACTCTCTAATCTTTACCCAATAGGAATCACCGAAAACAGTCCATTGAATAGCGTAGATTTAAGGGTACTATAAGATCTGCAAGTATTAATAGGTTTGGTGACGTCCTTAACAAGCCACAAAAGATAAGGCTACTGCAGTAGGCGGAGAGGATATGAGTCACTATTGTTTTGGCATCGAGATATGGACGACAATAGAGGATGGCTAGAAAGCTCGGTATAATTAGTCAAACGCTAACCCAACAAAGAAAAATTACGTAGGATATGTTGATGTGACAATGCATAAGCGTCAGCAACTTGCGGGTAACGTGTGAGCTGGCAATACTTGGCGCTAACGAATAAATGAGCTAGTGTTCTTTTGTGTTACCATAGCTTCAAACTATGTAGTACACAATTTGCGCCTAGAGGGATTTCATGTCAATCCGCATGACAAATGCTTTTCAATTTCAGCATGTGACTTCTCACTAGGATGAAAAAAAAAAGAGCGCACCCAGAAATAAATGCACATTTATTGGTGCATAGGTATCTGCCTATCTGCTATGCCAACTGTATGTGGGATAGTATTTCTAATACAACCAAAACTAAAAAAGTATCTAAACCAATCTTCTTCCCATCAATTGAACTTGCGCTCTACCGTTGAGCTAAAAAAGCTGTAGAATAGTCAGAATAGTCTGTACTGTTTAAATTATAAAGGTATAATTATATAAAGATAATCAGGTACATTATAATGTTATGCTTTACATTAATATTAACTATATTAATTATATCCATTATATTTTATTATATGATTAGATTAGATAATATAATGGATAATGATAGCAATGTAATAGATACTAGTTTAAGTAAAGAAGATTACTCTAGTATTGAAACAACTCAAATTAATACTTATAGCTCTCAAATTAATACCGAATACTCTACTATAAGTGTTGAAAGTACTAATTGAAAGGAAAGTACTAATTTAGAACATTGTTCTAATTTAGAGGTAAGTTCTCAGTCTAATATAGAAGAAGTAGTTAGAGAAGTTGAGAATTAGAGTATTTTATCTGAAAAGACTCTATATAAAGGTTTTGAAAAGGAGATGGTTAGAATACGTAAAAAATTAGAAAATAATTCTTCTTTAAATGATAGACCGACAAGCTGTTAATTTGGTTAATATTTAAAAATATGAATAAAAATTGAAATTCAAATCTCTCCAGACTTGTGAGAAGAAATTTACTACACAATAAATCGCTTCATTCGCATTCGCTACAAAAGAATATTAATCTCTTATTAAACTTTTAGATAAAATCCAGTAACTTTTTTGAGCTATTTGGTAAGTATATTAAGGATGTTTTATGCTTTATAAAAGATAATGATAAGTATTTCCTTATTATAAGCTCTTGAAAAAAAAAAAAAAGAGTTTGTTATTTTTACTTGTGAATTTGATTCAGTAGTTGATTTAGATAAACTAATTGAAAAAGTTGAATCTTAATTCTACAAAAGTTCTTTCTCTCACTTTCTCTGATGAAGAGTTTAATAAAGATATTCACATATCTCTACATTCTACTCCTAAATCTTCAGATGTCGATAAATAGGCATCGTCTAGTTTTGATGAGAATGTTAAACTTAATAAGAAGTTTCTTTCTCCTATCCCTTCTAAATATGTTATTAAAAATAAGAAAGGTATATTATTACACTTTACTCTTTTTGACTTTTATTCTGTCGAAGTTATTTCTAATAAAATTACTAATAATTTAACCAGTCAAATGTGTTATACTTGTTTGGTAAAAGTTAGGTATAATAAAGATAATTTCTTTATGTCTGGATCGCAATTCGGTTTTGAATCTAATTCCTATAAAGATATCATTAATCTTGTTGATATTATTAAATCTAGGATGGGTGAATATTTAGAACAGTACAAATTACCTTCAGCTTATGTTAATTATATTCAATTGAATTTTAGACTGTTAGATGAAAAGTTTTTATCCGAATTTAGTTTGATTAAACCTGATTATTTAAGTAAACCGGATTTCTTTAAAGTTAAAGACAGTTTATCAATACCTGTTTCTTTAACTTCTTTAGGACAACGTTTAAATGTTAAATTCAAAGATAATATCGCTTCTTACATACCTATTAATATCAATGATAAAGAAATAAATTTTATTGATGTTATTAACAAGAGTACTAAATTGGGTAGAATTAATCCTGTTTTATTAGATGATAGTTCTAAATTTTATTTTGTGAAAGATAAAGTTTATGCTATAGGATTTATAGAGTCTAATGTATTAGATAAGATTAAATTCTCTTTAAGTGGTGTTATAATTAGCAGGGTTAAAGATACCGTTGTAAATAATTCTATTATTAGGGAAAAAGGTAATAAGATTATTATGCTGAAAAACAATGAGATATTAAAGGTTAAGGAAGAAATCATGATAAATCCTATTAGCAAACATACTTATTCTAAAGATAAATCTTCCTTCATTGTTAATCCCAACATAGGTGCTATAGATATTTAAACTTTTATTGATTCTGACGGTATCTCTAAGGTTTATACTCTAGGTTTTACAAGTAACTCGAATGAGACTACAACTTATTATATAGATGAAGATCTTAATTCTCATAATTTAGTTTTAAAGTTAATAAACAAACTTCTTAGACCTAAATACAAAGATATTACCTTTTATGCTCACATAAAAAAAAAAGGAGGATATGATATAGTATTCATATTAAAGATACTATATGATTATAATGATATTAATTCTGATAAGTTTAATATATCATGTATATTAAAAGATGATAAAATTATTAAAGTTTCTATCAAGAAAGATATAAATAATTTGATTATACAAGACAGCTATTGTGTACTGTCTTCTAGTCTTAGTAAACTAGGAGAAAGCTTTGGTGTAGATACACTAAAATAAGTCTCTCCCCATAAATTCTCTAGAAGACAGAATTTGTTCTATAAAGGTAACACACCAGATATTAGCTATTATAATGGTATTACAGCTGATAAATATATGGATTTATATACTAACCATTGATCTTTTAAGGATGAAGCTTTAAAATATCTAAATGATGATATAAATTGTTTATTTGAGGTGCTTACTAAGGCTAATAAGCAAATATTTATTGACTTTAATGTACAAATGACTGAAAGCTTCACTATTTCAGGGTTGTCTCTAAGAATTTTCTTAAAAGGTTTCTATAATAATAATATACCACAAATAAACAAAGCTAGTATATACAAGGACATAAAACAAGCCTATTATGGTGGTATTACAGAGGTGTATAAACCTACGGGTTCTAACCTATATTACTATGATGTTAATTCCTTATATCCATATGTAGCTTTACAGGATATGCCTGGATTAAATTGTTATAAATTTGAGTATTACAATTTTAAAGAAGATGTGAACAATATATTTGGATTCTTTTATTGTAAAATATAATCTCCCCTAGATAGCTATTTAGGACTTTTACCTTATAGAGAAAAGTCCGGATTAAGATTTGCTTTAGGATCTTGAGAAGGATGATACTTCAGTGAGGAGTTAAAGTTTGCTAAGAAGAATGGGTATAAAATAACCGTTTTACAAGGTTATAGTTTTAATAGAGAGAGTAATGTATTTAAGTCTTATATTGACTTTATTTATGATATAAAGGCAAATACCTCTGATAAAGTTCGAAAAGAGATGGCTAAAAGTTTACTTAACAATTTATATGGTAGATTCGGTATATCCTTAGATAAACCTATAACCAAGATATGATCTGAGGATACTTTTAATAAAAATAAGAGTATTTACAAAAGAGTATCCTACAAGTATATAAGTGAAGATAGAATATTAGTCAGTTATGTACCTAAGATAGATGTTTATCTTGTTAATAAACATAAATTAGATTTAATTAGAATAGTAGATAAATAGGCTGATTCTGAGGTACAGAAAATTGATGCTTCTTCATTACCTATTAGTGCTGCTGTTACTTATTATGTAGAATTCATATAAGTAAGATAAAATTACATATATTGAGTAAAGGTGGTAGTATTTATTACTCAGATACTGATAGTATAGTAACCGATCTAGAACTGGATAATAATATGGTAGACAGTAAAGAGATAGGTAAACTTAAATTAGAACATGTTATTGACAAAGGTATTTTTATCAGTGGTAAATTATATTCTTTCTTTGACAAACAAGATAATTTATATGTTAAAGCCAAAGGTGTAGATTCTAACTCACTTAGTTATTCTGACTTCGTTGATTTACTTCATAATAAGAATCTAACTACAGGCATTAAAACTCAAAGTAAAATTAATTGAACTGAGGGATATGTAGATATTGTGAAGACTAATTTAACTATACATAGTAATAACTATCAAAGTAGGACTAAAATTTATGATAAAGATAATATCTGAATTAATACTAAACCTATTTTTATAAACACTTATAGTATAGAGGAAAAAAAAATTCTTCAATACTTAGTTATCTAGGATATAGTGTATTATTCTTTCTTTTCTATGGTTTATATATTTTTATGCATTATGAGGCAGATAACATTATATTTGAAGTCGATGAACATAATACAGATCAATCTTATAATTTATATGAAACTAACAATATATATCAATCTGATAATTTAAATGATACTAACAATACAGTATCAAAAACAGATGAAGTTGATAATATAAAATCTTATCTGGATGAATCTTCTTCAGATAATTCTGATTCTTCAGATGATTATCATTCTATACCAAAAGAAGATATAGGTGTTATATCAAGTACTTATTCTGAGAATTCCTTCAAAGGTAAAAGTCTCTTTTTTTTTTTCCAAGGCTTTACAGAGGAAATTGAAAAAATATAGCTGTGGAATCCATTGATGATTCTAGACCTAGTACATCTTATACACAAGATAGTTCAAGACCAGCTACATCACACACAGAAATAAGTGTTTATTCTAATACACCCATCGGCTAGCTACAATATATTTACTCCTGTTACTTTATAATGTCTAAAACATGAGATTTCTACTAATGAAAAAAATATTCCAGAGATAGACAAGATATCTTCTAATTCTGATATAAAAGACAGTTTAAAGGAGAATTTGTTAGACGAGAGACAATATCTATTGAATCAGCATAGAAAACATATGGATGCTATATTAGAAACAGCTAAGAAAACTCCTACAAATTCAGAAGATGCTGATAAGATTCTTAAGGATATTGATTCATTGAAATCTAATGTAGATAAACTAGTTAATGAGTCTAAACAAATCTACCATAGAAAATTAGATGAGGATGAGCAATCATCTAAACCTAAATAAAAAAAACTACCATTGTAGTATATCTACAACAGTAGTAAAAAAAGAAAATTATTTCTTTATTTTTTTCACCTGTAATACTTTATGTATTATAGGAGTTTTTTTTAATTAAATAATTATGAATTTACTATCAATTTTATTAATAATTATAGAGCTTACTTTCTTTTGGTTAGTAACTCAATCAATATCATGAATTAGATAAGGATCGTTTTTACCTCCTAATCATAGCTCTCTCTTATTTCTGTCTAGTTTATAGTCAGTGCTGCTTTCTATTATATCTAATATATTTTTATCAAATTTATAGAGATAAGGATCACTAGAATATAAGTGTGTATAGACAGAAGCCAAAAGAGTGTTTAATAAATCGACTTTATCACAAGTCGTACCAAAACAATCATGTACTGAGAAGAACTGTGCATTATTACCAAAGTTTATTGAAAATTTTTCATGTAATAGACTTAAGGATGTACCATCTAAAGAATGAACCAAATTAGGCATAAGAGCTCTAATTTGTTTATTCTTATCATATTTACCTTTAAAGCTTACCCTAAAGTTAGCTTAACATTACTATATAAAAAGGGTTTAATAGAGGTAGATTTATGCTCAAGATAACTTTGTTTAATTATTATACCTGCAGGTAAATTTCACGTTATAGGCAACTCTAAAACATTCATTATATTAGCAATATTTTTAAGGTATTTAATCAAATTTCTAATCTTACCGAAATCATTGTAAATAATATTACTAATACTAGTAATAAGTAATGATATATCAGAGCCACTGATTAGTCTTTTGGTATTAATTCCTCCATCTGAGTATCAACTTACACCATTTACACATTATACCCAAGTTAAATTATGTATGCCTTCATAGATCTGTGACTAGAATTGTAAGGTATTGTCATAATAGCTTTCTTAATATGACTTCTATCTCAGATAAAAGAAAATAATCTCTCATAACTTCCCTCACCCACAACAATATCACCATTATCAAATTTAGTTTTGAATAAACTAAGTAATTTGTGTAATAAAAAGTTATAAAAATCTTTAGGCTTATCACCATTCTTAACTAAATTCAGTTCCTCAAATAAAATACTCTCGTTACTTAATAAAGCCATATGCTTAAATACATTACAAGTAGCATCAAATTGTATAGGTAGATAAGTATTAAAAGAGAATGCATTTTCGTTTTCTTTTTTTTTCTCAGAAAAAAAAAATTAAAAATCATAAAAACGTTTGAATTCCATACAAAATGCTAAGAATAAAAATTTATCACAAGCTTTGTTTATCAATAGACCATTATTAAAATTGATAATATTGTAAATATTTTTATCAACTCATTCTGTCTTCTTAGAAAAGCTGTACTTAGCTAATTTACCTCAAAAGCAATTAGCTCCATACAGCTTTAAGTAATTAATACTATCCAAATTATTACGCTTTATTACACCAGGTTCAGCAAATAAGATAAGTGCTTTAGCTAATTCCCTAGACTGATAATTAAGATAATTAGGAGTAGAATAGATTCTACCTCTTTGATCTAGTCTAAGAGGGATATATATATGAGAAAACTTCTTATAAAACTCGGCTAAAGAGATAGTGGCTTCCTGTAAATTAACTTTACTTATATGAGAAGAATATATCCTTGCTTGGTATTTAGATCTTTTCTCTATATCAGCCTATTCATGTTTAATATTAGGATTAAGCAATAAACCTTGTACAATACCATAGTTGTTAACATAATCTAACAAATCTATATTAATTTTAAATGGTACTGAAGACATTATATTAATTTTAAATGGTACTGAAGACATTATATTAATCATATTATAAATATTATTATTTTTTGTTAGTTCATAAAAAAAAAAGAGCTACCATATCCAGATATATATATGAATAAACTCTCCATGAATTTAACATTCTTCAATAAATATCCTCCTAATTCATGTGAACTATATTCTTTAGGTTTAACTATCATAGCTAGCTTAGTAGGTAATTGTACAATAAGCTTATTCTCACTAGAACTAATTGTACTATCAGATACCTAAAATTTCTCCTTATAAGTTGAACAAACTAGTTGTTTATTTACCATGTCACAACTTTATAATAATTGTACTACTTGAGCACCTAATTCAACTTTAATAGTATGATTAATTAGATCAGATCAGCTTTATCAGGATTATCAGATAATCAACTATCATTTCATTCAGAAAAAGATATATTTTGATCACCTGTCACCTCAATATGTCTTTCTTTTAACAAATTTTAAAATCATCTTATTACCAATACTAACAATAACACTGGTTAGGACACAATTCTTGTCATCCTCAACATGTTGATGTGAAAGAATTAGTAAAAATTTAACGATAGCTAAGTTACTAATATATTCTTTACCTATACAGGAAGTAACCTCTTTAATAAACAATTTATCTAATTTATTAGTATGGATATCTGAATCCAATAGTCTATCCAAGTAAGTATTTATAATATCAATTTTATCTAAAATATACTTATTTAGTACAGGATTAAGTATATCAGTGGTAATCCCATTAATAACAAACTTGTCTTGTTGTTACTATAGAACAAGTTAAATTCATCTAAGATAAAAGATTATATTTTCTTTTGGTTTCATTCTTTAGAAAGCCCTTTATCTATATAACCAGAATTCAAAGACTGTAGTAAGAGATTAATAAAATTTCTACCTCAATTAATATTCTTTTGTAGCAAATGCAAATGAATCAAATGCGAATGAAGCGATTTATTGTGTAGTAAATTTCTTCTCACAAGTCTGGAGAGATTTGAATTTCAATTTTTATTCATATTTTTAAATTTTAACCAAATTAACAGCTTGTCGGTCTGGATCCGATAGAGGGTTCACTTTGCCCAGTTATTTGATAATCAAACACTTGGCTATCTCCGCAAGGCCAAACAAAACTCATAATCTAGTGTATGTCCAGAAGTAGCAACCTCGGGCTGAATCGTTTCCCAGGAGTCTCACTGACGATGAAGAAAGGCGTTTTACCGCGTGTTTATAAAATCTGTGATAAAGTAAAAAAGCTAACACAGAGCTAGGAGAGGGTTATTCCTCCATAGGGAGTAAAAAAATAATAAACTAATCACTATGGTTTCCCCCTTCTATGTAGGTAAATACTTATTTTTGATATTTTTTTAGGTTTTTGTTCTATTTTTTACCTTCTGGAGAGACGCCAGAGTACCCCTCTTTTGGGGGGACAGGGTATCTTATTGTACGTTTTTTTTGATATGAATGGGAGAGTTTGTAACACTTTGGGGGGGGTTCTTTAAAAGAAAAGTATCTGTCTAATCCCCCAGGCTGACCAAGCTGTAGGCAGAGCTGGAAACATATTAATGAAAAGGATGAAAATGATAAAAATACACTATAAATTTAAAGCTGCGATTGCCAGGAAATATTGTTTTCCTTTGGATTTTTCTTTTCCTTTTACTTTGGATTTTTTTTCCTTTTTCTTTTCCTTTAATTTAAAAATTGTCTGCAAACAAGGCAAGTTACAATATATTGATTAAAGAGGATGCATTTTATACAAATCGTTGCAGTTCTAAAAAAAAAAGAACTTTTTCTACAAATTCTTTTAAGGGGAATTGGTTGTTTAGGACACAATATACTATGCCGGAATTATTAGAATCAGAGACTTATTTATGGAGTTTATTACGTGGTTGTATGGAGTATGATTATTATTACACTTTTTACATTAAACACGAAGAAAATCTATTATTTGAATCTAAAATTTATCCTGGTAGATTTTATATTTATTTATTTTATGAGGACATATGTACTTTAGTTTACTCTTCTGCATCCTTAATATAAACTAAGAAGCTCGATAAAAAGCTCCGAACGGTATTCATCTTCTAAGTAATACGGATGTATGTCTTATACGGTGGGCCAGCTTTACCAGCAACTCTGAGGTTTATTTTACATGAACTTTCCTTCCCTTCCCTTCCCTTCATTCACGAGATCAGCGAACAACTGTTTCATCGCCCTCATGTCGATACTAACAACCAGAGCTCCACCGGGCTCAATCTTTCCTGTCCTGGTTGACGACATTTCCCTGGTGCGCAAATACATATTACTACAAATAATGATTGAATAGAAACATTTAGAAGTCCAACCAAATCCAATTAACCACATCCGGAGTGAGAATTTATTTACCTGAAGATATTTATAGAAAAACCAAGAAAACCCAAGAAAACCCCAGAAAACCCCAGGCCAACGAACATAATATGGCTGAGAAATCTAGATTCTATTTCTAGAAAATAAGAGCACTTTTTTTTTTCTAAACGAGCAAGATAGTAGGCTCATTATCATGATATTTCTCTGGAGAAAAGAGTCAACAGAAGAAGTGTTTTTTATTATGTTAGAGTTTATTCTCAGATTTTTTTTTATTTTGATGAATTTTTTTTCGAATTCCGGATTTGATTAATAATAACAAAGAATCGAAGGAGAATTATTTTAAATTTTAACTAGAGATCTTAATATATAAATAGAAAAAAAATATGTAAAGTTAGAGTAAAATAGTTGTAAAAATTTTTCTATGTATTATTTTCAACTCCTTCTATTCTTATTTAATATAAACTCTAAAGTATAACGTTTATCTACGCTTTGAGCTTTACGCTTCCTAGCTCTATATCTTTGACTTCCTGCTCTATTCCGTCTTCTTCTACTTTGATCATAACTCTCCGCAATATTTCAATTTTGACCTCCCCCAAAATTTGGACCACCCCCATAATTTGGACCATGACCTCCTCCACCAGATGGTGGAGATTTAGGATTCAATAAATCTATTATTTTTATTAAAACAAATTTAGCTAGAATAAAAGAACTCCAGATAGCTATAATTGAACAAAATAGAATCAAGAATTTAAACATCCAAGGATGTTTCTTAACAAAAATTTTATCAACCAACAAAACATAGAAAAGAGTTAATATACTTACAGAGAAAGCACCTAAGACAAAGATAAGAAATAAATCATTGTTATCTAAAACAACAAAGAATACACCAAGATAGATTTGTGTGATAAAACCTAGATATCTAGAATATTTTCTAGATAAATAATCCACAACCAGAAAAAATTTAGATGTTTTTATTTTTTGAATAACAAAATCGAATTTGTATATAAGTATTGGAAAAATAGCTAAAAAAAATCCATCCTCAAACACTATAAATAATGCTATACCCATGTTTAAACCTCTTTGTACCGCTAAAGTATGATTACCTAAATAAGTACCTTCAGATATTACATCTCTAAATCAAAAAAACATGCTTGAAATTAATAAAATAAATGCTGAAGCTAATCAGTCTTCTGCATTAACAAAACCATGCATTGTTAAAACTCCTGAAGTAGTAAGAGTTAATAAACTAATACAAGTGAACAGTGGTCAAGGAGAAGGTGATACCAAATGAAAAGGATGGCCTTGAAAATTACTCCTAATAAAATTAGACATGATACATCTAGAATATTTCATTAATACTAGGTTTATTGGAAAAATTGTAAATCGTTCCATTACCTATTGCAATAATATAAATATTTTTTCCCAGAAAAAAAAAGAAGACTTTTCTTTATTAATTATGGTCTAACCTACTAAAGGTTAAATTTGTTTATTGTTACTAATGCTATACCATTTGGTGTCACAAAAAAAATGGGTGTTTAATTACCTTTAGTCCATATAAACAATGTTCTATGTATAAATATCATTAATAGACAAAAAGTAATATTGTTATGTAGTTAAACAACTGCTTCCATTTGTGGGCTCGCACTGTTTTGAAAATAAATTTATCATGCTCTAGGTGCATCACAAACTAAGGCTGATATAAAAGCGTTATAAACATCCTTTTTTTGTTTGTAATTTTTTTTTGTATATTCTAATCTTTTTATATTCCTTTCTATGGAGAAGAAATCCGGGGTTGTAATTTTAAATTATTTTACCTTTTCTTGCTTAGCGCTATCCTACGCCTTTTTCTTATAGCGATATCTAAGTTTTCTTTTTCTTTTATTTATTTATAATTTTAAATTGTATATTTGGGCAGGATGTCATGTGGGTGGTTTAAAAAAAAATAGAGAGCTATTTCTAGTTTTACCCACCGCTGCTCTTTTTTTTTTTTGAGGAGCAGCCTCCGCGATGATTGCTTGATTAGCTAAGGGTTTATCTTTTGCGGATTAAAGACTTTTATACATGGCCTAGCGGTCTTTTATATTTAATAAAGATAAGATCTCTCTTAAGTATTATAACATCTTATGGCTAAGATGCCGGAAGTATTATAATATCTTAAGTCTCATATTTGGCTTCATTTAATATAGATAAAAACTATGGATAAAAAGTTTTTAAATAACTACTCTAAATTTAGTCTTTTTTTAACAAAAAAAACAAAAAATACGCTACCTTAAATCATTCTGGTTTACTGAGATCCTTTTCTTTTCCATCCCCGCCTCAATCTCTCTCTAGATCTGTAGATACCAGATCTATTAATACTAGTTCACCTCCTCTTAAAATTTCTTTTATTCATAATTTACTCGATGTTTTATCTAAACTAATTTACAAACAGGAGAATATTTCAAAAGAAGTATTACAAGTTAATATAGAAGAGATTAGTTTTGATGAATACCAAGCTGTCTTAGCTAATAATTAAAAAGAGTTTCTTATAGCTGGTGTCAACAGAGAGTTATTCAATCCTAAGGTTGCTAAGTATATCAACGATAAGATAGGTGATATATCAATATTTATGGATAGATTATTGGACCTATACTCTAAAAAGAATAAAAGAATAGAATATAAGTTTGTTTTTAGTGTGTTAAGTTGTGTTGGTAAAGACTATATAATAAATCTTTGTTTATTTCATTTCATTTCTTATTAGTGGCTACTTATCGGCTTAGTAATACGGAAAAGGATAAATTTTATCATGTTGTACCGGTTGCTATTAAGATAGGTAAGGAATTGGTTAAAAAATATTTGAGTAAAACTAAGCAGGAATATTCTTTGGATAAGGATGATTATACTACTTTCTTTGATTATTGAAAGGAAAGAAATCCTCATTACAATTATATACTAGATGACTCATTCTACCTATCACTAGGTATTAAACTTATTGAGATACTTACTGATGGGGGTGTTTCCATGCTAAAACAAGATCTTAAAGTGGTAAGTATGAAACAGAAGTATCAGATTTTGTCTGTTGTAGACGAAGAGATCTTTTCTAATGATAAAAGGTCTTTTATTATGAGTTTACCTACTAAACTACCAATGATAGCAAAACCTAAAGAATATAGTTCTAGTGAATTAGGTGGATATTTTCTTAATAATGTTAAGTTTAGAGATTCTTTGATTATTAAAAAAAATGCTTATTCCTTTTGTTCTACTTTGTCTGAATCCAATGAAGTAATTAATATGATTAATGGTATTAATTCTACTCCTTTTTTTTTCCATAAATACCACTATGTTAGACTTTTTATTAGAAAATAAACATGGTTTGTTGAGGAATCCTGACGAGAAACATGTGTTGGCTGACAAAGCAAAGAGAAGCAAACATGAAGAAAAACTGTTTAGATCTTATAATAGTCAAATCATATTACAAGAAACTATATTAGCTTTAGCTAAGTTTTAGAGTAATTTTAGTGAAAGATATTTTCCTGTAAGATTAGATCAAAGAGCTAGCTTATATTGTACTCCTAGTTATCTTAACTATCAATCTAATGAGTTATCGAAGGCATTATTACTATTTGCTAAACCAGGTATCATTTATAAAAATAATCTTTACTCTATTTTATTCTTAAAGGGTTATGGTGCTAACACCTTTGGAGGAAATATAGCTAAAAGTTCTTTACGTAGTAAATCTGAATGAGTAGACAATAATGCAGAAAATATAATAAACCATGATAATGGTATATTATTAAAGAAAGCTAAGGATAAGTTATTATTAATTACCTTTTGTATAGAGTATAAACGTTTTTATGAATTTTAGAATGATTAAAATCTTACAGAATTTCATACTTACTAGCTATACAATTAGATGCTACTTGTAATGGCTTCAAACATATGGCTTTATTAAGTAATGAAACTACTTTATTTAAAGAATTAAATCTTATAGGAGAGGCTAAAGACATCTCTCCTAAAGATTTCTATAATTTTCTTTTACATAAAGTAGTTAATGTTTTCAAGGATAAATTAGCAAAAGGTATAACAACTGATCCCAAGAGCAAGGCTAGTTATGAAAGACTTGCTATGTTTATATGAGAAAGAAGTTATCTAAAGAAGGCTATAATAACTATTCCATATAACGTAAGTTATAAATTTATGGTTAATTATATTAAGGATGAATTAGATGTATTAGAAGATGGTTGATATAAACCACATGATAAAAGTGACAAGTATCTTATAAACATTAAGGATATTATATTATTAACTCACACTATTAAAGATGTTATCTTTAAAGACTCTGAGAAAATGAAGAATTTAGTTAAATATCTTAATAATATAGCTAAAGGATTTTTTTTTAGAAAAAAAAATACACTAGAGTTACCTATAACATGAACTCTACCTACAGGGTTAACTGTTAAACAAAGTTATTTAGAAACTAAAAAGACTAGTCTTACACCTTTTTTTTTAACTTAAGCTTAAGTTAAACTTAAATGTAACAGTTAAAGATAAGTTTTACAAAAATAAACCAATTAGAGCTTTAATACCTAATTTGATACATTCTTTAGACGCTAGTTCAATGGTATTATTATATAACACTTTCAGTAAATTTTTAAATAATTGTCCGTTCTGACTTTCCTATACACGATTGTTTTGGTACAACTACTGATAAAGTATTTATCTTGAAAACTATGTTAGCTTCTGTTTAGACTGATTTATATACATCCGATGCTTATATATATAAATTTGATACTAAAATATTGGATACTATAGTAGAAGATACTAATTATCCAGT
>JAABUP010001612.1_pt1 | contig 47094 bp, 70 predicted proteins | sample 5559201 | NCBI WGS metagenome assembly JAABUP01 (sample SAMN10711887, study PRJNA513373) | rock metagenome | isolation source: Antarctica rocks | place: Antarctica
CTGCACGTGATCAATACCTCTGTCGGGAGCATCATCACAATACAAGATCAAACCCGTGCCACATTTGCTGGCAACATCCAGAATCAGTCATTTGTCAGTGTTGCCAGCAGAGGTAAGGTCCACCAATTGTTCAGGGTGTCAGCACTGTTCCAGATCATTCTCTCATGAATAGCATCAATACAATGCACAACAAATGCTTGTTGAGCTGTGTCACAATCACAGGTGGCAGCAGCCCAACAGCCACAGCATCTCAGAGGGACAGCTGTACATGGTGACCAACCTGCAGCCCTGGAACAACAGGTTGAAGTCCAGCCTACCTGCTCACTTGCCTGCTTGCTTGCCTGACTGGCTGCCTGGATGCGCATCATGACCACACCTGCTGTCCTGCATGTTCAATGGTGTTCCCTTTGCCTCACTGTTGGAGCATACCTTTCTGTGCATGCTGACGTCTGGATGCTGGCAGGACCATGCAACTGCTAATGCAAGGCAGCCAGTCAGTATGGACTAGCATCACACTTTGTGCTTTGGCTGCGGAATCTGTCTTGGGAGCGCCATCATGCTCTACACATTCCTCAGGCCCTTTGCACGATGCATCCATTCTGTCAGACATGTGACTGCCCAATGTGCCTGCTGCAAACATGCCATACCTTGCCATGCAAATGGTGTCAGGACATGCGGTTGACAACAAACGTGCCAGAAGCGTGCTGTCTGCACAAAAGGCTGCCACAGACAGTGTCTTGTCCTTGTCACCCTTATCTAGCCAGTCCTGCTTCAAGTGAAGCAACATGGCGAGCGTGACAGCCCTGCTGCATGCAGGTCTGGACCAGGGCTGAGACATGCACTGCAGCTGAGGACAGGGAAGAACACAGCATGGCAGCCCTACACGCCCTCAGAGTCTGCACTGCAGCATCTGGCCTACTGTGTCCAACCCAGGCGACAAGTGCAGCTGGGTGAGTTGCAGCCGGAGATGGTTGGGTCAAATGTAAACATGACGTGCGTGTTGCTGTGGGCAGGGGGCATCGGCAAAGGTCAGTCCTGAGCAGTGGGCTTGTAATGGAGATTGAGTGTACAAATTTACAAGCAACTGCCAGATCATGTCTCCATCCGCCGTGTTTGTCAGGCCAAGCCACAACTGATTGACTTGACATTGCACGGCGTGCTAGTGACTCCACTCGCTGTGCCTTCGCATTATCCTACTTTACTGCACTGATGCTTGCAATTTGCTGGCCTTTCAGAGTATGTGAAGAGCAACCATTCCACCGTACTACTAAGGATATCGCTCATGCATAGGAATCGAATTTAACCAGCAGCAACAATGGCTGTTCCTGGCTGATGCTTCAGTCACAGCATCCACAGCTTCAGAGTCACCATGGCTCCTGGTTGTCAGCTTCAACTTTGATGGTAAGCTTTTAGACCTGCGGAAATCGCACAGATCAATGGCTAACATTAGCGCATGCACCCTTGCGCTTGATCAACCACTCCAGCCATGCTGTTTACCAGCAAGGTTTGCAACTGTCTGTGCCTGCTGTCATGCAGGCACATGTCAGCCTTTCATGTGCAACAGCAAAACCTATTGATAGTAAACAGTGAGTGTGCTGTATCACCTGATAGTCAAGCCTTACCATGCCTGCTCAGTCGGCGTTGCAACTCTGGCTGCTTTTGGGTAGGTGCAATTCGGTGGTGATGCTTCTGCAGGTAACAGGTCATACACCCCAGGGCCGGGTCAGTCTGTCCTACTATCTTTTCAGGACCTTGAGCTGCAAAGGCAAGACCACGAGAACTGTGTTTGGGTGGCAGAAGCAAATGACTTCACTGCAGTCATCACCATCGCCCGCCCTATTGGCAAACATGCCAGCCCAGCCGCACAGCAGCTCATGGACTGGTTGAGCACATCTGCTGATACCATGCAGTATCTGCAGGGTCGTGCACGTGGCCTATCTCATGACGACCAGTGAATGCATCCTGTCACAGAGCCTTGATACACTTGGATGTATCTACAGCCTTCGTGCATGTATGCAGCTGATCTAGTATTAACCAGGTCAGTTCGACCGTGGACGGTAAAAACAAACACTAGGAAATTCAGAGGGGTGGAATGAAATTGTACTCAGCAACACCAAATCTATCGTCAGTGAGGTGTCTAGAACAGCAGGACCCCCTGCAAGCAGAATATTCTATTATGACGCATGAACATGGCTTCGCAATAGGACCTTGCAGTACTGTCCTAATTCAATTTGAACTGCTCAGGACACTAGCAATCTCTAGCGTTTCTACATGCAATGGGTCAGCGCGGCTATCAGAAAATTGGGCAGTCAGGCGTCACTATGGTACACACAGAATGTCAACTTGCACGCAGAGTCTCAAGCTGCCCTAAACAAGCATTTTCATGTGCAAGTACATCAAATGGCAGATGTCTAGTCTCAGAGCTCACTACCCTCAAACAAAGCTAGAGCTACTACCAAGGGCCTTCACCTTCAGCAGAACTACTGTGAGATCGTCTCTAGTGCGCTGACGCTGTGCATGCTGCACAACAGCATCTGTCATTGCTTTCACAGAACCATTCGACTGTTTTGCAATCCTACTCACTATCTGTAGCACACACTGTGCATCTGTAACATCCCAAAGACCGTCGCTGGCCATGATGACAATGCCTGATTGATCAGGAGCAATCTTGATGACGCTGCTGACATGCGGCTGAGCAGACAGACCCAGATCCTCATCTTTGAGAAACTTGTCTCCAAGACATCTGGACAAGTTCAACCCATACAGCCTGGTCCGATCTTGCCCCAGATGAATGCCCATGTCCGCCAATCTCTGCCTTTCGTCAGGGTTAGTCAGACGGTGATCTGCAGTCATTTGAATGCCTTCCTTGTGCACACCATCACTGTAGACAACAGCTGAGTCCCCAACGTTTGCTGCTTGCAGGCATACATTGCCCAAATCATCTGTCCACACTAGCAGCGCTGTTGCTGTGCAGCCCTCCTCGCTCTTAATTCTGTCGTCAGTAGTCAGAAACGTCTGTTCCCATATGCTGTCCGCTCCATTGCCACTTTGCATGCTGTCACTGACTTTGGGTAAGCTGTCAGCAAGTATCTGTGGCAGCAACTCCCTTGCTTCTTTGGCAGAGTTGCGCCCACAGTGGCCATCAAAAATGCAGAAAAGACTGGTGCTGTGTGGTGCAGAGCGCAAGGGGACCTCCCAGTGGACCACATCTTCACAGCCCTGCCCTCGCCGCAGATGTTCTTTGCCAGTATGCGAGACAGCACAGCCTTCCAAGCGCAGATCATCACTGCACAGCAGACAGTTGTTCTGAGTCAAGTACTCATACTTTTCTGAAAAAACTCCTGGATGTTGCAGAAAACAGACTGGCATACTGCTCATCAACAATATCTGACAGCAGACTTCTTGTTATGCGATGCACAAGATAGCTGTGCATGATACACAAGCAATGCAGACTACTAATGTTGCTGTGCACCTAATGTTGAATGCTATCTTATAATGTGCGTTGAGGCGGGAATGTGAGGCAGTACCTGTGCATTTGGGAGGCAGTGTCTGGGGTGGATACAGACGGCGCTGCTGAGTCAGTCTTCTCCTCGTTTGGTGGGGAGTTGTGGGACGAGGGCGGTGTGTGCACCTTCTTGGGGTGGACTGGCATGTCCTGGTCTAGCATCTCCAGTGGCAGGTACGATACCCTGCATAGGAGATGTGTGCAGATAAGCAGGCAGAAAGTCTGCTGAACAATTGCATGGTGGCAAAGCTGGAGTGATGACCAGACCACAATGCAGTTCCGTGTCAACAAGCATATGCCTTCAAGCAGCGGCAACCTGTCCTGCCAAACATGGGTATAGCGCCTTCTAAAGTCAGTGTCCACTATCACTATCATGACATGCTGACATTTACAGCTGCGTACAGGAGGTTGCGCTGGTTGTCCTCATCAAGCAGAATCTACAAGGCAAGCATTACATTGCATACAGGCAATACATTGCATACAGGCAATTACATTGCTCAGACAAGAGTAAGCATGCACTATGACAACATGACAGCTTCTCTACCTGACTTTGGAATAGGAGCCCAGCTGCATCATGTCGTCACTGCTGAGGCGGTGCTCCCTACCCTGCTTCCTGTTGTTGGTGCTGATGGTCTTGCCATTCAGGAAGGTGCCATTCAAGCTGCCTGTGTCTGTGACCTGCCAACAGCGTTCACTAGGCTCCCACCGGATCATGACATGGTGTCCTGACACCTCTGTGTCTGCCACTGCCAGGCTGTTGTCTTCCAAGCGACCCACTGTCACCTGCCATTGCATTTGACCCGTCAGTCATGCTAGGGGCATCACACTTGTGTGTCTGACACTTGCGCCTTCCAGCATGAGTACTGTGCGGGCGCCATGATGACGGGCTGTGCAGCAGGCTGCCTATGTCAAGGCCCTTGGCAGTATGCTTCAGGTCCTGCCAGAAAACAACTTGAATATGGCAGCAAGCAACATGGCCAACTGCGCTTGAACAATGCCTGCCACAGGATGGCAAAGATCAGCTGGGTTAATGGACCTGAGTCCTTGAGACTGACCATAGCAACAAGTACGTTTCAGGCTGTGGTGTCCCTGACGAGTAACAAGAGCAGACACGTGCTGCTGACCTGTGTGACTCCCGAATCTGTGGTGTAGGACTTGTTCTGAGCAGGACCAGCCAGCACATCAAGGCGTAGAGCCAAAGGGGTCTCCAGTACCTCTCGCGCGCGCTTCAGGGAGTCAAGGGACGACTTGCCATTCATGTGGCTGTCCAGCAGAGTGGGAGATGCAGGGGATGTGACGTGATCTGCAGACAGCAACTTACTGTGTACCAGTGAACAGGCTGCATCTTACTGTGAACAGGCTGCATTTTGCTGTGTGCCAGTGAACGGCACAGGCCATGCAGTACAACAGCCCAGTACAGCATGCCATATTTACACATGTGCAAGGCATGGCAGTCAGACTGTGTCGCAGCAGGAGCATTGGAGGAACGCTTGCAGCACAATTTTTGAAGCAGTTCTGCCAGATCAGCTGGCAGACAGGTGGAGGAACAGGTGTTCAAGACTGACCTTGATGATCTACAGAGCCCATGTGAGGCCTGCCCACAACAGTGCCATAGTTTGCATGGCCAGAACTGGCTTGAGCCTGAGCATGATCATAAGACCATTCGTCCTCTTCCTGCTGAACCATGTCTTGCACAGCTGGCCACTGCCCTGAATCATGCAGCTGCTGCGCCAGGCTGAGCAAGTCTGGGGAGCTGAAACTGCGAGAGGCTTGCATGGATGACAGCAGCCTCTTGTTTGAGGCAAGTGCTGTAAGAGCCTCGGTGAGATCACGCGCCATGGGCGTGCCGGTGGAAGCCTGTGTATCTGACTGGAGCAGCTGTGACAGTGCACTGCTGGCAGCGTTGCTGGTGGACGCAGACTGGGAGTCGGACCTCTGATGGGAATGCTCATCAGCAATATGGCCGTTGTGCAATGGGAGCGCAGAGTGTTGAGGGTGAGGACGTGCAGGGGAAGCCTGCCTGCTGACTGTGTTGAGGCGTGCTAGGCGGGCGGCTGAAGTGCGGTGCAGGTCAGGCGCTGCGTGTGATGTGGTGGGAGTCTCCCCATGCTGATGTGAGTCTGTTCCTGGCAGGGTGCTTGGCTGTGAGGAAGCAGCATGCTGCAGGGGCAGTAACAAATGCTCAGTAGGGTAATTCAGTGGACACAGGCTAATGCACAGGATGTCATGTCACTCAAGTGAATGCCATAATCCCTGCAGTGCAGTGGCTGTGTGTATAGGCAGAGACTGGTGGCGCAGCACAGGCAGCATATGGCATACCTGCTCTAGATTGCCTGCATGAGGGTATGACCCCTGAAGTGGTGACTCTACATCCTCTGGAGACCCAGTTGGGGTAATCTTTCTGATGGAGGGAAAGGCATTGTTTAACGCAGCCTCCTGACTTGGCAATCGTTGACTCAGTGAAGACTGGTCATCAGATGTGTTGGGGTCTGACGAACTGGCATGGAAGACAGGCAACGATGACAGGGCATCTGTGGCTTGTTGCCCAGTTGATGTTGAAGCTGGCATGCGGTCTGACAGGTGTGGCATAGTGTCAGGATTGTCCATCACTGCCATCTCATACTCGCGGACATGTCTTGCCCTTCTGCGGCCTTGTGAAGAATTATTCCACTGATTCAAGGCTTGCTCGCTGCCAGCGCTGTCTGCTGACTCCAGCTGTTCAGGCAGGGGAGTTAGCAGCCCAGGGGAAACTTCGGAACTTGGCGGACTAGAAGCAACAGCTACTGAGCTGTTACCACTGAAAGAGGAAAGCTCAACCTCAGGCCGCAGAGGATGACTTCTGAGGCCCTGCACAGCACAGTGATATTTGCAGCCAATCACAACACTGACGCCAACACAGTCAAGTCTCATGAAGGCAGCAGCAAAAGCCTTTTGTTTTGTGCACTACCTCCTCAGAGTCCTGAATGTCTGCAAGAGTGTTGGCGTCTTGTTTGGTCAGCAGCCTCCACACGTGGTAGCCCAAAGCTGCAGCAGCAATCCCTGCAGCTCTCAGGGCACCTACGGCCATGTTGAGCCACTGCTCCTCGTATGTCACCGTCTTGATACGCGACCAACAACGTGGGCAATCAATCGGCTCTTCTGCATCAAGGCCGTAAGCTAGGTGGGATTCACGCTGGAATCATGATGCGGGCACATCTTCATTTTCCTTTGAAGGCGCAGCGAAGCCAGACACAGATCACAAGCTCGACCGCTAGACTGGGCTGTTCTTGCAAAAGCCTCAACGCGCAGCAAATTCAGCAGACAATTGCGCGTCCAGGACTGCCAAGAACGCTCGTCCCATCTGCGGTCGTAGACATCAAACGCCAAAGACAAGAGGAACGTGCTAGGGAGCCTCCTTCGTGCTCCGTGCTGCTCCGTCAAAAAGCTGGTCCCGGAGCCAACTCGCTCTCGACTCTGCTCGCGACTCGCTCATGCTCGATGTCGCGTTTACAGAACTCGTCCTTGTTCTGGTGATGTGGAAACAAGCCTCCAAGATTCTTGCTTTGCGCAGTTCTCGGCAACTCAATTTTCACAACTTTCGGTGGTCAGGACAGCAGTCTCTTGGGAACCCGGCAGTCTTCCCTCTGCCGCTGCAGCCTGCAAGCGTCCTGCAGACCCCGGCATCCCCTGGAGCGTCTCGCTGCCTGTATCAGCATGCAGGCAACGAGCAGATAGACTTGAATTATCGGTCAGTGTCTTGTCAAGCTTAGCAGTGGTCACTGGCAGCAGCAACGGCAGTAGAAGAAATACAAGTCAGCTTCTGAAGCCTGCTACTGACTGTTATTCCAGGTCTCCCACAGAGCAGATCTGGCCAGCTTCGCCAAGGCAGCAGAAAGGTACGTTTGAAGTTTCAGAAACCGTGGGGGACAGCGCGTGCCCAGTTGCTTCACAACAGACACACTGGTATAGTTTACCTGGGACTGCAAATGGCATTCTGACTTCCAGACTTATTCTGCAGTTGCAAGTCGGGTATTGCGTGCCCTTGAGTATGCGCTGTCAGAGCCACCCTTCTTGGAAACATTGATAAAGACTTATGGGGTCTGCATTGAAGAGGTGCTTATTCTACCAAGAATAATTTTACTGCTTGCACTGTTCAAGCCAAGTCAAGTGCCAACAGCAATACGGATGTATAGGTTCGGATGTCTCCTGATATGCTGACAGCATATATACTCTGGAGTGGGCATCCTGATTGTGAAGAGCCAGCACAAAACGAGCTGCAGAGCCGGTAAGTTGTTCCCATCCATCAAAGCAGAGAAATCAGCTTGAGGCATAGCAGGCTTGGCAGTCATGCTTGCTGTTCAAAGAGGAACTTGCTTGAGCTGTTCAAGCTGTGTGTCAAGTTGTCAAATGATGCAGGCTTTCCAAAATCCGAGTTTCTGTGGGGAAGGCATTGAAAGCACGTCATGTTCCAAAGCTGGAGTTCAGGCTCAACCAATTGTCAGAATCACAAGCAGCTGTTGAGCAGGAGCTGGACCGACTCAAGGCAGGGCCAGAGTAGAAATCAGACATCAAAAGTCATCTGTCATCCTGCAAGGTCCAATCCAACCTGTGCTGCCAGTCAGCAGAACTAACAGAAGTTATGCAATCATACAAAACAAGAGGGGAATGACTCTACAGCAGCTTCAAGTCTTTCCTGCACCAGCTGGGGCAGAAAGTCAGACCTGCTTGCCTGGAGAATTGCATTCACCCATCCAAAAGCCGCCAGCAGATGTTTGCTGAAGTGTCCATCACAGTCAACTCGTGCCCTGCTGCAACAAATGCACTGCCACAGGGCAAATGCTTCTAAGATAGGGCTTCTGTCAACAGAATGGCATTCAGATGCTAGTTTCACATGGTGGTGCTCTGCAGCCCTGGACCAGTATAGTGTACATGTCATGCAAGCTTGACAGGCATCTGCTACAGATGCACCATACATCCTGTCACGTGACACGTGCATTTTACGCTTGGTGTTTGAGTTGCATTCGCCCAACCGCATGGACAAACTGTATCAATGAATCATACAGTGATTATCATACAGAATCTTCTTATCCTGCTTAGTGACTAGTGCGCAATTTGCACCAAAAAGGGTTTGGTGATGTGTTTGTCTTTGGGAAAACTATACAACTATAGAAAAGACAACATTCCGGAAGTGCACAGAACGTTTCCAATCACACAGCCTGATCATGAGTCATGACCAAAGAAAGCATGCAAGCAGAGCCGCGCGCGTTTGCGGGGCATGCAGCGCACTGCCCAACAACCGGACATCGATCTATCATGGCTGTGAATGGGACACCGCTTGGTAAGCTCCCGAAATATTCAACTTGGCGCAAAAGTGATCTTTGCCTTATGCAGCCCCGCTGTCGGTGCTGCAGGGCACGAGCTGCTGAGCACCATCTTCGCCTTTCTGCCGGCCAGGGATCTAGCCAAGGCAGAAGTCACTTGCGTTTGCTGGTACCAACGCGACATAGCTACTGCATGCCCTTTGTCTGACAACCTGTGTGCAGATGTCCTTGACCCATCTCGTTTCACAGGCACCAAGTCATAGAGCAATATGCCCTGTGGAAAGGAAAAACTGCACAGACATGGGAAGGCAGATCATCACTATTAAAAGCAATTCCCGCTGAGGCCTCAGGCTGTACTTCCCAGCAGTGGAAACGTTTGTACTGGAAGCACCTGGTGACCCTCAGCTTGCACATGCTCTGAGGCCGCACATCAATCAAACTGAAACTGACACAGCTTTGCCCGTGCAACAGGCAGCCTGGAGAGTTCAGGAGTCCCAGAGCAGTGTTATCAAGTTTTTGGAAGGCCACATGCAGCCAGTCACTTGCCTTGCGGCTCTGTCACATACGTTTGCATCTGGCTCAGGTGACAGGGTATGTCTTTACAAATTTTGACTAAGTGCACCGTGTGAGCGTTACAAGTACTGCAATTTGGACAAGCATATGAGCTGTCGCAGTCTCCAAGATGCTGTGTCCTATAAATCTAGTATACCTGCTGCAGCAAGACTTCATGCCATAGGCTGTCACAGTTTGACTGCTGTGTGCAGACAGTGAGATTGTGGAATAGGCACACTGGCGCATGCAAGGCTGTTCTACTCTTGCCAAGTGTTCCCACAGCTGTCACCTTGTTGTCGGATGATTTGGTGGTGGTCACTCACACCTGTACATGTTCTGTGTTCAAGGGTCCGAAAAGCCTAAGACGCATAGTCTCATCTGACCAGCAGCACATCTGTGCTACCGCAATTCTTGACAACCAGCTCTTCATAGCCTCTGTTGGTGAGGGTCCATCTTGCTTGCTGGGCTGCCTGAGATGCTCACCCATCTGCACAGCGCCACATGTTGAACCGCATGGTGTTATGGCCAATCTTTTTGTCATGCTCACAAGAAAAGTGCAAGACCAGTATCAGCGTAATCCATTTGGGTACGCAGCTCACTATGTGTTCTAAATGACTGCTCAGAGGTGACATGAGATGGAACTGTTGTACATGAGCTTTCTCATGCCTTCATAGGAAGCAACTGCGTCCAAGTCTGGGACTTGTTCTGTGGTTCTCTGCAAATGATTTTCAGGCCTGCACAAGGTGCACATATCACTGCCCTGGCCACAGGCACTGTGCATGCAATACAGGTAAGGTGTTTGTTGCCTGGGATCATTGCCTGGGACAGCTACAGTGGCTTTGTGCATGTCACATGTTTCCAACTCTGCTGCATGCTCAGCAGCAATCATTCCTGTCACCAGTGATGTAATCTGCATACAATCTGGACTCGATCACATATGCTAGCTGTGCCACAAACGGACACATGCCCAGTGCTGTTCAGATTACTTTGATCGCCTGCTTTCTGTGGAAACTGTTGGCTGTCACGCTGCAGGTTCTCCTTGTTGGCACGCATGATTGTCAGATCCTAGCACTCAGCCCAACAGATGGGAGTGTAATAGCGTTGATAGATTGGCTGCGCACAGCAGATAAAGCAGCTGGTGAGATAAACAGCATTGTTGTGCATGATGACAATCAAGCGCTGGTCGCGTACAGCATACATCTCAGAAAACACCTTGTGCGCCATTTTTGCTTATGTTTCTTGCTGGGTGACAATGTGGCAGATCTGGACAGAGGAGGTGGGTCGAGCTTGACTGCTCAACATGGTGCACCTCCAAAACACTCTCTGTATTCAGTCTTTTGTACATCAGGGGTATTGGCATGCCAGAATGAACAACCACATTCAGGAGCCAGCTTGTGGTCTGCAGTCTTAAAAAATCTGCCCGTCCAGCAGGGTAGCAGTGCATGTGCACGAGTAGAGCACACCAATGTATATGTTACACTTCAACATGGGCCACAGTATCTTCAGCATTGTGGCAAGAGTAGACTGACCTTTGCAAACTTAGGCCCTGCGGCCTACAAGGAGGGGCAAGCTTGGGACAAGATGTTTGCAGCAGCAGCACAAGATTGCTGTGGGTCTCCGCCTCAAATTTTGTCAGCCTGGGGAGTTTTGCTCACACAGGCGAGCCGGAATAGAGTTGCAGTCTGGCACTTTCCTGACATTCCTGATTAGCTTCTACATGTACATGTAGACCTGTCTTGTTCCTATATACCACTGCAGCATATGCTTGCTGAGTATGGATGGTGCTATATATATAGGCATCCATATATGGGTTCAACTTGGATGCATGTGGACGTGCATGTACCATGTTGCCAATGTGTTGGGTAACTAACAAATATTGGTTAGTTTACATCATACTAATATTTAGTCAACGAATGATTGCCTGGCGTGCAAATGATCAACAGCTTTTCAATAGCAAAAACACTTGCAGTCCGTTGTCAGAAGCAGCCAAAACGCTACGGAAAATAAAACTGCATCGTTTCAGACCTTCCCGTTTCCCTACGTTCATTGTCTATTAATGCTGTTTTGCAGATCAGGTAGTTTGCGTTTCCGCAGCATTTGTTTTTACTTGGCTCCACAGCCTTCGGAAAAGCTACAACGAGTGTCAACAAGATTTCAATCTTAATACTGCTACCCCACACTACACCGTCCAGGCTGGAATGTAGCAATATCTCAGGACAGATACATCCCTATCACAACGTCTGTGATATAATCATATACCTGTACGAAAATGACCGACGTTTGTGACTAACATCAAACAGCAGTGATACATCCAATTATCAACCTCAGAACTCTGAAAACTTGAATATAGATAGCATAAAGCCTAACAAAACCAGCTATCTGTTTATGCCCCTTATCTTTTGCCTACAACTTATCTGCCCATTCCACCAGTATCCGGTCAACCTCTGCTGGCTTTTCATCGTGAGGACAATGGCCTGCCTGAATTCCAACCCTGTCGGCCTTTGGGTAATACTTCTTCACCCTAGCTGCACTGCCAGGACCAATCCAAGGGTCCAAGTCACCCCACAATAACAGCATGGGCATCTTGTTATCAAGCTTGTTCAGCAACTGATTCACACTCGCTCCGCCGCCTGTCACACCAGAATTCCCACCGATCACTCTGTAAAAGACCTCAGCAGCGTTGGGATCCTCTGCAGCCCTGATGATGGACTTCACCAGGTCATCATCAACATTGGTCTTGTCAATGTAGACCTGCAAAGAGAGCTGGAAACTCAGCGATGCTGTTGCTTCGCACGCAGATGGTATATGGACCTCAATGCATACAAAGCGTATGTAATGACATACGCAGATCTGTGAATCTGGTTTCGACTTTCATGCCAAAATAGGGCTTTTGCATTGCACACTGCTAAAGACATCATGCATACAAGCTGCCCATACCAGCCGTACACATGTGCTGAGGACCGCAAACACTCTGTTGAGTGACGCATGCTGCAGGCCAAGCTGTACATGAAGCTACAGGTGTTGCTGAAGACCAGAATCTCACCTGTTGAAGGACTTGCTTCACTCTGCTGGGTTGCTTTGTGAGAATGAAGGAGCCATACACTGCCACTCTCTTTGCTATAGTTGCCAGCGGCGACAGCACTTGCTGCAGGAAGCTCGTCTGCTCTTTACTGCTCTTCGTCAATGGAGCAGCTGTCTGAGAAGCTGAAGACTGCGAAGAAGCATCAGATCTAGACGCTGAGTTCTGGCGGGTCATGCCAGAGGCGGTGTGGCCGGCATCACTAAAGTCTGCAGGATCAATGGCTGCCAAAACCTCCTTTTCTGAAGAGCTCAAACCAGCTGCAACGGGCGCTTCCACAGCTGTCTGTACATCCTCTATTCTGCCAGCACCATTCAACAGGACCACACCCCTGCAGGTATGCGCATTGACATCAGAAGGCAGCCTATCTAGCCACACCTGCAGTGCAGGAAAGAGTGCAACATACCATCGTCCTTGTCACACAGGCGCACACATGGTCCGAATAATGAAACAAAGTGGAAAACACAGCAATAATGAAAGAACAACATGCCAGGTCGTAGCAATGTTGGCTGAACACAACAGGGATCAGCCTAATGACTTACTTGACTAGCTCCGGATACCGGGCAGCAGTGGCCAGACTATTGTAGCCACCCAAGCTGTTCCCGGCCAAGACCACTGGTCCATCATTCACCACCTCTTTGATGAAGGCAGCAATCTGGTCAGACCAGATGTTGGAGCTGTAGTCCACAAGTGCCTTGTCACTCCAGCCAAACCCCAACAGGTCTACTGCAAAGACTCTGTGCTTCTTTGCTAGCTCTATGATGTTGTAGCGCCAGTGGTAGGCTGATGCCCCAAAGCCGTGCACTAGGACAATGGGAGGTCCAGAGCTGCCTGTCGCCAGCAAAGCATGTTCAGAGTAGCATTTTGAAACCTAAGTCTTCAACATGTCCATAAGCCAGTGTTCTTGCATGTTGTGCAATCATATAAAAACCATAACAATAATTATGTAACATGTACCACAAGACTTGGTAAAATGCACAGATCAGTTGATAATGTCACCTATGATCATCTTACAATGATGGTCACTTGGCGGACACAAAACAGCACGTCTAGAAATATGACAACAGAAAAGCTTACCAGCTTGAACATAATGTATTCTATGACTTTGCCAGTTCCAAAAGTTCCAACCCTGGTCTCGGTAAGGCACGCGATCGACGCCATGAATGTCAGTCTCTAGACCGGGGTCCTGCCAAGAGGCACTTGTATTAGTCTTCTGATCACAGGTTGACTGTGCAAGACTGCATACCGCAGGAACCGAGGAGCGTCATGCAGCGCTCTTATACTCACAACAAAAGTGTTGCTGGTGCTGCCGACGTCGACACTTGCAGCTTTGACAGTGTCTGCCCTGCCGCCTGGCTCACTTAGAACAGGCTTTGTCCACATGGAGCCCATGGCTTTAAGGTGCGGCCGAGGAGCGGCTCTGCAAGGGTGTGCTGACAATCTGTGACAGGCAAAGACCGGTGCATGCAAACACGCCGATCGAGTCGGACCTAGGTAAGGAGTGCAGAGTTTGTTGACGCTGCTTTGCACAGTCGGCCCCATCGGACAGTGCCAATTCTGCGCGATAGTGGGACAGCGACAAAAGGCACACCAGATCCACCAACTACGTCGCCTGAGATTTCGATGCAGGTTTCGACGTGCCCGACAGCTTGTCTGGCAAGTTCTCCGATCTTGCCTTGTTAGCCTCAAAATGCGTAATGCACGTGGCGATGACTGTACTGCAAAAGTTCTGTCAGGTGCCCAACTGACACAGCGACGCATACAAAGAGTTGCATGCTTGAGAAGGAATGCTGTCATGTATATGAGACTACAGGGACGGAGCAGTGCTATACATGCAGAGCATCACGCCGTCAGTGATTGCAGGGTCCGTACAGCACCGGTGGTACCTCATGATATGCCGCATGCTTTGCAATGAGTGAACCAACACCGCGACATACGTCACATAAACACGGCACAAGGTTTGCACACAACAGATATAGGCATCAAATATGCAAGTCAATTTGACGACTTACAGCCAACCTCATGAACCAGGAGCTAAAGCTTTTAGGACTTCAATCTTTCTGCTTTCACAATGCGATCAGCTATCTTGGTGCACACAAACATGGCGAGGGGGACAATGGGGGCAAGTATGCATGACACCAACAATGGCAACCTGCGTGGTGACCATGAGGCTGTTCCATCCATAATGAACCAGTCTTGCCCAATGTCAGGGGACGGCAGATGGTATCTGCCTTGCTCAATGCCATGTACAAAACGCCTTGCCACCTGTTGAAATCACAGCATGTGGTACTTGTCCACAGGCACCTTTTGGCAGCTTGACAAAGATGGACCGCATGGGAATGGAACACAAAGGCAGACACATGTAAGATGCCGTACCTTTCATGACATGGGACATGTAGTACAATTGAGGCAAGTGAAGCTAACACGCAACCACATGTAGGCTACAATGCAGTCAAGTCAAGAACCACAACGTACAGCACAAGCCATCTTCTGGCAGGCAAATCTCTGCTTGACAAACAAGCACCACATTGCAAGTCTCACCTGTCCAGGTTTGTAAAGAGATCCAAAAGCTGCACTGACAGCCTTACACTCCTTGGGCTGCAATCACAAGCATGTGTCATGACATGCTGCGGTGTGTGCTGCAAACAAGCTTCACTTGCAGATGTCATTAGGTTGCAGGTATCAGACCTTTATCAGCTCTTCTTCTTTGTAGCAAGGCGTGTCCATGTCGGCAGGGAAGCCTATGCTAACATGCACCCCAGTGCCCTGAAGCTGCAGCAATGGCAAGGAAGAGAAGTAAGAGCTCAGCAGCCTACATTCAGTAGGCTGTATGCTCATGCATAGCATTGGGCTTCCAATGTTGCCCATACACCCTTTGAAAGGCAAAATTCAAGCCAAAGATGGGTCTATAGTTGAGCTCACTTCATTACGCAAGGTGTCTGCCAAGCCTCTGACAGCATACTTGGTGGGGGCATAGGCTGCATAGCCAGTGAAGCCTACATAGACACTACAGTGTTGCAAGGCTTTGCAGTGTGTGACCTTCCAATACAGCTGCACAATACAGACACAACTGTGAGGCAAAGATCAGTGCAGTGAAACGACAAAAGCCTTACTGAGCAGTCCAAGAGATGAGGAGATGATAGCGATGTGTCCCTGATGTCGCTGCAGCATTCTGGGTAAGACTGCCTTTACTGAGTGTATTACTCCAAAATAGTTTATGTTCATGATTCTCCCAAATACTTCAATTGGCAAATCCTCTATTCTGCCTGCACAAATTGCGCTGCAGCTTCAGCAGCCGGGCAACATGCACTACTGCTAGCAATAGACAGTCACCCGGGTGAGTAGCGCCAGCGTTACAAACCATGAAGTCACAGGGCCCAAATGACGCCTCTGCTTCTTGCACAACAGCTTGCATCTGTACAGCACAACATATGGGTCAAACCAACATTGGTGACCTGGGTAGCTCTGCGTGATCTGTGGTCCTTTCCTGCTCATACTGTGTTACATCTGCTGTGAGGGCTTGAACTTGCACTTCTGGAAGTGCCATTTCCTGAAGTTCGACGATGGCCTGGTCCAGCTTGCTTTTCGTGCGGGCAACAATGGTTACGTGACTCCCTTTCATGCAAAACTCTTTCGCGAGGGAAAAGCCAAGCCCTTCCGAGCCTCCCGTGATGATCACATGCTTGCCACCGAGCTCGATTTTCGACCGGAACCATGTCATGCTGTAGGCCACCAACAGCGTCGTGGCTACAGCGGCAATCAAATACATTGAGCGGTGGTTGCAGGCTCGCAATCTTCTGGTCAAAACCACTGACTTCTCTGCATGTGCTCCGAGACCAATATAGCTAGTAAGTGATGAGGCGACCGGTAGTGGAGCGAAGCAACACCTTGCAAATATGACAAGCAGACCAGGACATATGATTGTTCTAGTCTGCCTGTAAAGGTATATCAAGAGTTTGTGTACATTGCTGCAACCAGTTTGAGACCTTGTCCAAATGCCAACGAGCGCTGCGAGTGGTGAAGGAGAATCCACAACACACATCTCGTCACTGATGTGCACTGCAGATAACCCGCATCGTACTCCCAAACATGACCACCCAAGCTGACCCTTCTCATGTCACCACAGCTCACCACTTTTCTGCATGTGCCCCGAGACCAGCACACTTTATGTTACTTCAAAGAATTCTTCACTACCAAATACATATAACAAGAGTGGTGTGGCGGCTTGGCAGTACTAAAGCTAGGAGCGTTGCAAACTTGAAGGCAACCAGTACAACGGCAAAGCAACACCTTGCAAAGGTGCAAGTAAATGCATCGTGCAGCCTAACACAACCTTGCTTGACTGCATACTGTATATGTACCTGATGCAACACCTCTATGATCCAGGCATTTTACCAAGCTCTGCAAATTGATGTATCCTTGGGAACGTGTATCTGAGATCCAATCTATCAAGGAAAGGTGACAAGTAAACCAGGAAATATTGTCTCCTTGTATTTGTTCAAATTGTATCTTGTGCGGCCCTTCAGAAATATGGGTTGAGCGAGCGCAGGCACATCCAAATGCCTGAACCCCAAAAGAGGCAGCCAAAGCCCCCTTGCGCACAGGCAGTCTCATTTGGTGAAACCAGGGATCTGGCTGCTGAGTTGTAGTCCATAAGCAACTACCTCCAAAGCTATACACCAAGCAATGGCTTGCACACAAAAATGCGCGTCGTCGAGTCACCACCAGGGCTGTTTGATGGTGAGATTGAGCATTGCAGCCTCCCACAATATAAGTACGCATAGTTCACTTGTTTTTGTGAGCAAACACTTAGGCAGTCAGCTCTAAAACGATTTCAAGCTCTGACTGTACATGCTTTACATGTCATTCACACAGTGGTCATTGGAACCTAGCCATAGCCTACCCTACCCTACCATCACCTCTAGCCTGACCCTACCATGGTCAACCTTGCAAGCTCATGCTTAGCAAGACAATGCACGTTTTGGTTCATGATCAATTGATGTTGAACCAGAGTGACTACTTGCAGGAGCTTCATGGATCTCGTTGCTCAGATCGGGAGGAGCCCTGAAGCAGAACCCTCAAAGATGCCATACATCACCACCTATATGCTCATAACTCCTCTTGCGACCATCTTTTTATTTTGGGATGTTACATGGCCACATGTCGACAGACATCCTGTCAACACTTGCAATCTGCTTTGATTACATGGCTTGGTGTCCTTTCGCCACAATGTTTTGTTTCAACTTGTGTCTAAATGTTGTGGTGCATTGGTTGTTTTATTTCATAATACCAGTCAGCTATGGCCATGTTCATGCGGGTGCACCACGTGGTTCATTGTCAGACGGACATGCGAACTGTCAATGTACGAGCTGTAGCTGTGAATACGCTGAAAGACACTCTGTAGGGCACTGCTGCACCTACAGACCACCAGACCTGTGCATGCAACAGTGGTGTCTTGGCAAAAGCAGTGCACAGCGCACCCTTTGCGGAGTCTTTGGCACCGCGTCTTTGATGCAATGGAATCGTTTTGTTGCACGCATCGTGGCATCTCAGATGCGATTGCTGAGTCGACTCAGTCTGCCTATAAAATGGTGACTGACTTCGTTGAAGCATCGAAACCTGACCGGGATTATGACCGGGACTATGTCGTCCCTATCAGCGAACGCAGAATAGCAAATTGCATAAGCTGACAATCATGCTGACGTCCTTGAGAATCCCCAGTCAATGACTGAGCACAGTGAGCCCTTCACGCTGAGAGGCATCAAGCATCAGTCTTTGTTGCTGCTTACGCTGAGCTGAGCCGTCTTTTGAAGCTGTACTGTGACCCGGCTTTGATTCCAGTTTCAGAGTCGACCCTGACGGCGCTCGCTCGCGTCCCTTGTCCGGGTCGACAGAGAGAAATGGTTGATAGAACCCGCCCTCTCTGGTGAGTGACTCTTAGCCTTCTGTCGGTGTTTGCACATTTGCGCGCGTCTCGTGCCTGGTCGTTATGATCTTGTCCGTTAACTGCGTACGCAGTTAGATATTTCTGCAAGATCACCAGAGCTTGAGCCACATCTTAAACCACTGCTCAAGCTGTGCATTTTTGTTCAGGAAGAGGCAGACGGCGCTCAGCCGTGAGCGACTTGACATGCCTGCATACGACGTCATGCAGGAACATGCTCCTGACGAAGCATCTTATGCAACGGCGGTGGTGTCCCCGTCTCGCCAGCAGATATCCAAGCTTGTGGTACATGCTCCAAGCGACCCAGGTCCTCATGCGATACCAACTCTGCGACAACCGTGGATTTGCCTGCAACATCACAGTCAGACTGCATCGTGATCGGTGCAGGCATGCTCAGCTACATCACTCAACCCCAGGTCACCAGTCCAAACAGCGTACAGTCACCCACTGCCATCAGAGCAGGTTGGGCAAGCCAGCTGCTGAGTCCAAAAAAAACTTCCCTTGATGAAAACATGCCACCACAGAAAGTGCATGGCAGAATTCATCATCACACCACCCCAACTGGGTCGGGTGCTGGTGCACACAGGAGAATAGGGACTTGGAGCCATGCCAGCGCAAATCTCCAAGGTCAGCACACAGTCAGCAGCACCACCTCAGGCTATCTGACTGGCCTGCCTGATAGAACACTTTTTGTTGACACAGACCTGCACTGCATCATGATGACAATCTGTGACTTGCTATGAAAGCACAAAGAGAGATCTGTGAGCACCCATACAACCCAAAAGCTTAGATCCTACAAGCACACAAAAGGAGACACCTCCTCATGTGCACCACAAAGTTGTCTCACCAGCTCAAGCAATGCTGGCCAGCTATGTTCAGCCGGTGATGTAGCTTGCGTCTGCCTGCCATCCACATCATTCACAGGTATGACACCCGCACCTTCCATCACATGTCAAGTGGTCAGCGCAATTCAGTGATGCGCCATGAATGTGGGCAGGCACAGTAAGGCACGAGAGGTCAGGGTCAGGTGGGATGTTGATCAGTGGGCCCCAAGGGTCATTAGGGTCCCCCAGGCAGGCATGTGGGTATGAGGTACCGGGGCCCGCATCTGCCTGGCTGCCAACACCACTAGCCACCGCTGCTCAGGTACAACATGATACATCACAGCATGAGTTTGCAGCAATGAATGCGGCCTCACAGCAGATTGTCACACTCCCATCAGGATTGGATAAACCTGTTCACCTGGCTCACTTGGGAGCATGGATGCAGGGATGTGTCTGTTGGCAGCATCACCATTCTAATTGTGTCAGCCTTTCTGCTACAATGTTGCACTCCTGTTTGTGATGTTTGCACTTGGTGCTACGGGGTACAGTTGCTGTACAGGGTTTGGCTACACAAGGGCAAGTTTAAATTGCAGCTATGTTTATCCTGCATAGGAAACATACTAGACCAGTGTGTGCAAATCTTGGCTCTACCTTGTTTTGACTGTTTCTGAGCAGATGCGGTGAAGAAAACATTACTGCAATGCAAATGAGCTGCAGCACCCATTCACACGTTCAGGAGTTGCAGTGCTTTTTGGCCCTCTGCGCCCCTCAATCAGATGCTGCAGTGGGCAGATTTGCATTTGCCTGCCTCTTGTTACGTCCACCACATACAGGTTTGTCACATAAAGAGCCAGCCTGCACAGCCCTTGCCAGACGACAGTCAGCAGCACAGCCCTACCTCGTGTCCTTTCACTCCATCAGGATGCGCATGTGGCCTGCAGACATCACGGCCTAATGAGGCAGACAATCTCATCAGCTGGGATGAGCCTCAAACCTATAATGGAGACACAGTCAAAAGTCAGGTGTTTGGACGGCCGCATGCTTCACTTGCCGACTCAATTTGGGCCAGGTCAATGTTGGGGCCAGCTCAACTTGCAGAGCAGCAAGACATGGTTGAAGCAGAAGCAGGTGCCCTCCTCTGCACAGCTGTCCTGTTTTCCCCCCACTAATTTGGTATTGAATGAGTGAGACTTATATGTCGAGATTTGTAGACAAGAGGATGAGGTGCGGGGTCTTGGTGTGTCATGGCATGATACGTTTCTGCGCTTGAAACCCTCCCCCACAGGCAGCTTTCTTGTGACCATCTGGATGTCTCTAAACACTGTAATACATACTTGCAGTGTTCAGACGCAACTCCACTTGCAATGTGCCCCGTGAAGTGCTTTGGGCAAATAAAACACATCATGTCATCATGTCTGTTGCTGGAGACTCAGGATCCTGGCATTCTTTGGCTTTTGCCTTTTCAGAACAACACTTTTCGGCTTTGCCTCCAAAGGGTGCTACCCTTTCTTTATTTACTCATGGCTAGATCTATTGGTTTTGGGTCAAATCAATATACCTTTTTTTAGACGTGTTCCCACTTTGCCTCCAGTTGACGGCTATGCAAGCTGTTTATACAGCAGAATGAGGATCTTAGCATGCCTTAGGATCTCCCTGAGCATGGTGTTGCTGGGTTTTTGCAGGAAGCTCAAGAGATTGGTCACTGCTACGGCAACGGCCCCAGGAACTTCCCCAGCAGCTGCCCCAGCAGCTGTTGTATGGCTCGAGCAGATCTCAACCAGAAGGTCTTTGTCTGCAGGCAAGCCGTGATTGGAATGCTTGCAACAATCATTGAATGCTTGAATGATTATCTTGCAGCACATGCCAGGAACCAAGCTGCCATGCTCTCGTACACTTGCTGTTGGCAGATGATGATGTCTGCAGTATATGCTTGTACAGCCCATTGCTGCTCACTAGAGGCACATTGCTGCAACATGTTACACTGGGTCTGTTCCTAGCAGGCGTCTTTTGCCTGTGCGCCTTCTCAACAAAGGCATGCATGCAGAGCAGCACGAAATTGATCCTGTTATGCTTGTGGTGCCACTAGCTGCTACTCTATGCAGGCACCCCATCAGAGTCACAACACTGCTTTCATGCATCATCAGCAGCAGCAGCAGCAACAGAAACCACTGCAAGGGCAGCAGCAGCAGGCAGGGCACGATCAAGGACGCCCCTTAGCGCTGAATTTAACGCAGCAGCTGAGTCAGCAGCCGGCAAGCTGTCATGCTGACTCATGTCCTTCTTCCAGCTCAGGCTCACCTGAAGGGAGCGCACTTGTGTCCCAGGTGCTGACTCAGACATGTGTTGTGCTTTTGCACTCCGTGTGTGCATTCGATTTAGAGAAAGCTTTGCGTGAAGAAAGATGGTGCATGGTCAGCATGGGCATAGGGCCCAGAGTTGAGTGGCATGAAGCTGCAAGAGATGTCAGGCATGACCCTGTGCGGGATCAGCAAAGCTTATGTCCTGGTCGTGTCATCCTATATTTTCTCACAATTGGATAAACACTGTGTAGGCACCATTGCATCGTGCATGTGCATGCATGCTGCATCTTGTACATGGTGCAACCTGACATCAAAGCGGAGACATCCATTGCAGCCCCTTGCGACTGCATGTGTGCAGGGGGAGCGACGTGACTGTGATGATGCAGCTGCAGCATTACCACAACGATTGCCGGCATTCACACAGCCAAGGGGACCCCTAGTGCCTGAACATTCTTTTGAAGCAAATGCTGTTTGGTGACGTGCCTTTTCTGCCAACACTGCCTGTGTGTCTGTACCAACACTGATAATGCCATAGCAATAAGGCATCTGCACTGGCACTATCATGCCTTGCCACAGGTCACAACACTGCCACTTCTGCTGCTGACAGAACCGGAAAACCTGTGAGGAGCATTCAGCTTTGAAGAATGACTTGATGCGGTCATCTGTATTTGTGCTTGAGAGTTAGTGTGACCCAACATTATCCCAGCTGATGGGGTATGTGTTGCTATGCTGCTTGTACAACTCACCAGTAGCACAGTAACTTTGGGCCACTGTTGTCATCAATGCATCAGCTTTTGCAGAGATCAGATGCTGCAGCTAATGGTGTCCAGCTATCTGGTTGCCCATGAGGAATAAAGTGACTTGTATATTACCGGTGCATTATCGACATTTTTTGTTGTGTATATATGTGCGAGGGCTTTCAGGCATCTTGCTGAAGGTGTACTCATCACAACTGGTACGCTTGTTGATTGTTTATAAGCTGCATGCTTGCTTCTGTCATGAACTTACTCCAGAATACTGATTCGATTCAATGACAAGACATAGCAACATCTGATTACAATACGAGCCTCAGGTTTTGAGTCTAGAAGGAAGATTTTGGGAGTTTGTTATCAGCTTGCACCAAGACACACCCGTGCACACTGAAAATTAGCTCAAGGCATGCCATAGCTACGACAGGTGATCATGAATTTAGCAAAGCCATGAGGAGTCGAGATGCCTGTCTCAGAATAGCTACATATAAGAATGCCTACAGTACCTCACAGCAGCTACAGTCCCGAGCTTTGCAGAAGGACTTGCGCTACCCTTTATGCAAATGCTCATCTAGGCACCACATGTGTAGATTGGCCATAGCAACAAGATGTTTTATTGACGGAAGACGACCATGCACAGGTGGTCCTCATCTCACATCCTGCAGACCGACCACAAACTAGGAGTTGCCTTTCTCCTTCAAAACCTACATACTTTGGCTCAACCAAGCATTACTATGTTGTTATTGCTATGTTACCAAGCGCCTATTAATTTGTTCCCTGATCCACGACAATCTCATGCACCTCCTGCTGCTTTTCTTTCTGCTGCTGCGTGAGATGTGCTAGCTGTTCAACCATGAACTCTATCTGATCTTTGTACAGCTGTTTCACATCTTGTAGGTCAGCCCTCAGCTCTTCCAGCCGTTCCTCTTTCTCTCCCAGCATCTCGGTGCAGGCCATGAGCTGCTGCTGTGCTTGTCTGTGCTCCGTTTGTGCTGACGCTGCATCAGCAAGGGCTGAGCGTGCAGCTTCCTCAGAGCCTGCGGCTGCTATGACCTCTTCTGCCAAGCTGTAAGCAATACACCGTTTTTGTCATGAGAAGCACTCGTTGTCGTTCAGTCTTATTGCATGAGAGCCACAAAGTCAAAAGTTGCTAACAGCCAGAAAGCGATTGTGCACCACAATGCCAGCACGGGCTGTGACTGCTGTGAGCAACTCGGTTTGTCAGCTGCTGCATCTAAACATTGGCTGGTCATGACGAGTCTGAAAGACAGGAATGCAAATCAATTGGTTGGTTGGTTGGTTGGTTGGTTGGTTGGTTGGTTGGTTGGTTTGTTTGTTGGTTTGTTTGTTTGTTTGTTTGTTTGTTTGTTTGTTTGTTTGTTTGTTTGTTTGTTTGTCTGTTTGTCTGTTTGTTTGTTTGTTTGTTTGTTTGTTTGTTTGTTGCTTGGCTGTTTGATTGACATACCTTGATAGCTGACAGCGTCACGTAAGCGTGCAGTGTGTGTGACGCTTATGACACCATCTAGCAGCCACGCCATGCTTGAACACACTGTGCAATTGCTGCTGCACCTAATGGGCATACCTCACACATGCCATCAGGTACCATGTTGTCCTATGCAGGACTGGATACTAGCCTCCTTATTGGCTAATTGATAGACAGCACTCATGGTGGGGCACTCACCTATCTCTGGTGGCTTCCAGGTTTGTCAGCTGGCTCTGAAGTGAAACCACTTGGTCACCTTTCTGTCTAAGGGCTGTGCGCAACCTGTCCAATTCACCAGCTGTGCCTGTCTGGAATCTGCTGCGATGGTGGTTAGCGCCGGCGTCATAGGAAACATCCGACCCCTTGTCACTGGCTGCGCTGGACTCTGGTGCTGCCATGGCTGTGGGAGCATGTGCATTTGGAGAGGGCTTGTCGCTGCTCCTCACAAGCTGCCATCGGTAGCCTACATGGAAGGGAATGACAATATCAATGTATTTCATCCAGAACCTTACAGTCTGGGGTGTGGAGCCAATTGTGACCCATCAGACATCCTGGCTTGAAAGCACAGGTGTATGTGGTGTGCAGCAAAATCAAGCAACAAAATTAAACCATCATGACCCTTATGACCTGAGCTTCACGCGCGATGAAAAGGTCTGGCGTGAAAAATGCTTTGCTGTGAAGATGCTTGGCAGGTGAGGTGATGGCCATTAATAAGGGACTGTCAACAGCCTGCTCAGCAACAAAACACCCGAGGGCAGTCTATGACTGCATTGCAGTAGACCACCCATTTGTGCCAACCCTCCTGACCAAGGGGCCCTAACACACCTAGGGGGCCTAATATAATACCAAAGGGGGCCCAACATCACACCAAAGGGGCCTAACACAGCACCGGGGGGGGCTATTCCAAAAGTAGGGGGGTTAACAAGACAAGATGACTGGCAGCTATGGCAGTGCTGATGTGACCAGCCGGCACATGTGCCAAGAGTGTGTGCTGACCTGGGGCTGCCATTGCAGGTGGGTCGCCAGCAGCAGTCTGATCAGCTGTGCTGCCTTCCTGCTGTGAAGCAAGGCGCTGCTCCAGGGCCTGTATGCGCTCCTCAGCTGCCAAGGAAGCTTCCAGGCTCTGAGCCTGCTCATTTGCCAGCTGCAGTGCAACAGTCAGGCTGTTGGAAATGGCGTACAACAGGGCTGTGACAGGCCAGCTGTGGTATCTTTGGATGTGACAGCCATATTCATGAGTGGCATCTTTGAACTATGGGTGTCAGCTCTCACCAATGGTATATCTGCGAGGTTAGTACCACGATTGATCACAGCAGGTGTGTGAAGTCAAAAGCTGGACAAGGCTAGAAGATGCAGACAAGCAAAAGAAACTAGATCCAGACCTGTTCCCCCAGGGTATGCTCCAGGTGAATATGGCGCTGGTGAGCTGAGCTTTCTGCCTGGCGGGCTTGGCTCAACTGCTCCTCAGCCTTGCTGCAGCCTGCGCTGGCTGCACGCTGTGCCTGCTGTGCCCTCTCCACCTCTGAAACACCAGGCAACCACTGTTCTGGCCAGGACTGCAGCTCAATGCAGAAGATGCAACAGCAACCTTCGTGGGGCCACGGAGGTGCATAGTGGCAGCCTCACTCTGTGCGTGGCAATGGGCACTGGCTTGACAAGGCAGCAGAATGCCAGCTAGTAGGAGTGCTGAGCTGGTTGCTAGTGCTCAGTAGCTCACAGCTCAGCTCAAAGCTGCTCAGAGTGGTCACTTGCATACCGCATGCATGCATGGCCCCTTGGTGACACCACCCCCACCTCCAGCCACACAAAAAAAAAATATGAATAAAAATGATTAATCGCGCAAATAACTAATGAGCTAACAAATAAACAAATACTACATTTTGAACATTGAAACAAATAGTTATGAATTCATGACTGTGTTGGGGAGGGGGGGTGGAAGGGGGGGGGGGCAGCGCCAGAACCAAGTGATTTGGATGATGAGCTGAAGTCGACAACCATGCCAACAGAAAATGCGCACCACACATGTTTCGATCTCCCATTGACAGAGACTTGTTGCGAGTCAGGTGCCAATACAGAACAACATGGACATGCAATGACACGCAATTGGGCAGCCCACTGACCTGCATTGGCATCTGCCAGCTCAGTCTTGAGGGCGTCCAGGGCAGCAGTGGTGGCAGCCAGGCGAGTGTTGGCGGCCTGCAGCTTCTGCCAGGCCCTCTTCTCCCTCTCCCCAGCCCCCGCCGCAGCAGACTCAGAGTCATTCAAGCGAGCTGTCAGGCTAGCCTCTGCTGCTGCCCAGGCCTGTGCATTGGCGCTGGCAGATGCCTGCAGCCACCATTCAAGTCAGTGACTGAAGGACTAAGTGGGCTGCCTGCTTAGGGTGTTTTACACCTGCATCTGTTGCCTTGTTTGTCAGCTGGGATGACTGCCTGTGCATAGCCTGTGCATTCCACTCATGAAATGGCTAAGCTGTCAAGAAACAGTGTACATGAAAGTTCTGGGTGGAAAAGCTACTCAGCAAGCTTGCGCCACATGTTGGCAGCAGCCAGTTGAGAATACAGTAGCTTTGCCAACTGGAATAGACACTCAGCGCTAAAAGATTGGCTCTGTTTGCAAATGGTAGGTACACAGCGCAAGTCCACTTTGTAGCTTTTAGCATGTGGCAAAACTCCTCCTTCATGTGAGCCAACGCATTCCACCATGTGCACTTTTCCATGCTGTGACAATCTGAGATGGTAGACTGGACAACAGGCAGCAGAAATACGCTACAGTTGCACATTTCCATCCCAACCTGTCTTGGTTGCATGTTATAAATCACCAAAGTCCAGAAGCAGGTCAAGGTGATGACTCTTCTTGCAACGCTGGTCAACACAAGTGGCAAAACACATCTGTACAGCTTGACAGCAGTCAATGACTTCCTTACAGGAAGGGTAGGACAGATGATAACCTGCATGGCTTCTAATTGACGCAGCAGAGGGCGGGTGGCTTCAGGGATGTTGGCGGCCAGGTCTTGGTGGCGGGCCTCTGCTGCCTGACACCGCTGCTCCAAGTCTCTCACCTCCCTCTGTAGCCCCTCCTCCCTGTCACAAAACACCTTTTCAACCGACTCTGGGGGTAAGGCAGAGATAGACCATGTAGCCAGTGACACAGGCTCACACTTTGTCCTGGTGAGTGTGTGCCTGTGTGTTTGCATGTAGGATGTGCATGTAGGTGTGCATGTGCTGCAACACTGTAAGCAGGCAGGCCAGAGCAACAGGCATGACCAATGAAGTCATCAAGCATGCCTCCAGCAAAAGGAGAGGCATCAGGTGCACTTTCAATGGCAGGCTACACATCTGGGCATTGAAATTGAAAACTGACAGCGGTCCTGTTGCCATCATCAAGAACATGCGGACTAAACTTGCGCCAAATCAAAGAACACAAAGCATGCCAGGTACACAGCTGAACCAGTCACAAGCAGAGCAGTTTGTAACGTAGTGGCATCACGTCGGTATATGGTCGACATACTAGCATTGCCGTAACAATGCGCTGTATGGGGCTCAAGGAACACCGCAGCATGCTACATTTGGAGGTGCTTATCCAATTGATTACATTTGGAGTGGTTGTGTTGGTGAGGCTGAATACCTGAGCTCAGCAGAGGCTCGCTGGCGGTCCAGGGTGAGGCGCAGCTCCTCAACAGTCTCAGCTAGGGCTTGTGCACTCGCCTCTGCTTCCTTCACTCTCTTTCCCAGCCCTTCCTTGGCACTGGCTGCTGCTTTCTCCTCAGCTACTGCCTGCACACAGGATGCAGGTGTAAATCCTAGCAACTAGCTAGAACATGTATGTGATGATGTGATGATTGAATGAATGGATGAGTGAGAAGGTGAGTGAGTGAGTGAGTGAGTGAGTGAGTGAGTGAGTGAGAGTGAGTGAGTGAGTGAGTGAGTGAGTGAGTGAGTGAGTGAGTGAGTGGGTGAGTGAGTGAGTGAGTGAGTGGGTGAGTGAGTGGGTGAGTGAGTGGGTGAGTGAATGCATGCATAACTGAACAAACGAAAAAATGGATAGTTGGATGAATGATGCATGCATAAATGAATGACTGGACGAATGAGCAAAGAAACAATCAAACTGACGTAGAAACAATTGAATGAAGATTTCCAGAGCATGGCAGAAGTGGTTTGTTCAGTGGCCACTGTCATGCACTACATTGTGCAGGACAGCAGCTTGACTTGAGCTCTGGCTCTTCTTGTGGCGCAAGGTCTGTTCTTACATGAGCAGTGCTAGCATAGTGAAGTCAGGTACAAGCCAACACCAAAGCTGCACACTTGCTTTGCCACGCGATGCATGTGTAGGACAGCTATAAGCTGTCGATGCAAAACATAAGGCTGTGCCAGAGAGAGGTGACATAGCATCACAGCAGCACTCTGCACTAGATTGAATGCTGGCCTGCCTGTGTAGTTGCATAATGCCATCACTGGCTCATACAACAGCAGGTCATGCTCTGCAGCAGATGAGATGCATCCGTTGCATCTGACATGCTCAAAGCCATCATGACTGCTATGAGCCCTTGACCACTGACATGCATGTAGTCTCACCTGAGACTTGTGAGCTTCCTTCAGCAGATTTCCAAAGTGTTGCTTCTGCTGCTCAGTGTCTGCCTTGTGCTGCTGCAGGGCAGCTGCTGCAGCAGCCTCTGCCTTCTGGCGTGCTTGAGTGGCAGCTTCCATCTTGGCTTCCTCAGCTGCCAGCTTGGCGGCTGTCTGTGTGTGTGAGGCCTCAAGCTCCTTCACCTGGCCCCGCAGCTTCTTGATGGTAGTCTCCATGTTGCTCTGCTTGATGCTGAGCCTCTTGCCTTCCTCCATCACCTGAAAGCGAAAAACATCTCATCAACATAATAAGCAAAGGATGACTGGATTCAGCATCATTGCTATCAGCATAATTGCGTACAGCACTGACACAAGTAGTCATGCAGTCTTGCACAAAGCCTGTATGCCTCGCACACTTTTGTTCATGAGCCAGAAGGAAAGCTGGACAGGCATGGCCCAGACATCAAGAGCAGCAATGATGCCTGCAGAAACAGACACAGGTGTCAGGGCAAACCATTTCTGCCTGCTCAATATGCTGCTGACTCACTTGAGCTTGACTCCACATGCAAAAGCAAAAGAGCCATGTTCCCATGAAGAACACAGGCCAGCAGAAGCCCAGAGAACCCACAGTCAAATTAGCTGAGCTGCAAGCCAACTTCCGGCAGCTGCAGGCGCGCTTAGACCCCTTCTCCCTAGGGGAAACAGACACAACCCCGAGCCATTCTGGCGAAGCTAGATCTTGCAGTGGTATCATGCCACTGGCATAAGCTGTGCACAGACAAGATGAGGGCCGCAGTGTGACGCAACAGGAGCTGGTCAGACCTGTGCAATGATGCTGTCCTTCTCCTTCAGCAGGTCGTGGGCGGAGGAGAGCTTGTCAGAGCCGCGGCGCAGGGCGTCCCTCTCCTTCACCAGGGCGTACACCTTGCGCTCTGCAGCCCCCAGCCGCCTCTCACACTCAGTTTGCACAGCCGCTATGTCTTCTTCTGACACCTTTGCAGCCTTGATCACCAGCTCCTCATTCCTGGCCTGCAAGCATCAGCTCAGACTGTGCGGGACGTTGATGCAAGAACGTGGTGCGTTACTTGTACCCTCTGTGTTCTTGGCAGCCTGAGAGTGCCTGCTCTCGCTCTTCCCACTCTTGCTGTATCAGCCTCAACAAGCAGTTAACTCCACATGTGCTGCCTGACTAAGGTAGATGCATGTCACTGCTTGGCATGAAAGGAAGTACGCAGCACCATGCCTGCATGCAGTAGCGACGTCATGCTAGCTGCTGCGCCCTGCATCTCAGCAGTGCCACACCCACCCGGTACCATTTACAAGCTGCACCTGGGGCAGAGCATACAGCTACAACATCCTGCCAAGTCCACTGGCATATAGCTTACAAAAGCTCCATACAATGCATTCAGATAGACATGGATGACAATGCATTGCATATGATCATGATCATAGTAAGAAGTTTAGACAGGGTGTACAACAAGGCCAACATGCCTGGAGCTGCTGCTGTACTTCTTGCATGTTTGCTAGCTGCTCTCCCTGCCTTTCCAGCTGCTTCTCGCGTGCCTGCAAGCCTGCCTGCAGCTGCTGCACCATGTCCCAGACTGCCTCCTTCCCCATGTCTTCCACCTCTGACTTCTCCTGTACTAAATCTGCACGCCACACACCTGATCTTATCCATCAAATATGTATTCTGAGGCCGTCAGCTATTGATGACATGAGACAGCAGGTTACTGTGCATGCTGATGACCCCTCACAACGTCTGTAACATCCAAACTCTGTTTGCCAGCTGATCCCCCCTGATAGTCGGTAGCGTTGAGTGGCACTGTCCAGAACCAGAATGTTGTGCAGTGTCCATGCTAAGCAAGACTACACATTGCCACACACGCATGCCCTGGCTCAGATGGCAGTTGACAACGTTTGCCTGTGTTTTCCAGTGGGTCTGCAAAATTGTGTCCAGGCATGCACACCTTGTCCAGGCAGTATGTTCGAAACTTGTCCACAGTGTTTCCAGACTGATCATGCATGTACCTGGTACAGCAGCTTGCTGCTCATGACTATCTTGAGATGATTGCTGGGAGCCTATCTGCTGCTCTAACTCTTCTTGCTGCATTTCATGAGTGATGCCATTGACATGCTGAGCCTCTGTGCCACTGTGCGAGGCAGCTTCATCTTGACCAGAGGGACTTGCAGGCTGCTGCCTGCTGTCAGCTGCTGACTTTGCACTGTCAGGCAAGCTTCTCTGACTTGATTGATCCACTTGATCTGCCATGTACAGACTTGAGACTGGCAGCTGCTCTTGCTGATCTTCATGCTGCTGAGTTGGCTCTGCCACCTGCTGTGCAGCATCATCTGGTTCTGACTGAGCTGGTGATGACTCAGCGTGGTCATCAGCTTCAGATGCAGATGCATGCTGCTGTTCTGTCTTGTCTGCAGCAGGTGCAAGGGTTGTGCCATTGCTGTCTGGCTGAGGCTCTGAGGTGTCAGCAGTCTGTGATACAGCATCTTGAGCCTGTTCCAATGCTTGGCTGTCCCCAGCTTGATTTGCTTCAGCTTCTGCTTGCGGAAGCTGCTCATTATCAACGCTGTGCTGATTTGCAGCAGCAACATCAGCCTGATCTGTATTGGCCTGTGCTTCTTGTTCTGAACTGGCTGAGCAATGTTCCTGAGTGCTGTCATGTGCTATAAGCACCTGGTCAGGCTGGAGTGCAACTGCTGCTGGCTGCGTGGTGGCAAGTAGTGTCACAGAACCTTCAGGCTGTTGCTGGCGATCTTGAGTGCTATCTTCAGGTGCTGCCTCAGGGTCTGGAACTGGTGAGGGTGTTGGGGAAGTGCTGGCCTCGTGTATGTCTTGCTCATGTTGCTGCAGCAGCAGCACGCATTTCAGGCGCAAATTTGTGACTGTTGCAGCGGGAGATGACTGCAGTACGAGCGTTGATGTGTTGGTTGTGCCATTCAGAGTTCAGCACCTTTGCAGAGGGGACTTTAGCGGTGGATGGAGACGACACACTGTACCCTTCCCATTCTGCATGCCAATTGTGCGTCAAGATTAACAATGTGGCACAGTGACAGCCTTGCAACTCGCGCTAATAGCACTGCAAATCGCAGGCAGAGAAAGTGCTGAACTTTGCAGAGTTTGCATGCCCGGATCAAAAATTGATCACCTCCAAATGCTACAACTCCGTCAGCTGATGCGTTTACACCTCCAGCCTCGTCCCCACTGGCTGACGGGGCGATATTGGTTCGCAGTGAACTTTCAATGTTTTGCTCCAAGTCCTCTTTTATTTTCTGAAAGCGACCACCAAGGTCCTGTAGCTGACTCAATCCGGCATTCAGATTGAAGTTCCCAAACATTGCGGCCGGTGATTGTGAGCATCGGTCACCGTGCTCTGCAAGAGCAGCTCTGATCATGGGTATGACTAAGCGAAGTCAGGTTTACTAACATGCAACACGGGTACGTGCATGTTCAGCACCATGCGTTTGAGTGACAGTAATAGCTTGTCGTCAAGCCCTTCGCTACTTGCTGTTGCCTTGTCTTGGTGCATGCAAGCTTCGAAATTCAACAAGTCATTTATGCGAATAAATCTTCTACAAGCAAAAGGGCAGCTAGCTTTGCTGTAAACCACACCTGAGTTCCAGCACAGTCTCGGCTGGAAGTGCAATGCTAGCCCATCACACGTGATCTCATACTGAGTGACGTCCCAATGTTACTGAGGCTGGAAGCAGCACGCGCACACAAGTCTACGCGAGCGTCTATACAGCATCACATGATTTGCTGCACCAAAAGTGCAGCAAAAAGGCAACCGCCGCCAGCATGCATGCATGGGATCAGCTGCTGCAGATCCCCATCTGCTACAATTTGTGGCTCATCCGCAACAGCTACAACGACATTTGCATGCCTTTGCACCCACCAGGGCCGGGGCTGAGCGCCCCAGGGGACCTAGAGGGAGGGAGGGAGGGCGGGCCAAGCTTTTTCAGCTCAGCCCTACCAGGCCAGCTTAGCTTGCTACCAACAGCCAACAATAACGACGCTTGCTTTCAGCAGACTAGTGATGAGGCTCCGCAATCCCCCATACCTCTTCCTCCTTTCCAGTCTCACAGGTCTGTTTGCACATGACTCTGCTCCCCGTCCCCTGATACTCAACAGTGCAATGCTACTTCAGGTTGAACAACGCATGGACATGCATCTGCAAGGCTATATCTACATTGGCTGTGAGCAGAATTGCTGACATGGAGAAATGCTAAAGATCAGAAATGCATATGCCATGATGTATTGAGGCATCTGCGGCTGACTTGTCAAGTGTCCATTGAGGTCACACAGCAAGGCCACCTGTAGCTAGCCGTTCCAAACAAAGTGGGTGAAATCTAAGATTGTCCTATCTACAGCCGCTCTAGCAGCAAAAAAGCTGTGACCAAAGGGCTCCTCTCAGAATCTGCACACAGTACCGGTTTCCGTACCAGTTTGGACCCTTGTCAGTCCATCCAAAATACTGAATGGGACAGCTGCATGGCAGTTGTTGCAAATATGATGGGTGGTGAATATAACTGTCTACTACACAAAGCATTTAGCTGATCTGGGTCTATCATGCTGTATATACACAGCATGATGTTGGTTATATAACTAACATCACCCATGGCAATCTCACTATTGCTTTTATGTTGTAAATCTATCTACTTGTACAAACCCACATGTATCACTTGCAAAACAATGAAACATGCTAAGCAATTACAGTTAGCATTAAAGCTGAATTGAAATTATGCTTGAAAGGTCTGTGGGTGGCCAGCGTACCTGTCCCCTTTGTGCAAGCTAGCATGCCAAGTTTGCCTAGCGCCATATTTACCAATCCTGACAGCAAAGAACGACATGTGTACTTCTCTGATTCTCAGCACTTCTCCATATCAGCAAGTTTGGTCACAGTCAATGTAGATACAGCCTCGCAGATGCATGTCCATGCATTGTGCAACCTGAAGTAGGATTGCACGAATTACATCTCTTAACATTTACCTCTTCTTCTGCCACTTCCGGAGATACAAGCTCTCACGACAGCCAAGCTGTAGTCGGAGCAGGGTGGCTTTGTTTCGACAGGATTGGTAGTTGTTGCAGCGGCTGAAAATCTGAGCCGCTGTCAACACCAGGCGCGCTAGGCGTTGCTGCCTTGAGGTCTGCTGCTGTACTTTGCTGGAGTTTGCATGTAGTGCAGATCACTCCGACACTGGCCGAATGACGGATACTGAGGTACATGTCTGCATAACAGGCCAGCCTCTTGCGTGCTCTCATTGTCGTTGTCATGTTGCACGTTCTTGACCGTTGTGCTGTGAGGCTGCCTTTCAAGAAGCCGTGCGCACTAACTGTGGCGCAAGTGCTTGAACACTGCGGCAGTCTGACGATGTCCCGCGCGCGAAGCAAATGCATTACGGTCATCTGACAAGTTCATGTCTCGCAGATCGATCCAGCTGAGCTCCACTTCCTCATACTGCACTACTTAGCTGCCGGCCCTTGCCACGACGCTGCTAGGACGCTAGAACAGCAAGCCGTAGCCAATGGCCTGCTGCCCTGCAGGCACGACATTTTTGGTGAGAGATATTCAACAACCTGATCTGCCGATGTGGTCGTGGAACAGCTCAAACTCGGCACTGAGCCCGCTTGTGCCTGCAGGAAACGAACACAGACTAGGCTATAGCGATTTGCAGCACAAGTATGCACACATAGCTGCAGAGGCGCTGCCAAGATTGTTACAGCACGCACTAACTGCTAGGAGGGCCAGCACTGCTCTCAATTTGGAAGGAGATTGCAGCCTACTTACATCAGGTGCATTTACACAGATGACGATTGCCAAAGAGTCTTGCAAGACAGTCATGTAGCCATCAGGATAGTTCTGTCATCTGACAATGCTTTGCTTAACCAGCAGGGTTCACTTTCACAGGCGCTCAGCATGGTCAGGTTGACGCGACCAGGCACCCAATCAAGCTTCAAGACCTGTCACTGTGCCACAAGCAAAGCTTGCAACAGCAAGGCCATTTTGGTAGCCCCGGACGACGCATTGCCTCCACTCAGGAGCAAGTTCAGCAAATACAGCATCACAAGACAATACGCGGACACAAGCTGGCAGTCTACTGCATTGCCTTTGATAGAGTTGGCAGGCATATCATCACAGGCTCTGATGATCGCCTAGTCAAGGTCTGTTGACCATGTCAAACTCGCCTGCTTTATTTGGTTGCTACATTGGGAATCTGAACTTAGTCCACATGCCTTTAGTCATGACATGCTTAGTCACTGCAGCATGCTTTCCTGCCTGTCTCATCTGCTGCCTAGAGCCTTCATGAACATGCATCATATGCCAGCAAGATACAGCATAGGCCAGCAGGATACACCAGACCTTTGCAGCCTGCTTAACAGCGTCAATACGTTCACACAAGATCTCAGTTGTGCTGGGAAAGTCAGTAGGCAGGCATAGACACACACAGCTTAAGCAACGGTTGCAATGCAGATCTGGAGCGTGCAGACTGCCTTGTTGCTGAGGTCTTGCCGAGGTCACGATGGTGAGGTGACAGACCTGGCAATCAATCTGGACAGCACCATGGTTGCCAGCTCCTCAAATGATACCACCATCCGATGCTGGAGTCTTGAGGCATGTACTCTGCTCATGAAGTGATGTTCATGTACAGTTTACAAGCAAGCAAAAGGTGGTGCAAGCATGTCTGAATGATGTTTCTGACTCAAGCCAGAGGAGACACTGCATTGCGGCAATCATCTACCCTGACTTTGTCACGGCCCACAATGGATACAATGGTGCAGTGGCCGTTTGCATTCCAGCAAATACATTGTTTGTGGCAAACAACAGATCTGACAAGATACACCTTGACAGGGTCTCTACTCTTGCACATACCCTGCTGCAGCTTGAAGTCTACCTGTTTCATGCCAGTGCTCTTGCCACGAAAATGCCTGTTACACAGAGCATGCCCAGTCGCTGCAGGACCCAGCACTGATTTGTCCATTCACATACGCCATGTGGATGGCTGCAGGATGACAAGCTGGGTCACCCAGTTTCTGTCCTGGTGGGCCATCAGGGCCCAGTGACCTACGTAGACTTCAACAGGACCATCCCCAATGCGCTGTTGTCCTCTTCCTTTGACGGCACCTGCCGCATCTGGGATGCCACCAACTCAGCCTGGCCTGCTAAAGTCATGCGCGCCTGCCCATTGTTTGGCCCCATGAAGGGCATCACACGCTTTGGAGGCACTGCTGGGCCCTTCAACGCTGGCCAAGGCAGCAAGCCCAACACCAGGAGCCTTGAAGCATCAGTCAATACCAGAGTTGCTGTTCCTGAAGCCACCGCTGGTGCAATGGAACACAGTCTCAGGTCCCATGACCCCATTGAGGTCGCTGGATCATCTGGTGCTGCTGCTGCAACCAATGAGCAGGTCTGCCTGCCGCTTTGAACGCCATATGCTGCAAATGCTTTGCTGCTGGTGACCCTGCAGCGTTGTTGTACTCTTTGTGGTTCGCACCTCAGAGCATGCTGCACGCACCCACCGCACAGAACCATGCACATTGCCTGTGCTTGGCACTGCTGATGCATATGTGCCCAGCAAGGTTGCGCCATGCAACAGCCAATGCCTGCCGCCACTCTTCCAGCTGTGAGTGCAGGAGCAATCGGCGGATCAGACTGCGCTTCTCGTCTGTGGCTTCAGTCCAGATGGCAGCCACATTGTGGCAGGCTCTAATGACTGCCACATCTATGCCTGGTTCTGGGACATTGCATCAGCAGCAGACAAGGGCAAAGCGGCAGCCAAGCAGGGCTTCTACAATGTGATGTCGGAGGAGGATGCTGTCAGGAACCTATCACCTGCTGCAGCAGTTGACCTGGAAGCTGGCGACTGGCCTGAGCCTCAGGAGACCTGCAGGCTTGGGGGCCATGTGAATGATGTTCTGCTGCTGCAGTTCAGTCATGACGGACATTCCATTGCCACAGGCTCCAAGGATGGCACCATGCGGGTGAGCACCCCCTTTCCCCTCCTCCTGCCCTCCATTTCGCCTTTTCCTGCGCCCATTGCCACTGCCACTCTGTGTCACTCTGTGCTTGACAGCCTTTAGACCCTGCAGCCGGCGGAAACTGTGTTGCCACTCTGTGCTTTATAGCCTTAGAACATGTCTGCAGGCTGTCAAGCCCTTTGGAGCATATCTGCTATATGCATGTCCGTCATGCATGTCACTCCAAGCTGACAGCGTACATCATGCAGCTCAATACCTGCAAAGCTCCAGGAGTTACTGGCAAGCATGCACATTGTGTGCAATGCAGATCTGGCAGCGCATGCGGCGCCGCAACAAGCTGCTGAACAACTGGGAGAACAAACATGCGCTCAAGTGCGATCTGGATGATGCTGTTGTGCGCAAGGCTAAGCAGAAGCGCAGGGCGCCTCCTGTGCCCTCTGTCAACCAGCTGGCTTGGAGCCATGACGACATGCTGGTCTGACTTGTCGACCAAACTGATTATGAGCCCTACTGTGTGTCTTTGCTTCAGTCATGCAGTTGCATACTTGTATGCCACATTTACATCAAAGAAAGCATGTACAGGCGCAGCTGCGCCTGAGCAGAAGCATGCCATACATTTGCTGTTTGTTGCATTACCACAACCTGCATTGCTCCAGCACCCACCTGTTCACTGGTGACTCAGCCGCTGATCTGGCAGCCAAGCTCTGGGTCTTGACTCCCCATGTTCATCTTGTCATTGCCCTCCAGGTCATATCGTCAGTGAGTGATCACACCATCAGGGTATGGGACACCCACACAGGGCTGGAGGTGCAGCGCCTGGTAGGGCATGAGGCTCAGGTACACATCCTGGAGTGCCACCCTCTGGACCACCGCCTGGCCATGTCTGCCTCCTACGATGGCACCACCAGGCTGTGGAACCTCTACACTGGTCAAGCTCTTGCCAGGTACACTGAAAGACGCCTGGCTGCACTCCTTGCAGGCCCATGATGTGCATGCCGCCATATATGCTGCTGTACGGCATCATGCACACTCCTTCTTCAGAATCTGGGTGAGGCATACCTGATACCTACCTGGCTGATGCGAGAGCAAAGGCTGGCACAGGCTCAAGTCAATCAGTCAATCAATCAATCAAACAATCAGTCAGTCAGTCAATCAATCAATCAATCAATCAATCAATCAATCAAACAATCAATCAGTCAGTCAATCAATCAATCAATCAATCAATCAATCAATCAATCAATCAATCAATCAATCAATGAATGAATGCAGCATACTCAGCCCAAGTTTCAGCTCAGTGTGCCTGTACTGGTTTCAGTGGCTCCACTTATTGTGTGTAATCTGGTAAGTGCTGTAGCCAAGAGTTCTTGCTGCCCTTATTTGCTATGTGTAGCCTACATGCAACATGCATCACACCCTGTGCCTGTACCAATGATGCAATTCTTGCCGTGATTGACAGGCCAGCCAGAATCAAGGCATCTCAGCAGTATGTTTGCTGCATCCTGTTGACCCTGTAGTCTGTGCCATGCAGCTTCTCAACAAAGGACACCAGGCCAGACGTGCATGGCAGCTGGACAGACCACATCCAGTTGGTAGACGGTCACTGGTCACCAGATGGCAGCAGCCTTGTGGTGAGTGATGTGGCAGGGCAGTGGCACATGTACAGTGTGGGAGCACCCACCATGGTCAAGCATGCCAGATATGATCAGTTCCTGGAATCAGACTATGACCGCCTGACAAGGGATGTCAACAATGCTGTCATTGATGACAACACCCAGCAGCCACCCCACCTCAGACCCACCAGGTATCCCTGTCATGCACCCTGTCCTTGTGTTGATTTTGTGAGTTGTCTGTCTGTAACGGAGTCTGTGCTGGACTGTATCCAGTACACGCAGATCATCAATGCTCCTAACCCTTGACCCGCTGCTCTAAGGGTGTGGTCAGCAGCTTAGCTAATGGCTGCTCAGTGCAGTTTAATTTCACCACACTAGAAGCCTTCCAACTGCATTGAATGCCATGTGTTGGCCAGACGTTCAGTGGTAAAATAGGCCTTGTCGCCAACACACACCATCTGGCTATGATGCCATCTTGGCATTTGGCTTGCAATTGTGGGCACTGTGGCACCTTCAAAATTGTAGTCTCTAGGCAACAGGTCATGAGAGCTTGGTGCACCCACAAAAGCACCGCATCTGCTATCAGCACTGCATGACCAATGCAGGGACTACTTGGTAGACTATGTGGCAGGGCGGTACGCAGAGCCGTATCAGTCAGCCTATCGCTCAGACCAAGTGCTGCAGCTGCCCTTGAAGGTGGCTCAAGGGGAAGGTGAATGGGACACCATGGGTCTGCCCCAAGCACTCAGGGAGTACCCCCCTACTGTCACCGCTGCTGGCTGGATGGCACAGGTCACTCTCTCTTCCTTCTTGCCAGCAAGCTGCCTCCATCACTCATCATCACTGCGTTCAATGTTTGCACCAGGAAAATGGACAGTTCAGTAGTCTTGCTGCTGGCTGCTTGGCATCGTACGCTGTCTAGTCTATGTCCCAAATCGACGTGCCTCTTTGATCTGCTGCAACGCTGCAAGAATGTCATTCAGCTGTCCAAGGTGTACAAAGTCCTGCATGCGACACACAGCATGCGGCAGATCAGGACACATGTTCAGCCTGCCTGTGGCGCAGCTTTTGTGGGTGTCTGTGGCATCAAGAAAGATGTACAGCTCATTGGTGTGGTGGTTTTGGCGACAGTCTGCACCGTGTCAATGTGTAAGCTTGTGTGCAACCAAGCCTGTGCTAGATGCCATGTTTGCTTGCACGCTGTGGTGTAGGAAGCCGAGGGCAGTGATGAGGACATTGACAGGGCAATCCAGAGAGCCATGCAAAGGGCTATTGCAGCTGAGGCAGCCCTTGCAGCTGCTGTGGTAGCAGGCGAGGTGGACCTGACAGCTGTGGGCAATGATGAAGAAAGAGAGCAGGTACAGGCAGGTGACGTAGAAGGTGGTGACCAGGCGGAGGGTGCAGGCGGCAGCAGGGTGGGTGTGGGGACTCGAAGAAGCGCCCCTCTGCGCAATGATGGTGATGATGTAGAGGTACACACGTCTACACATCTGCACATCATTCTTGCTGTCTGCATCCGCAATAAGGATGCAGGCAGAAATACCAGGCTGCACAGGTACTTCTATTGCTCGTTTGATGGCCCTGTCAATAGCAGCTTCAGCTTCTTGCAATTTGATTTTGAATGACAGCTTGCGTGCCTGTAGACTTTTTGCTAGGCTTTTCTAGCTATGCAGCCCCTCAAGCAAGTGTGAAGCACTGCTGACCTGCACACATCTGCAACCCAAGGATCTGCCTTCCATTCTTAGCTCAACTAAGAGGGATCAATGCTGACAACAACTTGCACATGGAGTGGCCTACACCTTCTGCTGCCAATTGCAACAGGACAACATGGAAGAGGCAGAAGAATGGGAACAGTGGCAGGATGGTGATGTAGAGATAAGCAGCTCAGATGGCAATGCAGCTGGCTCTGACAGTGATGACTCCATGTACTCTGAGGGGGCAGGGGGTGCCCTTACCCGTGCCCAGCGGCGGGGTCGGCGGGCTGGCAAGCGCCCCCGCCCCTCCCCAGACCGCAGGGGTCAGAGGGCCCGGAAAAGGCAGAGGCTGCAACGTAGCCAGTATGCAGAGGCTGCATCAGATGAAGAGGAGGAACTTGAAGAGGTGCTGCTTTGCAGTCAGCATGTTCTGAGCCTGTTGCTGTCTGCTGTGCACAGCAAGCTCAATATGCACTTGCTTAGATGGTCACCCTCAGCAATCGTGCATAGCTGACTTGCCAGCAAAACGGTGTTGGGACATGCTGCTGCTCTGACACTTGAGCAAATAAGGCAATGCAAGGATGCTGAGTGGATCATGCTTGCTTGGCACTCTACAACCAGCAAGCAACCGACTGTCACTTTGAGAATTCTCACTACCCTCTCTGATGCACTGAGTCTATGCACAGCATTCAAGCACATAACTCCTGAACCTGTTGCATGCATGCACTGAACCTGTTGCATGCACGCACTGAACTCAGCATGGAGGCTCACACAACACCCATGTCCCCATGCCGGCTGAGTAGTCCATTGCATTGACGCCTTGTGGTGTGACAGCAGGAATATGAAGCACAGGATGGGCAGCGCTTGCTTAGGTCTCACCGCACTTCAACCCGCCGCTCTGATGCCAAAGCCAAGAAGCAGAAGAAGAAAAAGGTGCGCCGGCAGACAGGTCGGGCCCAAGCTGGGGCTGTGGCTCAAGGAGGCCGTCAGCTGGACAAATATGCCTGGCTCCAGGTGACCACTAGCCGCTTTTCCCACTTCCTCACTTACATGCCTCCTTCGTCTTGGGGTCTGAGCAGTATACCTGCCCCTCATGGACACGTGTGCATGATCCTAGGAAAGGCCTTGTTGCTGCAGCTTCACTTACGCATCTTGTATTTATTGCCAAGCTACGCTGTGCCCTGGCAAAACCACCTGCCCCAACAGACAGTCTAATGCCTGTGTAAATATGTGGCATGGCTTAGTTGCGCAGCAAGATGCCTGTCTTGCCCCAAACTGCCGATCTTGCAGTGTGTGTCACCTACGCATGCAACCTCTAGAAGCAAAGCATGGCATCACGCCACCTACAAGGCTGAGGCTGCAGGTGAGACTTGTCATTGGGTGTGCGTGCGTGCAGGTGAGCTGGCGAACGCCGGGTGTGTATGTGCCACAGCTGGGAGATGAGGTGGTGTACATGCAAGTGGGCCACCGCAAATTCCTCTCCCACAACAACAAGCTGCAAGGTCCCTGGGAGTCCATTGTCAGCACACTGGTCAGTGCTTGAAACACACTTCGCTGGGTTTTGTCCATTATAGCCCTGGGGTGGTACCATCTGACCCCCATGGTCCCTGCTGACCCCCATAGTCTCGCACTGGCATCAATGGGGTGAACAAGCACTACAGCAAGAGGCCCGAGGCAAAGCTTTCTCAGGACACATCAAGCGTGTTGTTGCTGTGTACATCTAGCTCTGATCTCATGCTTGCTTATGCTGCTGCTTCTGGTCTTAGGCTGGCATGGATGTTGACTTCACCCAGGATCTGTTTGGCAGGCAGAGACAAGGGGTCAACGCATGAGAGAGGTTGAGCCGGCCTGTGTCATTGCTTTTGACTACATCATCAGCGATGACGGCACCAGCAACACATGCGCCAAGCTGAGGCTGCAGCTGAGCGACCCAGGTTCCCCTCTTCAGGGGCGCACCTTTGACATAGAGCTGCCGCCGCCCAACTGCGGCCATGCCGAGTTTGTTGTCCCCAAGCACCGCTTCCTGGCGTCTGTGCACAGGAAGTGGAAAGTGGGAGACTGCTGTCAGGCGTGTGCCTGCTCTGACTCTGGCCCTGTTGCTGATAGATCCGTTTTGCATCTGGTCTTGGTCTTTGCAGCGTCAGGCACCTGTCTGCAAGAGCATCCCAGTACCCCACATCAGTGCACTCAGGGTTGCAATGGGTGTTGTCAGCATACACTGCACCACACCCTGCTGCAGTGCAGAGTCACTAGCTGTGTGAGCTGTTCTGTTGCACTGAATGCTATCACTTTCCGTGCTCCAGACTGCTCATCACATGCTCACCTATTTGCGCTGCAGGAAATGCATGATTGCATAAGCAAGGTGTACCTGCTAGTCATGTGACTGCTCACATGCATACAATGTTTCCTCATCATGCATTGTCTGCTGACTCCCGTGGTGAAATCCCAAGACAGCAAAGGTGAAATGACTGTTTACTTGACGATGCGCAGCGCATTTGATGAGTCAAGTTCAAGAATTGCATGTTGTGTTGCAGGTGTTCTACCCTGATGAGGACAGTGAGGCAGCAGCAACCTGTGAGGCATGGCACGGGGATGTGACGGGCATCCTCAGCCATGACCAAGCAGGTGACGGCGAAGAGGTGGTGCAGGCTGACCCCTATGGCTGTGGGGGGCTCTGGGAGCGCTTCTTGGTGGGCTGGCAGCCCCGGCCCCAGGTCTGCGCCCATCTTTTTATTGGTGTAGCCTGTACCTCTGTTACACATCCATATGTGGATCCTATGCCAGCCCAAGCTAGGCAGGTGCAGGGTGCCAACATGACACATGAGCCTTGAATTGTACTTGCTTGCATACACTTTGACAGCCTATTGGGATGTTTTGGGGATTTTGCAACAAGTCAGCCGTAATTCCGGTCTGCAGCAGGTTGTGCTTCCCATGCTTGTAGGCTTTGTGCAATGTACCTTGAGCAGCATGGTTTCCCATTCAAGCCTTTGCAATAGATGTGCTGAAAAATACTGCTGATGCCCTGGGCAACACAATTCTGCTGCGTTGTCTGCCATGTAAGTTAACTTGCTGGACTTATGCCTGTCATTGCCTGCAGACTGGCCATGCACAAGATAACAGTGATGAGGATGACAACACCGAGCCAACTCACCAAAGCCCTTGGGAGCTGTTTGATGAGGGGCTGGACGCACAGCAGGCCGTTCAGGAAGGGCCAGCTCTGGACAGCCCTGTGACAGACCGCCTCAAGCATGCTGTGCAGGCTCTCTCTGCTTCTGAGCACTTTGAGTTGTTTGTCGACCTGGTAGACCCTGATGCCGCCTACCCAGCTTCTGACACAGGTTGGACTCTGCTTTCCTCAGCACTACTGTGTCATGCCGTGCTCGCTGCCATGTCTCTGATCCTCCTCCCTTCCCATACATCCACAGTGTGGTGCCGGCCTGGCATTTGGATGCTGCGTGAGCTCCTGTCACCTAAGACATCTGACATTAGAAATTCTCCTGTCTTCTCCTTATATAGACAAGATCCTGGCCCTGGGTTTGAATTGCTACATGGCAATGATGACTTTCCCACCCGGCAGCAGGCCAGACACTGCATGCCATGTAGGGGCGCTGATGTACTACAACACCATGGTAGCCCTGCCGATGTCCCTATCCCTGATCAAAGACCGGCTGGAGCAGGGGTACTACAGGCAGGTGCAGGGCGTGATGGGAGACGTGGCCACCATACAAGGCAATGCCCAGGCCTTCAATGGGGAGGACAGTCAAGTGGCTGATATGGCAGCAGGTCATCCTCCTCTCATGCTCCGTCCATGCAATTATTCACTACGAAGAGTGCATTTGACTACCAGCTGCTTAGTTTATGACTGGGCAAGCAAACCCACTGTTTGCCTCAACATGCACATGTGCTGTCACTCAAAAGCTGGCTGGAAGTTGAACCTGTGCCATGCTCATCAGAGTGCTCTGATTTTGTCAGTTCAGGTCTGCATTGCAGCTTCATTCTGACATCATCGGCATGCTGTCAAGATCTAATCGCTGCTACAATGTTGTGGTGGGGGTTGACCCCCAGATACAGATTCAGGGTCAACCCCAGCAAGCCAGAGCTCAGCGATCTTGCGCTGTCATTATTACGCTGTAGCACTGCACAGCTCTGGGGTGTCGTATCGTACACATCAGGCTTGGAAAGAACTGTGCTCACCTGGAATGGCACTGGTGCAGATCTAGCAAGGAGGTTGCATGCAGCTGCTGAAGGCGGCAGCTATGAGGATGGACTTACCTCTGATGATGCCGAAATTAGTGACCTGGATCAAGCAGCAGCTCAGGGGGCTCATCCATCTGAGCAGCTTCTTGATCATCATGGCCAGAAAGGGGAAGAAGAGGATGTAGAAGACGAAGAAGAGGAGGAGGAAATAGACATCATGAACAGCCCCTTGCAGCGCCCGTGGGGGACAGATGTGGGTGCCGCTCTGCCTTGCCACTGTGTTTGCAACTCTGCCAAATGCATTGCATCATCAAGCATATCATGGCAGTAATGATGTCAGCCCAGGGGCGTATGATGACGCAATGCCCTGCAACTGGTGCTGGCCTTGCAGGCTATGTTTGTGTCAGTGGTGCTATCGTTGATGCTAGCTGCAGCCATGCACTCAGGTGTTGCAGCAACAGGGAGACAGGGTGCCTTAATGGTGACAGGGTGTCAAAAACCTGAAGAAGAACAGGCTGATCCAAACAGCCCCGTCTGTACCCAAGTTCATTGGGTATCATGTGAGGTACTTGCTGTGGCTTTCAGGTGAGAAGATCGCGCCGTTCCAACCGCAGCCGCCGCTGGTTTGGATCACCCATTCCCTCAGATAGCACTGCTGTTCTCAGAGAGGAGCCCCTGCCCCACTCAAGCCCATCATCTCAACGCCGGCTGCGCAGACACACACGGGCAGACGCCACGGCAACAGATGGTGCTGGCCCAAGCTCCTGGAGTGGTCGCCGAGCTGCGCAAGGCCATGCTGAGACCCAAAATGGAAACCAGGCTGCTGTACGGCAGATCAGGAGTCAAGCAAGAGGAAAGGTGGAAGCTAGGCCAACAGCTGCTGAAGAGCGTCATGATAGCGATGAGAGTGGACACCTTGGCAATCATGCCGCCAATGCCATGTTGCCTGAGCAACATCACCAGAGTCACGGCAGGAGCATGCGCAGCAGAAGGGTCAAGTCACAGGAGCCCAGCAGCAGCTTCCAGGTCAACACTGAAGGTGATGCGCGTCTGGCAAGTGAGTGGCAGGAAGCTTATGACAAAGAGCAGTCAGAAAGCAGGTTGCGGCGCAGAAGGCGTACTCATGCCCAGCCATCTAGTCAGCCTGCAAAGTCAGAGGAAGCTCCTGATGAAGCTGCTGGGACCAGTCAGCCAGCTGCTAGCTTGAGTCTTGTTTCTACTAGAGAGACTAGAGCACAAAACAGGTCACTCAGAGGGCAACAAGCAGAGGACAACCCTTCAGAGACGGGGGTTGAAGCTCAGCACAGATTGTTTGGAAGGCATCAGTTGCACGTGCGTGATGTGTCACCTGAACCTGCAGCAGCAGCTGCAGTGGGGCCAGCTGAAGGGAGCCATGTTGTGAGACGGTCATCCAGGGCGCATGCAAGGGCTGCTCCTGCCAATGTTGATGTTGATGTTGACAAGGCTGACAGAATTACTCAAGGCTCAACTGGTATTAGAGTGACTATAAGACCAGCATCAGGTTCTGCTAGACAGATTGATGAGGGCAATGTTGCACCAACAAATGAGGTTGACAATGGACGTCGAAGCGGTCTTCGAGTCAGCTTGCGTCCTAGAAGAAATTGACAGACGTTTGTATCCTCTGTAGTGAAGGGTGTTCAACAGATATTGTGGAATTGCTGCAAAGTTGATAGACACTGATAACATAATAAACAACTTGTCACCCTGTGCATTCAAGTGGGGCTGTTGTGGCCATCAAGTTAGATGTGGTGTTACTCACGTAGTATAGACCTTTCTGCCAATTTTGGATTTCTGTTCAGGTTGTTGCATTTGCTCACTTGAGTTGTCCTTGGATTCCTTGGGTATGATTTTTTGATAACACAAGATCCTCCATCCTGTGGCAGCTTAAACCCCAAACAACTAGTTCTGTATCGAAATTGCATATTTAAGATCTCTGTAGAGGTTATGCCGAATTCTACCCTGTTGTCCAGCCATTTGATGAGCCAAGTTTACAGGAGGGGCACAGCCACTTTGACCAGATGGTGAAGGGGCGTCTGGAGGTTCCCTCTCGTATTTACGGTTGTACGAGAACGACATTTCGTATCCCCAAAAGCACGGCCGAGTTTTTCCCTGCTGTCTCCCAGGCTGAATGGCTTGTTGCTTCTGATTGAAGACGTTGACTAAGGCAATCCCATCTTTGGTCAGCACGTAGTTGCCAACCCAGGTGATGATCAATCAATCATTATATATTTAATGTCCTGGGGGGCAACGGGGACCTAACAGACAAGAAGTTCAGTTCAGTGAATTCATACAGACAAGATTTGCTTCCTACATGCAAAGCATTCCCTAAGCAAACCACCACATGCTTTTGGTTCACACAAAGTCATAAAGTCTGCAATAGTACAACAGTGCTGCAGGAGGATCAAATGCTGTGACCCGATGTGGCTGTACGCTGGGCAATCAAAAACAAAGTGCTGCTCGTCCTCCACATAATCCAATGACTTGCACACTAGACACAGCCTGTCTGTCCTATCTAGGCGAACACCGTCTGCCCAGCGGCCTGTGTCTACCCGCAGACCATGGCATCCAGTCCTAAACCTACTAATTAGCCTTCTATTTGACGCACACTTGACAACAGACAGATACACTGCAGATTTGTACTCAGGCTGCATTGTCCTACATAACATCAAGCTGTTGTGCTGAACATCTGCAAAGTACTCAAATGCATGCTGATGCTTAGCCCTTTCCATGACAGATGCAATGTCAAAATTGTGAAAAAGCTGCTGCTGTCCTAAATGACCACTAGGGGAGAGGCCGCGCTCTGCGCGGCGTCAGTGATAGGGAACGGAACGCGTGAAATGACAAACCCTGGCCGATAACGGACGTTTGTTTGACCGCACTGTAATATATATATTTGCCTAACTGACCACTGACCATAGGGTTTCTCTGTGATTTGTCAAGCATAGGGTTTGTGTATGTGACTAAAAGCCTTACAAAACAAGGGCCTTTACTAAGCAATGTTTTAAAGATTTGAAATCAGACCCTATCTGTCTGGCTAAATAGCTCCTTTACAGCATTTACAGCCTAGGGTTAATGGCCAATTGATGTTCCAATAGTTAGCGCTGTAGTTAATTCCTCTATAATACCTATTTACACATTTACAAGTTTTTCTAAAAAGTATAGAGACCTACTCAAAAAGTGAGCTCCTCAGAAAGGATTTTGCTGAGAGTGTAAATGGTGCTCAACGCACACACGTAGACCCCCTATGCTTGCCCTTAATTTCATGGGTGGGTTGGGGTTTCCCC
>JAABUP010001613.1_pt1 | contig 47074 bp, 74 predicted proteins | sample 5559201 | NCBI WGS metagenome assembly JAABUP01 (sample SAMN10711887, study PRJNA513373) | rock metagenome | isolation source: Antarctica rocks | place: Antarctica
TGAATGAATGAGTGAGTGAGTGAGTGAGTGAGTGGGTGAGTGAGTGAGTGAGTGAGTGAGTGAGTGAGTGAGTGAGTGAGTGAGTGAGTGAGTGAGTGATTGAGGCTAACCCCAGCTTCAATGGACAAAAAGACTGACTTGCATGCTACAACTCCAGGTGGGCCTGGCTGCTGTGATTGCATCCCAGCTCACTAACTATGAGGGTGGTCTCAGCAAGTTACAAAGCATCATACCCAATCAAATTCCCTACTGCACTGTATGCTAGTTTGGCCTGGGATCTGCCAAGCTCAGAAAGGCAAGCAATCTTCATCATCTCAAAAAATGTTATAGCTGTGAAACAACAAAACAACTGTGCACCACGACCACCACAGGAACAGGGCATCAGTGCAGGATATTCGCAACAAACAAGCAGTGCAACTGCAAACGCCCTTACTGTACAGGAACCTAAGCTAAACAGGTGTGTCTGGCATGTCTGAAGTAGTGTGGGTCAGCCTGGCAGGAAAAGGGCGGGGTTCCGTGAAATCCGTTCTGTAAACGCGTGCTGCACCAAGAACGACTTCTGGCAGCTCTTCAGGCCTGCAAATTAGACGCTCCACGTATTATACCTTCAACGTGAATCACGAGATGGTGGAGGTATGTATGCATACACAAAGCAGACATGTGTCAAGCAAGCATGGATTGGGCAGAATAACATGAAAGTTAGAAAGCTCGCAAAGTCAGACGTAAATATGCAGCAGTAAGCAGTAGTGCCAATCACCTATTGCCTTGAATGACGAGAGCATTTTCAAACACTACACTGCCAAGCCGTGGCAGATAGCTGGCAAATGCCTGCAGTACACCACAAAGCACTGTCAGAATTCAACTCCAGCATAGCGTCCTGGCTACCTACAGGTAATGCTGAAGGTCATTATGTCAAGGCTTCCAATGTGAGATCTTGAAGGCAAAGCAAGATCATGGCATGATCCATTGTGTATACATGAGACACATTTGCATACAAGCAAGGTTGCAAAAGCCCTGAAACGCAAATGCTGTAGGCATGAGAAATTTGTTGGCCCTTTCTCAAAACGTGTGACAGCTTCACCTTTCGAGCTAGGTAGGCGTAGGCATGTACGTCAAGATCTATTTCAAAGTAATCAGGCCCTGAGTAGAAGTGATGTTGTGGCTTTGTCAGCAGCGGCTTGTCATTGTACTTATGAAGCAGCCTCTGCTCCTGCAGACAGGCACAGAAGAATGTGTTGCATGCCTTGCACAGAATGGACACCTGCATGATTGTGTGCAAGTGTACTTGCTAGAGCCCAGCTTGCAGCACTTAAAATGCACGCTGCAAAGGAACAGCCAGCTCAGATCAACCTCAAACCAGCTGAAGTAGAGACAGAAGCTTACAGCACAGCACAGCACAGCACAGCACAGCACAGCACAGCACAGCACAGCACAGCACAGCACAGCACAGCACAGCACAGCACAGCACAGCACAGCGAGTGGCAGGGCAGAAACTCACTGCTCCAGACAACTGACTCTCCTGCGCCCACTCATCAAGATTTGACACACGAGGTATCAGCTTCAGTCTATCCCTTGTCTTTGTACTGCAGCACACCACCCAAATGCTGTTCACCATGCATGTAACAAATACCTGTTCAAAGCATGACAGCTTTGACAAGCCTTGTTGAGATTACTGTGCAGGCAGAACCTTACATAAGCATGATAACATGCATCTCTGGTTGCAAACGGAGTCCCAAGCTGGATGCAGATGCTGTGTCAGGCTAGGTTAACTGATGCTTAGAGTCAAGCTGCTGAGCACACTGCAGTACTTTGGCAATAGCTTCAATGCAGAATGTCATCCATCATATGGAAGACTAGATGGCAGAGCGCTGCAGCAAACAACAATGCAACGCCCAAGATTCTGTGGACAAGGGCAAGAATGTTGAGGGCAAGAATGTTGAGGGCAGGAATGTTGAGGGCTAGAGCTCATATACTTTCTGAGCTTTTTGACTGAGTCCCCACAAGACCATCAACATGCAATGGAAAACCAGATGGGGCGATCTGTCAGATCTCCACAGGGGTACATTCGTGCCAAGCCCTTGTTGTGAGCAAGTCTTTTGTATACTCAGGATGGTGATATACTTGTCCTGCTCTCGGCCATCATGTATGAAGCGCTGCAGCATACCCAGGGCCGCTTCGTTACCGACGTCATTGGGTTCCCAGCCCTCAGGCAATGTGAAGTAGTATACAAGGCTGAGTCCCTGACCGTCCTGAGCCCCAAACAGGGATGCCTGCCATGACAACAGACCAGAAGTCAGGAAACAATAAGGCAAGATTGGGTTGGAGTGCAGTGAAAAGATGCATGTGCAGGGTGATCACAGGGCAAAGTGTCACCTGCGCTTTTATGTCCAAAGTGCTTTTACATGCCAAAATTACAGCACCAGTCAGAAATAAGACTCACTGCCAACAGTACAGCTGACGCTTTACATTTCAGGAAATTACTTGTTATCAGCCTTTTCAATACAAATTTGAGCATCACTGGCAGGCAAAGCTGGTCGGCCCAAACAGCAAGAAACAGAACAGGAGGCAAGCCTTCAAGCAGCATTCAGCACTACTGACCGGGTAGGCTGGCAACTGGACGTTGACAACCAATACAGGTGGCAATCGCTCCCCTTGGGGCATGTCTAGGGCGGCAGGGCCCAAGCGGGGGGCTGCCGGCAGCTTCAGGTGCTTGGCAATGTGGTTCAGCTTGAAGTCAAAGGTGTATATGTCCACATTCACCAACCTGCAAGCCGTAATGCATTTATGGTTGCCCATGAAGAAGGTTCAGTCTGGTGCTATCAGCACATCTGGCTGTGAATTGGCCCCTTCTATGACATGCAAGGATTTGCTGTGAGCACACATTTGCTGTGGACAAGCGTGACGGAACAAGGCTGCTGTCACAGCATGCAAGCTGCTTTTGTGAAAAGACACTCTTGCAACTGTCGCTTGACATGAGCATTCTGAATCTGCAGTGAACAGGTGACAAAGGCTAATGTCTGGGCTGAGAAGCATGCCATTGATGCAGAGGGCTTTATGGGGCATGTAGGCATTCATCTGCATTCCTCATGCTTCATACCTGTAGATTGCCTTGTCGCTGTTGATCTTCCTGCGTGTCTTCATGTAGTCAGAGCCTCTGACCATGAAGGTGGTGGCATCAGGCTCACCCCAGGACCCTGAGTGCGCTGTCCCACTTTCCTGCCTCTGTAACAGCCAAACAGCTTTTGCTAATGCTGTATCACTGACCACATACTATGCAGCCTGGCAGGACAACGGCTTTATAAGCAGCAGTACAACAGTACGAGGCAGGCTAATTATCTTGGACCAAATTTGCTGGCTTCTGCTGTAGATGCTGCTGTAGGTGCTGCTGTAGATGCTGCTTGTTGTGCTGTACTAATGTGCTGTGCTAGTAGTCAAGCCAGACTGACAGACTGCTATCCTTGGTACATTTGTTGATGGAGCATTGCTGTAATTGATTTGCCACCAGCAACGATCACAAACAGTCATTGCTGGCAAGCTGCAAAGAGGCTTCAGGAAGCACACACTCACAGTCAAGGAGGCTCCAGCAAGGGGCTTGGAGGTGCGCACAAAACGCTTGGATGTGACGCCAGCACTGTTGAAGAGGCTGAGGCAGCCGGGAGCTGACATGGGACCCTCTGCCGCCATGACAGCATCCCTGGGAGCTGTCACACCAGGCTCCACTTCAACCACCTGGTTGCCATTAGCATCTAGAACCATGGGAAGATCAACATCTGGTGGTGGCCGCCTGCTTTTGCTGGGGGCTCTGTTAGCAGAAGACAGCCGCCTCTGAAAGAACAATACAGCGTGTTGGCAAGCTGAGTGAGGTTGATCATTTAGCAATTCGAGTACCAGAACAAATTTGACGATGTAGCTTGATGAAAGCAGGCTTCAGACTGGTGTTCGAAAGAGCTCTCAGAAGAGTTAATGGAGGCGGTAAGCAGCATCGCTTGTCGTGTTGCTGTGCAAGGACTGCAGGCCTGGCACCAGACATTGGCTTGGCAGGACATACCAAGAGGTTGGGAATTGGGAAACTTGTGCCAGGCTCATCTGCATCTCCTGCGACAGACCACGTGAACTAAAGTGTGACACAGATTGCAGTGACACTGGTGCAGAAGCGCAATGCTTGCATGGTATGACACTCCGCAATATCTCAGGCCTGTTTGCGAAGTGCTGTTCTTACCAAAGTCGCTCAAGGTCTCTTGAGCATCGTAGTAAATCTCTCCACCTGCAGCAAAGGTGTTAGTCAGGCACACAACCATTCCTGGCAGAAACTAACAAAAACGCTCGTTGCTCACTTGTAGGCCTCTGCAGCGAAGGCCTCTGTCGCATCTCTGACTGCGGCGGAGCTGCTACTGTCCCATCCGCTGCTACTGCAGCAACCTTTCCGAGATCAATGTTGTCACTCGCTGGGCGTCTGAGCAGGTCAACGCAGGGCAAAATACCTGACGCTTGCTCGTTCGCTTGAGCTTTTTTGCGTCGTTGCCGTTTTCCACCTCCTTTGCGATGCATCCATGTAGGGAGCTTCATCGCAGGCCTCAGCAGCTGGCTGCCTGCCTGCTGAGAACTCTGAACTACACTGGCGAAAGTCGCATCTTCGTCAAGAACGAAACAACATGGGCGACCTAGCGACGCGTGTTCGCGCTATGCAGCACACCGCCACTACGCTGTACCCATGAACCTGCATTCAGCTTAAGATTGCTGCTCCGCTTCTAACATGAACATCTAAACCTATTCCAGATTTGGCCCGGGACAAAGTTCTTTATTGCTCTTCAGTGTTACAAGCTAGACTAGAATCTATAGTTCTTCTTCTATAGTTTAGAAGCCAAAACCATGGCGAAGAAGAAGCCCTGACATGTCGATTGCATCTATTGCTCCTTGCCTGTGCGCCGCTACAAGCCTCAAGCAGCGCTTGACCCGGGCCTTTCTGCTCCGAACTTCTATACTGCTGCTTGCTGCACGTGACAGACGTCGGTCGCGCGTCAGGCAGGGCTGGAAGTCGTTGTGCAACTGAGACTCAGCGAATAAGCTTTGACCCAGATTGTGCAAGTCTGTCGCGTGGGAACTCATTGCATGTTCTTGGGAACGGCTTGCCTACGTTCCAGGTTGCAAGCAAGATCCTGCTCCCAGCTTGCTAGTAGTACAGGCGGCACAAAAGTGACTGATCAGCTGGCACAGTTGACGCTGACCTCTCGCTCGTTAAGTACTTCCTTCCGAGTTGCCACAGCTGTTGGCATGCGGGAGTATCAGCGCATGTGACGCCCAGCCGCGTGTCACCAAAGTCTGAAGTGATCGTCTTTTCACTCGAAAGCCAGCTGCAGCTTGCCCACTGTCTGTGGCGGGTGCTATCTTTCAACCTCCATTTGGCTGTCACACAAGTCATATCTGCACATGAATGGTCAGCCTATTGCTGCTCATGCCATGTCATCTGGACAGCAGCCTGGTCCCACAGCTCAGCAGCCAGTTGTTAGCACTTCTACAGCCTCCTCGATCCCAGCAAGCTTAATACCTCAAGCCCCATCGCGTGCATTCACACGCACACAATCAAGCCTCCGAGTCAGCCAGCTCAGACCGCTATCACCTGAGAGAAGCTCAGCACCTCCAGCCATAGCAGCCCTGCCAGATTCTACAGCTGATAGGCTACCAGGGCGCGTCAATGATGACAGTCAAGTATTGGGGCAATCTCCAGGGATGACTGCTGGACAGCGTATGAGCAGAGGTCATGCAGTGCCAGTGATACCCCAATGGGTGCCCCCTCACCCGACGTTCAGTGGGGTCAAGCAGTCAGGTAGCAGAGCAGTTGATGCAGGCAGCTATGGTCCTTCAGATGTCAGAAAACGTTTGTTTGAAAAGCCTTCCAGGTGACGTCTGTAGTCAGCACTCCACACATTTGCACCTCAGCTGTAGAGCATTGGATTGCCTACATCTCAACCTGCCTTGACTGATCAAAGCGAATAACGAACAGGTGTTTGACAATTTACAGCCTTACATGTGCGCAATCTCATACAGAGAAAACAGTATTTGAAGATGGGATCTCTAGCATTGCAGGACCACAGCAGACATGAGTGGTAGCCCATGATTGCATGCTTGATGTCACAGGGCTCTGGCATTGAAGAGGCGGAATGCTCTGCTACTGTATGAGTACAGCCGTGATGCAGCAGGTCTTCCTATACCCGGCACTCTGCGCCGCTTCAAGCTGAATGCGAATCCCCGCCAGATAGGCCAAGAGTCAATTGGACTAGGAGTGTACCTGACAAGCATCATCATGTACATGGTCATCATGCTGCTGCTCACTCTCCTGTCCATTTATCTCATCGTGGACAACAGTCAGCAGAAAGGCTATGCAGACCTACACTTCCTATGTCAATGATGTGAGCTACTGCTGTGAACATGCTTGCTGCAGAGATTGCACCTATGTCAAAGCATGTTTGGCCAAAGGCTCTGGTGCCCTTGCATGAACAAGGCTGGTTGGATCACCCCAGCCAGAGGCCTGATATCATTGTCCACTGCTATGACATTGGCAAAATTTTGGGCGTGTGACAATGTCTCGGCATTACTTCCAGTGTGATTTGTCTTTGCATCTGTCTTGTTGGTCAGTATTACATGTGAAGTGCTTGAGGGGTAAAGTGAGGCCAACGAGCGCTGCTTGACAAGGTGTACATCCACTTTGCCACCTTATTCATTGTTACTGTTTGGCTGCTCATTCATACCAGTCACACATTCTGTCTTACACAGGAAAAGCTGGCTGATCTTACTGTCGTTTGATGTTCGTCACAGATCACCTCAGGCTATTGCCCAAAGACATGGGAGGTAAACAACAAGCTGACAGACACAACGGCAGGCAACTTCTGTGCTGGCAAGAAGTACAGCAGCATGTATAGCTGTGCAGCTGACTGCAGATACACCAGCACCTCCCTCAACCAAACCATTTGCCATGGCCTGCCTGACAAGCTGTCCTACACCTCCGGTAGGACTTGCTGCAGTTTTGTCAGTCGCCATCTACCTGCTTTGCCACAAGCCCTGCCTGCCATTGTGGTCAGCATACACTGCCAATTGTGCTGTAGCTGTGCATTTTGTGTGGTGACACGGATTAAGATACCCACTGGCAGATATGGATGTCTGTTACAATCATATCATATGCCATATGCGTTGCACAAGGCTGTGCAGATTCAGAGTGCAAATTGCTGCTCTTGTGTATGGCATGTTCAGTGCCAGCTTGGTGATGCAGGATTTGATGTGGTGTGTGATGAGCATAAGGTCTGTGGCTCAAGCACAAACGCAAGTGCTCCTGATGGCCCCTGCTACTGCTGTACCCTTGAGCTCCAGGTATGCCTGCTTGGACCCATACACCACCATTGGAAGACTCTCAATGATCAGCATTGTATGCATGTTGGTGATCATTACTATGCATGTGATCAAGCTGGTAACGTGGTACCCAGCAAATGAGCCATGGCTAACAAGTGTGAAGGACCCTAGTCAATTGGGCACTCGTGAATGACTGATCAGCTGAGTGCACGGCTATGTACATTGTTGACGGTCAGATGGTGAGTCAATCATCACTCTGTAGGACAACCCATGCATACTGGTTTCACATTGGTCATCTGTCTGTCGGTGTTGTCTGTATCAGCAGCTGGGCTACCTGCTGACTACCTGATACAATCATTTTGCCAAAGGCAGTGTGAAGCTTGCCCATGGTTGTTTGGCTCCAGAAGTGTACTCGTATCATGTTGTCTCTGTGTGTGTTGCCATCTCATCTGCAGCTGGCACTCAAGGCCTTGCAAATAGTGTTTTCAGCAGTGCAGACTGACACAGTGGAGAAGAACCAGGTGACATCTGCTCAGATGTGGGTTCTGCTGCTGGGGCAGCTTGTCTTCCTGGTGTGGCTGCTGGTGCTCAACAAAGTCCAGGTCAGTCGTGGGATCTTTTGCAACAATTGAAATAGTCAACATTTCAAAAGCTCATTGCATGCAGGCAGTGCATGGCAATTCAGTCATGGGTGCCTCAACATGCCTATCATCTAGTATACATGAAGTCTGCCAACAATGCAGGCTGCAAACATGCATGTACGTCTCGCGGTGTCATTGCAAAACGGCACCAGAGTAGCGCCCAAATGCTGGTATGCGATGCAGTCTTGCAACATGGCAGGTGGTTGAAATGCAAGCGTGTATGGTGATGTGCAACCAGAGTAAGTTCTGAGGCCGTTGCTGCAGGCCACAGCTGCAGCACAGATCAATGCCAGCGTTCTTACTGCTGGTGACTACACAGTATATGTGACTGGTCTATCCCAGGACGTCACCAATGCAGACTTGACTGAGTACGCCAGCCACTATGGAGAGGTGGGAAGAGCATGTCCTGTCCTTCTTCATTTTGGAGGCTCTGCTTTTTGATGCTGATCTGTAACAGTTTGCACCTGTGGTTTGACATACAACAATCAGTGCAGGTGCCTGTGACATATTGCAATCAGTGCAGCTGCCTGTGAATGACAAATGTACCAGTCTGGTACATGCATCTTTGTTGTACACTGGCTCGGCTTCAGCTTGACTGTAGCTCAAAAATGGTCACAAAGACCTTGCGACCCAGTGCCTCAACTGCCCTTGCAGCATAAGTCATTGCCAATGATCATGTGAAGCATGCACCAAGCGTGCGGTGACCAGCAGATATAAGCGTTCATACAAAGATACGCAGTCATTGCAGGTGGGTCCATCAGCAAATGCAGTATGGGCCGAGCATGGTGTTGACATAAAGCTGAGCAGCATCTCAGTCTTTTCTGTAGAAGCTCAGGCTTGAGCTGGGCACAGCCATGAGCAGCAGGGTACGGTCAGCACATGACAGAGTCATTGCTGTGCAGGTGGTGTCAGCAGCAAACATAGTTGGGGCCGGGCATGGACTGGAGGTGGGCAGAAAGCTGGACCTGCTCAGCATCCGTCAAGCAGAAGCTCATGCAGAGCAGGCTCTCAGGCTGCAGAGGGGTGGGCAGCTCGTCAGTCAGAGGGCAACAGCACAGCAGGCCTCCAAGCTTGCTGCAGTGCCTATGCAGGTCCATACTCTCCTTCTGCTGCTGTTATTGCCTGTCAAAAGCTGAAGTATGTTATGTCTCTGAAGTGACATGTGCACCAACAGCTGTTGCCCTGATGACTGGTAAGAATCTCCTGCTTGCAGTGCTTTGAAGATGCATGTCCAGTTCTGCTGCTGAGCAGAGGTCTGATGCTGACATCTTGAAGCAAGCGAAGTTTGAACCATGGCAAGGCAGCTTGGACTTGTCAGAGCGTTGTCAGTGTCTGAGATGGTCTGATGCCCTCACAGAGGGTGCAGCACAGGCCCAAACAGAACAGTACTGTATTGGTTCTCATACTTTGAGCTGTTGATGCAGGGAGATGGCGGCAGCCCATCAGGCGTTGCTCTCATAGCTGGTGCTGGGATTCCCTCAGATGCCGGCAGTCCCCAGCAGGGCATACACCCAGGGGCCACCCTTCGTCACCCCCCTGTGCAAGGAGCCAGCCTGCAGATGACTCCTCAGGTTAGACTGCTTCCTACATTCTGACTTGGGTTGACAGGTCAGAGGTTAGGACATATAGCTTCATCTATTCTTGATTTGACAAGACTGGATTTGACAAGACAAACACTGAGTCTGTCTGTGGGAAGGTGCCCTTGCTTGGTATGTCATCAAGATTACAATCTGGATACAGCTGTCTTCTGCAGCCCCAATCTGCAATCTTGTTGGCAGATTGCCTGCTTGTGACACGTCACAGTAAATAGACAACTTCAAAGGGCAAAGCAGACAGCGCACTGCAGCTGGCAGAATCCCGGAATTTAGGTGACTGTCTGTTACATGGCACTGCATGTTACATGGCACAACTATCTTGATGACTGTGCAGAGTGAAGGCAGCCCAGGAAGTTCAGCTGGTACCTCAGTCAGCGTCAGCAGCCAGGCTCCCCTTGGCCTCCACCCCCGCAGCCCCCAACCCCACCTCCAGCCCCCTGATGCAACTAGACAGCATACAAACAATGGCAAGCCTCCTCTCAAGGTACTGAGCATCCTTGGTGTGTTGCATGCCTGTTTCAATTGCACAGTCAGTTTTTGCAAGTTTTTCCCTTGGCCAGAAGATGGCCAGAAGGTTGATGTTCTGCTGAAGCTGATGTCTCTAGTCTGATGATCAATGCAACCTGCTGGCATTGCTGACATCCCTATTGTCGCGATTGCTACTGTAGAGCATCTATACCTCTGCATGCCATGCAACACCAACCCGGCTTGAGATGCAACAGGCATAGCCCATCCCCGCCATTGAAGCCTATGGCTTGACAAGCTGCAAGTGGGTGTGCAGGAGCAGGTAGGCATCAGCTCAGGGGCAGGTTGTTGTGAAAGGAGGCCAAGCTGGTGGCATGGTAACCTGTTCAAGGCATTCTACTGGGCCTGCGTTGGTCAGCCGGACACATTAGACAGGAAGGTGGCTGAGGCTGGGCAGCAGCTGGTGGATATCCAGGCCCAAGAGTTCAAGACCACAGGTATGGGCAGTGCTCCTGGGTGACACATGTCTGGCCATCATGCAATGTGACTTTCTGTGCAGCTCTGTGTGCATGTAATGAGTGCGACTGCTTCAGTTGCAACATGGCTTCAGCCGCCTGGTGATTAGCAGCAGCGTGGCATCTTTTGAGGGCTGATTCAGCGTCAGGACGTACTGAGGTGCAGAGCCTAGTGATATGCGCGAAAGGGCGTACAGTAGCAGTAGCGCAATAAAGACATGGGCATGCATGTCGTATGTCCTGATCTGTGCCTCGTTGATCTGCCTGTGTTGTTGCACAGGTGATGCCCTGATCACCTTCAATTATGAGCGGCATGCAGTCAATTGCATATGCGACCATGCTCCTGGCAGGCTGCAGCAGCTGTGTGCATTCATGCCATGCGTTCAGCAAGGGCGCAAGAGTGCCCCCAGATTGAAAGGCAACGTCATCACAGTCGTCAGGTATGCAAGCAAGAGCATATCAGCTGTGATGGATTTTTCAACCTCAATCTCACAGCGCATGAATGTGCACACCTGACGGCACATTGTGCTGGTCTTTCCATGCTGGACACAGACACTATGCATAGATTCCCTGCTCAAGAGGATCGTCTTGGGATCATCTTTTGGTATGTCTTCATTAGACTGTTTTAGACATACCAAAAGACTCTACAGATGATCCTCTTCAGTCGCTGCCTTGACTTCCTGCACAGTCAGGCGCACAGTCAGGTTTGAGCCGATGTCGGGCTGGCATACAACCGGTACATTCTTTCTCATGCTGCAGGGCGCCAGAGCCAACGGACGTCTGGTGGGAGAACTTGTCAGTCAGAGGACGAGAAGCCTGGCAGCTGCGGCTGCAGTCTACCGCCATCACGATTGCAGTGGTCGCAGCCGGAGGAGTCGTGCAGTACTATCTCGCTCAGGCTGGCGAGGGTGAAAGATCACGCCGTCTCACCTACGAGGTCTGTCGCCGCTGTGTACAAAATTGCTCACATTGCTCTTTCGGTCTGCAGTGCTCAGGCAGAGCATGCATGCAAACAAAACAGCAAATACGGTTTCAAAAAAGAATGAATGAATGAATGAATGAATGAATGAATGAATGAATGAATGAATGAATGAATGAATGAATGACTGACTGAATGAATGAATGAATGAATGAATGAATGAATGAATGAATGAATGAATGAATGGATGAATGGGTGAATGAAAAGAGAGAATGCGAGGATATCCTTATTTTAGTTTCTATACACTCTTGAACTTTCTTATACTGCCCCGTCTTGTACTGCTGAGGAAGCCCAGCGGCATGCAAAAAGGTTGACAGATACTTAGATTGCCTACAATTGAGTCAACAGGTACAACTGCCATCAACCAAGTGCTCTGTACAAACGCAGTAGCTTCACAAGGAACCTCTGCCTTATTGCTGACCATAACAGTGCAATCATGCAGGTGACATATGGGGACGCCAGCACCAGCTTTGCCAACACCTACCTGACAGCAATTCGCCTGCGCATCATCTCCATCTTCTCCGGTCTGTTTGTGGTGTTCATGAACTACTGCATCACCTTGGCAGTGAGAGCCCTGTCCTTCTATGAGAGGTGGCACACACAGAGCGAGCGCGAGAAGTGGCATGTTGTCAAGCTCAGCGTCTTTTACCTGCTCAACTCCTTTGTTGTGCCAATTTTGGCCACCAACCTATCAGGAAATGCTTCACAATGGTGAGCTGCCTTGGTTGGAAGTCCTGGCATGCCCGCATGGCCCTCCTGCCTTTCTGCCAATGGACTTGAAGGATGCCCAAACCTGTTGCCTATTTTGATTGCCTTCATATCAGCAATTGATGTGCAGTACTATGCAAGAAGCCCATGGCAAAGTCTATTGTGCTTTTGATGTGCCACATCCACAACTTGCAGCCCCTCAGCGATTCTCCCTTTGTTCACCCATCCGTGCATTCATCCACTGAATTATCAACATTCACCCATCAATGCACATTCACTTGTTTGTTTGTTCATTCATTCGGTTGTTTGTTCATTCATTCGGTCGTTTGTTCCTTCATTCGGTTGTTCATTCATTCATTCATTCGTTCGTTCGTTCGTTCGTTCGTTCGTTCGTTCGTTCGTTCGTTCGTTCGTTCATTCATTCATTCATCCATTCATCACCCGTCATCCATTTTTCATGCGACCATACAACCACCAATTAGCTGCACGGCCTTTCAGGTACACCAGGGGAGGCCTCATAGAGCAGGCCTTCTACATCCAGATTGCCAATGCCATCCTGCCAGAGCTGTCCGACCTGCTGAACCCCTTCACCTTCCTTACCTCCCATGTTATGGCCAGGTAAGCGCCCTCTCTCGTGCCTCAACTCTGTACATTCTGCAAATATGTTTATGGCTATGTTATTGTACATGCTGACTGTGCAACTTTCAAGTACGATGGCTGCAGTCTTCCTAATGGAATGTATGTCTGTACCTTTACCAGCACTTACTGTAACCCCAGCTGTTACCAATGTCAGTACTGGTCCTTACATCCACATCAAAGCCATGATTTCATAGATGCCTGCTCACTTTCTCGTTAACAGCATGGGTTATTGCAACCCAGCAATGCCTAGGCCTATAGCTTTCATGCATCCTACATACATCAAAGCTTGAATTGCTCTCAGAACTCAGAAGCTTTCAGTGCTGCCAGTGCTGAGTTGTGTTTGCAGGTATGCACACACACAGCCTATGCTGGACCTGCTGTTGGCTCCAGAATCCTTCCTGCTGTCAGAGCGGTATGCCTCGGCTGTGAAGACATTGGGTCTGGCCATCTTCTTCATGCCGGTGCTGCCCCTGGGCTGTGTCATTGCTCTAGTAGGTCTGTCTTCATCTACAACCCTACTCTGTTGTTTGCACCCTGCTCATACCTACAGACATGCCTGATTGCTGCTGTCTGCTGGGCTGTGAGACAGAAACTCAATGCAAAACCCATGGCCAATTGTGCATTGGAATCATATCAATGCCAATTCCCCCAATAGGTCAGTCGTCATCTGCATGCCGTACTTTGTGTTGTACACCCTGCTCATACCCTGAAAGCACATACAAGAATCCTGTTGTTTGGAGCGCTTGCGACACAAACATATGCCCCACGATCGTGTGCAGGCCTCATAATCAGCTACTGGGGTGGGAAGTACATGGCCTTGCGCCGCGCCCAGAAGCCGTCAGCCCTGGGGGATGAGGTGACCGGGGCCATCAACCTGCTAGTGCGCTTGCTGCCGCTGGTCCAGATGATCCTGATGTACCACCTCTACTTCCAGGTCTGCTGTCTGCCTTGTCTTGCAGCGCTTCAGACCGGTCAAACTCGTTCTCAGCATCAGTGCTGCTGTAGGGTTTACTCGTTAACATGCTTGTTCCGAGTGTCTTACAATCTGCCTTACAGAGTCAAGAATGATGACAACTGGTGGAGCTGTTTGGTTCCTGGGTCTGTTTCTGACTGACCTGCATGTGCCTTCAGTTATGTGTGAGAGTGCCAGCTATTGTTGCACTTGTAGCACAGCACTCTCTCCAAGTATAACATTGCCCTTGGCTTTGAAGCTTCCATGATATCTGTGCAGCTGTGCTGCAGCTGAAAGTGATGTGCGCTGCAAATGGTGCAGCACCCTGAGTCAAGGTGTGCATGTTGCACAAACACCACCTGATGTTGTTTTGGCAGGGCTGCATGTTGAATGTATGATTCGACTCGAGATGTCTCTGCTGCAGGATCATCGTACTGTGTACGTGGTGTTCTGGATTGGCATTGCCTTTTGGCTGCTGTTTGCTGTGCTGCCTTCAGAGAAGTTGCTTGCCATGATCCGGCGCAACACAGATCAGGTCTGACATTGGGCTGTGTGCGTTCATTCATCCACATTGGCAGTCAGGATGCCAGCAACAGCATGTGTTGCAGTCTAAACAGACTGGTGAAATTCATGCAAACCTTTGCAACTATGACCAGCGCATCCATTGCCGTCAAACAAAGCTGTATGCTGCATGTTGCTGGACAGCTTTGTGTAGTGCTGTAGATCACATTGTGCACCACAATATGTCTGCACACCCCTTCATGCCAGAGACTCTATCTATGCACATCCTGGAGCCTTGTGTGCATTGAGTCTGCCAAACAACTCTGATGCCTGATGCATTGAAATCCTGCACCCAGAGCCAAGCAGAGTGGGCACCATCTCACCACACATCTGCCAGGTCACCTTTCCACTTCAGCAGAACCTGCTTAGGATTAGCAAATATGTTCTCTGAAGCAACACCACGATTACAATGGTGCATTCGCAAATGCCTTGCACATGTCTGAAGCAACACCACAATCACAATGGTGCATTTGTAAATGCATTGCACAAGTGCAGGGTGGAGGAACAGGTGGGCTGTCTTTCTTTGACACGATCTACAAGGCTGCCACATGGCCGATAGAAGCCCCTCACCAAGACATGAGCGCTGCCATTGTAGCCTCTCCAAGTATGTCACCTGGTCAGGGGGGGCTGGTGGCCACAATCTCTGACCTGCATCATGAGCACCATACTGCTCGGCCAGAGCTGTATGTCCCCAAGGTGGGGTCATGATGCTGTCGAGTCTGCTGAATTGTCTTGATTTCTGCTGACTAAGATCTCACTGCAGTCTAAAGTGTATTGCAAAACAAAGCCTCTGAGGTGCTGCCGAATGTTCCTCAGCTGCCCAATTGCACTGACTGTCTCAAATGTTGGTGTGAGATGCTTTGAGGTGGCTTCATGTACAGCATGTCGTACCAGTCCATCCTTGGGAAAATGTATCTGAGATCCAATTTATCAAGGACGCAGCATGTTGTACCCCACGGCATAATGCAAATCCAAAAACGGGGCGATGATGTCATTATGCAGGTGCCAGGCGTGTGCTCTGCAGCATACAGAGATAGGATTCTGGCCAACTTTGAGCTGCCAGAGAGGCCATTCCCTGCCAACGAGACGCTATTAGAAGGGCAAGCACATGATTATGGTGGCATTGCGACAAGGCCTCCGCCGCAGTCACCCCACACTTACCCTCACACTCCGGTCATCCGACTGAATCCATTAGGTGCAACAGCAGAGGCAGGAGCCAATGCTGGGGCTACGTTTGGTTTATTCAATCCTTTGCCCATCCCTGTGCATGACATTGTGTAATGCTGGCATTGACAGTGTGTTTTCATGCTTTTGCTCCGAAATGTTGTCATTTAATGTGTCTCTTTGGTACTGCACATTGATGTTGCCATCTTTCCAGCTGATGTTTGTGTAAACACATGCCAGTGTGCGTTTCCTTGATAGATTGGGTCTCAAATACACTTTCCCATGGATGCACTGGTTTACAGAGCCCCGTAAAACGCCTGGATCATAGAGACACTATATAAGACACAGTATGCAGTCAAGCAAGGTCACGTTAGGCCGCGCAATGCGTTGAAATGCATCTCGGAGGCTATATTGCATTGGGCTCATGAAAGTCCTGTTTCAAAAGTGTTGCCGACCAAGATCTGCATTTTTCACGCATGCATGGGTAGCATTGATAGTTCATCAGTACACCATCATGCCATTGGTCAGGGTAGCCTTCAGAAGACAGCGCACTTACATAGTATGCAGTAGTGCATACATCATGACTCTTCACAGTAACAAGACACAACAGCTTGATATCTCTACACATCATGATCTGTACTCAGTAACAAGCAACAACAGACAAAAACTCAAAAGCTGGAAAGTGTTCACGAAAGTCTATCGCCTTCATGCGGTTGTTGCGCAGGTACATTATGTTGCCCAACGGTCAATGCTGTCCCATCCAGAGGCGTGTCTGGCCTCTGATTTGGCACAGCATTGGTTGCTTGCACACCAACTGCACTAGCAGGCACGTCAGTCACAAAGCTCAGAGACATGTCTGCTGCATGGCCCTTCTGCTGTGACCCAGACTGCCTAGAAGGGCCAGCAGCCTCAGCTTCCAACTGTTTGTTCAAAGCAACATAGTCCACAGCAGTTCGCCGCCGTTTTCTACCAGATGTCTCACTGTCACCTCCACTTGGACTTGCAACATGAAAAGCAGACATCTCCTCTGCCTGGACGGCTGTCGCATCAGCTGCAGGCATGGTTGTGTCTTGGGATGCCCGGGGAAGCAGGGGGTTGGTTGAGAGGGACTCAGTGTGGGTGGCAGCAGCAGCAGCAGCAGCGGCAAGGCCTGCTTGATGCTGTGCATACTTGGTTGCTTGAGTCTTGAGCAGCTTCTGCCGTTCTTGCTCAGCCATTTGAGCCTGTACAACACGACTTAGACTGTTCATCAGGTCACCACAGAATCTGGCTTGACTGTACATCGATAACAGAGCCAGAGCTAGGCATGTGCTTTGAAATCGCATGCAAGCTGCCACTGAGCCCGCTAAATGAGCCCGCTAAATGAGCCAGCTAAATGATTCACAGAAATCAAGGTCTTCAACACAACCGCTGTCACACAGGCAAGGACAAACTTTGTCCCATTGGATCATCACCTTGCGCTGCTTCTCTCGCTGCTGCTCGGCTTTGACGTCGTCCCAGCTCCACTGGGCATGAGTTGGAGCAGTGAGAGCCCTCACATGACTGGCAACGCTGCGGGCAAAGGCCGAGACAACCCCCCCTTGGATGCGATAGCCCCCTTCCAGGGCTGACACGATACGGCCTTGGCAGTATTTGTTGGCCAGGCTGACCAGCTGCTCTGTCAGCCACTCGAACTCCTTCTCCTGAATACCAATGTACCTGTGCGGTACAATCTGCACTTGAATGCTTGTTTTTCTTGTCTTACAGTCTCACCTGTACAGCAGCTGCAAGGCCTGCAGGACAGGAACATGCAAATTGTGACGAAGCTGTGACACATGCGACGAGCAGTGCTACATGGAGGCAAGTACAGCCTTGATGCAAGTGAATACATCAGGCATGACTTCTATAGCAAGAACCATTGCTTTGACTGTTGCCCGCTTGCTTGCCTCTTTTCAACAGACGCATCCAGGGTGCATGCGTGAATGAACGCGCAGCCTAAGTGCATGAATGCACAGCCTAAATGCATGAATGCACAGAAAATGCCACATTGCTGCATGACTGCAGAGCAGTTTTCCAAGGTGAAGAAGCAGACCATGCTGTGAATCAAGCTTATGATGTGCATGCACAGAGAGCTGAGGAGCTGCAGCTACTTGCTTGGCACCAGTCACAAACTCATGAAATGCAGCTGCACATGCTGAGCAACATGGCAACAGAGGTTGGAAACAAGCTCAAGCTCTGTGCAACATCAGCCAGCAGCAACGTCACCCAAAGCCTGAGCAGTTGGGTTTGCCTGAAGTTGATGTCATCCTTCTTATGTGCATCAAAGCCAGCTGATATGAAAATGATATCCGGCTTGAAGCGAGCAACAGCCGGCAAGATCTTGTCTCGCCATGCACGCTTCCACATGGGCACATGGGCCCCTGGCCCAGGAATACCCACATTAATAATCCGGGGGCCCTCACCCTGGGGTGCTGCATCCGCCCCAAACTCATTGTCTGGATCCTCGACGATGTCATCCTGCACCAGACTGCGTGTAAGGCAGTGTTAACCCCATGGGAATCAAGATGCTGTCAGAGGTGTGGATGTCGTGGGGTCCTTCACCCTGGCAGCAGGCATGTGCCCCAAATTCATTGTCTAGATCCTAGTGTCATTCTGCACCACATGGCATGGAAGAGTCAGCTCCCCTGCAATGGGGCGGGTGCCTTGGAGCAAGCATTCCAGAAAACAATTGCAAGAGTGGTCTTGATACCTGTTAGTGGTCTGCGCAATCCTGTGAGGTAAAAGAGAGGAGTGATATGTTTCCAAGGACTGCCTTTTGAGCTAGGTAGATCGATGCCAGGGCATCCCGCAAAACATAACGTACAAATGTGCAAAGCTGATGCGCGCACTTTGTGTTTGGGGTAGGAACTCGCCATAGGGCACATGTCAGGGTCAAGACTGCAACAGAATCTGCAGTCCTTGAATGGCCGCATGTGGACATAGACCTGAGGTCAGTTCTTTGCAGACACACCTGCCATGATACATGACCACACCTAGAGGCTTAAGCATGCTGTCATCATCCCAGGTTGAGTTTGGCTGTTTCACACATGCAAAGTGTCTGGCTGAGCTCTCGTGTTTATGGTTGAGCAAGGGCGTACCTCTTCGGTCGTTGACATGTCCGAAGGCTGTGCAATGCTTGGGTCAATTGCCTGGCTGGCTGAGGCCGGGCGTGTGTCACACGTGGCACCTGATCCAGGGTACACAAAAGCCCCTGTTCCTGGGGCCTTCTGCCCGTAGCCCTGAACGCTGCAACAGGCACATGAGCCTTGTGCCACAGCAGGAACGAGCTCAAAGAGGTGCCATGATTTGCGTGTACAAATGGTGTGCATTGCAATGTATGTTGTTAAGCGTGTTCAGTCGTTGGCAGGCTCCATTGAGTAGATTGAGCATGGTCACAGATCATGCAGCAATGCCACAGAGGTAGCTTGCACAGGAGGACAAAAGGCACACTTGACTTGGCCAGCAAGCGCTGTACATGCCTGCACCCTCATCACAGCATGCTACATTCTGCAGACAAACAAACAGATATGCCTTCTTGGTGACCTTGTTGAGATAGGATCAGAAGCATTTGCTTGAATGTGCAAGTGCAGGGGGAAATGCTGGTCAGCTGCTTTGTAATGCAGCTCCATGGAAGAGGCCTGTCTGTCTGCGCTGATGGGCACACCTGGCAAACAAGATATTGTCAGCGTCATCAGTATCAAGCCAAGGGGAGAAAGTGGGGAAGGTCTGGCTGCCCTCGCTGAAGGGGGTCTTGAAGCTGAACTTGCGCAAGCTGGGCGCAGTGGCTGCCACGCATGCCTCGGTGCCGTTGCCGTGATGTACATCAAAGTCAAGGAGAGCTACACGCTTGATACCTGCGCCAGACCATGCACACACTTCACACCTTGCAGTGATCTAGTCATATACTATGCATTTGATCATATGTGTACTGTTTTGCCTTCCCAAACTAAGCTGACACGACCTGACCTTGAATGTTGCAAGGTTCTTTTGCTGTGCGTATTGACGGATCAAGGGTCACTTGATCATGTAACAAGCCGAACAGCTGTAATGAAGTAATGAGTTGTAACTCCCTAGCTGTAGCGTCCCGTGCTTGGCTTATTTTGCGGCATATCACACTGGAATGTCCCAGCCTGTCACAGGATGAACAGTCTTGCTAGGGTCATACCCAGCATGGCGGATAACCATAGCAAACACTGTACATACTGCGACAGGCCGGGACTTTCACTGTGATACGCCGCAAGCTCAGCCAAGGCATGGGACGCTTCAGCTAGGGAGTTATGGAGTCACAACTCAATACTCACTACTTGCTTTCAGCTTGTCACATTGGGTTTGGAGCTTTCGGCACCCCTGCAAAGGCTTTGTCACACGCTTCAGACGGAAGTAGAGGTGTTAAACTGTTTGAGCTGTGCTTACAGGGCAGCCTTCCATGCTATGACAGTGACACCGGTGCAGAGGCATGAGAGCAGTCCTTCATAAACAAGCTCCCTAGGTAAATTTGTAGATGCATATGGCTAAGCCATCCCAAAACAGCACAGTCAGACAAGTTCAGTCACCAGCATGTCTGTGAGTGCTCACAGCATAAGCACCTGCAATGGCAAAGTCATCTCAATACTGCAGACTCAGACGGGCTGAAACTCACCAGCATGTCTGTGAGCATTCATGGCATAAGCAGCTGCTATAGCTAGGTTGTTGAGCAGGCAGAAACCATGACTGCCGGTGGGATCATTGGCGCAGGCTACCACCCCAGTTGGGCCTGCATGATGCCCCGGGGGCCTGATTGCACAAAAAGCATTGCGCACCTGCAGTCATACAGCATTGTTTGGATCCATATACCGAGCTGGTACTTCATTTGACTGAGCAGCAGGTCTCATGTTGGGCAGTGCCGCATGATACCATGATGAGTTGGTGAATCAGGATAGGTCACAAGCCTTGTGAGCATGACTTGGGTGTCACAGGGCAGTGATGTGCCTAGCAGAGGCCATGCAGCGATCTGCCAAACAGAATAATTGGCTTCATATGAACATGCAATGAATTCTGATGGTAGCTGCAAGCTGCTAATGCAGCTTGGGCTTTGGTATCCCCAGATCGTTGTGCACTCTGTCACTGCGCGGACGCGTGTGCGTGTGTGTGTGTTTCATGCAAAACAACAGTGAAGCGTGAGTAAGAAAGGTTGCTGTACCTCTCCCTTGACCACGCGGTCCACAGCATTGCAGATTCCTCCAACAGCTGCCAGAGCCGCTCGGAAAGTGCCGTTTGAAATGGCCGTGTCGCCATCCAGGTGTCCAATGACAGCTGGGTTGTCAGGGATACTGGCGCACATGTGCTGCAGGGAGCGCACATAGCTCCACTCATGCACTCGCAGGATGTCTGCCATGCAGCCTCGCCGAGAGGTCTCATCCCACTCGAGGGTGCTGAACTCAGAGCTGCGTAAAATCCCAGTAGCTGCAAGACAACAGAAGGCACGAACTGGTGCACAGCTATACACCACAAGCAAAGACTCTGGGAGGTGCGTCTTGACAAGGAAGGCTCACTAGTTGCAAGATCATGCATGTGTGCATGCTATGCCCAGAGGTGTCAATGTGGGAAAACCAGCACTTCGCAAAATGTCCATATCAGGACAAGATCCAGCGTGTCTCATGCAGCTAATTGCTCACACGGCTCAGAGCTAGGCTAGGCAGATCACAAAAAACAAACGCAGCATCCAAAGTACGCTGTAATTGTTGGTGAATGCTCATCATCACATCGGTCTATAAGCTACCTGGATCGGTGAGCACCTTAAGCCTGTTGACATTCTCGGGGGGGATGTCAGGCCCATCTCTGACAATGGGTTCTGGGCATGTCCTGTGACCAAAGCATTCAGCAGGCGCAACAATCAGGGTGGGTTTGACGCTGAGGAGCCCTGCCAAACTAGTTTCTCTTGGTGCCCCACTTGCCAAGGGGGCAACTGTCTTCATTTTAACAGGGGTCAGAACATTTGCCAGTGCCTGCAGCCAGGCAGCTTCTTATGCAATAGCATGAATGACAGACAATCCAGCTGTGTTAGCCCATATCCAGGAACAACAGGCCCAGGAGCTGACAAAGCTGTGCAGAATGGCACATGGGTGCACTTGCTTGTGCGAGCTAGGTTGTAAGCCCACTTGTCCATATAAACAAGCCAAGCAATGCACATGGCAGACAAGCTTGGGTATGAGTTGATGAAGCAGCAAGGACAAGACGCTGTGAACTACAACTGATCGGCATACACAGTTCAGCAAGACATGATGCAACAGACATGATGCAACCCGCATGACTTGCTCAGCACTGACAACAAGCTTCTCCAGACTTCCAATCTGTGTTTGCTTTGTCACCAGCAAGTAGCCACGCAAACACATCCCAAGTAGCCAACCTCATTGCCTTGCTGCACAGCATAATCAGCTGCTGTTAGGCCCCTCTTGTCTTTCAGCAACAACATGTCCTCCTCAGAGCTTGCACTGGCTGCCATGTACAGCGTTGAGCAGCAGGTCAGGCAGCCAGCAATGGCTGCTGCGTGGATGGGCAGGATGCCAGCTCTGTTGGCAGTCATTGTCAAAGCAAGCCCTTGCTTTTGGGATTCTGCTGGTGACTCAGCTGTGGGGCCTGATAACAGCAGCTCGATGACGCCAGCCTGCCTGTGAAACGCTGCAAGATGTAGTGGTGTGTTGCCTTGCTTGTCCTGCAGTTGAGAGCAACAAGCAGCTGACGACAATGCTGATGACAGGTAGTATGCAAATGGGCTGCTGATGCATGGGGTTTGCCCTGTGCTAAGCACAGCATGCATTTGTCATACAAAATTGTGAGGATCATGATTTCCGTGACAAATGCTTCTGTCTTCTTAGTGCCAAGATTTCACGACGGCAGCACCTTCTTTTGCAATACCTGTAGTAGTCCCAGCCTAGGCAACTCTGCAGTCTGTGATACTTCTGCTGAAATGCCATCAGCTGCCATTGTCTGCTGCTTTGTACACATATCATCAGCGGCCAGAAGCAATGCCTTTGCCTCCTGTACTAGGCCATGAGCAGCAGCCCAGTGCAGAGCTGTACGGCCATGATCATCCCTGCACATTGCAGGCAGTTCATGCAACAGCAGAGCCTGTTAGGAATGACCATGTGTGGAGAGAGCTCCTTTTCAACTCTTTAACTGTGCTGCTAGCTTGGATTGATAGCAAATTCTGACAAATGCATGCATGGATACAGGGCTCTGCAATGGGCAATGTGCTCAGCACTGGCTGACTGAATTGCACAATGTCTTGATCTTACCTTTCATACGGTACAGTGCCGTGTTGCAGCAGAAGCAGAACAGCAGCTGATGAGAAGGCCTGCTGTTGTGGGAGAGAACCCACACTGACAGCTATATGTAAAACAGGGGACCCCTCACAAAGTTTAGCAACATCAGCGCCAGCATCCAGCAGCACCCGCAAACACTCCAAGCTGCCTGTGCAGAGCAGAGGGTCAGCTAGCATGCAAGAAGCTTCATGAGACCATTGATTGCTACATGCCATGAAACGTACCACTTAAGAGGGCCACATGCAGTGGTGTGCAGCCATCGCGATCCCTGATATTAAGGTCGAGTCCTTCGTCTGGCAAACCCTGCACAACAAAGTAATTGAAACAAATTACATATTGAATCATACGATCATAACGTGCTGAAGTCACAGAGGCAACTGGTAACTCACAGGGAAAAACTCAGAGTCATCGTCCCTGACTTGCAAAAGGGCTTGCAGCTGGGTTGCATCGGGCCTCTCGGCAGCATCGTGAAGGGGGCTGCAGCATGAACGACTGAAATAAGCTGGAACAATTCTAGAAAAGCCAGTGACATCCGTGCAAGCCTGAAGACTCTTGCAAGTCTAGCGGTGCTCACTAGGTGTTTACACCGTATTCAGAGTCTTCCTCGTCCGTTTCTTCCGAAAGGCCAGGTGGTCTGTCCATAGATTTAGAGCAGCCGAGCGTCAGCGTCTCGCTTTCAAGGTTTAAACCTTGAAGCTCATTAATGTGAGCATGCATGCACAACTCCTCTTCTTTCGAATTAGGTCAACGTCAAAGCTAGATGTCTTCCGCTTGACCCGTCGGTCGACGCTGGCCGAGTTCCCTTGGCATTCCAGTGCTACAGCCAATTTCAAGCCTTCGGTGAGCTGTAGCATTCGGCTCGTGTTGGCTACAAGGCCCCAGGCACCTCTTGCAGCAGCGATCTGTACAGCAAAGCTTTTTATGTGTAGCTTCGGGTGATCCGCCAACCATGTCATCAGCACTTCTTTTGCGCATTCAACAGCACGTCTGTGAGTGACAACGATCACGTAGGCTACCTCGCATCTACCGTCACCAGCAAGTCTATGATCCTGGGGCGCTCTGGAAGCTGTCTTTTGCCCCAATCCAGCAAATCGACAGTTCATAGTACCACCAGATACCATACGTGTGCACAACTTACAGCGAGACACGCATCTTGTACTCAATCGTTCAGGGCCAGCAAAATCTGCTGTTCATACCAGCGAGATGTGGAGCAAAATGCACCTCCCAAAGCACCTTCTGCGCCACCACCACCAAACACCACTAGGCAGCCACCCCCGCCACCGCCTCCACCACCACAGCGCGCGCCAGATGATCAGGTAAAATGCTAATTCTGTGCCTTGTTTGCACAAAGGCACATTTTTATCTGTACTATACTTCAACTTTGGCATGTGCCTATTTGCAGCCTGCTGGTCAGACTAGACGGGCCATCGTTGCAGTGCTAGGCATTGCAGCAGTAGCATATGGATATAATGTGACGCAGCATCCAGAAAGGCTGCCAGGTATAAATATGGTCTCTGCAATGCTCTGCTGAACGTGCAGAGTCTTTGTTTTGGGTGTCATAGACCGCAATTAACATATCGCTCATGTTTTCTTGCACCACAACCTCTCGACATGATGTCTCCTGTCTCAAGTGATACATTCAGCATGCTTCAATGTTGCAGCACCAACTGGATCTCCACCTGCAAACTCAGCAGATGTGTATGCAAACAGTGCATTGAGGCCTGAAAGAGTCTGGCCCAGTGGCTCACCAGAGAACCCATTCACTAAAGTCATATATTGGCGCAAGGCTCCTTATGCACTGCTGAGGAAAGATGGCTGGATGCGAGTGTATGGCATGCAAACAGGCAAAAGCGGCAAAGTAGAACTTATCATGGAGGCTCGAGGAGGCAACCAGTACATGCTTGAGGTTCCTCTGAAACAGGTAGGCTTGCACAAGACCTGCCTCATGGACAGAATTGCCTAGTTCACTTTGGTTTTGCCAAATCGAATGAAAACCATGTGTGGCACTGCAGGTGAGGCCCTGGGACATGAATTTTATGAATGCCCTCTTCAACAGCCTGATTGACTGGGACTCGCATCTCAAGCCACTTGATGGGAGGATCAAGAACCGCAACCTTGAGTTGCAATAAGCCTCATGAAGCTTCCTCTTTTTATGCAACAAAATCTGTCAAGGTTTCTGTTGTGAGTGCTGCATCCACTTGGCATGGATTGACATTGACTCAAGCATCTGTCAAAAGTCTCTTCCAACACTGTCTTGTTGCAGTCAAACACAACACTGTACGCTTCAGCCAGAGGTTGCCAACAATTGGATGCAGCATAGTATCACCCTGTCTGAAAAATGATCTGTAACACCAAGATGAGTATCTGCTCAAAATTCGGCGTTTGAAGTGCAGCCTCTGAAAGCGTGCACAATCTGCACAAGTTGACTGAAAATGTTGATAAGGAGTCACAGCAGAAACCAAAACCTGCACAAAATTGGCCCTTATACATAAGCAATATACGCTAGCACAGAAATACTGTCTCACCCTGATGATGTCTGCCTGTAACGTACAGCATCTTGTTGCAACTGACGCTGCCAAAGCTGCTGCAACTCAACAGCTTTTGCTTGATCAGCAACTGAAAACCCCTCATGATCTCCGACAGATTCCTGCAGATCATCTTCATCAATGCTGTAAGAGCGTGGACTGCTTTCTGGACTTGCATCTTGCATGTATGCAAACCCATCAACGGACTCCCTTATCCTAGCTGCTACCTCTGGAGTGTACCGTTGAGCCGACAAACTCAAACGGTGTGCCTGCAGGGACTTCCTGTTTGATACTTGTCTACTGTACAATCGGTCATCAGCTGGCCTTTGCCACATGTCTGTCTGTGAATGCTGATCGGATTGCTCATACAGATCATCAAGGTCACTTTCTGATGAGGACTTGAGGATCCGGAAACTATGAGGCTGACTGCTGATGTGATGTGGTTGCTCGTGCGCTCTCTGTAACCCCTTCATCCGTTGAGCATGCGACCAGGCCCACCACAATGCCTACAAAGGCAGATTCAAGGGCTAATGCTCGGTGCATGTGGGGCTCAAGTCACACTCAGAACATACTCAATGCAGCTCCCACTTGAATATAGCTTTCCAAGCAAAACCTGCCAGCATGCAACCTCAGCCAGGGGTCATTGCGCATTCAGCAAGAGCACAACTAGCTTTTGATATCAGCAAGACATCCTGCTAAAGCACTGCTTGCATTGCAAGCTTGGGCGTGCCTGTGCACAGACTCTCTGCAGCACTTGGCATGGGCACAAGCCCATGCATTGGCTGTGCCTTGTAGTAAAATGACTTTGAGCAAGACTTGGGGTCTGGGGATATTAGACACATACTTGCATGTGCAAAGCAAGTAGCAGCTCGGTACCTGCTGAGCCTTCCTGAATATGGCTACAATGAAGACCTGGGGCATGAGGTAGTGCACCAGCTGGCCCATGCCTCCCTCTAGTTGACTCAGCCCACTGTCATTATCCCCATCTCCCTTTGTGGAGGTGGCTTCGTCCTTGTAGGAAGCCTGCTGCCCTTCCCTGTTGAAAGGCCGCCAGCCCTTCAAGCGAGTCACAGTCCTGCTGTGGACAATTGGGTTGACAGGGTTGTGGCGTCTGGCAAAGTCTGCTGATGCGCTAGCCCAGCGCTGCACAGCCCTGAAAACAGAAAGCATGCAACCAGTGTCAGAGTCTGTGGACCACCTCTACAGCTGGGGGTTGCACATGGCGATCATGCTGCTGACTGTGCAAGGCAAAGATCGTGGCATGACAATGCGTAGAGGCTAGCATGGCGCAAGCAGGAGGAATGCAGGTCAATACCTGCCAGCTCTGGTGAGGCGGCCTTCAGCATCTGCAACCTCTTCTGCTGTCTGGTTGTCAGCAGAGCTCCTGGCACGCTCCAAGCCTTCCCTGACCAGGCGTGCATGCACAGCCTCCTCAATGGGCACCATTGCTGCCTCACCACCATAAATTTGTGGCAAAACCTACGCAAAGTGTATTTGGGTCATGCTCCTGGCCATGACCTACATCTACTCCAAAAGCAGCAAACAACACATGTGCACAGCATGTGCATTGAAGCAGGCATTTCACCCTGAGACATGCCAGATTGACTGTTGAGAAGAGGGCAAAGCTCGAGCTCATAGAGCATCGACAAGCCATTACTGCGGATCAGCCTGCTAGATGAGGCATGGTCAAGAATCAAATCAGATGCAGGGCAATGCTTGGCACGCAAAGTAATGAAATTGATCATATGGAGGTCATCACAGCTAGGCCTGAGCCCAGATAGGGCTGGTCAGAACAGCTTACGTCTGGTGGGATGTACTCTTGCAGCATTCTTTCCCTATCTTTGCCTGACAAGAACTTGATTTTGGCTTTGGTGTTTGCCTGAATGAAGGGGCTGACAACTCTCCACAGTGACCAGAAGATGAAGGGTGCATTCAGGAACCACAGCTCGCCCAAGCGCTCTGGGTAGTGTTGCTGGAGCACCTCGAACACAGCCTGGAGAGCACCAACGTCCAGATTCTTCATGCGCAGACCTGCAGTCATAATATGTTTGCCCTTGCCTGCTGCATCGGAGGGGGGTTGCATTTCAGCTGTTGTAACATTCTTCAGCTGGGACCAAGAGCAACAGGCACAAGCCATGGGGAGTATAGAGGGATCTGCTAGTGAAAATGAAGCAATGTAATCAAGAAGGCAAGGATGCAATCAACATGAGAGCATAAAAGTGTGCTGCATACCTGACAAGTCAAACAGGCACAGAAACTGGCCCAGTTCATTACGGACAGGGTCCGCTGCCGCTATAGCATTGTCAAGGGTGTAGCAGATGAAGCGCTTAGTTTCCTCTGGCCTTCCCTTTTCCTGCTGCTTGGCCAGCACTATGAACACTGTTCTGCCTTGTGCGTCACACCCTTGCAAGTATACCTTGTTTGACGCAAGCTCATTCATGACCTGGTTCTGCAAGGCCAGGGGCAAAGAGAGATCAGCAAAGGCTGGTGGTAAGGTCTGTCCCTTTCGTGGCTGCAGCTTTGTATATGCATGTTTCAGCTTGAACTTGTAGTCATGATGCTGCCCTGGTAACATGGTTGTGATGTGTTGTTGCAATTTACCTCAGGAATGTGTCCGGCTGGCATGAATTCCTGCCTCCAGTGTGCATGGATATGAATCTGCTCCTCTGCTACATCCATATTCCTGCCTTTGGCTCTTAACCATCGGCTTATGCCACGGGCGTCCAGAGGGTCTAACTGCTCAGGGTTGATGGACATCAGACTTGCAACATTTTCATCCCCGCTAGCTGCTAATCTCCTTTGCAATTCAGCCACTTCAGCAGACGGCGCTGGAGTTGCTGCTGGCTGCTTGCTGTGAGCAGGCTGAGCTGTGCCTACAGAGGCAGGGCTTGCGGCTGCACAGGGCAGCTCAAGCAAGGGTATTGCCAAGTGTACTCCAAACACACTGCAGCGTACTGTGACAGAAGCCATAAAAGCTGCTTCCCTGCAGGCAGATTTGCAGTTATAACAGCAGAAGCAGGCCCCAGTTGTCACAGGGACCTTTTGCAAGATTGGGCATGGTGGCACAAAGCTCACCGCATGAAAGTGTCGATGCCAATCAAGCCCGACCCTGAGGAGACAGTTAGGCTCGTTTGTGCAAGCTGGCACACCGATCTGGTGACTTTATCGGCGAAAGTTGTTGTGCAGACCTTTTCGGGACACGGTTGCAGAGCTGTATGACTGCGACCAGACTCAATCTGACAAATTCCTTTGCGCAGACGTCTTCAGGCAACGCGGCGGGGAGGGCCGTGCATACGATTGACACCCTAACTATCTTGCTCAAACAACGTAACCCCGTATCACACAGCGGAAATTCGTCGTCAATCTTCTGAGCTATTAGGCAGTCGTCCAGACGAGTCTTGGCGGGTTTGTCTTCGGGCTGGCAAGGCAGAGGCTATCGATGCATTGCATTGAAGCAGGTAATGGATAATCGAAATCCAGCTGGACCAGCAAGCACCAATCTGCATGCAATTGGCCAGATCAAAGACACAACATATCAAATGAGACAGACGCAGTTGGCTCTTACACTGCTTCTGTATCGCTGGGTACATGATGCATACAGGCTTGCTGATGTTCAAAGTCTTCCTAAGTCTGGGCAAAAGGCTGCAATGCAGCAGGCACCTGATGCAGCTACATTTTCCAATTTACAGTCTCAGTGCATGCTGTTGTGACAAGCCTGAACATGTCGCCTGTTGACCAGTGCCAAATGCAAGAACAAACAATTCTTAGACAGGACTACTTCTGTCCTTTGGCTCAAAAGAGTCATGCTGATTGTGCCCATGTAACATGGCTAAAGGCATTCAAAACTCAAACTGTTGGAACAGCCAAAATGCTCAAGGCACACCTGGCATTGCAATGTCAAAGTCAGGCCCTGAAATCAGACTTGTTTTTGAACAGACACAGTCGTTTCTTGATAGTTCAGATCCCAGATACATGTTCCCAAGGGCGCACTGATTTGCAGAGCCTGGTAAAATGCCTGGATCATACAATCATCTTGTCAGATACAGTGTGCAGTCATGCAAGGTTGTATCAGGCTGCGCAATGCAATGACATGCCTTAAAATGCATCTTGGAGGCTGCATTTACAGTCATCATGCGTAGAACTGCTGATTCTGAATGATGCTGAGGAAACATTGTAGCGTCTGCTGCTGACGGTTGGGCCAAGGCTGATAGTCCTCACAATTGGCCACGACCGCAGGTACAGCGCATGTAGAGCTGACCTTGGAGGTTGTGTCAGTGGTTATCAGCAGAATAAGAACCAGCTTTTGCAAGATCCCATCTTCAATCCGCTGCAGTACAAACTGGACAGAATGTAGAGGTTGCGAGTAATGAACTGTCGCACTGCTTCTTTTGAACAAATGTGCCACCAGTGCATGTAAATCTTGTTTCACGCGAGACCACACATATGTGTGTCTCAGCAACAGTCCCCAAGCAGGGAGGTGGCAACAGTCCACCCTCTGCCATTTTAAATTGTCTGGAATCTCAACTGTGGTGTTGCACAATCAAACATAATCCGGCTGAACTTGTCTTTTCATAACTTCACTGCCAAGGCAGTTCGTAGGCTGAGTCTGTGTCAATTCGTTGTGGCCCTGGCACTCCGCCAAATTGAGATGCACCTGCTGGTAGTCACTCACTCATCAAAGAAGTTCAAGGATATTCTGCTGCTGGTCGTGCCGACGGGCAGAGCAGTCAGCGCCAAATAAGCCCTGACCCGAAGAGCATGTGCAAGCGTGCGCACCGTGAAGGCCACGACACCGCGACCTTTACCGCTTTCATTGGTTATAGGCACAACCTTTCCTCTCTGCAGTTGCAATTCGGCAAAGCAAAGGTTCAGTCTGCGGCTGTGATATCTCTTATGTGCAAATTGTGCTATCAGCTCTCGTAATTGGACCGAGGCTCGTGATTGAACCGAGCTCGTAATTGCGGCAAGCTTAAGGTACGCGATCGTTGATCGCAGCCCGTGAATATCTGATTGCAAACCTCTGTCAGCGGACAAGATTCAAGGACATCTCTTCTTACACCGTGACCGGCAATCTTGGGTATACCACCTGCACGTGCACCATCGGACGAGCATTGCTTTATCAACATCTGCAGCTCTGACGCAGGACTTGAGAATGCTCAAGCTTGCTTGCTGCCATCAATTGTGTTGTTCAGTACAATGCATACTATTCCCCGCAGCGTGGCCTGGGTCTCTCCATATACTTCTTACTAGGGCTTCGAAGGGAAGTGCTGATCGCGTGCAGGTATGGCTCCAAACGTCCCAACAAACACGATGGGTAGCCAGGGCTTCAAAGCAAGCTCTCAAGGTCTAGGATGCATGGGTATGTCAGCCTTTTACAAAGACAACCAGCATACAGCAACAGAAGAGGAAAGCATTGCTGTCATTCATAAAGCAATCGAACTGGGAGTCACCTTGCTGGATACCTCAGACGTGTATGGTAAGGGACGACACACTGGTTGCCAGCTCAGCTTACTGCTAAGCTATTCTTTAGTGAATGCTGTCTGTGCAACGCCTTAACGGATCCTACTTCACTGTGATACAGGCCCATTCACCAATGAGGAGTTGGTAGGTAAGATTTGGTTGGTCCTTTGTGCAGAATTGCTGTGGTACAATCAGACATGCTCTTCGTTGGCCCATTTCAAAAAAGGCAGTCAGCTTGATCCTGCTGTGCAATACAGGGAAGGCTCTCAAAGGCAAAAGATCACAGGTGCAGCTGTGCACCAAGTTTGGAATCAAGTTCACAAAGGAGGGAGGCATGGCCTATGATGGCAGCCGCAAATATGTCAGGTCTGGTGACATGCTCGTAAGCATGTTCTTTGTCAGCATCATCACTGCTGCACGCACTGTTGAGAGGGCTGGTCACAGCCTGACAGCATGCATTTGCTTGCCCGGTCTCATTGTAGGCAAATATGTAAGTTGACTGTGCGTGTATCTTGCAGGGAAGCATGTCTGAGCTCGCTAAAGAGGCTGAACACAGACTACATTGACCTGTACTACATGCACCGCATGGACTCCAAGGTCCCAATCGAGGAGACCATGGCTGAACTCAAGGCATGACTGCTTGCTAGCATGCCGCATATCCTTGTCTGACTGGCACAATCTGAAAGCTGTCTCAGTATGGGCTGAACAGGTGTATGGCAACTCTTCTTCTGAGCACTGCCGTACTGCATGTGCTCGCTGACATGCCAGCCTTGCTGTGCTGACGCGTGACGCATACGACCTCTTTCTGGCAGCCTTTCTGGGATGACCAGAGTCAGAAGGTATTTTACATCATGCGCATTTGTATGAAGCCATGTGGAGCAACTGCCTCAGAAATCAAAGCAAGCAGGTTCTGGCCTGTCACAGGCACTTGTCGAGGAGGGCAAGATCAAGTACATTGGGTTGAGCGAAGTGGGTGCTGACGACCTGCGCAAGGCACACAAGGTGCATCCCATCACAGCTGTTCAGCTGGAGTGGTCGCTGTGGACCAGAGATGCCGAGGTAGGTCATGCAGCTTTCACTATGTCCCAGTGGCATGCCCATGCTACGCCCCTGGGTAGACATAAAGCAACCACAGCCCTGCTCAGGCCCTTGTTTGCAAAGTCTAAGCCATTGCTGCATCTGCTATCCTAATCGATATCAAAGCAGCAGCTTTGACTCTGCCTCTGCTGTCCATTTTGAGAGCAGAGAATGTGCCCATAGCATATCAGGGCTGACAGTCACACTTGCTGAAATTTGCAGAAAGATCTGGTGCCTGTGTGTCGAGAGCTGGGTGTTGGCATTGTAGCATACAGTCCCATTGGGCGTGGCTTTCTGACAGGCAAGATCACTAAAGTTGAAGACTTGGACCCGTCTGACTTCAGATTGAACACTCCTAGGTTTGCTGAGGCTGCCTTTCAAAAGGTATGAGGGCAAGCATGCCCAGTCAGCCTCAGCAGTCACTCATTGTTTCAGCAGCACTTCCATAGTGCCCTGCATCTGTGTGACTGCTGTCTTGCTGTCACATATTTGCATGGTGCTGTGTCCATCACAAGCAGCACTGCTGGGGCTTTGTTTGGTACTGCACACACATATTGTCAATGGTATGCGTCGGCATTTGCCAATATACTAGTTGTTTTCACAGAATTTGAAGTTGGTGGAGAATGTAAAGAAGCTGGCGGCCAAGAAGAAGGTGACAGCCGGTCAGTTGGCTCTGGCGTGGGTCCAGCATCAGGTATGTTTGCATTCAGCAATACTGTTTTCATACTTTGCACAAATTTCAATGTGTAGAAGATAACATGCAACAGCATGATACAATTTGAATGACCTACTTCACCTGCAGATGGTGCCTTCAAGCGACAGCTCTCCCTTACATAGTGTAATGGCTTGTATGATGCATGATTACAAGATCCCATGTGTGTCAGCACCTTTTGCCTGCTTCTGGTCATTATGAAGATATTTTCAAAGCAAAGTACTCGTGGTGCCTGGTGCCTTCGTATTCTGAGGGGCGTAATATTTAGAGGAGATGACATCTTGTTTTGTTGCAAATGACACCTTTGCACAATACAGGCTGTGCATGTAGGGCAAGGATGTTTTCCCTATCCCTGGAACCAAGCGCGTGAAGTACTTGGAAGAAAATGCTGCTGCAGCCCAGATCCAGCTTACAAAGGAAGAGCTACAGGAGCTTGGAGACGCTGTGCCTGAAAGTCAGGTAGAAGGCAATAGGTATAATGAGGCCATGATGAGTTCAACCTATAGCCATTATCACAAGGCCAAGGCTGCACAGTAGTGCATAGTCACATTGGATGCGCAGTGTGTAGAAAGATTCACAGTAGCAATCGGTTGCTTCTGGCCTAGGTAATGCATATCATTGCCTGTCAAAGCCTTTGCGCAAGTTCTAGTCAGGTGGCAATATAGATGACTGATTTGTCAAAGGTGTTCAATAAGACATTGATGTTTAGTAAGACTCTGAGTGTCACAGTCTGCAGCCAGAGTTGCAAATGCAAGGCGCAATATCATGAACTGCTCACCGGCCTAATTTTTGGTTGAAATTAAGGCGTACTTTCAATGACTTTGATGCTGCAATTCAGCCACAGTAGCATGCGATTTCTGTCAGTAGTACAACCATCGCAAGACACTGATGTCGACTTTCACTCAGACGTTCTTCTTTCGCATCTGAAGTTGTAGAAGCCGTCAGCTACCAGCAAACAATTCAGGACCAACATTGTCTGGGGGGGCTGGTATCAATATTGCCGTAATGCACAGGCCTTTCTGACAGCCTTGCAGGTGCACTAGTGGTGCAACAGTGCTGATTTTCTTGTTGACACGGTCTTGACGCAAGAGGCATCCATACGAGTTACAAATCAGTAATGCATGAGCGGGTACAACAAATCTATACACTGCACAAGCAGCATGCAATCAGGATTCTCCAAGGTACCAAGTTCCTGCTGCAGTCCAACATGGTACAAGAAGTGTTTGTTATCAACATGCATATAACAAACTATGGATTATCTAAGAAGCATTGATGGTGATAGTCTCTGCATGTGCTGCTGCTGTCAATCAGCGCTCGGGCGCAGCATGAACACGACCATGCCAGGTGCTTCCCAAAATTCAATCAGCCTAGCTGCCAGGTACTGCTTGACAGCTGGCAATACCTTGGGATTCTGCTTGACACTGTGCAGACCTTTGCCAGTAACAGTCTCAACCTTCCAAATGCCTGCAACAAGGAGTAACATGATCAACACACTGCCATGAGCTCCAGATGCTTACCTCTGCACACATGACACATGACAGCAACAACATCAAGCAGGGAGTTAGGCAGACATGACAAGTTGCACAAAAGCCATCTTGCTGGCTATGCCTAATCTGCCTGTCACAGAATGCAAAATCATAACACATAAACTTACATTTCATCTTGGACAGAGCATTGATGGTCTTTGCAACTTCTTCCAAGGCCTCATCCACATGCAGTGCATGCAGGTCCAGTTTGAATGTGTTGCTGAGCTCTGCATTCCTGCAGAACAAGTGTGCAGTTGTGCATTAGGTCGATGATGATGCGCAAAAGTCCAGGCTCCCAGCACAAGTCTGTAGTATCATGATGCAGGTATGACAGCTCACTTGCAAGCTCTGACAGCAAAGTGTGACACAGCAGCTACACAATTTGCTGAGTGATGCATCTCATGGCCTCCTGTCACAGGCCACACCTCGCACTTCATTCAGTCAATTGTGGACCTTTGAAAATGCAAATACAGCAGCAGAATCCTCACTTGGTTGGCTGGACCTTTTTCTGGGCCACTCGCTTCTCCTCTGCAAGCTTCTGGTGCCAGTGATCTATCCAAGACTCATACAGCCGCTGCTTCTGCACATCACCAGCCCGCATTGCAGCCTGGAACTCTCTCTTGCAGACTGCAATCTGTTCTTTTGCTTCTGCAACCTTCTGGCGGGCCCCCTGTATCGCAGCATGGGACATAGCTGAATGGTGCCAGACATGTCGCTGCACCAGAATCTGTGCAGATCTGAGTGAGCTGCATCCTTGCCTCATCAACAGAGTGTGTGAGCCACAGAGCGAGGCAAAAAACACAGGCCACCTTGCGACAGTGGTATGGCAGCAAGCTTGAATGCAGCATTACACAACACACAGACCACAGAAATGCGTGCCTTGCCTGATGTTCCGTTCATGCACACATAGTTCATGGCTGCAAAGCATGCAACCAATAAGGTTTGCAGTTATGGCTTGACATGACCACAGTGGAATTGGCCCCAAACAGCACTGAAGCAACAATGCCTGGGTTCTGCAAATCGGCATTGGTGATTGGTCCAACCAGGCAATTGTAGTAAATGAGCATTACATGTAGACACTTACACAGTACAGGTCACCACGCTGTGTCCCGGAGGGACGCTTCTGCAGTCCCTTGCTTGCAGAGGTACTGTCAGATGAGAACCAGAGAGGGAGGCCAGTAGTGGGGTCCAGGACAGACCCCACAGGGGGTGCCTGTGCCCTTGGGCGGAACCCAGGCTTCTTCTTTGGGTTCCCTACTGCTGATGTGGCACTCTCATGTCTCAGGACCTGCAAGCACATGCAATTTTGCAGCTGCAGTCCAAACAATCAATGTGCCAGTGATTGCAACCAGTAACTCAATGTATCTTGGATGCAGATGTGACAATTCACAATCCACACTTCTGTACATTGTACCATTTCTCTACAGCTTGGATGCTGTAACATGTCATCCCCAATGTTGTATGTAACCACCCAGTTCAGTGGACCAGCAGCAGAAATACTGTGGGGGTGGAAAGCGCACCCGACTTGTTTGAATGATGCATCCCTCATATGCTGCCAGCAGTGTTTGGAGATGTCCATAGCTGACATGTGGGAACTGTCCCTTCAGCTTCTCCATCTTGCGCTGCATGAATGGGTCTTCAGTCACTGGCCGCTCAGCATCAGTCTCCTGCAAGCACACAAGCTTGTCAGCACAGCATGTAGCAACTCACATAGGTACTCCTGCAAGCAAACAAAGTTATCAGCCACTCAGTGTAGCAACTCAGGCGCGCAACGCAAACTGGAGAGCTTGATGCATGCAGTCTTGCAAGACAGTGACAATAGCTGCAACAGTAGAGTGGCAGGCATTGTTCTTGGGCAAAGATGACCCAAGGACTATGTGTAATAGATGGCTTGCTAAAGGGGTACGAATTCGATGTACGGACGCCAATTCTCTCAATCTAGGGCCTATCCGTTACACTATGCCTGCCACTCCAACTTCTAGCCATCAGCAAGGTGCCGCATCAACTTGCAAGTGGACAAGCATTTGACAAGGCTTCCTGATTGCGACAGCTGACAAGACCAGCAGCGTCACCACTGCAAGCACTTTACACAGACCAGCATAGAGCATGCTGTGACAGGTAGCACCTCTCACACAAATTAATTCAGCGTTATCTGTACTCACATAGGTACTGCAAGAAAGCTCTTTGCATGCCAAAAGCTGACAGCCACATACCTGCATAGGCGCCAGCTCATGTGTGCTGCTGCTTGCAGACTGGTCAAGCACAGACTTAGGTGAGGAGTCTTCCTCCTTCTGCAGCTGCTGTGCAACTGCAAGGTCTGTCAGCTCAAGGGTTTGCTTTGCTGAGTCCTGCATGGGTTGCACACCGTGTCTCGGTACGCTGCCGAACAACAGACAAGTATGCTTTTGGACAATAAGCTGTTGCAAGGGCTGGATTCTGTGTGTTGGTGGGCTCTATGCGCAGATAGCATCATGAGAGCGCAGGAGCATCACAACAGAAGGCGGACACCATGGCGCTGCAATGCAAAAAAGGGTGCACAACTCAATTGCACCTGTGCATGCAGACACTCAGGCTGGTCAAGCTTCACGTTACCGAGTTCAACTGGCATGGCAGTGATTGCAAAGACAACACTTCACCTGCTCATCAAGATCCTCCCCCAGGCATTGCTGTATCAGAGCAAATGCAGTGTGATAGTTCCCAGCTGAGGCGTCCAGGTACTGCAACACCTCATCATTGCTGAGCTGATGGAACTGCTGCTTCAGCTTGACGAGCGTATCTTTGAAGCTCAGATCCTGCACATCATCACTCATCAGTGAGTGAGCTCCTGAACTTGTTTGAAGCATGATGACCCAGCCTTGAAGCAGTTCTCATGGCTGCTCAGAAGCGGACATCCCTCACAGCCTAGATGATAGATGGGGCCAATGTCAATGCCAGTCAACATTGCCAATGAGATCACACATTGCTACTGTGTTTCCTGCTGCACTATCATGACAAGAGAGTACGTTTAATGTATGCAAAGGGCTATTGTGGCTAAGGCAGCTGACCTGTACAGTCTGTGTGTCATCCAGCAGAGAACAATTTTGAGCCTGCACTGGAGGTTCAGGCTCAGGAGGAAGACTCTCAGCAGCAGCAGCAGCAGCAGCAGATGAGGCGACTGCATCTGAGCAGTTCCTGCCACCATCATCCTTGGCATGACATTCCCACCCCAGCCACACTTGCAACTGGTAGCTGGCTGCACCCACATCATAGGCAGCTTGCTGCAAGGCCTTTGCGATAATCCTCTCAGGGAGATCACAGTAGATGGCCAGCAGCTGATTTAAGTTGGCATAAGCATCCCTAGGGACGGTTGTACCAGTAAACAGAGGTGCAGCGGTTAGGGAAGTTGACTGCTGAGTGCTCGCAGTCCTGGAGGCTAGTGAGCCAGGCTGACTCAAGGCTGGCTGTGTGTCAAGAGTATGCAAGCTGGCCCTGGGCTGTGGAAACAAGTCATCCAATAGAGTATCAGCTATGGCCATGCTGATCTTGCCAGATGTAAAGCTGCTTTGAAAAAGTTGGGGATGCAGCATATGTATCCCCGGCTGAGTCTGGGATAAACTGCTCTTGCGGCTGGCGCAGCAGTGCATTCCTGCCAGAAAGGCTGAAGCCTTCTGCACATAAGTCTTCTGCAGGTGTCCTACTGCTTGAGGGCTGCCTTGTGTTCAGAGACTTGGAACATTGCTGGGAGTGAGAGACAGGAACAGAAGCAGAGTATGACTCTTGGACTCCATCTTTCTGCCGATGTGCAATAACAGCTGCAGCAGTGCGTTGCAACAAACTGCAGGACTGCTGATCAGCTGCAGAAAATGCTGAGGCAGGAAGGCCATGAAGATTTTGAGGCATAGCAGGCTGCTGCACATTCTTCTGTAACGAGTCAGCATAAGGAATAGCTGACTGAGGTGTGTCATTTTTCTGTTCGCAGTCTGCACTGCTGACTGTGCTCAGAAAATACTCTCCAACAGCCGCTGCAGGAGATTGCGCAAGCAAGGCACTGTCTGGGGCGCTTTGGCTATATGGCGCGGCAAGCATGTCCAAGGGTCCGTCGTGCATACAGGGTTCAGGGTCAACTGCAAACACAAGTCACATCAACAGGTTGGCTGGACAGCCAAGTGAATGCACTATGTCTCACCTTGACGTGGAACGGATGAAAGCATACTCTGAGCGCTGCAAGTCTTGGTGGCTTCCCACGATTCAGTCTACTGCAAGTTGGACGTGGCAAAATACATGATATCAACGTGAGGTGCGCATGCAGCCAAATTCTAGCTTGCCAGCGGCGATGTATCGACAGATTGAGTTGGGCTGTTGCGTCGAGCAAAATTTGCTCAGCAAATATTGTTCTCCCGGAGAACTTCTCCGCGGTGTCGGGCATCTGAAGCCAGGCTTTAGAATCCATGGCACTTCAGCATTCAATCTAGCACACTTTGCGGAAGCGGCCCTTGACCTCGGTGTTATTGACAGAAGTTCAGCAAGAGCCGTGTATCAGAGGTGAGATTGACTGACGTCACACGCAGTGGTTTGCCATGTTGTTGCGGAGATCTGTCTGCTCCTTGATGGTGTGTGTTTTGCTGCCTTGACGTGGGCTCCCACCACCCCACCTGAGCTCAGTTTGAAAATGCAGTCATTGGCAACATCGCGCAATTGTCTGCGTTGATTGGCTTGAGAATTCCTGCAACTCTACGTTTGTGTTCGTGTCGTCACCCCCTTCTAGAAGCTACCTCACCAAGTTTGCTGCTGTGCAGTTGTTGACAAAATTGCTCCTGCCAAATCCCAATGCCTTCGACAACAATGCTCAGAGGTTCAGGCCCGGGCAATCTCTGTCGTCAGCCAGAAAGCCAGCTCGCTAGCGCCGTGAGTCGTCTGCATCTGCGCTTTCCTAAATACCCTGACAGTATCATACAGGACATTCTGGAACAGCTGGAGTTGGACGAAGAAGCAGCAGCTCAACACCTAGCAGATATGAGCGGCGACGGTGTGTCGAGAAGTCCAGAGATGCTTCAAAGCTCTGAGTATTCCCTCTGTTTCAAGGAGAATGAGCCAGACTCCCATAACTATCAAGTTGAGCAGTTGTTGCCTTCAGCAGCTGGGTGGGAGCAGCTTGACCCAGCACTGCAAAGTTGTCAGGAAAGTTGCGTGCAAGAAGGGTACTGCACTGGGAGGTGCCCTCCTGCTTGGCAGAAGCCTGTTGCCCAAAGGGCTTTCTGCACATTGCCAGATAGCATGATTGCAAGTGCATTGCAACAGTCTGGCGATCACATCAACAAGGCCAGCAATAAGTGCTTGGCTGAGTGGCAATCTGAGAAGGATGCACCAGAAACTGATTGGAGCGACAGCTCACCTGAGTCAGACTACGATAGCTCATCTGTTGCTGCTGAGAGCCTGCCTGAGGTTGAGTTGCCATCGCGTGCTCCAAAGTCACGCTTCTACAGGCCAGACTGTCCACAAGTGAGGTTCCAAGCTGGCATCTTTGATGCATGCTATACCTTGCAGATTGAATGTTGACACATGGTGGGCGTGTGTGCCACTGGCAGTTATGCATGCTGTAAAATGCCTTGGGCATCTGCTGAGCTGTTGTGTCAAGTCATCTAGCATGTAATGCCTGATCATGAGACTAAATTGGAAAGCTTTGCCTGGGTGCAGAACTTGCTCTTTGAAGACAAGGTTGCAAAGCTGAAGGAGCAATTCTCTGAGCTCAGTCATGCTGAGATCTCCCAGATGCTGACAGCAACAGATGGCGTCTATGATAGTGCATATGCTCTTCTGCATCAGCGGATGGAGGAATTGCAAGAGCAGGTCAGAGGCCGTCAAGGGTTTATGTCTGCGAATGCTAGCAGAGGATTCCATACCATGCACAGCTCTGCAATCTGCTATACAGCTGTGCTCAACATGACAAACAGTACTGCCATGCATAGTCGGTTGCAGACACCGCATGATGCCAGTCCTGCTCTGTGCTGTATCATTGCATGCATTGTTGGCATGGCATTTTGTCTCCTTCAAAGAATTTGTTCCTGTTGACACAACACCAGACATTTGCCTGCCTAATCTGGCAGCATCTCACTTGAAGGTGTGCAAATTTGCAGGATGCAGCAAGGCATGCTGCAGAGGCCAAAGATCATGCTATTGCTTTGAGGCTTGAGAAGGAGGAGTGTCCCCCCACACCTGCATATGATAAGGTGTGTAATTCCCCTCACAAAGGCCGGACATCAATGCCTTTGCTCAGTTGCTCATCACTCATGCCGACAGACAAAAAATGTGCTGCAGTGGCCAATCATCACCAACTCAAGCTAGACTGTTGTTCCAAGCTGCTGATGAGACAATAATCTTTGTGCTGGCAACAAACGGACATGTTGAGGCCAAAGGAGTCAGTCAAACTGCATGTAGCTGCACATCAATATGACTGTGTTTCAGGTGGATGAAACTGGGTGGTTGGTGGCTCAGGACCCCACCATGAAGACCAAGCTGGATAAGCTGAGGCAGTGGTATCCATAAATGGACTTTGATACTCTTCAAAATGTGCTGGCAGCACATGAAGGCTGCATGCACCAGACCAAACAGGTCGGTGCTCACCTTGGCCACCCTGTCACAACTGCACAATATACTTGCAGTACAAAGGCAACAACAGCCTCAAGATAGCTCTTCTACATACATTGCTTTGACCACCCTTCATCCAGTCCCATGGCGTGATAGGGCAATCAAACTGTATGGAAGCCATTCATGCACCTTCAACTGCATCATCAACTGCGTGGCCAAACCATTGTCAGATCTGATGACCGCCTATTGAGGGACTGTGCCGTCTTCTGCAGTGTTTGAGCTCTCACTTGCCTGACACATCAGCTCCAATGACACCGACCAGGAAAGCTCAATCCCCTGCATTCCGGCGGGCACCCCCAGCTGGATCCCTCCTGGACCCCAGCTCAGGGCGTCCCATCACTACCCCGCCTGGATTTGGCTTCCCTACACCTGCTGGTGCATCTGCTGGTGCCTCTGCCGGTGGAAGCAGCAGGCAGCAAAGAAGGGTGTTTAAGGCTGAGCACACTGACCTCTACACTGTGAGCTACTGCATGCTGAAACTAGACCTTTGATGCTGTCATTGTATCACCACTGAGACCATTTTAATTATTATTATTATTATTATGAGACCATGATTTATCAAGTTCATACACTTGTCTGCAGCCTCGGGCTGCCGCCTCAGGAGCCTCATGTCATCATCACTAAATAACTTGTTTTTCCTGTCACTTGTCTGCTGCTGCAGGTCCCCTGAAGGAGCTCACATACACTGCATGATGCGAAATGGCTGTCTTGTGGAAAGCAGACGCTGCATGCCGCCTTTGCGCTCACCAGCATTCATCAGCACGCTGCCTCCTGTTCATTCATGACCCAGCCTGTCATGCCTTGTTCCAGTCACAATCTGCTTGCAGCAATGCTCTGTGGCTCTCGTATGCCTGTTTGTACATTGAACAATGCAGCTTGAACCACTCAGGTGACTGTTGCGCTGTCTTGGTGCCGCAATCAAGTGACAAGTTCTATGTAAATTTGTGGGGCGCATGATCGCAATATTTGGTGCAGGAGGCGCGCCACAAGTTCAGGGAGGCACAAGCGCAGGTTGCAACCTGCAAGAAAGGCTTCCATGCTGCAGTGAGGGCGGGCGACCACCGGAAGCAGCAGATGTACACCTCCCAGATTGAGCACTGGCAACATGTAGCTGTGGAGGAGAAGCAGAGAGCCCAAAAGACCATCTTCTCCAGCAAGTGAGTATCTGCAATGCATGTACGGCTTTATTCAAGTACACACATGCAGACCAGTCATGGCCTTTGATCGCTAAAACAAGTCAGGCCAATGATCATGCTGCGTAAAAGTGGGTTCCACCATGTCATCATCCGCTTGGAAGAGCAGATCTGCTATCTTGAACATCGAGTGCTGGTATTGCTGAGCATCTGAGCTGTGTTCTCGCTATAATGTGTGTTCATACCTCACTGCGTTGCTTTCAAGTCTGTTGCAACTCCAGGTTGTTTGCTGGACACAAAGTCTCAATACTGAAGCAAGTCGCATGCTATCTGTGCAGGAATGCAGACATCAGCAACACATACAAGCTGGACTTGCGTGCACTGCGTGTTGAGCAGGCCTTGGAGCAGATTGAGAAGACCATCAACGACCTGTCCAGCTTCAAGTGTAAGAGCTTCACCTGCCCAGCCATGCTATGTAACACACAAATGTAACACGCATCATGCATTGCACGAGACCTGTCCAGGTCATGATGTCTCTCGACGAATTGCTGATATTGTTGTACAAATTGCAGACAGGTGTCTTACCAATCGCATAGAGTCTTAGACTCAGCAAAGCTTTGTTTTGCCAGGTATTTCCATGTCATGGGAGGCTAATGCTGTCTCTTGTTGCAGGCTCCTGGATTGTTGAGACTACCACCACCACTAATGGTGCAGGTCGGGACAACTTAATGCCGGCTGTCAAGCACTATCTGACAGACAGGTCTGTAGAGTTTTGGAAGGTGCCTGGCATGCTAGTATTCAAGCTGCGCCCATCTGACAATGAATAACTACACAAGATGCAGTGACTATAGACCAAAGACATTGAGAAGTTCCTGACGGGCTTCAGCTGCTTTGGCTGTCTTACTCATTTCAGCTCACCAATAGCTATGCCACTACAAGCCGGGCAGCTTCAAGCTATAGCTGCATTCAAATTATCTGTTATGGTCCAGAATGTTTCCTTGATAGATTGGTCCAGGGTGTTTGCGGAACTGATATTCAGACTGTACAAAGGATTTAAGGGTATACCACCATGTAGTGTAGGTGTTGCTGTGTTGCATGTTCAGCCTTTTCATACGTTGCAAAACAGCCATGTCATGTTATATTTTCTGTGATCCTCAATGACTCCTGGCTTAATCCAATCGTGTGTAACGTAAGCGGTGACTGCGTTACGGAATCTAAACCGAACTCTACTTGGTCAAATACACTTGCAAATTCAGCCAGGGAGCAATCGTTCACCCTGGAGTGGGGGAGAGCAGAGTTCACCGAAGCTCTGCCTTGTTGGTAAGTGTGTTGGTCCAAGAGTTATTGCTGCACTCGAATCCTGCCATACGCCACCCGTTATTACGAATTCTGACCCGCATCTGAGTGTGCAAGGTGGTTAACGCAGAGGAGTCTGGGCCGATGGCGAGGAACACCCCTAGCATGTGTTCAGCAGCATCCGAGATGAGCTTGTTGAGCAGGTGTCATCTTGACAAGCGTCTTGCTGTCGGACACCTACAAGAGATGTTTCCACACCACTCTGCAGTTTCCCTTGTTCACCTTCTGGAGCGTCTGCACTTTGATATTGGCGCAGCAACTGAACAGCTCCTTTCCACGCCTGACAGTAGTAGCAGCAGGAGTCCATGCACATCTATAAATCACCATCTCATAAATGCCAGAGGAGCTCTCGCGTTCAGCTCTGAGCCGGAGCATGTGGACACTCCTGACAATCTTCAGGTCACTGAGAACACAGCTGCCTCAGCGCCTTCTTCAGCTGCTCAGCAGCAGTCGTTGCAGAGTTTTCCACAGCAACACACCCAAGGACAAAGCAGCCTTGGACCTCTGTGGTCTGAGCCAACATGCCGTGTTGCCCATGTGCCTCTCATCAACCCCATCCCCACCCTCATCCATGCTGTTTGGCCCCAACAAGCTCGCAGTCCTCATGTCATCCCCAGCCCTGCAGCAAATCCACCTTTCTCCAAGGATCCCTTGGCCTTTCTTGATGACTTTGTCAGAAAGTCTGTCAGTGGTGCAACACCATCAGCCTCATCACCACAAGCCCTCCTCTTCCAAGGCCAGCCTCCATTTGATCCAGCAACACCAATGACCTCAGCGTCTACACAGTCAAGGTTGAGCACCGCCTTTGCCAGCGTCAGGGCAGCTGCCACTGCTGGTCATACTGGGCAGTTGCGCTACCAAAGCGTTCCAGACTTTGATGACAACAACTCTGACTCAGACTGGTCTGACCCTGAGCATTCAGCAGGTGGCGGTCCTGCCACTTTGCAGCCATCCCACATGTTTGGTGATGCCCACATTCCCAGGGATGCCTTTGACAAGCTGGCAGTGCTGGAAGAGCCTTTCCAGAAGCTGGGATGCGAGCTCATTGCATGCACCCTGCAAGAGGCTGGCTTTGACATGACACTGGCCAGCGACAGGTGCTTGGCTTTGCTGAACAGCCAGAGCAATGCAGCACAGCATGCTGAGGAAGCAGAAGAGTGGGTCCAAGCTGACTCAAACTCTCTGCTGGTAAGCTGCTGCAGTATATCTTGGCTTTAGCATGTTACTGTTGAACGAAATGAACAGTGTCTTAGTAGCACTGCATGACTCAACAGTTACTCTGCATCATTGTGTCAATGGCATATGCATACAGAAACCCATAGCATGTCATTGTTTGCGTTATACACTGTGCGCTGAAGAACGTGCACTAGCTGAATGTCAAATCTTATCTCAGCAGCTGAATAGACTGGATCAAATGCATTTCTGTGCTTTGCACAACTGCAAATGCATCTGGATCTTGATCTGACTTTGTTGACATACAGGAATCAAGCTTTGAGGACAAGCTTGTGGCTCTGAAGAAGCGCTTCCCTGAGCTGTATGATGATGACATATCACAGTGGGTAACAGTATCCAGTGCATCCTGTGATTCAACCTGTCAAGCCGAATGGCAGGTATTTTTCCAACTATGATGAATATGACTGACTGTCACAGTCATTTGCTGCTCTGACTGGGTCTTTGCTGTTTGTGCAATGCCTGATGTGCTTCACTGCATGACATCCCATCATGGCCTGATGCCGTGAGTCCGCGCATTTTTGCACACATGAGGCGCAGGCAGCAAGTTCGAATCTTGACTGGAGTACCAACATACGGCAAATACTGTCCTTGGCCGTATAGGTACCAACACACCAATCCATGCACAAGCATGCAGCAGTTTACAGCGCATCTGCTAAACCCAGCTGCTTCCCATCACATTCACCCTGGGAATGGTAATGTGATCATGCATTTACAGGTGGCTTGCAAAGGATTCTGGGAAGCCGAGTTTGCCTAGGAGGATACATGCAGCAGTACCTGGCTGAACGGAAAGCTGGTGACCGGCAGAGGCAGCACCAGATCTGGCTGCATATTGCAAAGCTGAAACGCCAGATCTGGGATGGCAAGCAGCAAGCTGCAAAGAGTATCTTTGCTTTCAAGTGAGTGGCTGTACCAGTATGTACAGGATACCTTCTGTGCAGTATGTGCTCCTGCATGCCCTGTGAAGGACTCCTGCTAATGCCCAAGATTGTATGTCCATGGAAGTGTCGTCAACATTTGGCTGTGGTGCACGAAAGCGTCAACGCAATGAACATAGGATGTCACAACTAGGCAGTGGCGACACTGTGAGACTGCTGAGAGGCGTTGCATGAATGATGCTTTCATGCAGGTGAATGTTTGAGCCCTTCTCATGTCAGGCATGTTTGCACTTATGCACATCTGAGCTTCTTATGCGCCTCGCGTTTTCAGCTCAGTTTGTTATTCATGGACAGCATTGTGGCTTTGTTCACGACCTAAGAGTTGATGCAGTGTATCGTGCCTGTTTTGCAGGAATGCCCGTGTCAACAAGATATTTCCACTGGATGTGTCTGCCCTGTGTGTGGATGAAGCCCTGAGGGAGATTGACATGACAATTGTCTCCCTGCCTGTTTTCAAGTGTAAGGGCTCCCCCTATGCATGCCCAACCTGACCCTTGTACAGGATACAGCTGCTGCCACATTGCTGAATCCTGCTTTGCAAAGTAATATTGTGCCTTGCGTACGCCTGCATTTGGATCTTGCATATGATAAAAGTAACACAGGTGCATCTGTTCAATTCATGATCCAAACAAAATGCTCATGTTCATGCCTTCAGAGACGCTGGTGTTTGTGTCTTCACACCCTTAAGAATGCGTGACCCCAAATGCCTATGGTTCAGGCAGCATATGGCACTGCATGACAAATTCAATGTTGCTGCAGGCCAATGGCATATTGAGACTACAGTGGGGCACAACCCTGAGCTGGTGCGAGCTGTCAAGCAGCATCTGACAGACAAGTCTGTGAGGTTCTTTGTGGGTGAAGCACCTGACCAGATTGTGTTTGTATGGCCTATTGATGCTGAAAGCTACAAAGAGCAAAGAGACAGCAGCAGTCAAAACCAATAGTACATGTTTAAGTTCATGAAGTCGAGCTATTTTTGTAGGGGTACCTAGTGTTTCAACCAGGCAACAGCTCCCATATGTAATGTCATTTACGGATGGATTGCATAACACTCTTTTGAGTCAGACCATCCTAGAGTCACCTAGCTGGCTATGCATTCAGAGTGCTCATGGTGTGCCCACATTGTGTTCGAAGCTAGCCACTGCAACAACAGCATCAAGCCATCGATCAGTGAGTTTGACTTGAGCGGTGGCCTTGAGTCAAGTTGGAGCCGCCATTGCAAGTTGTTAGGACCACACCTTGGTGTGGGACTGGACAGGAGTGTATAGCTGCTTGTGATCACATTGAGATCAGGTGGTACAGGGAAATTGCACAGACTGTCTTTCCTAGGGGACACAATGCCCTTGGTGAAACCCTAATCACAGGGCCAGGAACAGAGCCATACACCAACAGCGCTGGGGCAAGAAGCAAGCACAGTTGGACATTACTCCCGCAGTCACCACTCCACCTGCTGATCCTCCACTGGCATCACCCACACCCACACCCACACCCACACCCACACCCATACCCACACCCACACCCACACCCACACCCACACCCACACCCATACCCACACCCACACCCACACCCACACCCACACCCACACCCCCCCCCCTTTCACCTCTCCCTACACCC
>JAABUP010001614.1_pt1 | contig 47040 bp, 59 predicted proteins | sample 5559201 | NCBI WGS metagenome assembly JAABUP01 (sample SAMN10711887, study PRJNA513373) | rock metagenome | isolation source: Antarctica rocks | place: Antarctica
AATCCATGCGCAGAATCTCAGGGGGGCTGATGTCTAAGGTGGTATCCACCACCCGTGGCATGTCCTCCAAGCGCCCTGCATCACAGCGTGGTGTTGATGCCAACCTGAGCAAGCAGCGGTCGGCGACCCCACAGTGAGACGAAGGCATACCACGTGCGAGCTCTCATCATGCACAGTGATGGGCTACCCATGCAGCCAAGTTGGAAAGCAAGGTTGCCCATGCATTTCCAGTCCTACAAAGCTTGAACAAGATTGCAACATGCAAACAAACATTGAGCCTGAGGTTGGGCTGACCTCTGTACTTGACGCTGCCACCCAGGTCGGTCATTACTACAGCCTCCAGTGCACCCTTGCCTCCCATCTTGATCCTCAGCTGACTGACCTTGGCATCGCAGTGAGCCCTGCCCTTGTCATGCAGACCAGCCATAGCCTGCAATGTGGAGGGGTGCACCATAATAAGGTCTCGCATGACATGGGCGGAGCCTGACATGAGCCTCTGACATACACGCAACTCACTGTCTTGAGACTGTAAAAGCAGCACAGAAAGGTACATATGCTGCGTGTGGAACACCACACTGTAGTCTTATAGTGGATAGTGTAATGGTTGTCCCAATGACAGCACATCAAACATCAACGCACACGATGCCGCTGCATAGTTGCACTGCAACTGCAATGACTGCGTGCATATGCAAGCAAGCACCACGCAGAGGTTGAGGTGAGCAAACAGAAGAGGTCATGGCAGACATTGCTGCAAGCGTACTTTCCCCGCTGACAGGCCAAGCACAACAACTGGTTGAAGCTAAACAAGCTGCCACAGCAGGCAGGTCACAAGTCAAGTTGGACAAATCAGAACAGCTAGCCGTACCAGAAGCACAGACTTGACAACCAGCTTGCCAGCCATCAGGAACTTGTAGTCCCTCTGAGGGTCGTTGGCCAGATCCTAGGCCAGCTGATCATAGGCTGTCATGAAGCTGACACCCTCTATGTACCTGTACATGAGTTTGTCCATGTCAGCAACATCCAGGGCATGCATGACAGTGGATGCAGTTTGTCACGAGATCACATCTTGTCACCTAGAATGAGGGCAGACAGTAGCTGATGATTGATCTTGCTGTCATATATTGTGCCTCTCAGCTTGTAATACGCCCAGTCAGTGGGCAAAGATTGCTTGATCATCAATCAGCGACAATCACAGTGCATATAATGGCAAGTGCACCTGCAAACGCACACATGGCTGGCTGTATGCTGGTGCAGCCACATATGAAAGATGGCATGCAAGTGCTTACTTGGTGGCTATGTACAGATAGCGCTGCTGGTCTGTGGGGCACCAGTAGTCAAAGACTGCCAGAATCTGGACCAAGTGAGAGCAGCCCTCAGCATCCTTCAATGCAGCCAGCTCACAATTGGCTTTGAGCTGCTCCCACGGGGTCCCGTACTTCAGCCTCTTCATTGCGCCAGGCTCTACGACGCCACTCTGGCACAGGATCTCCACACTGCACAGAAAGTAGGTGGCAGGTGAGTCAAGACACAGCCTGATCATGTCATAGCAATCATAAGCTTGTGACAGACCTCAGTCCGACACAGAGCAGACTCCCAGATCAGCACACATTCTGCACACTCTATGCACGACTGTCAGGACAGGCGTAAACAGCAGCACAGACCTAGAAGGGCTAGGGTCTGCTCTAGGGGTTAGATTTGCATGGCTTGCATGCGTCAAGCAGACTTTGCCAAAGGCAGCAGATGAACTCGCCATATGACTTGTGACATCCAGTGATGAGTAGTCTCAAAGAAGGGACTTACTAGAGGACGTCTCCATTGATGCCACTGCCCAGAACAATGATGTGAGCTGTGGCGGGCATGGTGAACAGGATACGCACAGTGGGGCTGTAGGCAGCCCTGAACCATAGCCAGGGACCCCCCCTAGGATACCCTGTGCTTGCTCTGTAAGCCTGTGTAGCTTGGTCATCCTGGTCCAAAGACACCATCTGCATGTGTACAACACGTCAGCCGCCTGATTTGATAGTGATACGAGGCAGCATCTGCATCACTGCTGGCGTTGCAATAAGACAGTATACTCAAATATACACATCACAAACAGCATGTTCCCAAGAACACAATGCAAATGCAGACACGACCCTTCTGTGAGGTGGAGTTGAACATGGGCAGCTGCACCACATCCATATAGACTGAGCAGTGTACCTGGTCAGTCTGCAGGGGCAGCATAGTATCCAGCTGAGCATCAGTCATCTCTACCGCCCAGGAAGATCTGTTGACCATGTCAGCATATGCATCCTGCACGACCCACACAAGACCTCAGCAGACCACATAACAACATGGGTCCTGCATCAGCTATCTGCAGTCTGTGCATGACAGTGACTTGCACCAGTAAGATCAGCAGACCCGGTTGCAATGGGTAAGCAGCAATGGCTGTAACAGCATGTATTGGTCACAGCAGGACAATGACAGCATTGCACAGCTGTACAGGACAGCTTGGCGCAAAGCTGCAAAGACTCCGATATGCAAAGCCTTCGCAGCTTGGAATTTGAGTGACTACGGCAACAAGAACATGAGCACAAGCGACTCGCCTGTCCCTCATCCACCAACTGCTGTGATGCACCATGCAGGTTTGCCTCGCATGGCGTTTGGTCCTGGCTGCCTGAATCAGACGGCTCTGCAGGCATAGCAGGTGGCTGGATGTGAGGGGAGGTCTGTCTGCTGCAGCCTGGCAGCTGCTCCCCAACATATAGATCAGGCAGGCACGTCTGATTTGGGTCATAGTCTCCCTGCAGGAAAGCGTGACAACTTGGCTTGGTGCATCATCTGAAACATCACAATGCAGCAAGGTCTGCCAACTCTGATGCGTTGCAAGCAGCGTCAAGATGGTGACCTGATGTGCAGCAACACAGCCTGTTCCTTCATGCATATCTATTTGTATGTGTTAAGATGCAACCCAGAAAACACTGTCAGTAGGGATGATCTGCAATGCTTAGCTGAGCTAACTCCACTGTGCATTGCAATGCCTAGCTGGCATCAGCAGCAACTCTTCTTCCCTTGGAGCACGCACACACACACACACACACACACACACACACACACACACACACAGGCAACGCTCCTTCAGTCACAGTCAGAGCAGTCCCCAGTCGCTGTTGCCCATCAACATTGGCTGCGCCAGGAGGTACTAATGCTGGCAAGCACTATTGAACAGCAAAGAGCATGGAGCCGTCAGCAGAACCAATTCATGGTGGCGCACAGCCAATGTTGATGGGCAACAGCGATACAGTGCCTTCTGTCACTCTCCCTTGCGATTGCCTCATCTTCTGTGGCAAGATGGGCAAGAAGCGATACAGAGTCCCCAGTCCAAGCCATGCCACTTGCCTGCACAAAATCCATGGTTAGCTACAGATGTTGCCTTCATGACTTGGATGCCATATACACTTTTGCAAGGACACACTGATAGTCAGTAATAGATGTTATACGCCATCAGGTTGCTGGCACAAAGTGTGTCAGACTACATAGCAGAATGTTCAAGAACGTGACTGTGGACCTTGCTGTGCACTAGACCCAGAAGCCCAGGCACTAGGATGCGCACCCTGCACAATAGGTCAACAGCAAAGTCAGTCAAACAAGTCTGAGTGTGACAGGTCAGTAGTCTGCAGGCATTGCAGCACGATGTCGAAATCTGTTGGATATGACCGCTGTGAGACAGACATTTGGATCAGAGGTTTTGGATCAGAGGGTGATCAGACCTGGCGAACATGCAGACGGTCTCACCTGCGCTGCGAACTGTGCCTCGCGATCCGCCAAAGAAGGCTTTGGCGCCATGCGGATCTGCAGCAAGCACGCAGACGCTGGCTTGTATCGCACGCTCCCTAGGCATGTGCATCAGCTCAAAGGCTGCTGCAGGGAAATGCTACCTGGCGGAGCCAAGGCAGTGCCGCTGAAACCGCACACGCGGTAGCGTCTTGCTCAACGAGAACAGTGTGCTAGAGCATTGCAAGTATGCAGCAATGCGGACAGCGTCAATGGCTCGCCTGTCAGCAGGCTATGATTAGGAGACTGCCGCTTTTAGTGCTGACTACCGCCAAACACAAATCCAAGAGCCTGGCAAGTGCTGTACTGTCCAAGTGACTCGCGTTCTTGTTCGAGACAAGTGCTGTTACTACTACCGGCTTTTGTTGCTATCGGCAGCGCAAAATTCAGGTCTTCTAGTCAGGCCTGTGCCAAGCAAGCCGAGTTGATGACAAACAACACAAAAAGTTGATGTGGATACAAAATATGCTAGTACTTAAGCCTGAGCAAAGTACTTTACTGCACGATAAAGAAAAGCGGCACTCCACGAGTCCCTATGGGTTAATGTTCACAGTCAGACTCTGTCAGCATGACAGCCTCGTCTCGTCCGACATACGCACAGCAGTTGTACACAAGTAAATCTTGGATTGCACCAGGTGTGCACTGACACGTCCAAGCTAAGCCACATGCAATCCAGCCTATTGACTGATCAGTTTCGTTGACATGCAGGTTCTGAGCTTGATTCAATCGATTTGCAAGTCGCAGCAGGCGTTGACTCCTCAACAGCAGAGCCTACCTTGGTTCTGCGCCTGAGCATGTTGCAGCAAAAGCAATGCAACTTGCGAAGTGGCAGCGAGGCATCCTGGTGCTTCAGCATACTGTTACACACACTCACTGGCATGCACAACGGCCAGCGGACTGCTTTGCAATCAGTGTCAATATTCACAGACTGCAGATGCCTGAACAAGCCAGCTAAAACATGTTTTCAACTATTTCAAGTTAAAGGTGGGTCTATGAGGAAAGCGTGAATGATTGCACTGTTGAACCTGCCTATGGCCTGACAAGGAGTTGCCGGCTCTTGAAAAGCTGACAAGGGCTTGCAGGTCAGCAAGGCAACAATGAAACCCAATGAAGGCATCACAAGAACGTGCTTGACGCAATGACCACTATGCTGAGCATGTAGTACGAACAAGTGATGATTGCTGCACATTATGAAACACAAACTCAATCTTCAACCAGGGGGCTTATTGGCGGTAGCCATATTAGTTGCTGTACCCAAAGTACAAACCAAGCAACACACACGTCCAAGCCAGACAGCATACACAACTTTTGTCACCTCGGCAATGTAATGTCACAGAAAAACAGAATCAATAGGAGGAAACTGGACGTGTCCAATACAGCTTTATAAGGACTGACATACTGACAATGCCTGTCGTCACTGCCTTGTTTGGTGGCGGTGTACTTTCAAAGCCTGCCATTCATGCATGGCATGCAAGATGTACCATACATACGAACAAGTAATTGTTATTCCTCCTCCTGTTTGAGATAAGAGCAGTACGCCATTTTTTCAATCATCACACACGATTTCAAGGCCAATCATGTACAGCCTTGAGCAACTCTCTATATGAGGTCTGCATGAAATGTTGGCCCGGTGCAGGCATAGATCCCCAGAGCCCCGGAGTTGGTGAGGAAAGCTTACCAGCTATCAGAGCCTATCTGCATCAGGTGATTTTTAACGTCAAAAAAGCCCTATTAGTGTCTGTGTTCAATCCATGCAACTCAAAGCAAATATATCTCACTTGCAGTTTTCAGTCCTAACAGCTGCAATGGGTAGTACAAAAAAGCGTATAATATCAGGCGCGTTTCTATTCATCACACTGTAGATAACAGTCAGGGTGCGCACAAGGTCTGAGGGACATAAATGCCACTCACTCAAATGCAGCTGCTTAACTTGCACATAACACTGGCTTTACCTTCTCATGCACCTATTCATCATCACAAATGTTGTCCTTTGCTCATAGATTTGCTCATAGTACAGGTGCAGCATCTGGAGTTCCAGATGGACAAAGCCAACTCAGCATGGCTTGAACAGGACTTCATTGATGCAAGGAACCAGGACCAAAGTGTGACTACAAGTGACTTCCACAAGCAACTTACGGTGGGTGCACTGCTGTTTGTAGTACTAGTTTCACATGTATGCATGCACACTATGTGCATTTGGAATCTGTTGTGTGACATGCCTTGCAAGTCAGTTCTGTGCTTGGACAAGTGATTGTTTTGTCTGCTGACAGCTGTGCATCACCAAACAATACAATGCGCTTGATGTGGATCCTAAGTGTGCTGTAGGCATACTTGTAGGTTGATGCACAGGTCACAAATGCAACTAATGCAGCAATGTGAGTGATTGCCACCCCTCAGAGAGTTCTTATGTCTTTGCAGCTGGCACGCCTCATATCAATCAGCTGGGCCGAAACGCAGATGACAAAAGTTAGGTGGCACCAAATGAAGGCCATGGAACATGCAAGAATTAGTAGGCTTAAAGCTGCCAGGCCCAACCATAGTGTTGGAAGTGTTGACAAGATAGTGTCAGCCAAGTGTGGCTGAGCACACATGCACAATTGCAATTGAGAGAGGCTGCATGGGATGCAATGGTCAGAGTAATGAAGGTGTCAAGTTTGGACAGCAAAGGTGCCTGTTGTCATTACATGATAATTGGACTATTTGGCAGCAGCAATTACCATGTATGCAAAAGTTCGACTCTCCTTCAAAAACCTAGCTATGACTTTGGGATCATGTAGGGTAAAAACCGAAGATGGTGCAGGGGCTGGGCTCCAAAACGTGTTGGTGAATCTGTTTGTGATTGCACAATATGCAATCAAACACAAGATGACGTGCATTCCTCTGCAGCAAAGCAGTAGACGGGCGCTTCTTGAGTTGAGCCTCGGCAAGGCACAATGCGTCCACATGCAACTGCAGTAGCCTGAAGCTCAAATTTGGTTGATGCATGACAGTATTAATGTGTAACACAACTGTAGCTTGCAGTGATGTGGACTGATATTCGCAGTGCTTCTATATACTTTGCAGCAACGCATGCATCCTTGCTGTACATGAAGCAGCCTGAAAATCGATTCTGGGTGGAGCACCATAGCAGTCAATACATATAGAACTTGCGGTCAGCTGAGTACACTGCCTGATGCAGTTTGCAGCCATATATGCATGCTGTGCATCAATCGCAGTAGCCTGAAGCTCGATCCTGGTGAAAGCAGGGCACCAGCCAACATTGTGATGATCAAGAGCTCCGAAACCAGCCTTTTGCATCAATCCCAATACCAATCCCTGGGACGAAACCTGCCTCGATGCGGGGACCTTCACACTGCATGGTCGTGGCTGCTGCTTCTGCCGATGACTTGCGTTGCTTTGTATATCACCTTCAGGTCTACAGGACAACTGACAACAACAAAGTGGATGCAAAGCTCCCTTTTGACGGTCTGAGACTTTCGAATATTTGAGATCAAAAGCATGTCGCAGTGGGGTAACTCTGGCTACGGGCAAGGTTACGGTCAGCAGCAAGGCCAGTATAACACAGATGCTCAGCAGCAGGTCCATTCTCCAGCATCATATGTTTGTTCAAGGCTGTGTTTTATACTTGACGAGCGTCTGCGACTGTTTTGTGTCAGGTACAGGGTCAATATGGGTATGGAGGTGCTTCAGGGGGAGCGCAGCAGGTAAATGTTGACGAATTTCAAGCATATTGGGACTTCATGCTCCGATGTACCCATGACTTTTTGCATCCTACCCACGATTTTTGGCTCACCTTTGCTTTGTAATTCGCTTTACAGCCTGCAAACTCTTATGGCACTGGGTACCAGGGTGTAGCTTCTCAGGGAGCACAGCAATCGCAAACATATGGCTCAAGCAATAGTGGATACTCTGCTGATCCACAGCAGGGATATAACGGTGGCCAAACAGACTATGATCCTTCCCAGCAGGTTGGAGCAATTGCTTGCATCTTGTCATGTCACTTTTATTGCCTTGGTTGCAGATTCGACACAACCATCTTGACAGTGTCCACTGTGGAGATGCCTGCATGACTGCACTTGTTGCTCATGTCCCAACAACTTGCTTGGGGTGCAACCTTTTGCATCTTGCTGTTTGGTAATTGAGTCTGACAATGCATGCATGCTTACTTGTTGCTTGCTTGGTGTCTGTGCATTCAGCGTGGCATCTTGTATCGGTCTATCAACATCATATAGCTGGTCTGACCTGCCGGCATGTCCTTCCTCAGGGTGGTTACGGGGGCTATGACCAGGGGTATGGCTCTTATGGCACAGGCTCAGGCTCTCAGTCTAATGTCCCAGCTGCTGTTGCAAATGCTGCTCAATCTCTTCCTGCTGAGTCTCAACAGAAATTAGCCAACATAGTGGCAAAGGTGAGAGCTCCCATTGTACTTAGTATTGGTGCACACCACTGTCGTAGGCAATCAGTGTCAATTGCAGCTTTTGGTTTGTATGGTGGGGAAGGTCAGTCCCCCTGTTCCAGGAAGATACATACTGGTTTTGTACCTGTTAGATGCCATTCATTGCTACACAGCTTGCATTTACAGATTGCACTTGAGAAGCATGGATCAACCTCAGCGTCGACATGCAGTGTCTGTACATTGCTATGTGCGTTGAAGAAATGTCAGGATCTGTACACACCGTGCAAACAAAACTGATCATGCAGCTCTGTCTAAATTTCTGTGCAAATGTTGCCGTTTGTGATAGCCTGCCCTGCTCGGTCCCATTTTCCTGCTTGCTACTCCCTGCCAGTGGCAGCTTGTGCTGGCAGATGCAAGTGCGCATGCGCCCTGTGCCCGTGTGCATGCGTCAGTACATACGTTGTGTGTGCAGGTGCAGAACACTGGCACACCACAGAGCTATGGCAGCGGCTCCTACACACCAACTGCCTCCTCAACTGCCTTCACATCCACAGCACCAGCGTCCTCATACACACCCACCGGCAGCTACAACCAGCAGGGCACTGCTGCTGCACCGGGGGCATACTCATCCCAGCAAAACCAGCAGGGCTCTTACAGCAGCCAGCAAGGCAATGCTGGGTACAACAGCCAAAGCTCAGACGGCTACGGGCAGACCTCTGGCAGCAGTGGTTATGGCGCGCAGCAGTCTGGCAGTGCATATGCTGCACCAGCAACCGGCAGTGGTACTTATGCTGGACAGACAGGTAACTCCACCAGCAGTTACAATAATCAGACGGCCTATGGGGCACAAACCACACCAGCAACTTCAACAGGGTATGGCACGACTGGCGCTGCCGGCACAGGGTATGGGTCATCTCAGACTGGCTATGGTACAAGCAGTGCAGCTCAGACTGGGTATGGGACCAGCAATTCTGCTCAGACAGGGTATGGGACAAACGGGTCTGCCCAGGCAGGGTATGGCACAACAGGAACTGCCTCGACCGTGTATGGGTCAACTGCAGCAGCTGCACCAGCCTATGGCAATGCAGCAACTGCCCACACAGGATATGGGACAAGCGCTGCTGCCCAGACAGGGTATGCTTCACAACCTGCCCCAGCAAGTGGAACCAGCACATACGCAGGTAACACTACCACATCTGGGGGCTACAACACAGGCTATCCTGGTCAGGCAGCAGCAACGCCCGCTGCTTCCAGTGGCTATCCACCCCAAAGTAGCTATCCCCAAGCTAGCACAGGCTATAACAGTGGCAGCAGCTATAGTCAGCCAGGTCAGCAGTCTCAGGCTGGAGGGTACAGTCAGCAGTCATATGCACAGGCCGCCCCTGCTGCTGCTGCGTCAAAGCCTGCATATGGTGCCAGCCAGCAGAGTAGTGGGTACGGCCAGCCTGGCGGAGGCGCAGCTTACGGCGCATCCTCACAGCAGGTACTGTACACTGGTCCGTCTGAGTTTATGTAAGCTGTCTTGAAGTATGTCTTGACGGTTGGAAACTTGACGGTCAGATACACCAATGCACGAGTTCAAGGGTGACGCATGTTCTTGCTTGGGGCAAATTGGTATTGTTTGGAAAGGTCCCGGCAGGCGTTCCTGGCTTCATCTGCATGACTTGCGTAGATTAAACGTTGTGACCTGGGCAGGCTGCTCATGAGCAGTCGTAGAGCACAAGCTGTGTCCTTGACTGGGTGCAGAGGCAGGTGCAACCCAGCATAATGCTTTAGACTGTCCACCCAGATGTGCACTGTTGCATTGTCCCAGACAATTGTCATTGCTGACCCGCCCTCGTGACCAGGGCTATACCAACAGCTGTCACTACAGAAATAGCATAGTCACTCACAACCTTCACCTTGTCTGCTGTGATTTGCGGATGTCCAATGAGCTGCATCTGCTGTGTTGCAGTACAATCAAGGTGGCACAGGCACTTACTCCCAACCAGGTACTGGTGCAGCCAGCTTTAGCAATACCGCCTACCCAAAGTCTGGTTCTGGGTATGGTCCCACCAGCAGCTCATACCCTTCTGCTAAGCCCTCACCTTCCCCTACATATGCCAGTGGCAGAGGCTCAGGCAGTTTTGCTGCTCCACCACCTGCAGCTGCTGCCTATGGGGGAACAGGGTAATTTCCCTGCTTAGGACATGCAACGTGAACATGCAACATGACTTTCTCTTGATCTTGAACATGCAGCATGACTTGTCATGATTAGGTCATGCAGTCCTATATACCTACCGTCCTCAATTGCCTGCTGTGTTTTTGTTTTGGCCTGTCTATTTGCTTTTGCAAGTGTGTGTCGGCCTGTCTGTTTGTGTCTCTACCTTTGTGGCTTCTCTCTGTACTGCCATCAGGTCTGTCTTCCTGCCCGGTCATTGGCAGCAAGGCAAGTCCAGATGTTGCTGAGGTTTTGTCACAGTCTATGGCAACATATTTCAGGCAACACCACACTTCATCAAATGCAGAAGTTCTCCATGCTGTAAAGGATGCACATTGTGCCGGTGCGTCATGACTTGCTGCATGTATAGTCTGTGCAACTGTCAACACTGTAATCTTCTTGGCTGCAGGCTAAGTACTGTGTTGTTTTATATTGTGCTGTGGCTTGCAGTTCTGGTAGGGGCTCAGGAGCTGCTTACAAACCATCCCCCATGGCAACTGGGGGGTATGGCAGGCCCAGCATCACCCCAGCTGCCAGCAATGTGCGCCCGACCATAGTGCCTCCAAAGAGCGCTGCTGCAGCCGGCAGAGGTGAGTTCTGTGTGTTCAATCAGTACTGCACTTCGCTCGTATTGGAAGCTTAAAAACACTGCCAGAAGGCCTAGACAAAAGGTGACAGTATGCACCCTAAAGTCATCCTTGTGTGCGATACCACTGGAACTCTGGCGGCACATCATGTCATCTGCAACGCTGTTGACACTTTCTGGTGTCAGCAGTTGGGGGCAAGATGTTGCCTTGCAAGCAGGAGCAGCCTAGTCATTGCCAGGAAATGCACGCTTCGAATCAGGAAAAACAAGAAGATCATTTCATCATGTTGCCTGGCATTCAAACCTGTACAACTTGATGCTGACCTGCGTGGGGCTCTCTGTACGCATGAGGGCAAACTGCATTCTAGCAATGAACATCAGCTGAATCTTGCATGCTACAGGGGGGCGTTTTGTTGGGTGCAAACTGCATTCTAGCAATGAACATCAGCTGAATCTTGCATGCTACAGGGGGGCGTTTTGGATCTGGCATGGGTAGGGGTGGCCCTGCCGTGCCAGCACCTGCCTTCAGTGGCCGAGGTTCTTTTGGCAGTGGTGGGTCTTCCTTTGGGGGCCGTAGTGGCTCCTTTGGGGGTGGTGGCGGGGGGTCTTTTGGTGGCCGGGGTGGCGGCGGTGGCAGTGCATTTGGTGGTGGACGTGGACCTGGTAAACATCTGCCTTCTTTTCCCGACACAGTCTGCATTTTTCAGGACATGAGGCAATATTGATCATAACCTGACAAACGCAGACTATATCTGAAAAATATTGCTGAACACAGGGTACTTTGTGAACAGGATGTCATGACCACTCTTAAATTGTGATGGGCACGTTCAGAAAAGCACATGAAGCCCTTCCAGTGATGCATTTGAGCAAACAAGATGTTGACGGTGCTGGAATCAGGCCTGCAGTGCTGGTATACATGTGGTCTGCAGGTTGTGCAGAGCTCTGCTGCCAGTTTGTAGCAGCTTGCATAGTGATGCATGCAATGCAGGACATCATCTTGGCGTATACTGCTCGCTGCGCAAGGCAGCAGGCCTCAGCACATGTATCACATAGAAAGAGAAGAAAGTCTGCGCCATTAGGAGACCATAATGATAAGAGCCTCCTCATGGAGGCAGCAACCTGGAGCTTCCACCACACATTTTCATGTACTCCGCAGCAATTTTTCACACAAGGCACATGTAGAACTGCATCATAGTTCAGGTGCTTCATGGTGCAACCTGCTTTGTGGTTGTAGGCAGCAGGCTTGCGGGTCCAGCGCACATGAACTCTGCAGCCAGTGCAAAGGAGGCCATCAGGGCTATGGAGGCAGAGAAGCAGGAGCGGCTAGACAGGGAGGAGGGCACTGGCTCGGGGTCGCTGCGCTCAGCAAGCAGGGACAGGGATGTACGCCCCAGGGAGCGCTCAGAGAGGGGCAGGTGAGGTCCTCTTACCATTCCCAGCTTGACAGTGCTGCTTTTGCTCTCTTCAAATGGCACTTGTGTAAGCAGGGATAGGGGATGTGGGAGCAGGTACAGGAAGTCCTGACACAATTGTCTGTTCAGCTGCTGCACTCAGCAGCCTCATCCTGCATCCATGCATTATGTGAGCCAAGTTGGGGGTCATTGCCTCAGGCTTGCCAGTAGTTGATGACTTTTCTGTCTCCTTGCTGTTGTTGTGCCCCACTGCCTAAGTCCATCCTGTCGCTGAAGATCATGCTTGCAGAGAGCCAGTCTGCAGACACAGTCTTGCTTGCATGCGGTTCCTGTCAGCTGGGACAGGTGACTGGCTATTGTCAAGGAGGCTCCAAGCAGCTGCAGCTGCTTCAGCACACTTGTCAACCAGGTCATGTGGCATCTGGACAGGCACCGAGTAGGAGTCATGCTTCTGCAGGGAGCGCGAGAGGGAGCGGCCTGTTGAGTTGAGCAAGGAAAGGAGGCGCAGCCCTGCTAGACGGGCAAGCCCCTCCCCTCAGCAAAGGGCACCTCCCCCAGAGCGCAAGTATGCACCTTCCTCTTCTGTTGTTCTGACCTCCGTTTGTTGCAAATACCATGCACTGTGCTGTTGCTACATGCTACATGAACCAAGTCCACAGTCAAGGGAGCACAGCAGGCCATCATGCCTCATTTGCCTGATGGGCATTCTTTGCAAGTGAAAAACAACACGTTATATGCTGCTGCTACATGCATTTGTGAACTAAGTTCAGAATCAAGGGAGCATTGCATGCCATCATGCCTTGTTCAGCTGGTGGACAATGGCCGCCAAGCCTGTGCATCAACAAGCAAAACACTCCATATGCCTGTCTTCCCTGGCATACAGGCCTCATTGCTGTCTCATGGCTTAGGGCTTGCTGCCCTGTTTACACAGCATCACATTGGTCACGCTGGTCCCTGCACATACCTAGCTCATCATGCGCCAAAAAGCGTAGACATCGTCATTCTTTATTTGTCATACTAGTCACGTGTTACTGTCACTGTCACTGTCAGTGCACGGCAAGCATCCTGGTAAAGTCAGTGATGCCATGTGGTGGGTTTTGCATGCCCAACAGAACCCCAGGAACAGATAGTCACTATTCTAGTGCTGTGCTGCAGGCCTGAGCCCAAGTATGAGGTCCATGTGCCTTCCCACTCGTTTGTGACACCTGAGCGCACCTACAACGATGTTGTGCGCTCGTACAGCAGGCTGTATATTGCCTCAGACTTCACCCACCTGCTGGCCAACTGGACCCAGGTACCTTTGTCCTTGCTCTTGCTGACATGGTGCCTGTGTCAATGTCACCTGTGCTTGTACTGTCAAATTTCACGTAGACGTCCGCTGTATTGCACACTGCAGCACCCCCATTGGCATAGTTGAACGGATGCCACATGTGCTTATACTGTAACCTTTTTGTCTGGGTGTTCATTGCAACACATATGGCAGTGACCCAATTGACATATGAGCAGTCTGCATCAAGTTGTTTGCAGCTTGTTTGCCTACAAGCTTTGTGCGACTGCATGATGGATGTGGCTTTTGTGCTGCTGACCCATGTAGCTGAGTGGAATACACTCGGTGGTGTTTACAGGACAAGGGAGCTGGCAAGGGCAGTCTGGGCTGTAAAAACTGGCCTCTGGACAAGCTTGTGGACTTTGACCATCAGCATGCCTGGGAGAAGACTGTGCCTCTTGCTGCACCAGCTCTCAAAGCCAAGGATGTCAAGTACAATGCCAAGGTAGTTCTTCAGTGACGCCCTTGGCATACATCTTCTGCTGTGCTTCGTAAAGGAGGACATGATGTATGAATTACATGGCAGCACTTTGCGTCAACACAGAATTTCTTCATGGCAGGTCAATAAGGAACGGTGAGCAGCCCTAGTTGTAGGGGACCATTGGTGTGTGTTGCAAGATTTGTTATCCCATCTGCTGCGACGACCAAGCTACTGTCCATTCCTATCTAGCAGTTGTTTTTTATGGGAGTGCGCTCTATCAGTCAGCTGCACTGGAATGAATTGTCTACCCTTGTCTGCAAGATGTCTACTACCACAGTTGTTCACCAATCAGGTGCGTACTGATGCAGGTTGCTTTGCTGTCTGGATTGGATGCTGACGCGCAGAAGAAGCTGAACAGCTCCAAAGACAGCAACCACCACCTGAACAAGCTGCTCAGGATTCTGACAGTGCGCACTGAGTCAGGGCGAGACCGCTCTGGCATTGCCCTGGTGGGAGGGCCACATGACCCCAAGGCAGATGGTTCTGCCACTCAAAGGTATCCACCTGAACCCTGTTTGGTGCTGTGTAAGTCAACTCTCTCTGTTGCTGCAGTGCAGGGTGCACCCACCATGTGGCCACATTTGTCAGTTGCTGTCAAGGCTGCTGCCTCAATCTGACATGGCAGGTAATGTGATGACAGGTAGTCAAAGGTGGTGCTGTCCTGCTCGCTTGCAGCACAATGCTGCTGTCACAGAATTTTGGGGTTGCAAGGCCACTCCATTTGCCGCAACCTTCAGACAGACTTACACCACCTCAGTGACACCTGCAAACATCTGACACAGACACCTCACCAGAGAGGCACACAGGCAGCCATAAAATAGCTAGCCAGGGACTTGCAAAATAGTATGCGGCAGCACTCACTCTTGCAGATGTACTTTGTTGCCGCACAACCCCAATGACCAGGAGTTGGGTTCAAGTCTAGCAGCTGCTCAGGCTTGCCAGGTTTGATAGTCAGAGAATCACCCATGTATGCATTGTCTGATGCAGTCTAGCTCGTTTGCTCTGTCATAGTGCGTTTCACCTCAGAGACTGCTGCTGCTGCTCAGCCTACATTGCTGTGACATGTGCACAACATGTGGACAAACACAGTTTGGGCGTATTTGGTAAGTGGATTGTCTGTTGTGACACAAAACACGACCGGCACAGGGGCAACAAGGGGTTGATCAATGCTGCCATCCGGCATGCTAAGGACCAGTTGGACCTGGATTTGAGCCCCTGCTCTTCATGGTTGAGATTTGTTGAAGTGCACTATGCCAGACCCCACTCTAGCACAACTGGTGGTTCCGAGGAAACGACAGAGGTATGGGCTGCTCAATTCCCAAAAGCTGTACCTTTGGTCCCACCAAAAAGCCCAGCCCCAAGGCCTGGCATTAACACATACAAGTGTCGGACATGAACCTGACACCACTCTAGCAAGCAACATGCAACCTGAAGCGTGTCATTGATGTGGGCATGAGCCATTGACCCAAACTGAGGAGCCATGATGTATAACAGGACACCAAGTGCACAGCATACAAAACCAGCAAGTGGCATTGCGCATGGACAGACCAGGTTCTCTCAAGATCCTGCTTTGGTACGCATCCTTGTTGACAGCATCAGCTGCAATGCAGGTTACTGTCATTTTCCTGGTGGATGTGGACAAATGCCTTCCTAACAAGGATGACTGGCCACAGCTGTGGGCTCAGCAGCAAGCCTGGAAGCAGGCCAAGAAGGATCATGAGGATGAGCTGGTAGGTCCACACAGCAGCAAAGACGATGGCACTTTATTGTGGCATAACAATGCATAGTGGACTTTGCGTAGTCATGTCAGCACAGCAAGGATTGGCAAATCATTGCCATGTTGGCTTACGTAGTGAACCGCATGACACATGGTTTGGCATGGGCTTGCTCACAGATTTTGAACCAATAGACAAGCACCATGTGCTAACCATGCTCAACACGAGGCAAATGTGCCACACTGCCTCTCTCAATCGTTTGTTTGCAAATTGGATGCACAGATCGAGTGGAGATACGGTGGAAGATGCATCAAGCTGCATACCAGACCTTGATCCAACTTGTGTGTGTTGACGTGAGTCACCTCACAGCATTGAAACCAGTCTAGCTCTGCTATCCTAGAAACTGTCAAGAATGTTGTTGTCATGAGAAGCTCCAACTGCAGTCTGCAATGCGTTTTACTGTAGGCTGCTAAGAAGGATGCTGAAAAGGCAAAGAAAGATGCAGATGACAACAAGGCGGCTTCTGAGGAGGTGAATGTCAAAAGCATGCACAGGCATGATGTAAAGAGCTGTTTGGATGTACGCATGTGTGCTGTGTAGCTGTAACCTGCCGTATATGATGTACCAAAGCCTATGCTTGTCTTGGAGCAGCATGATAGCTGCCATTTCCCTTTGTGGGCATATTGTAACGGGCTGCATTGCAGGCTCTGACAGCACTTTACGCTTTTGAGAAACTAGAAATTGTAAACTGGTAAAATTTCTAACCAAACCCAGTGTGTTGTTCAATTTCAAAGAAAGTTTCTCTGCTGCAAGACTGTTTGCCCACCCACATGACTGGCCAAAGTTTCCATCTGCCAGCATACTAGCTGCCCCAGACTGCCTAGCCATCATGTATCTTGCACGCAAGCTGAAATTTGCCCCCCTGTGTCCTCTCCAGGTGAAGAAAGATGAAGACTCCAAAGCAGATGCAGACAAGCCAAAAGCTGAAGAGGCAGACAGATCGAATGTTGTTGAGCAGACCAAGCCCGACAGCAGTGTCAAAGAGGAAGCGGACACAGACATGAAAGATGCTGATGCAGCATCTCAGGATGGCGTACCAGAGGTGAAGTCTGAGGGCAAGGATGTCAAGGATGCAGACAAGCAGAAGGAAGTGAGTAAGGAGGAGCCTCAAGAGAAGATTCCAGAGAGGCCAGTGCTGCAGCTGCATGGGAAGCTGTCCACATCAGGTCTGACACCCATCATGACTTCACAATGTGTACTGTGGTGGAACTTGCTCAATACTAGCTGAGTAACAGTTGACAGCTATATCCATCATGCTTGGCTCAGCAGGGGTTTGACTCATGGCCCGGGTCTCTCATGCAGTGACAAGCATTGCAACGTTGGCCTTGGCCACTGACAGGATTCAAATGCTCAAGTGCTTGCTGACCAAGCACTGTGGCAGCGCTCAAATCCCTTTCTGTAAGTCTTGATCAACTTTTGCATACATGCATGTGCTCAGGAGACAGGGATGCTGAGTCACAAAAGTGGCACCTTCAACTTCTTCTACATTATCGTGATCCGCATCAGAAGTCTAGGTGTACCTGCAATAAAGCCGTCTTCTGTTTCTACAGCCTGGCTGTTAATGCAAGCAGTACCGCAGGTGACAGATGGAGAAGCGCAACGCTGTCCTTAGACGGCGTGCTGGATTATGATGAGTCTGACAAGGATGAGGTCACGTTTGAGCTGTCCCTGTTTGCTGAGTCCTTCCAGGACATGCTCATGAGGGACTATGGTGAAACAGTATACGAGGCAATGCAGTCTTTCAGGTGAGCTGCCTTCTGGAAGCCAACCTGCACCTGTGTGATCAGCAGCCATGCCTGCAGCAGCAATTCTGACAATGGTCGCATGCGAGTTTATGTCAGTCAACCCATATTTGACCTGGTTCTTATTCATTTGCTTGACAATGGTCTTGTCAGTGCTGCGCAAGCCTGTGTACATTCACACTCTAGGGGCATTATCAGAATGGTGGAGGAGTGTGCTACATTGACCTGGACCGAATTGTGTGTGAGATGATGCTCGATCAAATATAAATATACACTGATTTGCATGCGCTTGCAAGCAATGACTACACACCATGACCTGATCACACACGATTGTTAAGCAGAGCTGGGTTCACATGACATTGCAAGGGTTTTGATTTGGGATGCATATATGTAGGTTATTGCAATACATCAGCATGCCTTGAGTCCTGCTTCCAATGTCTTTGCTACCTGCTGAAAAGTTTGATGATTGCATGGGAACTGAAGTTGCCTTGACTAGCTTATGCAGCTTGTCTGCACTTGTAAGTTGAGCTGCATGTAACATTTTCAAGCTTGTGCACATGCATCAGCTGACCGGTGGATTTGCAGAAAAAGCGTGAGCAAAAAGCGCGAGGACAAGAAGCGGAAGAGGGCAGAAGAGGAGGAGAAGAGCAAGACAGAAACCAAGACCAAGTCTTTGGATGCACCAACAAAAGGCGAGGACCAGAGCGAGGAAATCCCAGAAACGACAAAGGCCAACTCCAGGGGTGCCCCTCACAGTACTGGGGATGCTCCTGAGGCCAAGAAGGCCAAGACTGAGACTGCCAGCAACAAAGATCAAACTGCAGCAGAAGCCAAGGTGCCAGATGTACCAGCAGCTGTGGACTCACAAGCAGCAGAGGCAAGCCCTTTTTAACAGTCAAGTCCTTGTTTTGCTTTGCATACTTGCCATGCACCGGCTGATAGGTTGCTTCACATCTGCCATCATGCTATACCAAAATGCTGCAGGCTGATAACTGCCAGCAGGAGGTTTGCAAGGCTGATACTTCAGCAGCTGTAGTGATGCTTTGTGTACCATATGTGATAGCTCTGCAGCCTTTGCACCTACAAGGTGGATGTACACTGTCCCTGTTGCACAGTAGGGTGCAGCAGGTTTGGTAAAGCAAGCTGGAGCAAGGTCTCACCTGCACCAAGCCTGCAATTTTCTAGACGTGACATTGGCTGCTCTGGCACCATGCACGTCAACACCGGCACACATTGCCAGCAAGACAGAGTGCCTGCAGGGAGGTGATGCAAAGATGGAGCAAGAAGAGGTGAAGGCAGAAGCTGAGGCAACCCCTTCTGAGTCTGCAGATGGTGCCTCAGCAGAGACCAAGGAGACAGAAGAGGCAAGTCCTTTATTGCCTGTCTAGCTGTGTCTGTGTGGATGCAATCATTGAGCATGCAACATGATTTGCGTGTCCTCGTGCAAACCACTTTCTTGGTTTTGGCCACCAGCAAACACTTCAGATGCAGTGCAGAAGCCATTGTCTAATGTGTGTCTTGCAGTTTAAGACTGCTGTGTCTTTATCAGTTACGCAATTGGGAGGCCGCGACTGTACTGTCTGGCTACATCCCCGTCTCCTTGGTTGCTACCGTATCTTCATGATCAGAAGTACTGCATGGCCATGGTCACCAAGATTGCTTCTAACTCTGTTACAGCTGTACACTGCAAGGCTTTGAGCTGAGCATGTCGCAAGCACAATCTGCACTGTCGCCTGTTTGGCTGATCAGTGTCAGGTTCAGTCACAATTCTGCAGGGAGGTGAAGACACTCCCAAGTCGCCTGCTAAGGCAGCAGCCAAGGGCAAGCCTGCTCGTAAGACAACCTCTGCCAGGGGTCGGGGTAGGGGCCGAGGCCGGGGTAGAGGAGGCAGGGGCCGGGGCAGGAAGGTACACCAGTCAATGCAATGTCCACATGCCTCCCCCAGATTGACACTGGTCTTAGCAGCCTGCATGTGTCATTGTTGTCAGCACATGCAAATCTCAGTCACAAGGTAGCAGCATGGGTCACAGTCGTTGTAGCTTGTGCCATGTACAGTCTCAGCATGATCTGCATGAATTGTGCCTTGTTGTGTGGTGTTTACTGTGACAGCGCCTGCTGCACAGAGTGTACTGATCTGTGAAAGTAGTAGTCAGCACGAGCAGACTATAGTAACATCCATATGATGCGCTGTAACAGCAGAGACTGTGTCTGTATCTTCACAGTTGTCTCGCATCTTGGTACACTGATGACACAGTCGTCTGCCCTCCTGATGACACCCTTGCTTCACAGTCATCTGGGTTCTGAAGCACAGCGTATACCAAAAACTCTCTGTTTGGCTGACCAGGCAGCTCAAGAGGATGAGCCATCTGAGGAGGCGGTAGATGAAGATGCAACACCAGAGAAGGAGACCGAGAAGGCCGATGCATCTGCGGAATCCCCCCTGGATGCATTGGCCCGAGCTGCTGAGAGTGTAGACTCTGAGGCAGCTGCCAAGGGAGCTGCTGCAGCGCCTTCAGAGGAAGCTGCAGAGGGAGCTCCTGAAGCTGCTGGCGTAGATGCTGCTGCTGCTGCTGCTGCTGCTGCTGCTGACACAGGTGACTTTTGTGATGTGCAAACAGCAGAGTCTGCGTCAATATGCAGGCCTTTCCGATGTCACATTGCCGCTGTGGTATTGCAGGGATTTGTTCTTGCACATGAAATGATGCATCTGATTTTTCAAATTCAGCAAGTCATGCCAGCACCTGTATGATGTGTCTGGATGTTCTAATTCATGCTTTACAGGTGATGCATGTCGTCTCATGCATCCCCTGCATGCCCGGGATGCACAGGAGCACATTGATCACAACACCTTGCTGCACTTGTTTGCACGCAGCAGACACATGTTGCAGCTTGTCAGCTTGTTAGGTCAGCTTGTGAAACGCACTCACGCATACACGCAAGCAGCAGGCATGATCAAGTCATTGCATTTGTTGTGACGCATCATGGCTTGACCACTCACGGACCAATGTGCAGACGGTGCCAGCGTGAAAGTGGATCACCCCGAACAAGCTGCATCAGTGGATGTGGAGATGCAAGACGCAGAAGCTGCTGGTAATGAGCAGAAGTCTGACGCTGCCGAGGCAACACCTAAGTCTGAAAGCACAAAGCAGTCAGGCAGCAGCAGCGATGCAGCAGTGGCAAAAGATGCTAAGGCTGTGAGCGGATCAGAGGACAAGGGCCAAGTCAAGAAGGAGTCAGACAAGCAGGAGGACCACAAGAAGGAAGGACAGGAGAAGGAGAAGGTTTTGGATGAAGAGCTGCTGTGTGCCTTCAGATACTTTGATAAGACAGGTGTGCGAGTGACTTCTCTCAATCGATCTGAAGATACCCATGCCTCCCCATCAAACTGCACCATATGCAAAGCTCGTGCACTTTAGAACATGCTGCAAGTCTATTGCTGCCAAAGCGGATGCGCATGGTGACTTTCATCTAATGCGTGCTCTTCAGGTACTACTTGCGAGTTGTATCTTTCTGCTTAGCTTGGGAGCTTGTTTTACAGGGACTGGCTACATCAAGACTGAGGACATGCGGCGCATTCTGCACAATCTTGGGCTGCGCTTGTCCTACAGACAGGTCAAGGACTTATGCACCTATGTAGCAGAAACGACTAGCAGCACTGGAAGCAGTCGAAGCAGCAGAGCAGACCGGATCTACTACAGGCAGCTCACTGATCAACCAGTGGAAAACGACTAAGGCAACAGGGAAGATGGCTGTGACAAGTCATCACTGAGTGGTGCTTTACATCTTGCACCGCAAGCTGGCCTAGATACAGTCTCCCATCCTGTTTGTGCAGTTTGTATCAAGGACTCTAGCTGTGACTTTGCCCAACATGATGACGAGCAGATTATTCTGTACCGTCGTGCAAAACAATCCCTAGAAAGAACATCATTGCGCAACTGATTTGTCTTAACATGTTGCTCCCCGGTTTGTGCTACAAAAGAAGAACAGCTGAAACGACACTTAATTGTTTAAGATTCCTGGGCAACCATTCAATCGAGCACTAAACGAGCTTGCTACCCATCTATCTTCATGCACAACGTATCTTTAGGCAACTTTTATCTTTGTTCGAACTTGTCCAGACTTTGCATCTGTGAAACGAATTGCAAAGACTTTCACTTTCCTGGCACAGGGGTCTGCATAAGTCTGACAAGACCCATCGCAGGTGCTCTGTTCAGAGGCAAACAGGGTCTGCCACTGCAGAAGTTATCCTAGGCTACAGACACAGTGGCCATAAAAACCCGTGACAGGTGCTTTGCCCACGGCAAAACAGGTCTGTCACCGGTTGCAAAAATGATTTTGGACTGTAAAGTCCTTACAGAGTCTCAGGGCAAGCAAGCTGTAAAGTCCCCACAGTGGCTCAGGGCAAGCAGAAAAGGCGTCGGGCTCTCTCAGCCGGGTCCTCTGCCGCGTGGGGTGGGTCTTTTGAAGGCATGACGATGGTAACCTGGTACCAAGCTCGCAGATGAAACGACGTGCGAAACGTTCAGACTGACCATACACATGGCCTGTGAGCGAAGCTGAACCCCACCAAGGCGAAAGAAGGAGGAGCTTTACACCTTGTAGCCAGCCACAAAGTCGTCCCATACCTCTCGCCTTCGATAGCGGAATATGAAGCGTCACGTCACCAGTGCAATTCCATTCCAACTATCCCTTCTCTGGAATTTGGGAAGCAAACCTAGGGCGTGGTGTCGAAAGTAGCATTTCAACACGGTTGGGATTACAGTCTTCATGTGACCACTCCCAACGGAGTGTACCCCCTTGCACCTGTGTAGCTTTCCCAAAGACCAGAGATCACCATCTCCAAATTCAAACATGATTACACAAACAGCTCTGTACAACACACTCGTGAGTCACATATACGTCTCATGATATGACAAGGCACCATCTCAAGTACTCATACGGTATCACTGCTGGCAACAGAACAATCACCTGTGACACAACAGACAGCAACAAGGCTCTGAGCCACAGTTAGGTGCTCACGCTGATTGTACAGTAGCAAGCCTTGGAACATATGTTGCATTGAAACATATACTCCCTGATCTGCATGCAGGAAGGAGAATAAAGCCAAAGACACGTACTGACACAGACCCTGTTGTTTGGTGTTCTGTGGTCCACAGGTGGGGTCCAATGCCCATGCTTCCGCCTGTCTGGCAAGTCAACAAAGCAGGACACTACTGTAAAAATCAAACAGTGCATGCACATGCATGTGCAATCGCAATCGGCTGGTTAGACTTGATGAAACCGCTGCTGGCTTGTCCCAGAAGATTTGATCTGCACCTGCGTACAAGGCAGCCACTTCCATGCCTTACACAGGTGCACTTGAGCACCCATCCCTGTACACTACGTGGTTTTGGTTTGCCAAGGCAGTGGAGCAACAGGCTGTGGGACTTTGGCACTTATTGCATCTCCTGCTTGCCCAACTTGGCTACTGGAACCAGTCACTTTCTTGTGAAGAGTGCCAAGTCCCTTCAGTGCCTTGTTGGCAATGGTTTGCTTGAGCGACAATGCACCATCAGCTGCTGGAGCCTCAGTCTGCCATGTCAGTGCTGAGGACGTCAACTTGTTGTACGCCCTGCAACAATTTGGCACACAAGCTCAGTCTCAGGTACAGTCCATTCAAAGGTTCACATAATAGGCCAAAGAGTACGTCTCGCACCAGATCAGTCTAATTGGACAGGTTGAGCATCAAAGTCTTGCTAGCTGCACATACAACAATGACATCATCACTTGATAGATATTGCCAGCAAGCTCTGTACAAAGGCCCATTCCAGTAATACATAGAGCCACAAGACATTCATACCACTAGTAATCAAGCTGCCAGATGTTGCACAGGACTGCAGCAGTCATGCATGACACACTTTCAGCCTCCTTCGTGCAGCATCATACGGAAGGCGCACACCCTTGCCAGTCAATCTTGGGTTTCTCAGCTGTGCCTCTGACTGCAACAGTGAGCATGCCATCCTGAGGGACCCCTTTGAGACCAGCCCAGGTCAGCGTGTCTGCTGGGAAGCCAAGAGTCATGTCCAAGGCGCTGTCCTGAGTAGGGTCCATACTGCCCCACATGCACAGGTGTACGCCTGCATACACGCTCTCAGCTTGAGCACAATGGTGATGACCCTGGTGTCTAGGGCAGTGACGGGCGCATCAAGACTGTGATTCATGTTCAGCAAGCGCGTCCACAATAGTTGTGAGGAAGGGTTTTTGGCACAGACATTTGCTTGTCTCACTCATGCACATATACACCTAAGCAGCTGCCATTGCATGCAGAAGCTCATGACAGTGTACCTGAGCAGATTCTCTGCCAATTTCTGTGACTGCATTGCAATGTTGTGTCTGCAAGATGTGTTTGGACATCTGATGATCAAAAAGTGTGCAGTCTAGTGGCATCAGCTTACAGCCAGTCAGCACTTGTGCCATTGACTTGCATCTGCTTGAGACAGGGCGAAATGGACAAGTACACACCTGTGTGACCATGGCCGGTGCCAAGCAGAATGTCCAGGCGCTGTATCTGAATGGGCCCGTCAGGGTACACATCCACTGCTATGGTAGATGTCCACGCCTGCAGACTGGACTTGGACAAGGAACTGCAGCAGCTTGTGTAACTAATTACACATCAGGCATTGTCTTGCTGTCAATTATTGGCTCTTGTCTATCTCTGCTTCTGCAGAGAGCCTGTGGAGTGTTGTCCGGCAAGAATTGCTTGCATTATCAATGTGGAGAAACAAGCAGATCTGTTGCGCTGCGTGTCCTTGGAGCCAGCCTTTCAGCTCATGCAGGTCGACGATCTCACATAGGTAAATTATGCCAGCTGGCACCCCAAAAGGCAGGCATGAAAGGACAGATAACACTGCAGTGCAGCCATTGCAGCCGTACTTCACCCTCAGCACATCAAAGCCTTGACAACAAGGTCAGTCTCTGCAGTCTCTGTCTTGGAAGCTGCAACACTCTTTGCTGCTGCTTGATGGCCAGCATAACAACATCATATAAAGGGAGACCAATGCTTGTCAATCTCTGCTATACCTGTCTTTGAGGCCAAGCAAATTGACAATCTTGGAGACAAAGTCACCACGGCCCACCACAAGCTTCATAGGCTCAATTTGCAGTGTGGACCTTTCAGCAGGAAGGGCCATACCCTCAGGGGTCCACCTCATTTCTACCTTGCCTCCTTCTTGCACTGCCACTACGTTCGACATGAGAGGACTGATTCGCTGCAGCCCATACCTGCAGCATGCCCTAGCGTCAAACACCAAAGAGTGTGCTGTCAGGTTGCATAAATGTGCACATGCCAATTGACAAGTGCTGCTTGCTGGGTCAAGCATATGCACCAATGCTCACAGCAAATAGACAAAACAGACAGAGACACAGACAGATAAACAGACAGTCAAACAGATAGATGGAGCAAATCCTTACTTGGCAAGGGCTGGAGTGTAGTCCACAGCTGCAGTGGCAGGTTTACGCAGCAGCATGCCTGTCTTGGTCCGCCACCCACTCAGCTGTGCTTGTACCTACATCCATCACCACATCAACATCATGTTGTTTGGGCTGGTTGAGTCATCAGCAAGCTCGGCATGATTTGCTGCTGTGTGTTCCCGTACAGAGAGTCTCACCCAAACCTGAGAAAGCTGACACAAGCCACTGCCTTGGGGCAGATGCTGCACAGCACAGCAAGCAACCATGGGTGATATGATTGCCTAATGGATGCAAATTGATGCAAAATGCAAAGCGGTTGGCTTATGTTCCTTACATGTTGACTGTTGAATGCAATGACTGTTGGCTCTAGCGGGTGGCCAGAGTGGGCGGTGCCTTTTGGCCGGTGCTCTGTCTGAGCCCACTCCGCTTCAATGCCAAAGTCTGCACCGTCTGCCTTCAGATTGTCAGCTCCTACAATGGCGCTGACATGGAAGTCCTTCCCTATCACCTGCCTGCATGCCGCCAAAATCCGTGCCTGGGTGCTGCGACCACTCTATATGTGTCTCAGCTTCTGCATGTCATTTCAGCGTGAGCGCCAGGCTATCTTGCCCAGCATTGCAACAATGCTGAGACCATAATGAATATCAGCAGCAAAAGCCCGCAAAGCATTGATGGCTGCACTGGTCACCATAAAATCATGGGCAATCATGTTTGTGTCTTGCTAAGAACACTGCCTTGCTGACACCTCCTCTCACTTGCACAGCGTGACTCCATACATGCTGTACTGAATGTACAGAAACTTGACTTTGCATGATGACCCATGTACTTTGTTCCACGATCACACCTGAGCTCATCAGGCACTTGAAGAACACCATCGTAGACATATATGTGCCCTTTCAAAAGCAGCCCTTCGGCTGTGAACTGCAGGGGGGATGACTCAACCTGCAAGACAGCTGATGCTCTTCATGAAGTGCAAAGGCAATGCCTCTTGAGCAACAGAACCCTCTACACAGTGTCAAGAAGGCTTTAGCAAACATCTAGCGATTGCTAACTTGAAGCATTGCTGTGCTGGCCTACTGATTTCAAGGCAGTCAAAGCCACAGCATTGCTTGTTGTAGAGCCTCACTTAACAGCACTGCAGGCGAATGGACTACATGCATCAATTCACTTTTGGAGTGAATCAACGAGGATGAGCAGCGGAAACAATTGAGGCAAGATGGCGTACCAGAAGTTGCCTTGTAGAGTGTGCCCTGCCTTTGCTGCTGTGTGAAAGTGTTTCAGCGGGAAGAGCCTGAACTGGTTGGGATGTGCCCTGCATTTGTGCATGGGTCTGTTGGTCCAACACAGTGTACTTCACATTAAAATACTGCATGTGAATGTGCACGATGAGCTACAGGCATCACTTGTGGTAGTGGGGCTCGTGAGGAAGGTATATAGTCAGGTGTACTTGCAGAGCACCCAGATTGATGCCATACATACTTGCAGCACTTGTGTGATGTGCATTTCTCCTGACGCAGCATCTACGGAACAGTCAACATTTGGCCTGCTGATCATGACATCAAAAGGACGGCCTGCAGCAAGCGACACCAGGTTCATGTGGGTTTGTGGTGAAGAGCAGCAAAGCAGCAGGAGGAAGTTCGGGCAGCTGATGCTGAGTTTGATGCGCCGATCGAATGCACAAGCTCTGTTTCGGCAGCTGATCAGAGCAGTGACAGCATTACAGATTATGGTGATGTGCACATGACTGATGATTACATGTGCTATTATCACTATGAGAGTGAGGATCAGCAGCAGTGCTTTGATCTTTGTGACGAAAACAACATAGTCCCACCTCTGACAATGTCTAGCAGTGCCTTTGTGGTGTTGATATGGTCCACTGAGGCTAGCTGACGACCTCCCAGCTCTTGTGGTTCAGTCCAGGTCAGGCCTGAGACATCCAAAGGCTTCTGCCAACCAATTTGCATGTCAGCCACCTGCACTGTGCCTGCAATGAAGGGCCAGCTTGATGCCACAGACCTGACAGCACAGACGAGTCCAGCAGGAGTCACAAACTGAGCAGATTTGGGAGCATACACTTACCCGGCACAAAGATGTTTGCCAGTGAGAAGCAACGGTCCCGGCCACGCCGTGTAGACAAGATACCCGGTAACATCGCCAGCAGCAGCGCCGCTGAGAAGACGACGCTCGCAAGTATTCGCAGAGCCCATCTGATCACAGAACGCCACCGGTTTTGTTGTCCGCTGTCTGCAGGTTCACCAGCAAGCGATCGTTATATCTTGTTGGGTGTGAGCTGAAAAGTTCAAAGGTCTCGTTGCAGACATGCCTGGCTCGAAGTCTGCAGCTGCTGATGCAGCTCCTGACGCACGCACTGCAACAGGTGTGGGTCCGCGGGACCTCGGGTCTGAGACGGCAAAAGGGCGAGCACTGAAACCTCTGAAATTATTGAGCACAGTGCGAGTCCCAAACGCAGAGAATGGGGTCCAGTAAGGGAGTGAGCTTTGATCTCGACGCAGATGCGTAGGTGTCAAAACGCTTCCGCAAGATTTCGGGACAGCCGGAAAAAGCCTAGCCTGTTCAATGTGCCCCCTGTGCACCACGGACCTAACAGTACAGCGCGTCAGTTGCTGCATTTCTTGATCGTGCTTGCTGAAACAGCAAATAGTCCTAGTTGAGTTATGTATAAAACAAGAACTTATACATGCAATGCGGGCATGCCCACATGCTACGGCCATACCATGCAGAAAGTACCCCTTCTCGTCCGATCAGGGAAGTCAAACTGGATTGGGCTCAATTAGTACTCGGCTGAGTGATCGCCCGGGAACCTTGAGTGCTGTAGTGTTATTTTTGCAATTTCTGCTGGACTCCATTGATTTTTTTGTCCCTGCTCTCACATCCTAAGCCCTGACTCAATCCAACTTTACGTTGCTGTAGCAACGAATGACACACTCGCTGATATTTGCCTGCAAGTTCCATAAATGGAGCAGTAGCGCTTGCCCTGACGATTGCTACATGTTTAGGTCTGAGTTGCCTGAGTGCAATGACCAAGATCAAGATCCTCAAAGAGAACAAACTGGTGTCTGTTACATAAAATGTCTGAAAAACATCACAACTATCACAAGGTTTCATTGAAACTAAAAAGCGTTTGCAGGGGGCAGGAGCAAAAACACAAAGCTATTTAAAAGCAACTGAAATGGCCGTTCTGAGGCAGTGCTTAATTGTTGATGTCAGTGTTCTCAGCATCTTTGGCAGCAAGGCTTGCAACCAGCTTAGCAGAGTCCTTAATGGCGGCCTCCTTGCCCGGCGTCTCATCTCTGTTGTCATGCTGCCAATGTTGAATGGCCTCATAGGTAACAGATCCACAGTCCACCAGGTCTTCTAGAAGCCTCTGCATCAGCCTGCGTGTCACAACAAAATTGATTTTTTTAACAGGCTGACTTGCAGTGTACAGATTACAGTGTGACAATGCTGCTGCTACACAAAGCCATGCAGTTGCCCTGTTTCACTGCACAAGGCTTGATTTGCTAGTTTGAAAGGGGGGAAAGCACCATGACGCTAAGGTCCACCTCAGCAACAGCAGCAGCATCAACACAGTGAAAACAGCAGCATAGCTGACTAGACTGCCAGCCCCTGATGATCAGCTGTAACAAAACAAGGCCCAGGACGTGGGTGAGCTGACCTCTTGGGTGCACCAGACTCATGAAAGAATTGCTGAGCGCCCAGGATGGTTGCCACCTCCGCCTTGAGGCCGCCCTTGCTGCTGGTGATGCTCAGCAGATCCCCACACCTCTCCTTCTCTCCAAAGCCTGCTGTCCTTTCCTCTGTGTTCACATCCTAAACAGCACCCACAGACATGGTCACGCTGTTCTTTTCCAACAGACACAGTTCATGCTGTAGAGCATTGGGTTTGAGCCTGTGCAATGCATGTGCCTCATGATTCTGCCTGGCTGGCTTGACGCTTCTGTAAGCAGCATGCTTTGTCTGTGTGCCTTGTGATGCAGCTGCAGAGCATGTAAGCTTTGATTGTGACCCCTGCTGCTGATACAGAACATCTGGCAGTGAAGAGGCGTACCTTGGGGGAAGGGATGGCATGGCGCAGGACTGCCAGGGTGACCTGCTTGGCTAGGTCAGGGTCCTTGATGGACTCCGGCCCCCTCTGGCTCAGCACCCACTGCAGCATGCTGTCTACGCTATCCCCCTGCACAATCAACCAAATTATCAATAATGACAAGCAGTCATGTGGTACTTGGCAAGTAGCACATGCAAATAGGGCTCGCTCAGAGCAGAGACTTCAAAGTGCAGCTGTCCTGTCTGCATCATTAGTCATGGCCAAAAGCAAATGGCTGCTAGTACACTGGCCAGAAGCTGCATCAATGCAAGCAGAGGCAATATTTGTGCTGGCACATCATGCTGAAATGCGGGAATGAGAGACGCACATTTGTGATAGCCTCTTGTATGTGAGGCTGAATGTCAATCTTGGGGGCCAAACCAGGCAGCTCATACACTGTCACCAGATTCTTCACTTTCTGTTCAATCTCCGCTGCATCGTCTCTCTCAAACTGCACATCAGCACATCAGACGATGACATCAACCCAAGGTGTGCCCATTTACTTGCACAAGTCAATGGCTGAATGGCTTGTACAAAGTCACAGAACATGGCAGTGAAAGGATACTGCAATCTGCAGCAGCACCTAGCAGCTAACCATAGTCCCTGTCTGAAGAAGGGGACAGCTGATTAGCATGTTAGATTGAGAAGTAGCAATTGCCTGAGCAGGGAAAGCTGAGAGCAACGCAGGCAGCTCGCAAAAACACATCAAGGCTCACTTTAAATCTACGCTCCAGACAAATGAAAAGGGGAATGCACTGGTGAATGCAGCTCATAGCACAGCAACCACATGTCGTTGTGTTTCCGTTAAAAGCTAGTTCTTTGGCCGTACCAGTTGACAAGCCTCAGCTGTAAACCCTGCACTGAAGATTGCCTGCAAAGGCTGCAGCTACACAAGCGTTTGGGCAGCTCCTATTTGACTAAGGCTAACAACTCACAAGGAGGCAGCTGGCAAATTGCCAGAAGGGACTCACCGAAGGGAAGAATGCGCTCAGCTCCAGGCATGTGCCCTTCCACTGGTGTGCCATCTCCTTCTGGCTGGTGCGGTCAGCAAGGGCCTGCAGCACTGCTCCTATCAGCTTCCAGGCTGAGCCACCGTCCACCAGCTGCCCATCCTCGCCCTCCTCTTCCACTGCTGCCTTCAGGGTAGCGGTGGCCACCTCCTTCAGAGGCAGCACTCCCACCCCCACAAGAGACCCCAGCACACCTCCCACCTACACGACATGAAAGCATTGGTTAGCAAGATCGTAGGGCAACGCAAGCACATCAAGAAATGAATGCAAATGTTGGCTAACTTGACCTGAGCCTTCATGACTGTTTATGTGAAAAGACCTGCCTCCTCTGATGTGACATGCCTGCCGCATAACCACTAAGTCACAGAAGACACATGTTTGCTGACTGCAGCACACAGCACTGTCCTGTGCAGCAGCCTGCCTTCTTGTCCAAGTGCACCAGCAATGCTCCACTGTGTGTGTATGCACGCACAGCAGCATGGCAGGCAGTCCAAGTCGCACCCAGTCGGCAGCCTTTGGAGCATCCCCAATGACGTCCTCAGTGCCCATAGTGTTGAGCAGGGCATGGCAGCCAGCCTTCACAGCCTGCTTGGAGAGGACTGCTGGCTCCCCACTGCATAGGTGCACCATCACCTCCTGCAATGCAGACAAGGATTTTGGTACAGCAACATCATGCAGCATTCCTGCCTGACACCTCTGTCAACCAATGGTACTATTGTAAGATACATTCACTAGTGCCAAGCAGGCACCATGCAGCAGTCATGATGCTGCAGAGCAGTACAAACTGATGCTGGGTTTCAGCTGCCATGCATACAGTTGGTTGAAAATCACAAACAGGCAACAGTACAGACAATTCCTTGAGCATGCACATCGGTGCTTGACATGCTGGGTGGGCTGAGCTGGACAATTGGGACATGGATCTGATGCAGGCCAAAAAGCACATCCAGAGGGAGATGAAGGGATTAGGGTGCAACTCACAGTGATGGCTCCCCAGTCCACGCCGCGCATCTTGCCAACAGCCACCAGAGGTATCTGCTCAAAGATCTGGGCAGCCTCAGTCTTGTCCTGCAGCTCCTTGACAGTCTCACTGACCTCAGCCTTGTCACGGGCAGAGAAGTACTCCTCCAGGCACCCTCGCAGCTTGTTGTCCAGCTCCTCTCTGGACAGCTTCTGGGGGGCGGCAGGGGGGGCCTGGCTGGGGGCTGGTGCAGCCTCAGCGGCAGGTGCTTGCCTGGCAGCTGCAACCTTGTCACTGCAGCCATGTGCTGAAGGGTCACACACAAGCAGAGGCAGTTTGATTTGATCTGATTGTGCACACTGCAATGCCAGTACGCCTGAGGTCGAGTCATGCTAAAGAAGACGGCTATTGCTGAATCCAGGGTATCTTGACAGTGCAGACACACACGGCATGGTGTTGACGTCAAAACATGCAGGCAAGCAACAGACACAGTAGCAGAGAGGAGATGAGACTGCCAAGACGCAACACAGACAGATGAGTGTGCCAAGGACAAGCAGAAGCCTACCTGGGCTGTTGGGTTGCAGATGATCTGGGCAGCATAGCACCAGTGGCCGCGCCCCCGGGTCTGAGAGACAGGGAGGGGGCCCCTTGAGCCCCGCCCCCAGGCCTGAAGGAGGTGAACTCCTGGCTGCTGTTGCGCTGCATTGGCCGCACGGGACCCTCAATCATGCTATCGTGCCTTGATGGCATCCTCCTGCACATTGCACAACATGTGAATGCCACCCATGTACATAGCATCAGCAAGAATCGTGTCACTCAGAAATGACCGAATGTTGGGCTGGTGCACATAAAGTCATGACAGCACATGCCTTGGCATTTCTCAGCATACAGCCTGCGCGCTTCGTGCTAACTCTGCTTCAATGCACAGCAGCAGCACAAGCGGTGCAGCAGCAGCAAATCTTTGCTGATGCTTTGACAGGCTATGTTGCAGAGTGCAGGGTGCCCATTCAAAAGATGGTGTGTGATGCTTTTGCTGCTGTGATCAAACACAGTAGGGCCCCTGCATTCTACAAATTGCCTGTCAAGTGTCAGCAACAATGTGTACACAAAGGGCTTTCAAGTTACCTTTGGGGAGGTCCACCATAAGAGTCCTGCCCACCAGATCTGTAGTCACCGCCACGGTGGCCACCCCTGGGGCCGCCAGCAGCAGCCCTGGCCCGGTTGGCATCATCCCTCCTGGCATCTGCGTGCACCTGGTCAATGGTCTTGGGCCCCTCCACCTCTCGGCGAGCCACCCAGGAGTTCCATCGCAAGTCAATCAGGTCCTATACAACACAAGACTGGCTTCAAGACAGTATACCGTCAATTAATTCAAGGTATAGGGGTGTCGTGCTCCAACACAGTATGTAACTCATCAACACAAGCAGAAGTCTTCGTTTGTCCAGACTTGCCAGCAAACAAGCGTCAAGTAGTCAGTCATGCTCTATGCAGACAAGAATGTGAATACATGCTGTGTCCTGCATGATACTTGGACACCGCAAATCATTCAGCGAGTGATCATGCTCATGCTGGCAAGTGGGTGAGTGAGTGAGTGTGGTGGTTAGGGCCAGATGCTGACCTGGAGCATGAAGCGGATCCTGCTCTCCAAGCTCATGTTCTTGCTGAGCATGGAGACGCGCTGGAAGTAGGCATCCATGTGGTTCTTGGCATTGGGGTTGTCCAGCTGGCGGCCCACAGTGCTCATCAGCTTGGCCAGGCACTCCAGGTCCTCCTGCTTGGGAGCCGCCACATCAGCCAGCAGCTTCTTGATGCACTCGTGCATGATCTTCTCGGTCAGCATCTTCTTGCGGTAAAGGTGGCCGATGAACTGGATGTTTCCCAGTGCCCGTTGCCGTGCCTGCACCAGGTCACAACATCAGCACAGCAGGGCGCCCTGGCTTGCAAGGCAGCAAATTGACCAAATCAGCATGGATGGGTCCTTTCAAACAAGGAGTATCTGTCAATAGGATACAAGTTTGGATAATTGCAGTCTCATCACCAGGTGTGAATTGATTGGTGATAGCTACAACAGCTCCCAGACAAAAGACATGACCATGAGCGCAGCTGTTTTGCCAAAGATGTGCCCTGCTGACAAGTTGAGGGCCAGAAGCACTACCTTGCAGAAGCAAAGGCAAACAGCTTCACCATGCATATCTTACAAAAGTTCCCATTGAGCAGAACACAGTTCATGCAATACAGATGCACAAGCCTGTCAAGACTAGGTGCTTGCTGTTCTGCACAGACGAAGTGGAGACAAAAGCGATGTGGAACTGAGGCATAGGTGAGAAGCTGCAGCATTGGGGTCAGGCTCTCACCCTTAGCTCGTCTGCTGCTGCCTGTGCTGCTGCTCGCCTGGCTTGCAAGCGCTGTGTCTTCTTGTCAACCACAGGAGGGGGAGCCACTATCTCACCCTCTTCCTGCCCATCCCCACGTTCTGCGGCATCTGAAGACGCTACTTCTTCTTCACTGCCTGATGCTTCAGCAGCCTGATCAAACAAAGATACGGTGTCAGATCCTGGCATTCAAGTCGCTTTCCAAGTGAGATTGTCTCCTATCTGTGCATCCTATTTGCTCTAACAGCTGACATTCTGACAGCTATGGACCAGTCTTGTGCTGTAGTTGAACATCTCATGCAAACTTGGAGACCTGTATCACCAAGATGTCACTACCAGAAGCAGCAACAGGGGTGATGATTCAATTGACTTAGTCTCAAACTCTGCAAGACAGCAGATTGCATATGAGCATACCAGATCTGGGCTCATTTTGGCAGACAACACTCAAACCTAACCACGATAAGCACCCGCTTCAGGTGCTGATGAAGCTTGGGGTCACAGCAAGGTTTGAGTGTACATGGAATGACAGGAGGCATGCCAGAAGCAGCAATGGTACCTCGGCCTGGTCCTGCTCCTTCTCTTCCTTGCTCTTGGCCTGCTCTGCCTTCTCACGCGCCTCCACAGCTTCCATGGCAGCTGCACCCTTCTCAAACTCCTCCTGACACTTGTTCAGCAGCTGCTTTCTGCACAGCAAAGTTGAACATATTGTTCAATGGCCCTCACATTCAATCTGCAGTTGCTTCTGATGGGACGAGGCTTCAGTGCTGAATGATGCGGCTGGGAGTCATACTCATCTTCGTGACATTTGATAGGCCAGGCAATGGGCATGCAAACAACAAGTTGATGCCTACCTTCATGTCCTGTATATCAATGTCTGGCGCCAGCACACGGTCAGATGACTCACAAGTGGGAGGGGGGGGGAGGACAGACCTGAAGGTGTTGGTGCGTTTCCTGCCATCTTGAGACTCAGGCTCAAAGCTAGGCAGCAGGTTATTGAGCTGGAAGCACAGGTCCGCATAGATCTCACAGAAGGTTGTCTCTGTCAAAGCCTTGTCAAACACCTACACCAGAGCACACATGGACTTGCATGACGAGCCTGACATTGAAATAACATTGCAGCTTTGCCTGATCAATCAAGCGAGCAAGGTGATGCAAGAAGCAATCTTCAGCATAAATGTCTGTTTTTAATAGGCTCAGGTGCAGCTGTGCCAAAATAGATGTTGCAAGACAAAATCACACATGCAACTCGGTAGCGTCAGGAAAGGCGATGTAAAGGTTGATAAGGATTATGGTGTGTACCTGGTCAATGAGGCCTGACTCAGTCTCTTCAGTCTCATAGCCCACAGCAATGATGTCAGACAATATCTTTTCAAACTTCTCAGGGGTGATCTTGTTGAGCAGACCCTTGATGGCCTTCTGCTTCTTGATCTCCTCTGGGTTGTCGCCACCCACTACTTGACCAATCTGCAATGCACCTCAACCACATCAGCTTGCAAGACGCCCTCGCAATCCATCCAAACCTGAGCTGAGTACATGCAACAACACAGTTAAGCTGACTGCTGCATGCTCTGAACAAGAACTCTTCCCCACATCGTGCAGTCTGGTCAGTGCAAGGCCTTCGATGTAGCGTGAATGAATTGTATGCAGCGAGTTTGGGCAAGCATCCTGACATATTTGTAGATCATTTCAGAAAAACATGATAGTCTTGACCTTGCATATGATGCCTGTTTCTGCATTGCAAGCAGAGAGAGCAATGCAGGCCTGAGGAGCAGGAGCAGCAAGAAGGGGGGGACACATCCTACCTTGAATTTGTTATCGGTCTTGTGAAGGGCAGGCAGGTTGCTCATGGCAGGGCCTCCAGTGCCAGGGGGAGGGGGTGGCAGGGCGCGCTTGCCCCACCTGTCACCCTCCACAGTGGCCCCAGGGCCCCTGCCACCGCCCCTGCCTGGCTGTGCCATGCCCATGGGGGGACCCCCACGACCTCTAGGGTCCATGCCTGCACATGATGGGATCATAGACATGAGTAAGCAGGCAGCAAGGTAAGTAGTGGCAGCAGAGACCAGTCATGATGTCTACAATGTGCATGTAACAGTGCAAGCATATACCCGCACAACTGAGCTGGAAAGAGCTTGTAGGCAGTCTGTCCCTTGACTGAGTGTGCGCCTTTTACTTTGTGATCACAACTGACTGAGATGCACCTGCTGCACTATGTTTGCAAACACAAAGATACATGATGCGCAAGAGAGACCTGGACTGCGTAGACAACCACTCAGCTGAAAGCCCAGTATAGCTTAAACAAACTTGATTGCCCACATGACACTGATGATGTTTTGGTACAAGGTGATAGCCTTATACCGTACAGAGTCCAGTAGCAAGCTGACTGCAGCATGTGTGTTAAGAGACAGAGTTGCAGCAGGTCAACACGCAGTCAAGACTGTGTGGAGACCCACCTTGACCCATCATTTGAGGAGGAGGTCCTGACTGTTGCCACTTATCAGGGGGTCCACCCATGCCCACACCAGGTGGGGGGTTGACACCTGCGCGCAAGCCAGCCATACTTCTAGGGGGCCCCATGCCACGCCCGCCCCCTGGCACCCTAGTAGGACCATCAAAACCTCCTCCGGCCCCCTGTCAGAAGGCAGCCACATCGCATCAGACAAGAGTCTAGAATATACTTGTAGCTGTTTGACTTGAGCAATCACTAACAGAGAGACGCACATTGTGACAGCAAACTTCGTACCCAACACAGCATGTTTTGTCGAGCCCCAGGGCCTTTTGACAGGATTCCGCAGAAGCAAGATCTCCGTTATGACGAATGTAGACACAAGACCACTGCCAATCAGCATCTTGTTACACATTCAGCTTATACAGCACTAAAGCTTCCATACATAGCTTGAGGCAAACAGCTGTGGATAACTGACCATGCGAGGGTCTGATCTCCAGCCAATGGCAACAAGATCTCCTGCGTCAAAGTCTTTGGGCAGCTGTTGGCATTCAGGCTGATCTTGCTGGTGCAGCATCCAGTCCAGGGTGTAAGCCTTACGCCCACTGGTGCTGGCTTGCACTGAGGCCTGGGGGGCGGTGGGTCCCCGGGGGGTGCGGTCTGCTGTCTGCTCCCAGTCATCATCCTCCACGTCACCTGATGCTGACCTACATTGACAGACGCCATGCTCAGTCATTCTGCTTACGACTCTACTGAGAAACTTGACTGTGCAGACAGCGTCGCAACCTGCATGCTGCTTGCATGCATGCCTCAGCTTGTTTATTCAGAGCACATAGCATCTAGATTGAAAGCTGTTCTGATGGAACTACAGAGCCAGCTGTCTTGTGTCCGCAACCTGCGTCGACCCTTGTGATTTTACGGTAGGTACCGAATGCAGGTCACAGGCTGGTGCTGCATTGCAGCAGCACAAGTCTCATGCGGCAACTGAGTATAAAGAAAAGCATACCGGCCAGAAGACTCAGCCTGGGTTTTGACAGGCTGAGGGCCTGCAGCAGGAGCGCTAGACTGGGCAGCAGCAGCCTGCTTGGGCTGAAAGGGGTCCTCATACCCAGCTGCTGTGTCCTTCTCCTCTGCCCTCTTCATCATGTCCTTCCTCTTCTGCTTTGCGCTCAGCGAAGAAGCTGAACTTGTGGAAAGGGCTGAGGCCGGATCTTTGCTGGGGGAAGCAGGCGCTTCTTCTGCTTTGGACTTACTTGCTTTTGCATCGTCATCCTTCTGCTTTTGAGCAGCTGCTGCTTGAGCTTCGGCTTCCTTTGCAGCTTCAGCCTTGGCTGCCTGTTCAGCAGCTGCCTTTTGGTCTGCCTCAGCTTGCTTGTCAGCCTCTGCCTTCTGTTTGGCTTCTGCGTCTGCCTTTTGTTTGGCCTCTGCTGCCTGATCTGCCTTCAGTTTAGCCTCTTGCTCTGCTTTTGCCTTGGCCTCAGCCTCAGCTTTACGCTTAGCCTCTGCAGCAACTCATCACAGCTGAAGGTAGCAAACAGAAGCTGCAGGTACATAAACTGAAATGTGATTTTGTGAAAAACCAGACTCAGAGAAGCTTGATGTTGGTGCCCAATGATGCCACACCAGAACAGCAGTAACGCACAACTTCACAAGGCTCATGTGAACAAAATGAGATGACTCAGATGCTCCAAACATTGAAAACTAACTGACTTGCTGCAATGCATGGCACCCTAAACACACCTGCGGCAGCTTTGTCAGCAGCTTCTTTGTCAGCAGCTTCTTTGTCAGCTTTCTCCTTGCGTACTCGCTCCTGCTCAGCCTCTTGCTCTTCCTTCTTTTGCCTGCACCAGAAGGCATTTGCAAGGGTGAGAGAACTGCAGGCCATATTAGGTCAGCATGTGCATGGTCACAGGTGAGCAACCCTCACCGGCAAGTAGGACTCTGTCCTAATTGCCATTGCTGTCAATATTGAAAGCTATACTTGGGGGCATGCTGTGCAAGCAGCAGCAATAAACACAGCAATCAAGACTGCTCATGCTGCCCAGATTGTTCAGAATACGTCCACACATTGCACAAGACCAAGACATGCCGGTGCTTTCAGAGCTGAAGGCGCTTGAGCGTCTTGGTAAAGCACAGCAAAGAGAGGCCTACTGAGCAACCTGCTTGCACATGACTACCTTATCTGGCTGCTTCACATTGATAGACGAAATGCACAATCTTTACAACCCCTTGACAGCAAAATGCAGCACACGCTGTCGCTGATCATCCTTGTCCAAGGAGCAGAACAGCAGTGATGCTCAGATCAGTGCCAAGATGCTGTTGTGACTCAATAACTCTCGTGTTAGCCACTCACTGCTCAGCTTCTTTGCGTTCCTTTTCAGCCTTTGCTGCAGCTTCCTGCTGCTCAGCCTGAGTCTTTGCCTCGGCCTCTTGCTTAGCCTGCTGCTTCTGCTCAGCTGCCTGCTGCTCAGCCTTAGCCTCTGCCTCAGCCTCTTGTTCAGCCTTTTCAGCAGCAGCTCTGTCAGCAGCTGCCTTTTGGTCAGCCTCAGCTTGCCTTTCAGCCTGTGCCTTTCGGTCAGCCTCTGCTTGCTGATCAGCAGCATCCTTGCGGTCAGCATCTGCCTTTCGCTCTGCCTCTTCAGCTTTGCGCTTTGCTTGCTCATCTGAGCGACACTTGTCCTCAGCAGCCTGTAGGAGCATGTGCTTCAGGCTTCCAGCTTTGTAAAATGCTGCACAGAGGCTGCCAAGAAGTCGAGCATTGTCAGCGACATCAGTCTGACAAGGCTTTCACCATGAGATTGAGCCCATGTGGTACCATGAGCCCAAGGTTGCTTCAATGCCATTGTGCTGGGGAGACAAGTCGCATGCAGCAATGCAGTCTGTGCACCCAGCAGCTCGCAAGCCGCTTGACACCATGTGATGCCGAAATCTTGCCTGAGCCAAGCAAAGTCTGTGCACATCTTTGGTGTACACGCCCGCATACACAACTTTGCACATAAGCTGCATGACCAACCTTGTCAGGCTTGCTAGCAGCTATGTCTCTGAAGCTCCTGGCACCACCCCAGGCACCTGCTGAAGGGGCACTGGACTCCGCCTTGGGGGCAACGCTCCCTGACCCTTGCTTTGCAACATCCTCTGCCTGAGGCTTCTGAGGAGCCTTGCTGGCAGGTGCACTAGGCTGCTGCTGCTGCTGCTGCGCATCAGCAGGCTGAGGTTCCTTGACTGAGCTGATGGGTTTGGCCTGTGACTGCTGTTGGGGTTGCTGAGGCTGCTGAGAAGCAATTTGAGAAGCTGGAGGACCAGCTGCCTCATGTTCTTTGGGCAGGGCTTTTGTCTGTGGGGCTTCAGAGACCGACGCACTGGGTGTACTCTGCGACTGAGTGGAGGCAACATCACCACCCTTTGTGTCATCTTCTGCAAAACAGCACTGCCTCTGTCAGCATCGGTAGCTCAGCCTGCATCTGAGCAAGGCTGACACCATTGGTTGTGCTTGTTGCCACATGATATGCCGCAAAGCCAGGGACACAGGCCTTTCAGCAGGGAAACAAATCACACATAAAGCCCTGTGCATCAGCAGTGAAAGTCTGAGCTACAGAATGCTGTTTCACCAGTCAGACTGGTTACTGACTTGCCGTAAAGGCTGGCTCAGGGTGACTTACTGTCAGCAGGGTTGACGGGGGTGAGTGCCTTGGACTCTGGCTTCACAGGCACTTGATCCTTGTGGGGAGAGGGGGTGGGAGTGGGCTTGGCTGAGCCCTGCTCACTGTTTGCAGCCTCAGCACCTACTGATCAGCACAGGGCCGATCAACACAGAAATTCCAAACATACATCAAAGTTGTTTTAGCAATACCAGCAAACTATGGAACACTTTGCATTTCATTCCCAGGTTGGCCCAGGTGCATACTAAGTCTACAACGCAGGAATGACATGGGCGTTATGACTAGCACACAAAGTGAGCAGCCAACTGACACAGGACTGACTGTTGAAGCGTCAAAGGATGTCACGCTGTACACAGCGAGCTAAAGACTTACTGCGTGGGCTGATCTCGACTTTGCTGTGAGTGGTGGGATCGATGATGTCCAGAGCCTTCTTCCTTCTAAGTGCAGGGACAGCTGCAGCAGCAGGCTGAGCTTGTTGATGCTGCTGCTGTGGCTGGGATCTTGCTGAGGGTTGAGAGGGCCTGTACTGCGGCTGGCCTTGGGAAGTACGAGCAGCGGACTGCTGAGAGGCATTATAGCCCTGAGGGTAGCCACCGGCAGGCATCATCATAGGCTGAAACCCCTGATAGTAGTTGGCCTGATGTCCATAGGGGTATCCCTGCTGCTGAGGCTGCATATAGCCTGACTGAGGGGCTGGGGGGCCCCGATTATAGGCTGAGTAATGCATGGTGGGCTGGGCACCAGATTGTGCATGAGGATCATAGTGGCTGGGTTGCTTGTAGCCATTATTGTTTCTGGACCCTGGGCCTGAGCCTCTGCGATCCAGACGCTGCTGCTGCTGCTGCTGGGGTGGGCCTGGCTGCAAGGTTCCAGACTGGGGCTGAGGCACCCCTGGCCTGTTCTGCGTCTGGTTTCCAGCTGGGCGAATTGGGTCTGGCAGCCCAGCAAAGCTGCCAAACTCCAGCTTCCCTCCTGGAGGGCCTGCATAACCATACATGATGTTGACCAAAACTTCTGAGGCCCAAGATAAGACCACTTGCAGTTGACATAGATGATCATATGCAGTATGAGAACAATGACTTACCATTTGAGGCTAGGTGAGCTGGGTTCTGAGCTGGTACTCCGCCATTGCTTTCTGGTGCAATGAAGTTTATTCCTTGACTACCATCTGCAGAACCACTGGAACTGAGCGACTGCAATGATTTATGGTAAAAACACGTACTGTGTTTTTGGTGACGCGCAGTCCAAACCTGCACTGGCAGTCTTTTGGTCCTCGAAAGGACCAGGCCCGCCAGGTACTACATACGAGCCTCCTCTTTTGGGCCTGAACAAGTGACAAGGGATTTTAGATCATGACAGGTGCTGCATTTGGATGGACATTGCTGGCTAACAATAATGCCAGGTGCATAGCTTCGCCAATCAAAGCAAGTCATACAGACCCTCTGCCTGTGAGGTCACCGCGGCCACGACCAGCGCCGCCTGATCCACGTCCACCTTGCTGGTTGCTGTTTGCACCATAGGAAGACAGAGAATTTTGGCTACGGCTTGAGCTTGGCCGAGGCTGGGTGGGGTTGGTAAATCCTTGACCTTGTCCGCTCATACGCCCAGCGTTGGGCCGCTCTGAAACGCTCTTGTTGCTCGCCAATCAGATCTGTTCGTGAAATGTTCACTGGAGGTGAAGGTCTGGGGAAAATGTAGACGTGCAACACGTCCAAGACACTGCACAGACCGACTGGCTGCTGCTTAAACCTCTGACTCAGACTGGAACTGGCACTCAGTGAGCTTGAGCGTGACACGGCCCGTGGGGATCCAATTTCTGGACCAGCTTGTTAAGCTTTAAAGCGAGGGCTCATGCCAGCTGATCCACATCATAGCGTACACTTGGCGGCCATTTGAATATCTGATGTTAGTTGTCAGGTCATCAGGTCGCACGGTAGTGTGGCCCCTCTACAGAGCTCATCTGCTTCCTCAGGCTTGAAGAACTGATGGCACTTCAAAGACTTTCTTTTGCACCTCAAATAATCGTGCCTGGTCACTCAGGATGTCTGAGACCATATCACATAAGCTTGAAATTTGTAATACACAGAGCTGGTGAATGTGTATAGATGGATTTAGTCACACCGTGCACCTGATGCAATGGAGCTGGAGTGCATTAGATGTTTTCTTGCCCTTGCCTGTCACTGCTGGAGATGCGTGCGTTGAGCTCGTTCAGGTTATTGTCCTGTTCAGACCTGTCTTTGTCCTGTTGCGATAGAAAAAGTTGGGTTGATTGATTTAACAAAAGCAGACAGAGTCCAAATATGCACTTAAGAAGTGACAAAGGAGCACAAAAGGCTAAGACTGTCAGTATCAACACAATGGCAAATGGCATGCTTAGAATCCTGCCGCTAAATCACCGAAGTACATTTTGCTGAGAGCCACCGAAGCACAAACCTGGTGATGAGAGGATTGCAACCCCTCTAAGAGATCTGCAGATCTGCAAGTCTTGATGGACTGCAATCACAATATGTCCACAAGGGTGCACTGGTCTAGAGAGCCTGGTGTTTTGCCTAAATCACAGTGAGCCGTGTATAGTATGCAATCACGCAAAACTGTCTCAGGCTAAGCAATAAATCTCGGATGCTACAATTACAGCGGAGCAGAACTGCTGACTATCACACTGCAACAAACATACGAGATGTGGCTGACGCTGGCTGGCTGGTCGGAGCGAGAGAGCAGATAATGGCTTGAATGCTGCAGTGGCATATGCATCACATCGCTGTTTTGCCTGCGTGTATGCCGCCGTTTGCACGCTCCATGTCGGGACGACAGTTGTGTAGAGTGCACTCAAGACCCGAATAAGGCTCTTCCTTTGATACAGTTGGATCGCGTTTGCCACATGCACAGTGACACATTGGGCGCCCCTTGAAGCTGCCTCATAATTCCTGCCCGAATCCCGAGCTTTCGAAGGGCACAATTCGGGTCCCGAAGGGCATGATCAACAGGGTATTTGATCGACTATCTGCGCCTCTGGCAACTGCAAAGCAGTACTCGATCACACTCGGACCATTGGGTGCCTTGTGGCGAACGTTCTCAGGCTGGTGCCTGTTACATGGTGACGTCCCTGTTGTTTTCGTAACAAGCGATGGAGAACGCTAGCTCAGCGGAGCTCAACCTTCGTGAAGGTGCTGTCAGCGTCAAGCTCAGGGGTTTGCCGTTTAAAGCATTGGAGCAGGATATCTCTGACTTTTTTGAGGGCTACAATGTACAGCGTGCCCTGCTTAAACGGTACCCGGACGGCAGGCCGAACGGCGAGGTACTTTGAGCATCTTATCAACTTGTATCAGTAACACACTGTGATTAGGTCATTCCGCCAATCTCTTGTTTTCATCACTCTGATCAAGGCTGCCTAGTTGAAAAGTTGTAAGCTCGAAGCCTCTGCTATTTGTTACCTAGTAACCCCAAAACTTCTTGTTCAAGGCTGTTGTGACCACTGTTCTGTTGCAGGCCTTTGTTGTGTTTGGGGATGCTGAAGAGGCACAAAAAGCATGTTTGAAAGACAGAGAGATCTTCTGTGAAGGCGATAAGTTTGGTGATCGCTACGTGCGAGTGTACCCCACTGTTGAGTCTGACCTGCCGGATATTCAAGAGTGCCTTGCAGCGGCAAGCTCTCACGGGTCAGAGGTATGTACTGCCACCACAAAAGCGGAGCACTGCTCAAAGTGAGCTAGCCTACTGACGATTAGCATAGTACTGAACCTACGATTTCTACATAGCCTTTTGACTGATCAGGCTCTGCAGCTACATTAAATGCTTCAGGCCATTTTCAACAACATGCCAGCAAATGGCAATGCCCTCCTGTTAAATGTGAGGAACATTGGTGTTGAGTCCTGTTGTGATGGACAGCTTGCTTACTGCATGAACAAACAATCATCAGCTTGTGTGTCAAAACTCGTGGATGTTTCAGGGATCATTGTTACAGCCAATTGCTAGCCAAGGCGACAGCGTGATCAAGGTCAAAAGTTTGCCATATGATGCATGCCAACTGGATGTGCTAATGTTTTTTGATGGCTTCAAGATGCGCCCAAATGGCGTGCAGCTGGTTATCCAGGGCAATAACAAGCCATCTGGCGAGGTGATCTTTGAAGTAGACTGGTCGAGAACATGATTTTGATGCACATCGTTCAAGTCGTTGATGCACAGCGTTCAAGTCATTCTCTATGAATGCTCACAGTCTGCTTATGCATATCTCAATTACTCAACGTATCATTGGAGGCGACCATGCTGCTAGTTGACAGGAAAGCCATACATCACCAGAATATTTTATCAATTGTGCAACAATGCTTGATGGGTCAGCTGCCTGTGTCACATCACCTGCACATGCTGCAGGCTTTTGTTGACTTTGACAGTGGTGCTGAGGCTGAGCGAGCCATCACCACCAAAGACCGTCAAGTCTTTGCACAGAAGTTTGGGGATAGATATGTGCGGCTTGTCCAGGCATGTTCTTGACCATGCAGCATTCATGTCTGTGGCATCTTACACACTACTAAATCAACCACGCAGCTTGCATTGCGTCTGTGGCACACAGTTTGCAGTCAGGTCTTTAGGTTTTGGTCTTCTTGTGCCTATGGCCGTGTCAGATGACAGGTGTCATGAGACAATGGGCCTATATGCTGGTTTGGCTGCTATGCTCATAGTGCTTGCTTTTGCAAGTGTGGGGAGTGCATTTGGGTTTTTGAGCTGAAGCCAGAATGCAATTGACTGTTTGCCAGCTTTGTATGAGTGCTATTGCGCATAGTGCCTGCTTTGTACATCAAGAGAACTCGATCAAGAGAACTCCATGCGGACTATTTGCTGTTCAAGTATGACTGACAACCATACCCTTGTATAACATGCCCAGTGGGAAATTGCAGGTGCCACGCAGTGAGATGCAGGCAGCCCTAGCTTTACGCTTTGGAGGCGATGGCATTGTTAAGATGAAGGGTTTGCCTTTCAAGGCTACAGCTGATGATGTAATCAAGTAGGTCACAAGTATTGCCTTCAACAATCTGGGAGGGGGGACAGCTGCCTATGTCCCTGTTGCCCTGTTGTCTGAGAAGCCTTAGTTGCGTCATGCACATGGAATGCAAATTGACGCATGCATCTGTATCCTTAAACATGCTGAGAAACAACACCTGCACCAATGTCAAGCTAGAGGCAGCAGAAGTCAAATGGCATCTGCTGCTGTCATTGCCTGTTCTGTCAAATACTCAGGATGCGCTGCAAAAGACCGCGGACTCTCTGACTGCAACACATTGGTTGACATTCTGTGCGGCTGCAGGTTTTTTGCTGGATATAGGGTGCGCCCTGATGGGATCCACTTTGTGATGCATGCCGATGGCAGGCCTAGTGGCATGGCCTTTGTAGAGTTTGACTGCCCTCAAGAAGCTATGCGAGCTCTGGTACGGCCTTGGTCAATAATTTGCGAGATGTAGCACAGCTGTTTGTTCACATACAGCTTTGGAAGGGCCTGTAACAAATGCACTGACACGCAGCTGCATGTGTTGCAGAGCAAGGACAGGGAGCAGTTTGGCGTGGCATATGGAGAGCGTTTCTGCCTGCTGCAGCTTGTTGGCAGAGCAGAGCTGGCCAAGGCTAGCACACGCAGAGCCACCCCTCTTAATGCCTCCAATGGCTATCACATGCAGGTGGGCACTGAACCTCTTGAAGTGCATTGACTGTTCATGGGTTCCATAGTGTCTTGAGACACTGATCAGCATACCCGACAGCCAGCACTGGCTGCAACCCAATCTGTGCACACTGATTGCATCAGTTTGCAGTTGTGTGTACCTTTTGTGCATGACAACGAGATACAAAACCCACTTGGCCCTGAAGTTGTTGAGAGGCAGAGAAAGAGCTGTGTTTTGGTTGCAGGGCAACATGGCAGCAGCAGCTGCTGCACTAGCAAACAGCCTGGGTGCAGCCAGCTGCGGCATGGGCAGTCCAGGAGTGTCTCAGAGCAACCCATTGCTTGGGCAGTACGCTGCCCTGCTAGGCTTAGCCAGGAACCCATCCGGAGGCCCAGGTACCCCAGCCTGGCCCCTAATGTGTTTCACCCTGGTGTCCATGGTGAATGTAGCACGTAGCTTTGATGGGCCAGGATTCCAACATCCTCAAGCTGTACAGAATATCAAAGTAGTTTGAGGGCCAAGCATGGTTTGGCAAGCAAAACAGATCTGTAAAGTCAACATTGCATTGAGTGCTATACCTTTCAGGCTGTCTGTCCAAGGTGTGCAAAACATTGCTGCATGAAATAAGGTATAATGCATTTGAGCTGCGGGATCCTGAGTTCCTTACTATTTCTATGCGTTTCAGGCATGGAAAGCGCTGCAATGGCACAGCTGCAGGCTTTGCATACCCTGCAAGGCATGGGCGGCATTCAGGTACATGCCCCCCCCCCCCCCCACCTTGCATTGCAATATGCAGCCCTTGTTATACTGGCATTCTAAGCATACATTCTGCCGTCACACTGGACAGCTTGTACCTGGCACACTGCCAGACATGCTTGCTGTTACTGCCCAATGGTTTGTTGCCTAATAGATCTTTGCTGCCGGTGTCAGACACTGCTCAGTGACAATGATTGTGACAGAATCTGCAATGCATATGTAAATCACCACAAGTCGTGCTCAGCATTGCTGAATGTGTGCGGCATACCTGCACAGGGCCAGTTGGCAGGCCTTTTGAGCAATGGCTCTGCTTCACAGGGCATGGGGCCGCCCAGCATGCTGCCCCCACACCATGGTGGCCCCATGGCACACCCTCAGGACTGGATGGCCCAGCCCCACATGAATGGGCAGATGAATGGTCTCATGCCTAGCCCCCAATCAGGCCCACCTCATCCTAACATGCAGGACAGTAGGTATGTCACATTTCAGGACACACCTTAGCGCATCGCCATGCCATGCAAGTTGCCTAGTATCAGCAATGAGATCTGACATGTCATGGCAAGATGCATGTGATGCTAAAGTGGATGCTGTTCGCATGCGTTTACTACTGCTGTGGTGCATAGTGCAAAGCACAGTTCCTCACTGTCTAGTGTGCATTTGCATTCAGAAAGTGCATGTGGTGCTGACATCCAGCTTTGTACAAACCAGCTCTGTTCAGAGTCAGGGCCTGGTTGCTTTCTGCATGGCAGCCAAGTCACATCTTCTCCTGTCTGATGCATAGTGGCGGCTGTCCAAAAGGCCGGCATGGTAATGCAGGCTGCCATACAACAACATGGCTAACAGCATGGCACCTGGCATGCCTCCTCCAGGGAACATGGGCCCCATGTCTGACCCTACCCAGCACCCCT
>JAABUP010001615.1_pt1 | contig 47005 bp, 63 predicted proteins | sample 5559201 | NCBI WGS metagenome assembly JAABUP01 (sample SAMN10711887, study PRJNA513373) | rock metagenome | isolation source: Antarctica rocks | place: Antarctica
TGCAAAGTGCCCTGGAGATAGCTCTTGTGAGGAGGGAAAATGGGTCAGCCCAGAGGGGAGGAGAGATCTTTGTTGCTGGGGGGGCAGGTACAAACAATGCCGTGCCTTGCAAGCAAGCAAGCATTGCCTCATGGATTGCTCATGCCATAGTCAGTCTCTCTCATATTGCGATGCCATGCGATGCATTGGATGATTGGCTTTCATACTGTGTTGGTGTTGTATCAATTGCTTAGCATTTCTGAGGCTTGCTTGCTTGAGCAGCCCATTACTGGCTGCAGTAATCAGCCAATGATATTATGGGCTGTGGTTGGTCCTTGACCTTTGTCTTTGTTTGTGCAGATGCAGACAGCAAGGTCAACTATTTTGAGATGGCCAACAATTTGCGCACACTCAAGGTGAATACACTGTCTCCTGTTGCTATTGCTGGCGCTGTATTTGCATAGCATGCCGCAACCCTGCACCATGCAAGGACACTGCATCAAAGCATGCTACTGGTCCACACACGTTTTGAGATGCTCTGTGCCTATAGTGCTGCACAGGGATATAGAATGTCAGCAGTTCACTGACAATATTCATGGGAGTGCAGAAGGGGCCACCTTGAGCTGTGTGCACAAAGTGCAGGAAGTACTGCTAAAGCTGGAGGCTGACATTGCAGCTCTACCAACAGGCCAGGAGGGGTACACAGCTCCAGGAAAGTTTATCTTTGAGCTGCTAGCCAAAGTCAACCTGACAGAGGAGACCTTTGGCTTCATGCTGCAATTACTGGAGGAAGCCATGAACCTGCTCTCAGATGAAGCTCTGGCAGCTGGTCGAAAGTAGGCCTCGTTGCCTGCTGTGCTGGCAACACTGTCTCTGCAAGGCTTTTAGTTCACAGCATATCTGTTTGATACAAGTACTATTAGTTTTGCATTTAGCTTGCTGCTCTCTTTGCAGCCTGCTGCTCTCAGCCTGATGCTCTCTTTGCAAGAGCGCATGGTGTCTCATGAGTGCAAACACCCACCTGACATGTGCAAACTTGACAGATACAGCTGTGTACAGTTGCAAAACAATTAACATCTGATATGCAGGTCAGGCGCACGCAACACCAACTACAGGCTGCATGTCTTTGCTGATTGCTTGAGGGTGGTGTTCAACAGCAACCAGGCTGCAGCCCCTGGCCTCCCCCCAGCCCACTTAGGGTACAAAGTGCATGTGCACATGGAGAAATCTAAGGTATTGAACTCAACCAGTGCTGCTGCAGCAATCCCATACCACCGCTATGGTAGCAACGTAGCTGCTGCAATCATAAAATGGCAGAAGCATTTGCATTTGCTACTGATAATGAGCCCTCATGCCCTGTGTTGCGCCTTCAACTGTAGTCTGTGAGGTACGCTGTTGCACCTTAGTTGGCCACCAGATGCAGGATGATCACTGTCCATTCCAGAACAAAAAAGTATACACTGGTAAATGGCACGCATCAAATTTTGAGGCTTGATGATGCGTTGGTCATGCAGTCAGGCCCAGCACACCCTACTCTGTCATACTGGTGCTTCTCTCCTGGGGTGAGCATGCGGCAGCTGGCGGGCATGCATGTGCGCAGTGTGCTGCTGACCAGCGGTACCCTGGCTCCCCTGGACTCCTTTGCTCATGAGCTGCAGCTGCCCTTCAGGATCAGCCTGGAGAATCCCCATGTCATTGACCCATCACAGGTGGCTCTCATGCCACCATGCACATCACCTCATACATGATCTCTCACATACCCACACAACAGTTTTTGCAGCGCTGCTGGTACGCAAAATTGCATCAGACACAAGTCTCAAGATGCAGCAAGCCTGAACTGACACTATGCAGAACTTTGCCATCCTGTTGCATCAGCCAAGGCAGCTAAGCTTTGACAGGGGCTTAAGCCCCAAGTCTCTCTTACTGACTCTTTGTGTAGTGGCCTTTACGGCTGCAGTCCCTAGCTGCTTGTCTGCCGACTTGCATCACAGTAGCATGTCACAATGCTGCAATGGCCTTAGATTGATGTTTTGGTGAATTAGGTGTGGGTGGGGGTGGTGCCAGTGGGACCAAAGGGTACTGCCCTGAACAGCAGCTACCAGAATAGGGACAGCCGCGAGTACAAGGAAGACTTGGGGTATGCTGTTGTCAACTTTGCATGGATGGTGCCCGATGGTCTGTTGGTCTTCTTCCCCTCCTATGGCGTCTTGAAGAGCTGTACAGACTTCTGGAAGAACACCTCGGTAGGAGGAGCAGGTGCTGCTCACACCTCATACAGATGATGGCTTAGTCAACTTCAGACTGCACGTGCAATCGCTCTGCATCTTCAGAGTTGCCTACTTTGGATTGGCACGGCCATTTGGTTCTAAGCATGCAGCACCTATTGCAGCATCGTCTGATGCCATTTATGACAGCAGCCCAGGTGCATTTGATGGCACTGCATGCTGCAGCAAAGCACTCATGCAAACCCTTTGGCATTGTCTATGTTACACAAGACGCACTGCACAGGTGGCAGTATCTGGGAGCGTATTGTGAAGCACAAGCTACCTGTAGTGGAGCCTAGAGACAGTGCAGACTTCCCCACAGCGGCCCAGGACTTCAGAGATAAGCTCAATGACCCCTCTGCCTCTGGTGCAATATTTCTGGCAGTTTGCAGGTGCCCTTCAAGCTCCTCTTCTAATGCCTTGTGTGATTGTCATTGCTGAATGTTTTCCTTTTGCATCTAACATGTGTTTGAAACTCAAGCAAGATTGAGCCTAAATCCGAACAATGAAACCGCACAGGTCATCCTTAGCAAAATAGTGACATGCAGAGGGAAGGTGAGTGAAGGCCTGGACTTTTCTGATCGAGCTGGGCGTGCTGTTATCATCACGGGCATCCCGTATGCCATGAAGACAGATCCCAAGGTGCTCAGTAGTGACTGCTGTGGCAAAGAGTCACATGATGCATTCTAATGTTGCCGTCTAGATGTGAGGTGTACCTGATGCTATCCTGCCGTCGGCTGGAGCAGGTCAAACCAAGCAAGTACTTCTGCGCAGTACTGGAATGACAGCTTGATGTGCACAAGGAGCTTCACTATGCATGATTTTGCATGTCTGGCATGGCAATACTCACGTGTTGATAGCTATAGTCATCTGTTCTGCGCTGCAGCAAGTATGCATGCCCAGGTGCTGCGGGTGGTTTTGCGCAGGTGAGACTAAAGAAGGAAGTGCTGGATGAAAGTATCAGGGGCAATGCCAAGCAGCGGGCCCTGGTAGGTGCTACTTCACTCAACGGAGACCAGTGGTATGTCCAGCAAGCCTCCAGGTCAGCACCCACATGTATCACACACTCACTCGCTGGCGTGTCAGTCCAGAACCACTTGGAATTGAACTTGTTCACCCTTGGCACCTGTCAGATCTGCACAAAGAAACCTTGCCTGCAACAAGCTTAAGCCTCCAGGCTTCTGCAATTAGGAAGACATGTTGTGTCACATTATGCACATCCCTCTGCACATGTTGCTCATGGCTATAGCCTCAAATGGTCCTTCACAACAGAAACACTTTAGCAGCGGTTAGCAGTCAAGCAGGCACCATGGCTGTGTTGTGGGGTTGCAGAGCAGTGAACCAGGCCATGGGGCGAGTGATCAGGCACCGGCGCGACTACGGCGCCATCATCATGTGTGATGAGCGCTTCCAGACCCCAGGAGCCCGCAAGCAGCTGTCCAGCTGGCTGAGGGGCCTGGTCCAGGTCTACCCCAACTTTGGAGCCGTCTCTGGATCCCTCACCAAGTTCTTCAGGGTATGATGCCACCATGCGCATGTGGTCAGGCAGAGCACTTTGACATGGTGGATGCCATACAAGCATGTTAACTCACCCAAACTTGACATACATTGCGTGTGGTAGCTTCAAGCTGACTGCCCAGTCTTGCCTGCCTACTTGGTCACAACCCCCTTCAAGAAATGCTTGCTGTGGTCACAGCTATTGAGAACCTACTTGCTTGTCAGCACAATATAATTCAGAGACGCTGGCAAGAGTCCCCAGGGTGGCTGCAAACTACTTACTTGTACAGCTAGCGAGCTGTGACAACACTCATAATAGGGCATGAGCAGCAGAGTTGAATGAACCTACAAAGTCAAGTCCTGTCAGCCCCCGGGGAGGTGAGATGATTGGATTCTGCATGCAATGGGCTATAATTCTTTGTGATCTTTCAATGTGTTTTGACCAGCAAATTTTGTATGACCAAACGAGTGTTGATCCAGTTAGAGTTGGAATCCAGGTGGCGTTGTCTCACCTTGTTCCTGCTGCTCACTTCATGCCTGTCACACAGGATCAAGCCAGCATACCCCGACCCATGGAGGTAGAGACCCCCCTGGAGAAGCCAGTCAGCACAGTGGGGTATGGCCATGGCAGCGGCATCCTTGGAGCCCTGGCCAGCAATGCACTAGCCAGCAAGCCACTTGGCAGCAACATGCAGAGACTGGGCAGCAAGATGTCCATACCCTCTGCTATTGACAGCAGTGGCCTTGTTGACATTGCAGCCATCAGGCAACGCCCCAGCAAGCCAGCGTCATCACCATCAGGTGCCTTATGGACTCCATGCTTATGGACTCCATGCCTTCTAGCTTAGCTGGTCATTCCACAAGGCATGCATGCCCTGCAGAAGAGCTTCAATTACACTTGTCTTGTCAGGAGGTGTGGTCTTATAATTTGCCTGCAACAGTTTTGTGTGCCTGCAGCCGCCTCTGGCTTCAACTTGCTGTCAGTGCTAGAAGGCAAGGTGGATGCTGACCAGCAGCAAAGGCACAAAAGGCCACATGGCTTTGCCCTGTCCGGCAGTAATGACAGCTTGCACTCAGCAGGCAAGATCAAAGCCGCTGCACCCCTCCAGACAGCCGCTCCCTGCACCAGGTAAGATAGCTCTTCTGCATTTGCTTGTTCCGTCTCAGCATCAGATGCAGCCCAATTTTTGGAGCTACCCATACAGGAGTCAGAACACAAGACTGCAGGCATACAAAGGCATGAGGCTGACAGCACTGTGCACAGAGTCTCCACGCTGCCTGCGCCAAACCCCTTCATCAGCTATTTGCTGCATGGCGTCAGCAAGCAAGCCACTGTGGTACTGCTGTGACAGTCAAGCAGGGCATGTGAGTCTGCCCATCTGACTTGACCCATAAGTATGATGGAGTTGCTGTTGCAGACCGAACCTGCCAAAGCCTGAGCTGCCAAGGGCCTTTGCACGGCAGGGCCCCAGGGGTGGTGGCATGAGCGGTGGGGGTGCAGGGCCAGCGATGGTGGGTCCTGCCCACTTGTTAGCCAAGCATCAGGAGCGGGTGCAGGCAGACAGTGCTGCCAGACCCAGCTCAGCAGGTACAGCAAGAATGCGTCCTGTTGAGATAGACTGAGCCATGCATCCTTGGTTGCTATTGGTTATGATTGGAGCCCCTAGCAGCAAGGACCTGACAGGAGTTTCTATACCAAGCCAGTCAAAGCTCTATTAGTGCTCTGGTGCTGAACATGCCTATTCAAAGTCTGTCTTGCAGTAGTCTTACAGCGTCTCGTCTTGTGTGGAATGTCTGGCGTGTTTACATGTTGCTGATTCTGCGTAAGATGACTACAGACATGAAAGTTTATGAGCTGAACCTGGTGTATAGTACAGGGGATCAGAGCAAGCCAGGGGTAAGACCTGCCCTGTCATGTTCAGTACAGCCTGCTGCTCCTACAACAGTGCATGCTAAAGGGCAGCCCCCCGCAGCCTTTACATCAGCTCAGCCTGAACCCTCTGACAATCACTCAGGACTCCCTGCTAGGTCAGCTTGCAAGCCTGCACATGCCAGACCACTCCCAGCTGCAGAAGTCGTGTCAGCAGCAGCAGCAGCGACACTAGCAAGCAGCAAGGCATCTTCTCAAGATAAGAGGCAGCAGACAGCCAAGGCATACCTGAGCAAACTACAGGAGGCTCTGCCTGGTGCTGCGTATCAGCAGGTGATGAAGTGCCTGCAGCAGTACCGCAAGGACCATGACACGCTCAAGGTGACTGATGGGGTGCTGGATCTGCTGCGTGCACCAAGCAGGCGCCATCTGCTGCTGGACTTTGCCACCTTCCTCAGGACTCAGGACAGAGACTGGTTCCTGAGATGCGTCAAGTGAGCACCAGCTTTGTGCTCAAGGCATGTTAAACATGCTGTCATGCCCGGCACGCTAGTCTGTGTCAGCTGTGGCTGCAATAAGATCAGGCTGTGTCTTGTCTGGACACCCTGGCACCCTGGCCTCAACGAGCTGCTCTTCCAATTGCTGTAGATCCAGACAGCAGCACTTGTCAGGCTGTTTCAGTGTCTCTGGATTGCATGCTGCTCAGGACATACAGAAGCCAGCCTTGAACTTGCTGATTTCATGTGCAGGCAGATTACCAAGGAGCCTGCAGCAGATAGTGCTACTGAGGCACAGCATGCAGGTCATTCCAGAAGCAATGCTGCGAAGCTAAGTTTGTCCAAGCCAAGACTGTCCGAGGGCACAAAACTGCCAATTCATCAGGCTGATATGTCAAAGAAAGGTTCTGCAGCTCCTCAAAGCCGCCCTCAGCCAGGCTTGCATGCTAATCAGCAGCTGACACATGCTAGTGCAGACGTTTCTTATCAAGCAAGCGGTCCTGCTCTGCAGTCTAGGGCTGCTCAGCAGGTCATGCAGCAGCGCCATGCATGCCTGCAGCAGGCCACAACACCCTCACCTCATACGCTCTCAAACGTGTAGCTGCAGCAACGATTGTTTCCGGCTGCAGAGGTAAAAGCTGCGTTTGTATTGTCGACAACCCTGTGTTGAGCTGTCAAGGCATTATGCACCAGCCCCTGGTTGTAAACACTGTTGCAGAGTTGGCATGAGCAGCTTACTTGTTGACACTTGCAATATAGCTCTTGCAGACAACATGGTTTTGGTAGCTACAATACAGGTTGTTTCGTATCTGTCTTGTCTTATCATGAGAGACGCGCACAGCGATCATGTCAATGCCATCTTTGACTCGACACAAACTGAATCTGAACTCCCTATTGTTGTACGGCGTCGTTACATACTTTTACGTCGCCCAGTGCCATAGCATGGAATGTTGCCGCGGCTCCGTTGCGCAGCGTCAGCAATTGGTCAATCTGAATAAAAAACCCTGGGTCGGCTTGCGAGCGTGTCGCGGTCATCAGTGCTGCATCGGCATGCTCCTGCAGTCTGCATTTGTTCATGCTGCTAGCTGCAAAGGTTTCAAAACTGCAGGAACAAAACCTTTGCGATCACGCCCATGCCCACAAGCAAGAATCAGTCATCGTCCAGCTGAGTGCTCGGCTGCTAATGTGTTGCGAGAAGCGCCTGAGGTAGGCCCTGGCAACTGCAATCAACAAGTCCTTTGCCCAGCTGATCTGCACCTGTGCTCGACAGGATTTGGCTAATCTCACATACGTTTGCAGGCACCGAAAGGCTTCTCGCCATTTGACAGGGTTTCTGTTCTGTCAGAGGCCTTGCCATACTTGCAACAGTTCCGAAACAAGACCATTGTCATCAAGTATGGTGGAGCAGCTATGAAGGACCCCACTCTCAAGGTAGGCATATGTCGATCACGGCATCCATCCTTATTGACTGCCTCCCCTGACAGGCGTGTGCTTACCTTCGTGCAGGCTGGTGTCATTAAAGACCTTGTGCTCCTTGCATGTGTTGGCGTTCGACCTGTACTGGTGCATGGTGGGGGTCCAGAAATCAATATATGGCTCAACAAGCTTGGCATCAAGGCTGAGTTTAAAAACGGCCTCCGAGTTACAGATGGTAAGTTTGTCACACTACCTGCAAAGCTTCTGCTTGCCATATGCTCTTGTGTGATTGTTTACCAGAATTGCAGCTTGCTGTCTAGTCATATATGACGTTGCATTTATATGGCGTGCAGAGGCTACCATGGACGTAGTAGAAATGGTGTTGGGTGGGCGAGTCAACAAAGGGTTGGTCACGCTGATTCAGCAGGCAGGGGGACAAGCAGTTGGACTCTGTGGAAAAGACAGCAACATCATCCGGGCACGGCAGATGGTTGAGAAGGACATTGGCTTTGTTGGGGACATCACCAGTGTCAACAAGGCCCTCATTGAGGCTCTTGTGAAAGAGCAGTATATACCAGTGGTTGCATCAGTGGCTGCAGACCCACAAACTGGTCAGGCTCTGAATGTAAATGCGGACATAGCTGCTGGCGAGGTGATGTCCCATTTTATTGCTATCCTAAATTGCATGCATTGGACTCACAGCAAGCTGCAACCACCGGCGAGCAGCCTAGTCTCCAGCTGACATACACATTTTGCACAACTCATTCTGGCGTGATGGCATCATTGGTGCAGGCTTATGGCTATCCTGTGTTGCTGACAATCACCATGTGTTGATGGTGCAGATGGCAGCAGCACTGCAAGCTGAGAAGCTGATTCTCATGACAGACGTTCCAGGAGTGCTGAAGGACAAGGATGACATTGCAACCAAGTACACTGCTCTAGATATCAAGTCCACCAGGCAGCTAGTTGCAGATGGTATCATTGCAGGTGGCATGATTCCCAAGTGAGTCTCCTCATCATTTTGCATCATGAAGCATGTCAGAGCTGCAGACATCACCAATCATGCAAGCCATCAGGCAATGCATATGATGCATCTTGCCACTTTCAAGGTCAAGCAGCCAATTCATTTCTTGAGCTGCCAGCCACATGATACTTTGATTTGCTGCTTATAGAGAGTGAGTCTGCGCCATAGAAAACCACAGACACGTCTTCCCCTGATGACAATCAGCTTTCTCTCCTGACATGTGGACATTGCAAGAGAGCTGTGCTGCTGTTGTCGATAAGCATGGCATGTGTTACAGGGTGGAGTGCTGCATCAGATGCTTAGCGCAAGGAGTAGCTGCCACTCATATTATTGATGGCCGGCAGCCGCACTCGCTCCTCATGGAGCTGCTTACTGACACAGGAGTTGGCACTATGATAACAGGCTAGACACTGCTGCTAAAATACAGAATGGCATAACACATGAGATGCAGTCTTATCCATGACAAGGCTGGCTGAACAGCAGTCATGCAGCAAATTACAGTCACAACATCCTGTACCAACAGAGTCTGCTTCAGAGGTTGCTTCGCGGCCATTGGAGAACGAGTAGAAAAGCTGCTAGTGAATGCCCAACTCAACACATCTCAATGGCATTAGCTATTATTGTGTTTGACAGCACCCAGTGCATTGCTTTTGACTGAACAGGGTGTCAGGCCATTGCTCAGACTTTATGTCATTGATTGACTGTGCGTACCCATATGAAAATTTGCTAGCACAACACTGCTTATTGGCAGAATTGGCTTGGAAGTGTCAGGCGATGCTTTGCCCAACACAAGGCATAAGTGAGGTAGCTGTAGTGGTAATTCACATTACTGCAAACAACTTCATTTTAAATGTCCATGTCACAATCAACTGTCATGCTGCCTGTGACAGACCAGCTGTCAGGAAGGATCTCAATTTGGACCAACTCCCACAGCCACCCCTGCATCCTCAAGGCTGGGTTTGAAGGCAGGATGCCGCTTCACAATGCTCTTTGGTGTGTGGGGTAGCATGTTGCTTTGTGTTGCCCCATCAGCAATCTGCAGTAGCACCAAAGGGCTCAAATGATACAAGCCGCTCCTTCAATGCGCCTGCTGCAGTTATGATGCTTCTGCCTGATCATGCTCAGACACTCATGACCATACGCACTTGTGGGCGCTGAGCATGGGCTATACTGTTGAATGTAATTTGGCATTGGTTCCTGTCTCTGGATCTAGCGCAATGAGCACACGGTTACTGCGCTCATGTCAGTCGGTTGAAACTCCAGTTTCAACTGGAGATTGCATGGCGAGCATAGGTTGCAAGGGTTTCATGACCAGCATTCTGTTTACTGTCAGTACGAGTATTGGTCTTCTGGGATCATCAAGTTGTCAAGATCATACAAAGTGTTCACCTGAGGGGAGAATGGGCCACAGCAGCGTTTCCTGATGGCTTTCAGTTGTTGCCACTCCAACTGCAGGGTTGCTCTCAGTCGTTCAGCAGCTACATAGCCCCGCTTTTCAATGAACCGCTCAGCTGCTGCTTTCCACTCAGCCTAAAACCATCACAGACTGCCTCAGTGCATACATGTTGCGGACAAACCAAAAGCAGCTCTCTTGAGTGTATCAGGGAGACATGCATCTATCAAAGATTCCTCAAGACAAACCTATGTTTTTCCTCTCAAATAGGGACAATATCTGCTCACATCATCAGTGGCTACAAGGCTTGCCATGACACTGTTCACATCTGTTACAGAATCTTTCATAAATAGAGAACCTCAAAGCAGAGCAGCTGCTCGATGCACACAAGTGCTACACCAAAATGCCTTACAGTGACACCAGTTGTCCAAGCGCACACTGCTTTGCAAAAGGTTTCACTCGGGAATGCAATAAATTTTGTGAATGGCATATACAAGCTGTCTTTGAGTGGCATGTGAAGCTCTCACATGATGCTGACTGCAGGTGTCATGGGTGATATGGATGCCAGCCAGGTCTAGCTGAGCCCACATCTGCCCAGCTTTCCAACTGAAAGCCAACTTTTCATTCAGGAATGCCTCTCGGCAGTCTTGCTGCAGAGGGTCAATCTGCCTTGCCGCCTGCACACCATACAGCACCTCCAGTCTAACTGTCCTTCCGTCCTTATTGCTTCAGTTGCTTCCAGACTTGCACAGCCACTGCCTGACAGTGTTCGTTCTAAGCCAGATCTGCTGATCGTCTGCATACATGCTCAGACCTTTGCTCCAGCATGCATGCACTGCAGATACAACCTCAGATGAAGACGCTATGTGCGCGTAGTGTATCTGATAAACTCAAAGGTAACTGTCATCAACACATCTGCCAATGTGTGCCATGTGCATGAGCACTTGGTGAGGGAAGCTTGCCATGTGGAGGTCACCTGGGATGAATTGCATCTCTTCCCTGGGCTGGCCATCCGCTCCCAAGCTATCCGGCGAGGAATGTCGACATAGCCTGAGTCAGCATTGACAGCCCCACCCTCTTCACACTCTCTGCCGAACACCTGTGCTGCCTCGTCTTGCTTCACCACATGTGCAACACCCTGCCTGTCCTGTTGCCTAGCCAGCTGCTGTTCTTGCTGACTTGCCAACAAAGTCCTCCCTTGTGCCTTTTCAGGCACCTCCTTCTGACTAGGCAGCTGCCCACCCACCTTGCCCTTCAATTGACAGTGCGTTTGCCCGTTCAAGTTGCCCTGCGATTGCCTGTCCTGCAGCCCAAGGTCCCTGACCAAGGAGCTACCACTTTGCCTCAGCTGCTGCTGCTGCTTGCCATGGCCAGGGCTGTGTGCGAGGGTCTGTCTGGAGGTATGAGGCCCTGACTGCATGTGCCGGCTCATGGGAGACCATGAGTTGGAGTGCATGCCATAGCGCTGAACAAGGTCACTACGGAGTCTTGATGTTGTAGCCTTGCCTGGACTGTACCTGCATAAAGGCAAGCAGCATCACAGAGTGGTGAATTGACATGGCTCTACTGATGCAGAGCAGTGGAGCATCTTGTTTTGGAGAGAAAAATGAGAACTCTATGCTGGTAGGCGATCATACCAAAAGCCTCTGATTGTCAGCTGAAACTCAGCTGCCGTGGCAGCCTGGACTATGACGCCAACATAGCTAAGACCATAGCCAGCAATTGGCTTGGTGTCTCACCCTATGGGGATGCTTGTTTAGAAATTGAGCGAGCATGTATTCTAGGCACGACGGCACAGCAGGAAGATCATGTTGACAGCCACCAATAGTATGTGTAAATCAGGCATGCCTGCACATGCAACTTTTGCCCTCAATGTGGTTTGAAGGATGTACAGCCATGACTGAATATGCACAGCATTTTGGCTCAGACTGACAGTCTCTAGAATGTACTGAAGCATGCGTGTGATCTTGTCATAGGCAGCTGGATCATACCTAAAGTGGCCCTTGTTAGGTGATGCCTTTCTAGGTGAACGCTGAAAGGGCTTGCCTGGGGTGCGGCCCCTGTCACCCTGCTCACACTTTGCGCCCTCTGGTAGTGTGAATGATACCTATGCAGCAGATTGGTGTCACTCACCACAAGACAAGCAGCGCGAGCAGCAAGAAGCTATACTGTGCCTGTCTGTTGGATTGCAAATTGCTAGTTGCTAACATGGTCTTCCACTGGTGTTAGCTTGGACTGGCAATGATTTTTTAGACTGAATGTGTTGCCCCAAGGTTCAGACCATTCATACAGAAGGAACTTCCTTTCAAGGCTTATGCTCTGGCAAAGCTTGTGACACAGATCTCATGCTACCAGTGGTCTCACATACGTTGATGGGCATATTACGATTTTTGTTTGATTCTCATGTTGACAATGTCAAGATTTTCCTCATTAAAACCTGACTGGCTAGGTTTGAACTCAGTCGTGGCTCAGCAAATGTTGTGGCTGATGAGCACAACTAATATACAATATTACAGTTTGGCGAGACAGTGTCAGTATCTGTGCCACAGAATGTGCTGACAACTAAGTACAATCATCAGCCTAAGTAGAAACATAACACACTGTGATGAAGGAATGAAGGGTGACTCACCCTTCTGCCAGCTGGCGTCGGCATAGCAGGTGAGACTAGCATGACTGCATCATGAGTATCAATTCTGCCTGAGTTGCTCGCCACTCCCAACACAACCTGCTGTCCATCTGCACATCACGCAATTCCTGTCAGCCACTTCCTTTGGCATTGCATCTGCTAGGTGGCTTTGCAACAGGCTGCTTCCAGATGTGGTGCATCGGATGTGCAAAATGGCGGATTGTGTCACCTTCAACACATGGTTGCAAGCTGAATGGAACAATGTAGACCTTCCAGGTGAGCAAGAATGAGTAAGCACTCAGTCATGGCTGTTGGCATGACTGACTGCTTACTCATTCTTGGCTGCACAGATATGACTCGAACATGCATGATGATGCAAACAGCTGATGAAGCAGAAGACTTGATGATGCTGGCAAGGTGCAGCACACCTTTTTTAGCTGCAGTCCGCACACCTTGGCCCTTGTCAGCATGCTGCTCAGCACATGTGCTGCCACCTTCTTCTGCAGGACTGACATTACTGCTGGTGGCAGGAACATCCATGTCTGCAGGTGCCTGAGCTGTACCAAACTCTTTGCAAGGCTCAATTGGACAGGCATCACAGCTGACAGGCTCTTGTACATGAGCTGCAGGAGGGGCGTCTGCCTCCATCAAGCTCACAGTTGCATGGGCACACAGCCTCTCTGCAGTGGTAAGCTGTGTGCCACTGACAGTCGCATGATTGGTGTCAATATCTTGAGCAGAGACTTCTGGTGGCATTTCAACTGCGAATGCTGACTGCTCAGGCATAGAGCTGGAGGGTTCACCAACATTGCAGCTGAGCAGAGTGACCTGCGATTGGAGCTGCTCAGCAGTTTGCTGTATGCTGCCACTATGCACTGGTGAGCCCATGTGCAATGCTTGTCGCCCTGGTGTGCAAATTCTGCTTGTAGCACTGTTCACATCTGCAGGCTTTGCAGCTGTGACAGGCGACTCCAGCATCTCCTCCAAAAGGGGTGATGCAGCCCTGTGCAGGAGTCCCTTCTTGGGCGTCGCAGCATGGTCTGATGTTGCGTCAATAACAGCAGGCAGCGATGATTGTGTTTGCCATCCACTGAGCGCAATACCAGGAGCTGTAGCAAGGCTCCAAACTGGCTGCAACAACTGGGTGCTGGCAAGAGCTATTGTCTGCAACACACCTCAGACTCAGCAGCGACTCCCAGTGAGGGTTCCAGAAGCTCGCACATTTGCAAGGCAGCAATACAGAGCGTGTGTCATGATGCAACAGTGTGGCAGCAGGAAAAATCACGGGATATGGTTTCATAGGAACCAGTGCTGCTGTCATGACAAGCCAAATCAAAGCTGGCAGGCCCACCTTGCTCATACAAAGGAGTGAGCGCCGTGCTCGTCGCAAGGGTGCAGCTATACTGGTCCGGTACAGACTGTGAGCCCTTTTGGCTTCGCGGTGGTCTGAATGGTCATCAACAGCGTCTGCTTTGCGCTTCCTTTGAAGATGCAAGGCTGATGCCTCAGGAAAAACTGGTAGTGACTTGCTGGGTATTACCTGCAACAACACTTGCTGTTACAAGGGCATGAGATTGACCAAAGGCAGACATGCCGTCAGTGACACTACATTTCTGCTGTGTCCACAACAGTGATTGGCAATAATATTGCTGACCTCTGTTCTTACACTTGCTTGGCAATCTGTAGCCTGACTGTGCTGCTTAGATAGCTTGGTGTCTCCTCTGACGGCTGACTCTGGCTCTTGCCTAGCTCGCAGCTTGACAACCCGGCGAGGACTGTGAGCGGCAACGACCATCCCGTTCAAGGGGTAACCGAAAACAGCGACGCTACGAATCAGTCAGTGGCCTTGCAGCATGCGCAGTTGTGGCCGGCAGCAGAGTCCGGTCCTGTTAAAACCAACTGTGCAGTCCGATTGGGGACTGTTATGGGAAGAGCATGCCTGTATGCGCAGATAGTCTTATCAGCGATGCTCGCGATGAGCAGGCAGTTTGAGTTGTTGACAACGAACGCTCAGGTGCAATTTTGAATTTTTGCATGGCTCTGCAGTGCGATGCGACTGTCAAGACCTGACTGCATGGCTTTGGACGTGCAGCTGCCGGCATTCGGCAGCGCACTGAGGGCGCGGCCGCAGAATCGATTTGCGGCATGGCTACGTTGCTAGTCCGCACGTTTCGTTCGCAACAGTTCTGTGTGACAGGCCCTCACATGCCTCTGCAGAGGTTGTATAGCCAGACAGCGCCTCTCAGATGGTCTTCCTCTCCATTCACGTGAGCACATATCGAAAAGACCTACTCTGGTTCGCAGGCAGGTTGACAGAGAGCTGAGTACTGACAGGTTATTACCTGCAGGAAGGCAGCAGCAGCAAAGCTCCGCTCTTTTCAGGTGTCAGCTTCTCAAAGAGTGGATATAACCAGTCCTGGGAATGATCACGGTACATTAAGCTGAACCATGGGCCGCACAAAAGCCTAATCACTTTACTATAAGTGCTCTGTTTGTTTAGACTGTCCTATCCTGAACAGAGCAGCCACCTAAGTATGACATAAGCCACGTGCTGCTGACGCAGTCAAGCACTGTCATAAGCTGCGTACAAGCAGTCAGTACCGCGATGCCTGTGGCAGAGTGCTTCTGGTGGGCAGTGACCTGCTACAAGAAGTGGTATCTTATGAAAGACCTGAAGGTCCTATACATGTACATTCTTTGCTTATCAGGAACAGATGCGAGCCACCAACAGGTGCAAGCCTTTTAAATGTGTCTGCATTGTAGCAACTTCAGCCTGTTGATGCTGAAACTCATTGGTCACCATCAAGATGTTACATGTGCATTGACCTCAGACCGCCCACACACACTCTTGTGCCTACGCTGTGGCATGGCAGAGGCCTGACTGCTGCATCTCTATCATATTGCTTCAGATAAGCTGATGATCATGCAGGCATTGCAGCAGACAGAATCTCTGTGGTCACAGATGAGATCATAAACAAGATCTGTGGCCTGAAGAACTCTGATGGTGAGGCACATTATTGCACATGTTGCCAATTGGGACTGTGACTTGATGTTTTGACTGCATGGTGCATTGCAAGCTTGCAAGATGTCATGTGCCTGTTCACCATATCAGCAAAGGCCTGTATGTTGTCGTGACTCCTGTCCAGGCTTGATGGTAGGTTTTGCTTGGCCCTTGACATGACATTGCAGTTTGAAAGGTGTGCAGGCTGTAGCAGAGGTTGACTTGCCAAAGTTTGCCAACCTGTCTGATGCCAACAGCACATCTCTACAGCGGCTGCTGGTGCTGGAGGGCCTGCAGGATCCCGGCAATCTGGTACACACCTTGACCCATCATCTTTTCATTTGCCTTTATGCCTAGACACTACTGCGGCACAGCATAGCATTCGATGCAGTTTCTTCTGGTTGTACTATGCTACTCTAGTGTCACAGTATGCCGTTGTTGTGTACGTCCTGCTGGGTTGTGTCTTGTTTCAACTGATCTGCTTTGCTGTGTTCCATGCTGCATCAGATGCCTTCAAGTGAAGCTGAAGCAGGCATGGCTGTCAAGTCCTGACCAGCTGCCCTGTGCAACTTGTGCCCAGCAGCTTTTGTAAGATGCTGACTTGCTGAGGGTGTCCCTTAGGGCACATTGCTGCGGACTGCTGTAGCGCTTGGATGGGAGGCATGCTTCCTGCTGCCAGGCTGCTGTGACCCTTTCAATGACAAGGCCTTGAAAGCAGGCAGAGGGGCGGCCTTCAAGTTGCCCATTGCTAAAGCCAACTGGGGCGAATTGCTGCGTGTCATGCACAGGCATAACATGCAGTGTTACGGTGCTAGTCCTGAAAGAAGTGACAAAGCAGCTTTTGCTCAGCAATCAGAAGCAGAAAATGCATTACTTGCACCGCAGTCGTTTGATTTGCCTCAAGGCAGCACAGAAGAGGCACAAGATGAAGCTATTGGGTCGAATGCAGTGTGTATTGTGCTAGGCAGTGAGGGTCAAGGGCTGAGCAAAACTGCCCTGGAGCATTCAATACCCTTAGCCATACCCATGACAGGTCGTATGGAGTCCTTGAATGTGTCACAGGCTGGAGCTATTTTGATGTTTGCGTTTTGTGGCAACTCTTCAAAGCTGTACGAGCAATTTAAAAGACCACGTTGACTGGGCTTCCAACATGGCAATTCTCAAGAGGTGACATAATGCCTCTAACAAATGTCTCGCACAAAGGTTGATGGTGGTGACAAAGCACCTTGATGCTCTGTCACATCTATTGTCATCTGCAAATGCATGAGCATATGAGGCCCAAAAGGATAGGTGGTGTGTAAGCATGACACACTGCTGTGCGCATAGTGTACAAGCAAGCTATGAGGGCAAGACACCATTTAAAAGGCCGATGCATGCCCATACATCAACAGAGATGATTCATTTCTACCTACAGCAAGCACTGCACAACTAGTGTTGCCTTCATGAAGATGGTACATGGCAGTGATGTGCCAGGAGGCAATGCGAGGCTCAGACTCATCTTGCAACAGACTCATGTTGGGCAGCTGCCTTTCTGGCTTCCCTATAAGCTGGGTCGGTCGCCCATCTCTTGTAATCATCCCCAAGTCTGCAATGCACACAAAAATTTAGTCAATGTTGTACGATGCAGATCTACGAGTATCCCCAGGGCAAAGATTACTAATGTGCTCAAGGGCACTTGGGGGAAGGCCATATGGTTGAGGCAGATGCACATTGCATGCCAGGAGTGACTGCTGATTGCAACCACAATAAGCCAGGCAAGTTTTCGCTTACAAAGCAAATTCTATACTACTTGCATTGGAAAACAGCTTGCTGTCAAGCAAGCTAACTGGTGCATCACCCCGCATTCAGACAGCATCTGACTTTGCATTCAAAGACACAGAACGCTGAATCTTGACCTGTCCATGAAGCGTGGAAGCAGGCTGCCAACTAGAGCACCCATGACTGCGTTGGAAGTGCCCTCCAGTGCAAATCTGGGCATGAGATGGAAGGGCTGCACCACCTCACTCCACACGTCAAGCCTGGCATCTCCCTGCACCACACCCCGTTTGTTACAGGGACACAAAGACATAGACCGACTGCAGCCTATAAGCACATGCTTTGGGGGTCAGAGCTTTATACAATATGTCATCAGAGCCTGCAGCTGAACATTTGAAGTTGCATAGGGAGAACTTGCATGGAGATTGCAAGACTGGCAATAACAGCAGTGTTGAGCTCTGGCTGGCGCCTTTGTTGCAGTGCTCACTACATGCTGTCATTGCACAACAACCGGTCCTGTGCATCCATCTGAAGGCTGCTCACCTGAATGTGGCCCTTGCCATACTGCTCAGGCAACTGCAAAGAGTTGGCTCCATTGCCATTTTGCCCACTGGTCTCAGCTGAAGACCAGGTGAGAGTGGTCACAAAGGAAAGGCAGAATCTTTGGTCCAGATGCAGGTTTTCGATTAGTGGGGATCCAGACAGGCGGCAGTTCTTAGCCTGCACAGTAGCAATCAGAGTGACAGACCAGTCTCCACTCAGCACCACCTTTGCAATCAAGCTACGCTGTACGTGCTGTGTGTGCTTTGTTCTGTGCTGGCTGAAATGCCAGACGGTACAGCTGCCCATGCCACGCTTGTGCCATGCTTTGGAGCAAGCTAAATTGCTCATTGCGACCAGATGTGCAGATGCAGATTTTGTTTCCCAGGTGATTGCACATACCTCAATGACAACAGCGTCTTTGTTATTTGACAGGTGCACCACAACCTCTACAAGAGGCTCTACCCATACGTTGAACAGCTGCAGCACAGTCCAATGTCAGCTCTGCAAGCAGCCTCTGAAGTCAGCCTGAGCCCTGTGAAATGCTGATCGTGCCCAAGACCAGTCAGAATATGCAGGCAATGCAGCATACGTGCCCTCCAAAAGTGTAGAAGTATGCTTACATTGACACGAGGGACTTGCAGTGCAAACCGCGTGCCACCCAGCGGCCGTATCATGGCAGGGTCCAGCTCATAATATTGCTCTACTGGTAATTGCATATAAGCCTCCAAAGATAGGTCATTGCCAAAGTCCTGCGTGACAATAATTCTGGCAGATCTAGTTGCGAGCTTCTGCCAGGACCAAAATATAATACACTGGGTGGAGGACCGTAAGCCAGTGATGTTCTCTTTGTGCTAGAAAGGTGAATGCACGGACTGTGGAAGGATTACATGCCTTGCTCACACGCTTCTGGCACATGGCAAAGCTGCTTTCGGTCAGGGGCTGTCGACGGCGTACCTGTACTGCAACTTCTGATTTTGCACTTCCTCCTATGTGTGCAGGATCTTGCAGATCCTCAACAGTGATGTGACGCTTGGAATGCAAGGCTTCATCGGCTTGAGCTGTTGATTCTGCGCAACACCTACGGGCGCAGGGACGGTTTGAATACCTCGCAAAGCATCGGGACCAAGACTTATGGAGCCCTGGTCATGCTCACCAGGTTCGAGGTCTTTGGGCATGTCGACGTACCCGTTGCGTCTGCAAACGGGTAGGCGCATGCAGGTAGCAAGTTGCTACATGCATTTGCATCATGCTGCTTGAAAAGTGGCTCAAGAAATGTGCATGCGGCCTCTCAACAAACGTAGCGGACAGGCTGTAGATTGCTCTGCAGCATCGGAGCAAAGTACACTGCCACTGCTGACTTGCAGACCTTTTCTCAATGTAACAAGGGGTACACTTGATCAGCGTCGTCGATTGCAAGGTGCTTGCCAACAGCTGGAATTGCGATCGGAGGTTTATGTTACTAATGGCACATGGCATGTGAGGCTGCCCAAGGCAGACTCTGCTACAATTCCTACAGTCCTCCAGATGCAATGCTTTCAGCACAGAACATGCATTTGTTTGTGCAGGCACAGCGCAGCAGAGCTTCACAGCGATGAACAGCATTTGTATCAGCTCTTGGGCTGGTTTACAAATTTTCACGCCTTAAGCAGGGATGGAGTCGCCGGGTCAGCGTCTTCCTCCTCAAAGGTCTCAAACGGTGGTGGCTCATTCAAGCTCTTCACATACAATTGAGAGTTGCGCGCTTGATTGACCTGCGTCACAAAGCGCACGCACCTTCATTTCCAATTTTAGCCTGAAAAGACATAATTTCTTGTCTTGCGCACTACCTATATACAATACAGCGCAAGAAGCTGCCAAAAGCTCACAGTGCAATTGCCAGCAGCAATTACTGACCTGCTGCCGCCTTGTTTCTGGCAAAAAGGGGCTGGCATGTGCAGGGCCTGCATGCTGGAAGCCCCTCTGCTCAAACCAGTCAGCCGTGCGTGTTGTCAGCAATACCAGTCGGTCCACCCTCTGGCTCTTGGCTTCCTGCTCTGCATGCAGCACAACACAAGCCAGGTGAATGGATACAAAAGCATACTTCCAGCAATCCTGACTTTGCAGTGCATTTAGACGAGCTCAACGTTGTCTGCAAAATCTCGAATATTAAGGAAAACCATTAGTAGCTTTAAATTGCAGCGGCTTTGTATGACTGCTGCCATCACCTTGTGCAAACCACACTGGCATGCCTCATGAGTCTGCAACAGCATGTCAGGGGCTGAGCGTGCAGCAGAACAGCAACTTGTGAGTCACCTAGGTAGGCCAGCAGGCTGTCGCCTCGGCCTGAGCCTCTGTAGTCAGGGTGCACACAGAATGCCGCCAGCTCACTGACCAGCTCATTGTCACAGCCAGGGCCCAGGGGCTTCACCATGGCGCAACCCAGCACCTGCCAACCAACAATGCCCACGGATTTATGATTCAGCAGTGGTGGACAGATGCCACCCAAGCAATGGTCTGTCTGCGTGTCATCTGCAGCATTTACCTGCACATATGCTGTGCATGGGTGCTGGCTTGCTTGCTTGTTAGCTGATTCTGCAATTTTGCAGAGAAAGATGCAGGACAGTGGACCAAGACACACTTATGTCTATATCCATGCACAGCTACATACATTGCTTGCATTCAGGATCATGACAGTGTCCTTCCAGTGCAGCCTTGCTAGCAAGTCAAACAATAATAACATCACAAGTACACAAAGTCTTCAACAGACAGGCAGTTTCAGTCTACCTTGGCGTCTCTCTCAGCCACCCGAAAGTAGCGCAGGTCAGTCAGCAGTTGATCATCTGTCCGAGGGGCCAGGACACCTCTCTCTTCAAGCGGCAGCAGCAGGCCTTGAATAGAAGCCAGGTCCTGAGGCACTGCTCCTCGTATGCCCTGCAATGTACATCAACCATGAGCTGCGCCATCACTCTGCTGTGCTATGCACCCAAAGTCCTAACACAGCACTTGGGATGCTGTCAGCCATGTTGAGCTGTTTCAGGTACTGCTTGGCTCAGGCACCCTCAAGGTCTCATGGCAAGATGCCAGCTGTCTTTGGCTCATTGGCCTGCAACTTAACTGATAACATCTACTCAAATGAATCCTGAGGTATAAAGGCCGAGCATGGCATGATAGAGGCATGCAATACTTAAACATGTACATCATGAAGATAGGACTTGTTTAAGTATGACATCATGCTGACATCATGCTGCCATCACGGTGCCGACAACATGGTGTTAAAATTGCGCATGGAATGAAGCTGCAGCAGCAGCTGTATGCAGCATTACCTCATAGAAATCTGCTGACAGCATAGTGCCAACACCATCTCTGGAGTAGAGCTCCAGCAGCAGGGCCCCATCCATGCGGGCGTCCACCAGGTGCGCCCTCTTCACCCCCTTCTGGCAGGCTGCACAGGCTGCAATGAGGGGCAGCGGCAAGCCTGATACGTACCACTTCTCAAAGTCAATGCTGCCTGAGCCGGTGTTTGTCAGTGCCCTCTCTGTCTGCCGCACAAGCTGCCCTGCACTCAACTTGCTGTTGTGACTCCCAACTCAGGCATGTTTTGTATGTGATTCAAGATCAAACTTTTGACCTGTAAGTGGCACAAAGGCGTTGAGTGCCATCAATCATGACATGGTGTCAGCTTCTGGCTCATTTATATTGACAACTTCCTGGCATGCAACCTTACATTTTCCAGACATGGCAAACTGTTATGATACCAGCTAGCGTTGCTTGCCACTGCCATGGAAATGTGGCCTGTACCTGACTGCTGAATGGGTGCATGTGCGTCCTTGTCCTTGCTTTCCAGCAGGTTTTGCAGCAGCTGCTCAGCATCAGAGATGGGCAGCCAGTGCGGCAGGTCAAAGGGCTGCAGGCTGGGAGTGGTCATGCAGAACAGCTTGTCTGCTTGCAAGTCAATGGCAGCTTGTGTGGCCACACTGTAGCAGTCGCAGTTCAACACCTCTCCTGCAGCACTGTAGGCCAGGTTGCCTAGCAGCACGATGTGGCCACCATTCAGCTGCTTTCTGACGGCGTCTGCTTGTACAAACCGCACCTGCACACAGGTTGTGAGAGCTTACATATAGTGCTGAAGGTATGCTGGCAGGGGGTGACCAGCTCAGTGCCTGCATCACAAGATGATGCACACAGCCTTCTGATAAGACAGCTTATCAGAAACAACGGCATTCAATGCTGCCAAGATTGAAAACCAGCACCTGACCGGTTGATTGCAGCCCACACTGAACAAGAGACGCTGGTGAGGCATGAGTAACAGATGGCAGTGAGAGCTTACGGTGCCAGTGGAGCCAAAGTCAACACCGCCAACGACACCCTTGCGCTTGCCTGCGACATAGTTACCAGTGACGGTCTGCAGAGCAGGGCCATAGTGCATCTGCTCAGAGCTACGAGCATGCCTGCGTATCATCTGCAAGGATGGTCCCTGCAAACATATGTGGCTTTGTCACTATTGAAGCAACAATGCCCTCATACATGAGCGACTACAATGGAAGTGCAGTCTGCTTTGCTACAGCTATTTGATATGGTCAGAATTATGTAAGAAATGTATAGGGGTTTTCTGTTGTGGCAGAGCTAGTTGTTGCATCTGGAAGAACCACACTGTGATGCCTGGGTGCACTGTGAGGCATAAAGCTGTTTCTTGTTAAGTCAGGCAGCGCAAACTTCTTGGTGATGGGTGTTAGGTTGTTCACCTTTGACAACTGTGCTTCCACCGCCATCCTGCTGGCTCCTGCAGCTTGCACGGCGGTCTGCATTGCGACTGAGTCTGTGACACGATACCCTGCTGCATACTGTGGAGCCTCTCCTTGCTTCTCAAGCAACTCATCAATCTGCTGTCTGGCACCAATGATAAGAACAATACGCACGCCCAAGCCTGTGTGACATAGTAGCATATGCTGAACAATATGACCTTTGACCCCAGCCGCAGGTCCAGGGAAACGAACTTACTGTGCAGCAAAGCAATATCCTCCACTACCGTGGCCAACAACTCATCCTCAACCACCACCTGCATAGTGTATGATATGGCTGTGCATCAGACCCTGAAGCGTCCTAGGGGAGCTTCAGTTAACTCTATCAGAGGACCACTCTGTGGGTAACCGACCTCTCCAGGTATGACAATGACAAAGGTCTTATCTCTGTGTCCTTCGATGTAGGGGGAGGCTTGTCGAAAGAAGTGTACGAACTTTCGGAAATCTTTCTTGCGCAAGCTTCCAGGCCCTTTTCTTAAGGCATTTGTGCTGGTGTCAGAACCATCCGAACTGCTGCCACTGCTGCCAGTGGACGTGAGATGAAGTCTTGCAGCACAGGCAATCGGCTTGTACTGGTGTACGGCGCAGCGAGCAGGTGGCCTAAGCAGCGCGTGGCAACGGAGGAATGCAACTTTTGATGTGTTTAGGTGCAAAGAACCTGTCATAAGCAGCAGTCTGTATGGCGCGGCCAGCAGTATGTGACAGAATGCAATTCGATTGCATTCGTCAAGCGCCGACGGCACCCTCTTGAGCTCAGGCAACGAAGCCGGTCAAGTATGGGTCAAGCGGCCATTCGCTAGGCGGAGAGGAATCTGGATTCAAGCAGGCCGGAAGTTGACTAGGAAGCTTTGCATAATCTCCCTTCTTTGCACTACATCTTCTGCTACTCCTGATCCGCAATGTCAATTTGTGCATAAAGGTGCGAATGGACATACGAGCATCAGCTCCGCGACACCCTCATCAGGCCCATCACAACATACCGTACATTGAAAAACGAGATCAGAGTTGACTGCCTCTGCAGTACAGCCCGAATAACTTGTCTGCACAGATGCCTGACGACGCCAAGCGCTGTGCTTAGCCGCTGGAACAATTTGAGTCAGCATTGGCATGATGCCCTTGCTCATTTTTTTCAATTTTTTTCATGAGCTGCTTTGACTCCATGCTCAGCATGTCATGACTCATGAGTCAAGTCATGTACACAGCAGCAACATAGCGTTGAACGATCGCGGCGACCAATGCAGTACGAATGCAAAATAACTTTGTAAAACAGCATTTCACGTTGCTTGCTGCATTTGTGACGATCTAGCCGGTGCACGTAACGAGTTGAATCCCACTCAGCCTTGCTCATTCTGTTTAGCCTTGTTCGGCCTATTTACCGTATTGCACGTGTGACTGCCCAACTCAGGTCACAACGTAGATACACTTCTATTTTTGGGATTTCCCCCGATCTGGCGCGATCTAATCTGTCCAAGCCAATCCGGAGTCCCTGAGTTGCAGCAGTTGATGGCACCCGTCTGCCAGGGCGATGAGTCTTTTGGGCAGCACGTGGAAATCCTGCTTCAGTCTCGAGTGAACGCAGAGGTAAGATGCCTTGCATTGCAGGCACCATGAAAGCATAGAGTTCATGCTTGCGCTGACTGCACAGGTTGGTATGCTTATTGGAAGGCCTGGCAATAGAGACACATTCTTGCTGTTACTGCCTACACCTCACAAGGTATGCAAATATTTTCTTCTGGGATGCTTTAGGAACCTAGTTAGCTGCTCTGTCACAGCTCTTTAATATGATATAGGGCAATACAGCTCCTGTGGAACTGCAAAGTTTCACAGACTCGTCTAGCAAGAAGAACAAGAAAGCACAACCAGATGCACAGGTTCAGCTGGCGGTGGACAGCATCACAGAGCATGCCACGCAAGTGGCTGCCATGCTGCCAGGAGGTTGCCAATCTAGCCACACATAGCTGTTACATCCAGCTCTGCTTGGTTTACCCCTGTACATACCATTCCAATGCCATCACTGCACTGCCTGTGCATCCAAAGCTGTGTATGCTGAAGACGCAGCACATCAGGACACATCATGCTTTATCCTTTCCGCTGCAGGCCTTTCCGCCATGGGCTTGTACCTCTATGGCCCTGAGGCCGCATTTGCCAATGCCACAAGTCCGCTTTGCAAGGCGCTGGATGGCATGGAGGCAGCCTCCATCTCAACTGCAGACAAGCTGCTGTTCATTTCATCCCAAACCAGAAAGTTCCTGTGCAAGCATCGTGCTGCTGGCACACCAAGCTCTGCCACACTTCCAGTCTGTGAGTTCAAGCTGGCGCCAAGCCTGTCCGGCTTCAGCATCATGACCTGCAGGTGCACACCACAAATGCATGCCTGTTGTGTTGTGCTGCCTGTGCAGCACAGGGGTTGATATTTGCTGGACAACAGACACAGAATAAGATGTCCTATTGCATGATCACCAACTGTAGCTACACCATTTGTACAAGACCTGTTGATGCCAACCCAGATCAAAAAGCTTAAATACAAAATGGTTCGTAAAATGTTTGCACATGGCTCATGGCTCCACTCTCTATGACAGCTTTTATGCCAATCACTTCCCTTAGCCATTGCTTGCGCTAGTAGTTAGTTCTGTCTTGTGGTACTGCAGACATGCTGTCAGCATGACACTGCCAATCCTGGTCAACATGCAAGCACTCTCCACCCATGTTGAAGCACTTGTAGCAGCGGAATGTCAGCGCATAAACAACAGCATAGGCACCACACAAGGCAGCATGGCCAGCAGCTCTACAACAGTAGGGGACCTGCAGCAGCCATCACAGGTTGAGCTGTTGTGTCCACCATCCTGCTGTGACACAACAGAAGCAGCTGATGTCAAAGAAGCTTCTGTCAGCGGTCGGGTGGTCCTTGAAGGGGTGCTGCATGGCAGAGCCATGGTGCATAAGAAAGACACGCTGTCCACAGCTGTGGATTTGCTCAAGGTATGTATCTGCCCCGGAATCATTTTAGCAGCCAGCTGATGTGCACAAGCCACTTGACAAGCTATACACTACATATGGTAAAGCTCCGCAGTCTGGAGTGTAGTTTCAACGGTAGCTGGACTACATGCTTGATGTAATATTGATCATGAACAAGTGTGTCACTGTCACATGTCTGCATGCAGCATGTAGCATGGCGGATGTTGCTCTGTGTCATCATTCCACATGTTGCAGCTGCAATGCCATGCAGCTGGCCAAAAGCTGACGTTATCATGCACGCCAGTTGTCCTGACTGTTGAGTATTTGGTCAGGCTGATTTGGTATCCAGCTTGCAAGCAAGGCTGGACATTCTCATGGCAGAAGCTGAGGAGGTTTCGGAAAGCAATCAGGCTGGTGGTGCAAGGCATGCCATCCTCAACTCCACTTCAGAGTCCAGCATCTACATCAGCCTGCGCCTACCTACTCGTGTCTTCTTTCCAGTCCAGGTATTAGACCCCTTCTGCAGTATCCAGCATGATGCAAGATGGCTGGAGGTAGTCATGGAGACTGATCCATTGCTGTCAGTTGGGCTATGAATAGCTTGCTTTTGGATCATCATCGCCTTATGTCAAGCCCAAGCAGGCAAAATAGTCGATGCTTTTTTTTGACGCTTTTTGTGGGCTCTGCTGTCATCATTGTACCTTGCCAGCCTGCTTGTGTCTGCGGGAGTATCCGCATACTGTAGGCATAGTGTCTGTGGCATGCTTGCAGGACACCCTGAGCTTCTGTGATTACCTAGCTTCTGGCGAGAGCATGGCAGATGCAACTTGTAGGCTGCAGCCTCTATTGGGAAAGCAGGCGGACTTGAGTCAGGTCAGCTTGCGCTCTGTGAGTCTTCAAACAATTTACATCAATCGTACAGTACATATGTCTTGACACCAACTGGGTTCTCTCGAAACCAATGTGCGCCTCTGCCACTGACGCCATGACAAACAGATTGGGCATTGAGAGCTCAGCTATGCAAAGGATATGTTGCAATTATGCTGAGCAACCGCTCGTCTGCTACATGCCAGTGCTGCTATTACATTTTTGAACGCACATGCAAGTGCAAATCGCTGGGCAATTGTGTGAACAGGGTGGTGCTGCAGATCATGTCTAGCATTGCTGATTGTCTGCACTGCTTCTGTGTGTCGATACAGTGTACATATAGGTGTTGTTCTGCTGCAGATGCAAAACCCTGAGGGTACAGGAGAGGTGTCCAAGCAAATGCAATTATGGACTGCACGCCCAGTTCCACACAAGACTCAGTCCTGGTTGCCTTGCAACCTAAGCACTGCTGTTCTGTCATCAGCAGTAGTTGCACTTTCCGCAGCAGCATTTGCCTTTTACTCTCAGTCCTAGCACCTGCGGCTATGCCTTTCAGTCTTGTTCCTAACTGTAAATTGTGGCTGTGCAAATTGCAAACCTCGTTGTGTGGCAGTACATGCCGTTAAGGCTTGATATGCAAGCATCAGAAACCTGAGTTATGGTGACGCAATACCCATATTTACAGGTGGTTTGGGTTACTGTGATCACTGATCCGTAACTGTGTCACAGCGTATCAAGACAACACTCGAATTTGATGGGACATGAGCAACTCCTGGCTAGGCAAAAAAGTGAGCTGTACAGGACGTCATCAATGCCAATGAGGCATGTCCTAGTGCAACCAAGAAGTTGCTTAGTTGTATATATTCTGTACGATGTTCACCTAGAAGAGAGACTGACTAGACTGAGTCAGCTGGATGCCGTGTCAACAGTTCACTCTTTCAGCTTGGTCCAGATCATCCTCATGTATGTCAGCTACAAAGTGTCAACAGGTGTTATGTCAGCAGTGACTTCATGCTTGCCATCTTTGATCCAATGGATCTAGCCTGAAGTAGCACTGGTTCCGTCAGTCTTGGAAGAGGGAGTGCTAGTAGAGGTTGTTGGGGTGGTGGATTTGCTGTCTGTGCCAGTGGCAGCAGCGGTGCCAGAAGAGGTTGATGGGGTGGATTTGCCTACACATGCAAGCCAACAAAGGTCAGCATGATGACGCAAAGTGTGTGTGACACAGTATCGGCAATATCTCCCACTGTCAGCAGGAATGCACAAAGTCAGACTTTCAAACAATCCAGCATCTAAAGGCAAATACTACCAGATGAACTGGGTCAGCCTGGAGAGTTCACAACAACTGCAGCAACCCTGCTAGATAATTCTGCACAACTGAAATACATCACAGCACATGTGCATGACTTGGGACTTACCCTCTGATGCAGCAGCGGCGGCGGCAGCAGCAGCAGATGGATCGCTTGATCCCTTGCCAGATGCAGCAGCAGCAGCGGCAGCAGCTGCAGAGTCTCCACCAGAGGCAGCAGCAGCAGCTGCTGCAGCAGAACCATGGCCAGCAGCAGCTGCAGCAGCAGCAGCAGCAGAGCCTTTGTCACCTGAGGAAGCAGCAGCAGCAGCAGCTGCTGCACTGTTGCCTGCAGCGGCGGCAGCAGCAGCAGCTGCGCTGTTGCCGGAAGAAGAGGCAGCAGCAGCTGCAGCTGCAGCGTCCTTGGAGGCTGAGGAGGCAGCAGCAGCAGCAGCAGAGCCAGAGGTGCCTGCACAACAAGCAAAGAGTAACTTGATCTTGCATTTACATGAGAATACTATACAGCATTTCAGGCTTTTGCTTAGGCTGCTTTTCCAACAGCAGAGCATCAGTTGTGCCCAAAGCCATATTGCTGTCTTGCACCCGCCAGCCCAGTTTAACTTCACATTTTATGAGCTATATGACAGTCAGCCTCTGGTGCACATGTAAAGACTGTCCTCAGCAGCAGGGTTGTTAAGGATATTCTTACCTGTGGCAGCAGCTGCAGCAGCAGCAGCAGCAGATGAAGCCTTGCTAGCAGCAGCTGCAGCAGCAGCAGCAGAAGATAAGCCTCCTGAGCTGGAGGCAGCAGCGGCAGCAGCAGCAGATGAAGACGATGTCTTGCCATTGCTGGCTGCAGCAGCAGCTGCAGCGGCGGCAGCACTTGAGCCTGCAGATGCAGCAGCAGCAGCAGCAGATGCGCTGTCACCAGAAGCAGCGGCAGCAGCAGCAGCTGAGGCGCTCTTTCCAGCAGCAGCGGCGGCAGCAGCAGCTGCACTGTCGCCTGAAGCAGATGCTGCAGCAGCAGCAGATGCAGCACTGGAGGCAGCAGCTGCAGCTGCAGATGAGTCGCCACCTGCATTTGCAACATAATCTGTCAGTCAACTGCAGCTTGAGATAAGCATATACCATAATGCAATATGCACACAAATGTGCATAGGACTAACCAGATTTCTGGCAACATTTACTTTTGTGTGCTCAAGAAGAATTTACTTAACACATGTTATTGGAAACACCATACAGCCAGACGTGAGTGACTGTGCAGTGCAGATTGCATTTCTGCAAGAAAGCAGTACCTGTGGCAGCAGCAGCGGCAGCAGCTGCTGCTGAACCGGCAGCAACAGCAGCAGCAGCAGCAGATGAGCTTCCATCCCAGCTGTCACTAGAGGAAGCGGCAGCCGCAGCAGCAGCTGCACTGTCTCCAGCAGCAGCAGCAGCGGCAGCAGCAGAGCTTGAGTCACCAGAAGCAGCAGCAGCGGCAGCAGCAGCAGCATTGCCGGCTGCTGCAGCAGCAGCAACAGCTACTGCAGAGTCACCAGATGAAGCAGCGGCAGCAGCTGCAGATGCAGCGCCACCAGATGCTGCAGCTGCAGCAGCAGCAGCTGAGGCAGAGCCATCCTTTCCTGCATCACAAGCAGGTTCAACTGTCAGTTCATCCAGCTGTCCGCAGTCGATTTGCATATATGAACTATGGCTTGTCTTGAATCGCTACAAGGAGTCGATGCACGTGAAGTGCTGACCAGTTGTGGACGCGCAGGCATGCACGTAACAACTTGTAGGGCAGTGACTTGCCTGTTGAGGAGGCTGCGGCAGCGGCGGCTGCAGCAGCTTTGCCTGATGCGGCCGCAGCAGCTGCTGCAGCTGAGCTTGCAAGCATCTGCCTGCCCGGCTGCCCTGCGCAGATAAAGAAACGTCGCCGCCGCCGTCAAAGTACAGAGCACAACCTGGCTGAGCAGACATGGAAGGCACTGGAGACCGCAGGTCGTGCAACGTTGCGCATATGCAGGCCGCATATAAACGCCAGGGAGTAGTGACATCAAGCAGAAGGTTTGAGATGGAATCACAGAAACGTGACATACCTTGTGACAGCACGCGCGCATTGAGAGCCGTCAACTGAAGGAGACACAGCAACAGAGCGACAGCATGTTGGCTCTTCGTGATAGCTTAAACTCTGAGTGCCTGAGTTCACACACAAGGTTCAGCAAACAGCCGGCGTGCTTGAATTTGCTGTCAGCTGCAAACGAGCCATCAAGACGCCCACCTTTTGAAACGGGCTTGCAGCCTGCGGCGCCTGGGCTGTGAGTGCCGAGACTGACACGGTAGAAGCAGACAGACGGTACAAGCAGCCGGGACTTTTGTGCAAGTACACACAGGCAGCACTGAGGGTGGGGCGACTGAATGTAAGGACTAACAAGAAGCTTATCTGTCTATGTGCAAACCCAACGGTTGATGGTTCCCGTATGTACAACCAATGAGCACCAGTGGCCTGAGACTTAAGGTTGTGGCCGCCGCTACGTGGCATCTGCTATCGTACTGCCTCTTCCGATGATCACGAGCAACGTGTTAGAGCCAGATTTTGCTGGCGCACGTGACGCAATTCACCGGCACTGAGTCGAGCATTGCGTAAGTAATGGAAGTACCCTGAAGGTCACTCCGCCACGCGTCAACACGAGATGTGAGAGAGGCTGACACGCATTGATGGCTCCTGCCTCACGTGTAGGAAAATGTTGCCATGACTGACGGGCAGACGTCGAACGGGAATCACCTTCATGCTGTTCCTTCCCTGACTTTCCTTATTTTTCAAAGTATGTAAAACGTGAGTCACAGACTGCCAAAACTTTGTGCCAAGCAGGTCTCCAAACATGTTCATGCGCTGACAGCTGATGGCGAAGCTGAACTCAAGGCACATTCGAGGCCTTAAGCTGCTTCTCAACCCTCTGATTAATCAAAGCCCCTTGTAAGTGGGGCCAGGATCCTCCAGGGGGGAGGCAGGCATTTGTTGCGTTGTCTTCTTTACGTAATGCAAACAGTGTGTTCACTCGTCATGACTCATCTATGTCTTGCTCACAAATACAAGGCAGAATGAAACATATTCATTCGCAGGTGTGGTAATGCGGCGTTGAGAAGTTGTATTTGTGTCACAAACTTTTCCCAGTGCAAGTGAGCAGCATGCCCTGCGCAGGTGGCCCTGACGCTAAGTGTCAGAAGCCAGCGTCTTGTGCCAGCGTATTGTGACAGCGTGCTGTGACAAATGGTGAAGACACATGCATAATGAGTCCTGTCCTGCCAGCAAGCAGTTTTCATACAGTCAGTGAAGTTGTCACCAGACTGCTTTTGCCATACGCCATTGTGAACACCACAATTGTTGCCCATGAAGTCTTTGACAAGCACACCTTGACCATTGTATCACAAAAAATGCACGGCCAGAAGACTGTGTCCAATTGATGTTTGTGACCCGTCCACTTTGGGCAGTTCAAATTACAACAAACATCAGAGGTGTGTTTGTGACGATGCTGCAATTCATTCAGCTGCATGTCTGCAGCAGGTTGCCTGCATCATGGCTGAGAAAGGCTTGACGGTTTGAGGCAGCTTCTTTCCTGACATACATGGTGTACTTTGATCCAAATAGCGTGTTCTAGTGGGCTTTCACTGATGTGGCTGTGTAGAATTGTACAGCAGGTGCAACCAGTGGCAAGCCGCAAGCCAAGACAGCAACCACCTACTAACAATCTTGCCATGGCTAGCGCATAAGCATGCCCACTTCCACACAGCATGTTATGCAACACCAGCTACAGCCTGAAACCTGGTGTGGCCCTGCAGTGCGGCTGCAGCAGATGGAGAATACGGCATTGCTGATCTTCAGCCCTGCTGGTCAAGCCCTTCTGTCTCACAGAAAGGCTGAAATCTTATGTGACGCTGGAACTGCGCCTCAGTCCTCAGCAAATGCCTTTATTGAGGACTGTCACTTCCAACAGGAACATGCTGAGGACACCATGGCAGTGCAAGAAGGTGCTGTGGGGAGCTATGTACATATTTGAGATTAAATTTTATGATATCAGGAGGATTGTTTTATCTCCCTTCTAACAAAAACTTCGAGATCAAATCTGTCGTGGCAGAAGTTGACTGTCTCAGGACAGTGTCACATTGTCCACCTCTTTTGCTGAAGCTCTTGCAAATGCTGTTGCAGTTGTCCCTAAATGCAATGAGACCACTATGGTCTATGTCCATTACTCACGCTTTCTTGAGCACCGCAGCTGGTCTTGCATTCAAGCTAGCAATTGCAGGATCGGCTGCATTTGCTGTTGAAGTTTCGTACAACACATGATGCACTGTGCATGTCATAGCAAATAGCATAAGTTCTGCAGCTGAAGCATACCCCTGCGGACAGCCCTTGCAGCTATAGCATGTCTGCTCTGCACATTATTTGCAGGCACTTGAGCATCAGCGCCTGTCATCCCTGTACTTCAGGACGCAGCGAGAGGTCTTTTTTGCCCATTTCTCGCTCCTCAGACCAGTCTGGTCACTGAACAAGGCACTGGAAAAAGCAACAATGCTGACAAGGCATCCAAAATCACTAGGTCCAGAAATGCCTTCCTATTCTTATGGTCTACAAGCGGATGCTGTCAAGGATGAGCATTAATGCTTTGTACTTTGGTTCCCACTGGGCCACGGGCCGTTTGCCATTTGCCATTGCCCATGGCCCATGGCCCATGGCCAAGTCTAGCCAAAAATCTGCCTTTGATTCCTCTATATTTTTCTCTCATGTCGCATGATCAAGCTTGTTGTGCCCAGGTCTCGCACCAGCTTTGACTTGCTGACTCTGGCAGCGCCTGCATTGTGAAGCATGTGCATACGCATTTTGCCTTCAGCTCTTTCATCATGCAGCGACTGCTCCAGCTGGTGTGTGTTGATTGTGCAACTGAAAATTTCTGGGATGTGTATGACTGACATGACCAAGACCATTGTTGAAACATGGAGAGAGATGAGCCTGGAGGATCAGAAGCCACCAGTGCTGGCTTTTAAACCCTCAAAGATATGTGGGGTGGGTTCTTACCTTAATAACGTTAATAAGGGTACCCTTAAAAACCCTTAACAACTCTGCGAAAGTGCCAATCGACGTCTCTTGATGTTGCTGATCACAACGCAACTGTTAAAAACCTGTGAAACTGAGAACTTAACATGGTAACCAAGGGCTGAAAACAGTGCATTTTACGTGCAAAGGGCATGCATGTAACGTAATGTGTGCCGCATTTGTGCCCGCAAAGTGAATAATGGCTTTTTCAGACGCTGCAGACAGGCCGTACACTTACGTCCCACCAGAAAGCTGTGAGTTGCAGGACATGGACTGAATTTGTTTTTATAGAAATGGACATACATGCATTCATCATGTTGTCATGCACATTATTTGTAAATTGTATTATATTGAATATAATTGGAATTGGGTGGTTTGACAGCCCCCAAGGACCTACACAGCCTGGAAATGGCTACAGTGGGACACTTAGAGGTCAAGCAACATGTCACAGACGTGAAATGTATGATTTTGTGGGGCTTTGGAGGGGTTTTGCATTGTTAAGGGTTTTTAAGGGTGAAACTGGCGGCGAGTTCTTATAAGATAATTACGGTAATTACGGTTAAGTTAATTTGGTAATTAACCCTTAATTAACCCCCCTATTTTTTAACCTTGCCAACACTGGAAGCCATATCAGGTGCGTACTTAACACAGTCTGTTTGCCATGACCTGGGTAGCTGACTCCTGTCACATCTCTGACGTTATGCTCTTCTTCTGTAGCGCAGCAGTTCATCATGAGCCATGTCAGCTCCAGTAGCTGTGGTGTGCCAGGGCCAGTCAAGGATGCAACGCACATCACACACCAGATCTGGCTATGCAAGACAACAGTTGGTTTGGTATATTGATGTTGCATGGGGCATGGGTGAAATAAGACCTAGGTCAGGCCTGCGCATGTGACAGAGTAGTACTCTAAGAGTACAGATGCATGTTCTGTTGTCAAGTCCACACAGAGCATGGTGTGCAAGCTCCTCAGTTGGCATCACAGCCATTCAGACTTGCTGCGTATGTAAACAATGGGCTGCATGCTACATGCAAGAGTTGTGCAGAACAAGCTTTGCGTGTACAACTGCATCTGAGTGCAGTGTTGGATGTGGCTAATTGAAGTATGCTGTTTTGTTGCTTGTGCAATCAAGATGTACTACTCAAAGTAAGGCTCAAACTCGGCCTCTATATGTGGTTTGTGCTTTGCCTTGAAGCTTTTGAGCAAGCACTGACTACATGTTGCAGCAAAATTGAGTGTTTGCATCATGGCTCAGGCCCTTATTTTACATATTGCTGCATTGGTGTCTTAATCAGCAAATGCCCTTGCAACACAAAGCTGTCAGAAGTTGTCACTTGCACCAAGACCAATCATGTTCGCTTCTTCATCTTACAAGCTTCAAGTAAATACGCGATGTATGGAAATGCATAGCAGTCGAGATAGGTATCTTCCCCACAGTGCCATGGCATCAACTGTACACTAACTGATGAGCAAAAAATCTCTATCTAATGAAGCTGAAACAAGCAGCTATTGGTGTACACAGCTCTCTAGATTGTTCATCAAAACTGGTGCAAAGTCTTGCAAGGCAGCCCTTCTTCATGTGCTTCATGGGATAAACAAGGCAACACATTGGTTGCCCATTTGGCTGGCAAAGCTTGTGTGACCTTATTTCAGCTTCATCCTGAAGAGGCAGCTGCAGCTGCAGCAGCGCTAGCGTACTTGGATGCTGATGAAGCAGCAGCAGCTGCTGCAGCAGCATCTCCTGAAGATGCTGCAGCTGCTGCAGCAGAGGCAGCTTTACCAGACGAAGCAGCAGCAGCAGCAGCAGCAGAACTGCCCGAGGCTGATGCAGCAGCTGCAGCAGCAGAAGCTGCTTTGCCTGCAGCAGCAGCAGCGGCTGCTGCAGCAGATGAGGAGTCTTCATAACCATGGCCGTGGCCACCTATAGACATACACGTCAAGGTGTCATTGAAGACATGACAGTGTACTGTGATGCATCTTGTGTACTGCATAAGCTTGCTAGCTGTACTTGCTAGATGTCTGAAATCAAGCGCCTCAGTGGTGAGCCAATATATGAAGTGCTACTCATTTTGCCAGCACACTGACTTCCCAATTATGTGATTGTGACGTTAGCTGCTTGGTCGCCATGCTGTTACAGGAGCTTGTCATCAAGTTGGACATTGCCATACTCAAAGACGCAAGGCTGTACCTGATGATCCTGACGATCCTGAAGAGTCAGAGTCAGAGTCGGAGGAGGTGGATGCAGCAGCGGATGATGCAGTAGACGCCGCTGCAGCAGCAGCGCAGCAGCACTGTTGGCGCCGTCAGCAGCAGCAGCAGCCGCAGACGCGTCCAAAAGATGCCGTTGGTTGGACATGTCTGCAACAACACACGCCTGTCGGCCTACGGACGGTGGTCCCACACAGCAGCGACCTTTCACCATTCACTGGTCGAGCGCTGCCATCACCGCTGTCTGTGATGTTGCATTGCACACACAAAAGCCAGCGGATTTACCTCCACTGATCTGTCTGGCGTCGTAGACCTGTATCAGTGTCAGGGCCACCACCAGCAAGCATGCGAACGTAGAAGCCTTCATTATTCTGCAAAAATCCTCAAAGTTTGAGGCAGTGTGTCCTCCTCACACACGAGGCCTAGGCCCAATGGAAATGTTGTTCGCGGTTTATAGCTCACCTGAGGAGAGCCTGCACGACGTTGCCGATAAGGTGACAAACTCAAGTTGGCTACGCTGCAGCTGACGGTAGGAGAATCAGACCGGTTGATGCCTGCTTTGTGTGCATATATGCCTTATATAAGTGCAGGCTTTGCCAGCGCCATGGTAGATCTGCCACGCCCTGCCACGTTGCGCCTCAGCACAGCTGCAGATAGCTTGGGGAGCTCAGATCCCCTGACAGCTGGTCCAGATCAACTCTATCTCGGACTGATCCTGTGATAGCACGTGTCATTTGACACAGGCACACACGGATTGACCCGCACAGTCAGGCTTTTGCACGTGTGGAGCTGGTGCAGTCACCAGCTGGAGCAAGCACATGACTAGCTGCAATTGCCAGCACGGTCCACATGCGCACACAGGGCATCTGGCTTGCAAACAAACGAGAAAGGCCATACAGACCGCGGCATGCGTGCCATATGCATCAGCCAGCGCATGTCATGCAGTGCAAACAGCTATCGGACAGCTATCGGAACAATGTTAAGATGGTCATATGACACGGTCATGAACATAACTGGACTCAAGTTGACTGTGGAAGTTGATTGCAGCTGCTCATCAGCTAAAACACCAACAAAGTCACCAGACATGCATCCTTGAGCCTGCGCACTATCAGCGTCACTGTGAAGACTTGACCAAACTCTCAAGGCATGCAACATCCCTCAGCTCGACACACAAGTCGTTTGCACACGCAGGGCCTAGAACTGTCCATATCCTCCTTGCTGACCACCATATGCTGGTGCTCCACCAAAAGAACCTCCATTACCAAATCCACCAGCACCGCCATATGCTGGCGCACCACCAAAGCCTGGGTCTCCAGCCACAGGTGGAGCAGGGAGAGCAAGGGGCATCAAGTTCAGGTATGCATTGCTTTGCGCCTGCTGCTCCTTCTGTTTGCTTTCCGACTCCTGTACAAACAAACTTATGTTTCAGCATCAGGCGGTTCCTTGATTGTCCAGAACCACATTGATATACTGATGACATCACAGAGCTACAAAGCATGCAAACACAGCAGACTAAGCAAGAGGCATGTGGAACTCGGCAGGCCAGCTTGACTCAGTTGCAGCAGCAAGACGGTTGGCAACGTGCGTTGCTCTGCTCATAATATTACAAACACTCACCTTGCGTGCCTCCATGTTGTCCTTGCGGTCAGCCATGAGGGTGTCAACCTTGCCAACATAGTCCTTCATGAACTGGATCATGAAAGGCATCGCCAGGTCCATCAGGCCATTCTGCCATGCAACCTGCACACAAACAGATGTCAGAGCAACGCAACAGGCTTTTCATCAGGCAACATAGCATTCTATACCATGACTGCCTGTAATAATTACGTACACAGGTCATGGATGTGCCAACAATGACAGGAAACAGGGCCAGCTGTAGCAGCAAGTCACAACTTTATGCTGTATAAATGGCCGACCATGTGTGTCAAATTTACCTCCATTGCCACATCTGGCTTGATGAGGTCATAGCATGTGTACAGCGACGCAGCAAAGCATTCCCGTTCATTGTTGTCCACAAAGTAATGTAGCAGCTCTTCTGCAATCTCTGGGTCTGCACTCTGTGCAGCAGTCTCCATCGCGTCCTGTGTGTACATAGCAACACATGAGCATGACATGAGTGTGACTGTCTGAGGGAAACAGACAGTGACCACAGTGCTCTGTAACAATCGACAGCTTGCCAGGCACTTCCCCTCGGTGTACACATGCGCATGTGTCATGTTGCTTGCTTATACAGCCGAGCTGCAGGGTCACTGAAGCAGGAAACATCGTCCACGAGAGTTTCAGTTGTACCTTGTACAGCTTGTCCTGCTTGGCCAGGGCAACAGCTTTGCGCCATCGCAGTGCCTTTTTGTAGATGAATGCACTGATACGCCTGAACTCCATGAGCTCATGCTTCTCCAGTTGTGCTGCCAGGCTCAGCTGGTCAAAGTTGTCATATGTGGTGATGCTATCTCGTAGACCCTGCACACCAAAATCCATCAGCAGTGGCGCCGGCCATTGACATATGTGCAAGCTGGCGCAAGAGCAAAAGAAGCTGATGCAACATCATAACATGATCATTGCACTGTGCCATGCAGAAGGCAACAGCGCGTACTTAGAGGTCACATTGTTTATAAAACAGCCGTTTGAGTTAAACTTGTCTCTGTTCCCACACGTCTACATACAATGATCTCTGACACAACCTCACTATGCACAATGGCTGAGACGCTTACCTTGAATTCCTCCTCCTCAATGAGCAGCTCATTAACAGCATCGTTGACAGCTGCCAGGTTGCCCTTCTGGACGGCTATCAGGTAGTCCTTGACCAGTGGCAGGTGGTCAGCCTTCCGTAGGATAGAAACCACACGTGAGTGGTCAATGCGAGCCTCCAACACCTGCATCACAACAACAATGATTGCTCCATAGCTTTCGGCTTGCAGTACAGCTACGTAGCCTGCAACTGCTGATTAGTTGTTGCCACTAATGACAGCAAAGCGCACGTGGCAGGCATGCTGGACAAGTTGGGTGTCCAGACCTGCTGCATCAGTGGGCAAGGAGGATCACATACCATGGGTCATCACTATACATGCTAAACAGTCTGGGATCACACCCCACCAGTCAACATCAGGCAGCATGGGATGGCCAAATACAGCAGAGATGGCGCAGAAGCGCTCACCTTGAGAAGGTCATTGAGCAGGTCTGGGTGCTCTTCCAAGTAGAAGCTGATGGCCTTGTAGTACACCTCCACACTGCTGACCTTGACAGCCACATCCTTGAACAGGACATGCTCCCAGGCCACAGGGCTGTGGTTCATCATCACCATGGCTGCATTGTCGTACTCGTCATACTGTACGTACAGGAAGACCAGCTCCTTCCAGTGGTGGAACTCCTCACACACACGGATGAGGCGCGGGATGTTGATGCGCGTGCTGAACAACTTCAGGTGTTCCATCAGCTTTTCGACCTTGTACCTGCAGCGGAGATCAGACCAACTCGCTGTGTGTGCACAGGCACAAGCAACAACAAAGGGCATGCAGGCACCATCTTGCATGCTGGACAAAGATTTTCTCCAGCTGCCTGAGCAGACATGCATTGCTGACGTGTAGCTTGTCTGTAGCTGCCTGAATAGCTGGAAAGCCAAAGGCTGACTTTTCTCTGCTAAGATACTAAGCCAGATATGCAGAACCACAACAGGTGGAAAGAAGTTGTGCTGCGGGCATGTGACAAGCAGAGGGCTTACTTGGCATATAGGATGCCCAGCTCTGTGAAGATACCCATGTGGGCTCTCTCCAAGCCAATGCCACTCTCCATGAGAGCAATCAGCTCATCAAAGAAGCCACGTTGCTGGTAGAACTGGCTGACCTGCAGCACGTCAAAATCATACAGTAAGCACTGCTGAATTGTAGCTAGATAGCTTCTGTGAGATTGACTGCAAATGCAAGAGACAGAGAGTGACAGCATAGAGGGTCCAGACAAAACAGATGATCAAGCAACATTTGGCGCATGCACCTGTAGCCAACAGGGCAGGCATGCATGTGCAGATGCTTCATCTGAAACGTCATCAGCTGTCATGCTTACCTCCTCTAAGTCGTCAGCGTTGATTATGATGTTGAGACCACAAAGCTGAGCCAGGCGGAACTCGTTCTCATCTACACAGGCATAGCAGACCTCCTTCCAGGTGCGGGGGCTGTTGGCCTTGCGGGCAGCCTCCACAGCGGGCTGGAACTGGTGCAGCCGTACCAGACAGCTTGCAAGGCGCCCATAATTGGGGATGTGTGCAAACAGGATGCGAGCTGCCTCATACAAGCCTTCGTCAAAGATGCGGTCACCAACACTCTGCAGACAGATAGGCACCATGAGCAAGGGAGGTAGGAGCCTGAGGAGGTGGACACAAGGGGTTTGCTGCACAAACTTGGCTACACTGCTGAAATCACACCAGCACATGTCAGCAGTGATTATTTGAGCAGCTTGAATAAAATGCACCTCACATAAGTGGTGTGGATATCTGTTCCGGGCAGACACTGCGCAATGCTACCAGATGATGCAGCAATCCAGATACTGCAAAGCCTGGACGAACAGCTGACCTGCAAGTTGGCCTGATTGGGGCTGGAGATGAACTCTTCCAGAGGACCCAGCTGCTTGGTTTTGGCATAGGCGTACACCAGCTCTGTGTCTACCTTGCTGTCCTTGGCCTTCTTACGCACCATGATCAAGTACTTCACCAGATCCTCATAGCTACCAGCCTGCAAGAGCAGCACATGGACACCAGTTGTGGCAGTCGTATGGATGCATCCACTCGCAGAGGTGGGACTGGGAGAGGTGGGAGAGGCAGGAATGTAATCAGAGTGTTCAAGGAATGAGATGGGACTACACCTTGTCAAGCTGCAGCAAGCAACCAAATCAAACATGCAAGACGTGAGTGCATGAAGCGGATGCGGTAGATGATGGATTGAGCAGTCAGGGCTGACCTCCTTGGAGCGCTCGAGGACATCTGAAGAGCGGGATGTGTCATTGCTGCGCAGGTATGAGGCAATGGCCTCTGCCACAAGCCCGTGGTCCAGCTGAGCGTGACCCAGCTCTGACCACACTGCAGGCTCATCAACCTGCACTTACCAAATATATTGCTCAGGTCCTGGCTTGGATCCACAGACAATGCATTGGTGAGTGTTTTGCAATGCAACTTACAAGCAAGTTTAGCTCACTCAAGGACACATTCCCTCAATATTTCTTTGAACAAGTGTCTTCCCCTAGGGCCAACTTTGTATTGTCCTGACAGCAGGTGCAGCCCAGTTGTCCCATGGTCGACTATGGCAGCACATGAAGCAAATAAGGGATAATTGAGGCCAGACATGCGTGTGATGCCAAACAAGTATTTACAAGTATGGTGATACTCTGAAGTGTGCTAGTAAGTGTCGCACCTTTCCAGCGTACTCAAAGGCCCTGTCCAGGTCTCCCTGGTGGTCCAGCAGCACCCTGATGGCTTGGCTCTTCAGACCAAACTTCTTGTAGATTTCAAAGGCCTCCTCAAACATCTCATAGCCCACGGCAATCTCACCCACAGCAGGACCATCAAAGTTGTCCAAACGGTTGATGTAGTCCTTGACACGGCTCTTGTCAGCCTGCAACAGTACAATGAGTTTGCTGTCACCATGTGCATGAACAGAGTGCCAGGAGGTGTGGAGGAGAACACATGCTGCTATTAGTTAAACGCTGTCTGCCAATCATGCCGCTTAACATGGCAAGTTTGCCGCTGCTGGAAGCATCAGTCAAATCAGAGGACAGGTGTCGACAATCACCTTGATGGCTGTGATGATGAGCAGGTTCTGCAGGTTGTGATTGTTGCTGAAGCTACTGTTCTGCAGCACAATCTTCTCCAGCAGCTCAATGAGCTCTCCTTGCAGGCCTGCCAGCATGAAGGCTTTGACGGCAACCGACACCTGCTCAGGGTTGCGTGACTCTGGCAGAGCTGTGGAGTTGACCTGCAACAGCAAGAGCATGGCTTAAGCCAAAACCAGTCGTAAAGTCACACACAAGCTGCTACAGCAAGCACGAACCAGACTTGATCTTGCGCCATTGTGACTGCGTTGACAGAGCATGCAACAGCTGTTTGGCTCACAGCATGTCTGCATACAGCCGGATCAGGCAAACATTGATGTGAAAGCTATGAAAGGCAGCTGGGCACGAAGGTGACCTGGTCAATGAGCTGGCGACGGAACTGGTTGTCCTCCTCCAGCACCTTGTTCCACAGGTCACTGTCCATGCGCTCCACAATGTACCTAGCCTGGACCTTGAACAGACTGCAAGCAACAACAGCTGGTCAGCGCCCTGGCAGATCACTCCATTGACAGGACGTATGCATTGAATGTTTTGCAACCCAAGAGCTTGTGTGTGCTGCCAAACAGCCTTGCCTGATCTGCACAACACGCAGAGTGCACTTTCGCGTCGCACAGTTTGTATATGTCAGCCTGCCTTCAGCTGGCAAAGCAGTCCTACCTGTGGCGGTTGGTGCAGTCCACCAAGGCGTCATCACAGTTGCCTCTCTTGTAAGCGACGCATGCCAGGTTGGGGTCCCTCTTCTCAGAGTACTTGCCCACCACCAGGGAGTCATAGTAGGGGTTGGTGGTCAGGAAGTGCTCTGGGTTGTTGTTGCTGTCAATGATGATCTTACCCAGAGCATTGTGCACGTGAGGGTCGTGACTGCCCTCACTCACCAAATGCTCCAGGAAGGGATTCAAAAGCTTCAGCCTGCAACAAAAGCGTTTGTCAAGGCCGGCGCTCAAACTGTAGTCCAAGGTGATACACATTCGAGTGCAGTTACTGGCAATGCAGATCCTGAGAGCAGGACACAGTGGGCAGCGTTTACCGCCAATCAGCTGACCTGTTCTGCTGCAGATTGCATGATCAATGCAAGTGGCTGTGCAATCAGGCACAATGGGGTACATTGCAGCTCACATCAATGAAGGGTGCAACTGAAAGCAGACACCGACCTGTTACGCTGCTCCACCTCAGCACACAGCTGCTCCACAGGGATGAGGCTGCGCACACTCAGGATAAGGTTGTTCACAAACTCATCACTGGCCTCAGAGTCCAGCAGAGCCCCCACCACCTGGGGCGCCTTGCCAGGGTTCACCTTCTGGACGTAGCCCTCAATGTAGCGCAGCATGTTGTTGGTGTACAGGTAGTGTGTCAAGTCACCCACCATGTCAAACCGGTCACACACATTGATCAAAGGCCTGCAGGTCAGCAGTGCAACCAATTTGAGTCAACTGTCACTTGAAGTTGTGCCTATGTACACAAGTCAAAGCTGCAGCAGCTATCAGTGGGTATGACAAAAGCACCTGGAATACATGTGTATATCAGGTGCTGATGTGGGTTCAGCATCAACTATGACTGCAAACACCGTGAACAATGTGTCGTGCACTGACTGATCAAGCAGAGCCCAGGCAAGAAGCACAGACAGCCCTCTTCAAGGCTCACAGTCAGGGCCATCCACACATTAAGATACTTGCCTGGCATCTGGGAGCTTAGCCTCCATGAGGAACTGCTTGGTGCGCTCAGCTGGGTAAAAGTTGCTTTCACGCGTGACGCGCTCCACCTCCTTCAACTGTCCAGTCTTTGCAGCAGCCTCAATGTACCTGAGACATGCACAAACCACTTGTACCTCCGCCAATACAGGTGCAAGTGGGTCGACAAATCACTTTGCGTGTTGCTGCAGCAACAATGACTTGCCTCGCTTATGCAAGAAAGAGCAAATTTTGCATTAGTTGTCATGCGTCACAGGCTGCAATACAAAGAAGTTCTGGCCCAGCAAAGCTTCCAAATCTGGGTGAAAATTGGTTCTGACAGGTTGCAGGCTTACTTGAAGTGCACTTCTGGGTCCTCAGAGAAGGCGATGTACGAGCCCAGGTAGTAGTACAAGCCATGGTAGGTCTTATTGTTCTCCAGCAGCTCAATGATCTTGCCAGCTCCCAGCTGCTCTGTGTACTCCTTGGCCACTTGCACAACCAGCTGCAGATTTTGCTGCATGTTGGACTTCAGCAGCTCCTGCAAAACACACAAAGCTAGGCTATCGAAAGGCAGCAGACGAACTGTGCAGACAGCAGCTGGAATATGCTGCTGTCTGCGCGCAGCAAAGTCCAAAAACCAACGGCATTCAATGATCCAGGCTCTGCACACATGAGCAATCAGCTATGCATGTGACACTGGCACAAGAGCAGTAAGGCTACCATAGCTTGAAATTTCACGGGCATACATTTACAGCTTTCCATTGCACTGACCAAAAATTGCTGGGTTTGCTTCAACTGTGGAGCTGCGCAAACCGGGACAAGGCTGCAGATGCACTTGACGCCTACACTGTAGATATCATGAACCATAACACCAGTACGCAGAGGTGTTGTGTGCTGCACACCTGGAGGCAGTCAAGGGCCCACTCAGCACTCAGGGAGCCATAAAACTCCACGAGACTCTGGGGATCAATGGCGTGTGTATTGACAATGACACGCTTGATGTCAACCAGGTCAGTGTAGTGCTGCAGCGCCCGCATGTACAGCCCAGCCTTCTCGCACAGCTGCGCGATGCGGGGGCGGTCATAGTGGGTCAGAGTCCCATTGGCCAAGATAGCGTCTGCTACTTGAGGGTTGGTCACCAGATTGATCTCTAACAACTGCACCACAGAGGGTCTGCTCACCATTTGGCTTATGTGAAATTGCAGATGAGCATGCTTGGCAAAGCTATGTCTTTGTTTTTGGGCTGCCAAGCTGACTGACTAGCTGAACGGGATATACTGCATCTGTGCATTTTTACAGCTTGCACAAGCAAATGCAGTGTGAGAGAGTCTAGACAGAATGTTGCATGGGACAATGAGATGGTGCTTGGCTGACCTTGGTCTGCAGCTTGTCGTGCTCAGGCTTGTTCTCCTGCAGAACATCCAGCAGGAAGGCAGTGGCCTCTCTGACGGCATTACGCTGCAAGAAAAGGTCTGCCAGGGTGTTGAGGTCCATGGGCGGCCCAGGCTGCTTGGCAATCATTTTGGCCAAGTTGACAGCAGCCTCTGGGTTGTCCATCATAAGGCGCTGCATGAGGTACAGGTAATCGGGCTTGTAGCCAGCCTGCCCGCTGTATGCCATCAGCTCATTGAAGTCGCCCTTGCCTGCTAGACCTGCAACACAGCCAAAGTCATTATGTTTGACCTGTCTGGGTGCAGCTTCGAGTTCTAACATGATCCTGCTTCTGCCGCCCAACAGCTGGCATGCTGCCAACTTGGAGGATGCAGGGAAGATCTGTGCATCTTGACGGCAGCACCACATGCACTCTCAAATTATGCCATGACAGAGCTCTACATCACATCCAACAGCGTAAGTACAGAGGCAGCACATACCCTCAATGACCTTGGTGGTAGCACCGCTAGCCCTGTAGCACTTCAGGGCAGCGTCAGCGTCTCCAGCTTGCCTCAGCAGGTCACCCAATTGCTCACTGGGCTCCAGCTTGTCCTCCTGTTGGCCAAGACAGGTCAGCATTAAAGCAATTGGTGACATCACCAGTAAAGACTTTGTGCGGGCTTAAGTTGTTTGAGCAAGAAGTGAAACTGTTGTTGCAGGGCTGCACCACTGCCTGTGCTATTGGGTGAGCTGATGTGTGCGCCAATGCCTAAGTACTGCAATGTTGCAACTTGTTGAAAATGACTGCCAAAGCAATGCAAGTAAGCCTTGTGCTATGCACGAGGTTGCATTGCTTACCTTGAACCAGTTGTCCAGCAGGTGCTTCTTGTTTTGGCTGATGACAAGCTGACTGAGCTCGACAGACTCAAAGGCATTCAGCTTGCCGCGGGTGAGCAAGGTGCCAAAGTACACCAGCAGGGGTGAGGTCTGGCCGGGCTGAGGAGGGACCCTCTTGAACTTCTCGATTGTCTCCCTTGTGCGCAGAGCACCCTGACCACAGTAACAGTCTTCATGTTCACTGCTTGCATGAAGTGCGTGCTCCGTGACTTGCTGCTCATTCAGGTTGCCACATGGCGGCTAGACAGATGTAGTTGAGGCAGCGCATTGGACAGCTGGCACTTCTTGTCAAGGCATGCCATACAACACAGTGCGCACTTCATGACAGAAGTGTAGCCAGCAGACATAGTGGCTGACCTGAGGAGACTCAGCTGCAGCCTCAGCTGCCTCCTTGAACTGTCCAGAAGCAAACAGCCTGTCAAAGTTTTGGCCCACAAGAGCCTCTGCTCCAGGCAGGTTGCCCCTCTTGGCCAATGACAGAGCCAGCTCTAAGTTGTTCAACTGCTGACTCACAAAGGGGACCATCGTTTGCTCGTTCACAGTTGCAGCCAGCACTTGTCCACGCCTGCAGGTGTCATTGACAGGCTGGTGATGCTAAGTGGTACAAAGTCACACTGTCCATGCAAAAAGTCAGCTGTAAGTACTAGCACGCCAGGCACAGCAGCAATGCTGCTGACAAATGCTCTCACTCGGGTGTACCTGCAGTGCCTGGCTGGGTGGTTATTGCAAGACCATCACATGCAGAAGCAAACATCAGCATGATACAACCACCCAGCATCAGCTTGACTGTGCTGCAGGAGATAAGCGCAAGGATGTCAAAGATTTTGAAGAGCTTGACCTATTGATAGCATAGAAGCCTCCAATGGCGGGAGCTGGTGCGGTCAGAAAAATTGGATCTGGGCTGATACGATTTCTGTAGACTGCTGTTGCAGTTTCTAGGTCATACACAAACAGTAGCCCAAGCTTGGTGATCACATATACCAGGCCATACTTGTCACTGATTTGCATGGCAACTGGGAAGTCATCAGCAAACTCAGCTGGAAAGAACAGCTCAGCATTCTTCTTAAGAGGAGCTTGGCCTGCAAGCAAATTGCTTTATCTGAACAGGAGAAGCTGCCTGTGTCAGAAGTTCTAACAGATCGTCTGAAATGCAGACCTTTCCATATTGCATTTGTAAAGTGTATGGTGCCTGGCTTCATATGCAGTGCCCACATAAGGCGGGGCATGTACAACATGTCATGATGCAGATGTGTGAGCAAACGCCTGTGAGTTTTGCAAATGTGAGCATGCATACTTCTTCATCGCTGCGCTGACAACGTAATAAGCTAGAATGGGCTCACCAGCTGGTGCGCCAAGCTCAATGACATGCAGCTTGGATGTCAGTCGACCATTGGCAAAAGTCTTCTGAGCAAAGCTGATGACAATGCTTTCCACTCCAGGATTTTGTGGCCGCTGCAAAAGATGCAGAAATGTTTCAGCTCTTATCTACATGTGCAGCAATTGCAACGCTGACAGCAATCAGTCAGTCATGGATTTTACAGTCGTTGGGGGCCAGCTAGCCCATTTGACTAAATTGCAGGCTTTCTTCAGAAAACGAAAAAGACAAACAATGACAGACAAACAAAATCATTATCAGAAAATTGTCAAGAAATTGTCACTGTGCGTGGAAAACCAAATGTGCAACAAATAGGAGTCTAACTCAGCATGTAATCGGACACCAGATACCACTGTCGTGATCAATGCAATATGTTGACATGGAAGCAATGCTATAGCGCTGAACAGCTGAGAAGAAGAACAACAAATAAACATGTGAAAGCCAGCAGATAAGCCATGCTTACCTTGATAGTAGAGAAAGCAGCTGCGTGAGCCTCAAGGGCTTGACTGCGCTTCTGCTCGACTGAATACAGCTGCATGAAGCCCTTGACCAGGGCAGGTCTGCGGAGCACAGCTCACCTCAACACACGAAGCAACGTGAAGAACTCATGATGCAAATTTGCACTGTTATGCAGCCTGGTGCAGCCTCTGTGCAACATACCGTTCTGGAGCGCCAGGTGCGATTCCAACCAGGACACACCACTTCTCCTGAGGATCAACCCTGTAGTTGATGATCTGAGTTCCCTCTAGATTTGCAGTCCTGTCAAAGACCTTCTCAGGGTCAGAAGCTCCCTGCAAGACCAGCAACTTTTGCTACTCAGATACTCTGGAGCATCAACACCTCCATCATCA
>JAABUP010001616.1_pt1 | contig 46979 bp, 36 predicted proteins | sample 5559201 | NCBI WGS metagenome assembly JAABUP01 (sample SAMN10711887, study PRJNA513373) | rock metagenome | isolation source: Antarctica rocks | place: Antarctica
TTCTGTCCATTTCAATCTTCAGTCAGCATTGGCTGTTGACGTGGAGCTGTCGAGGTCTGGTACCTGACTAGCGCTAGGCCTTCCGTGCCCACCCCTAAAGCTCGGACCACCTTCATCCAGCCATTTCGTGAATTGTCCCCCCATCCTCGACATTCCTTTTTCCCACAATAATAATCCACTGCTTCTTGTTCTTGACTCTTTGTTCATACTGCATTTAATTTCGGTTTCACCACACTCATTTGTTGTACGTCCTACGTACCTTTTGTCCTTTACACTCGCTCCCTGCTATCTGCCTCTACCAGCCAGTCTTCTTTTTCTCATATTACCCTCCTTTCGGCATTTACCCCCAAATATTCCTTGTCTACACTCGAAAGCCTTACCGACATACCACCACGATACAGAACACATGATTCGCAAATAAAATCACCAACAGTATGCAGTTCCCTGGTCGACATGCCCTCTCCACCACGGCCGCTCAGGGGATCTCCGCCCAGAAGAGCACTTCACGAAAGGACCGACTCGCAAACGAACGAGAGATCCTTACGCATGATTGGAGACCCTCAGGCTCCAATTTATGGTAGTCCTTTCCCAACCAAGCCGAGTCAGATTCTCTCGCCCAAAGGCTACACTTCGCAGGGATCGACGGCCGGGGCTGAGCCTGTCGTTTCGCATGGCCGAAACACAACAGGTGAAACCACGCAGTATGCTGGAGGCTCCAACAACATTTCAAACGAGCAAAAAGGTGATAGAAATACCGGCAACAAACAGTTTAATGATATTTCGTCCAGGCGGCAATCCTCAACCAATGCCTCCTTCTATACCCCACCTACGAATACTCCAGGTCTGGACACTAGCACTAGCTTCCTTGCCATGGATCAGCCAGTTGAGGAGAGTGGTCGTATGTCAGACGATATTGTGCAGCTTCCCAGTGTCCCTCTTCGAAAAGGCCTCTCAGGAGCCTACACCTCGGACTCCTACCATGCTTTGGAGCGCCAGCCTGTACAGGCAAAAGACTCCGAATCTTCGCTCTCTTCCACTAACTCCACCGGCACAGTGATTGTCAAGAAGAACCGGGATGGAAAGAAACGTGCTTCTTACTCGGCTTTCCCAAACACTCGACGCTCTAGCTTCTCCAAATCCAATACGTCGCTATCTACTCCGCAGAAGTCAACTGCCGAAGACTCAAATGCGCAAATTTTGCAGGGCTCCCCAGCCTCTTCAAGCTCTCCTGTTTCACCTTCTTTCACAACAACTCCCGAGCGTCGGACTTCTTCCGCTCCTATGTACGCAAGTTTACAGGCCGCCAGCCAGAGCTCCGTAAATCTCCAATATCCTGTGATACGACCTCCGAGTGCGTCAGCATCGTGGATAGAGCCGTCGACCTCTGCCGTTCAGAAACCCCAACGAGCAATAGAACGCCAGCACGATCGATGGAATCCTCATCTCTCTACCGTGCAGTCAGAGGGGACTGGATCGCAATCGGAAGAGAGGAGCAGTCAAAGCATGTGGCTCCCAGACTCATCCCGGGTGAGCAAATCCTCCTCCACGGTCTTGAATGGCCGTGGCAGCTCAGACACGCCCACGATATCAAGTCCTCCTGTGCCTGAAAGGAGCCCAGATTTACCCCCTTTACCAAGTCCACCACCAATTCAGCGAAGAGATTTCACAGGCTCAACAATTCGCGTAGTGACAGAGTCAGAGGATCCGGTGCCAAAATTGCAGCCAATACCTGGATCGAGAGGTTCCGAACATTTAGTCATTCCCTCGGCGTCTCAAGAGAATCGCAACGGCGTAACCACAAGGCCAGGATCTAGAGCCAGCTTCTTCCGAGACAGTATCCCAGCATGGGCAAAGTGCGTATGAATGGCGTCGTTTGTATAAATTCCTGACTGATTTGATCTGGCAGAGCCTACTATGCCCGTCCCCAATCATCCTCGTCCATGGTCAAGAACAGTCGCAACAGCCGCCCTTCTACGTCTACAGACAATATTTCGCTCAACATTTTCCGGCCCAGAACTCGCAATAATCGAGAGGTAACCGGACAGCAGCGGAGAAGCTCTCTGGCAATTGGTCCTGTAAGACCGAGAGAACTTGATCTTGCTGAAATCAGAGGTCTACCTAGACGGAAAGTGTCCCCTAATTGGTCGCCGCATCTATGGCATGATAGGACCTCGCTCGGGAGACGGCGAACGATCTTCCAGGCACCGAGCATAGACGAGCAGGCCGAGGGAAAAGCTCCAAGCAAGAGAAGTGCGCAGGTGATGCTCTTCGTAATAGGCTTCATTTTCCCGCCCGGATGGTTCATTGCTGCCTTCCTCCCTCTGCCTGCGAGGCCACAAATCAGCAGCCTCAAAGGCAAAAACAACCTAAGTCGGACACAGATTGTTGAGGATCTCGAGAAGCGACTAGGTCCCATTGATGAAGCCCGCTACGAGAATGCGAGATGGTGGCGTAATATCAATCGGATCATGTCTCTTATTGGGATAGTAATCGTTGTGGCTGTTGTAAGCTACCAAAAGTATTCACCTCTTGTAACCTAAAAATAACCGGAGACCAGATCACTATTGCTGCCGTCACGGCTAAATGATATTTCAGACGTCCTCCCCACGACGTTTTTACGAATTCGATTCAACGAAAACGACTTTTACGCCTTTCGAGCTCTTCCATCGGCTCTACTTGGTAAACATTTCTTCTTCCATTTCATGATGAGATATGCATGTACAAGTACCACTGTACTGAACGCGGTGTCATAACAAGCGATGAGCGAGCATGTGGATACGGTCAATACCCTGCACAAAACGAATTTGTTTTCATTTCTTGGCGATGATCTTGGACCCTTTAGCGATATGATTTATGTTCCATCTAGATTATTAATGTCTTCTACGAGAGTCAATACATTTCTTGTTTCTCCTGACGAGCCCAGTACAAGCTCTATGCTGTTCGTGATCTGCCTTTGGTGGGAAATGGAGATTGGGGAGGAGTGTCCAGAAATCCTTGCAGCGGCTTGATAGCTTCGCAGCTCAGGACTTGCCAAGCTGAGTTTCCCAAGGCCTGGGTAACCCAAAAGAGCCATGCTACCGTCTAGAATGCCGCTGGCGATCACCATTTCTCTTCTAATTTTGGGTCTACAGTACAGAACATTTTAGCCTCAGGGCAGAGATTACACCATAATCCAGTCAAAATCGGCAAGTAGCTATTCGAGCATTAGGAAAATTCCGACTATGTTGGCATGCCAATACATCAAATCTTCTTGCCGAGCTTGTTTTCAACAACAGCTTTTAAATCCGCCCCAGTAGGCATGCTGATGCTCTGGCCCCGTCTCCTCCGAGTCTCTACCTCGTCCCTGATTTCAGTAATGGCCTCATCGATATCACCGGCTGGGTCGCTCGGCATTCCCAAAAGGGGATGCTCTTTGGTTTCCTTTGGCTGCGTTGCATTCTGATTTCTCTGCTTTAACCGTTTGATCAACCACGGTTTGGCGGGAGAGGCGAAAAAGGCCACAGACGCGGCAGTACCGAGGACTGCGTAGAAATAGACGCGGGCCCAGACCAGGAGAGATGAGGGGAGGCTGAGGAGCACGAAGGGCGCAGTGGTGAAGCAGAAGGCGGTTTGGGTGGCTAGATAGCAGAGAATGTCGTAATAGATTTTGTAACTTGTGGGACGTTGCCCGTCGGGGCTTAAGAAGAAGGGGCGAACGTGGCGGCGAAAATCTAGCTAAGGAGTCAGTCCAGTGATGAATCAAAGCGCCCACAAACGACAGCTGATTTATGATATCAGGTTGGAAGAAGCTTACTCTTTGCAATGGTCTGGAGGAATGCTGCTAGGACAAAGGACAGGTAATACCCTGGGTAGAAACCATGCCAGAAAGCGCTGGTGGCGAATGTCGCCAGGCTGGCCCGAAAGCCAGGCTTCTTCCCTTTTGGCGTTACTCGCAGGTACATGTAGTTCCGCAGCCAGTTATTGGTATTCATGTTCCAATTTTCTAGATAGGCTCTCGTATTCTGAGCGGATTCGATGCCCCATGGATTCACATTCCGCAGCCGATTCCAATCTACCTTGCCTGTCTTTGGATCTACACCTTTGTAACCCATTCCAGAGAGAATGCATGAGCCTTCAGTAAGGTACCATACACCATAGTACTTCATGCGAGTCACAAATCCAAGCATTTGCAGAATCCAGACTCGCCGTACAAAGCCGAACTTCATGTACTGATCCCCAAGTACGAGTTCAGTGTTGTACCAAGCCGAGAACTTGAGGAACAACAGAATCCATGTCAACCCGATCACTGCTTTAATTGTGGCTGGAGTATGGCTCTGGGGGATCTTTCGCTTCTTGCGAGTCTTGGGAGCTGTGGAAGGATCCGCACCTGCTGGCAAATCAAACATGCTGGTTTCAATCCAGCGGCGGTAATCCACGTAATCAAAGGCAGGGCCTGCGAATAAAGCTGGAAAAAAGAGCACGTAGCCAGCGTAGTCGAGTACACTCGGTAATTGAAGCAAAGCCCTTTCTCGTTGAAAATCCGCAAGATCCTTTTGCGGTAACCGGCCATCTTGCACGTTCCAACAGAAAGCCGTCAGCTTCATGATCAAGACCATCTGTGCCCCCGTGATATCCACTTTGTCGGGTCGACTAACGAACTGGCGGTTGATGTGATTGACCGACATGTGTCCCATGAGAAAGACGAAACCCATCCATGGCATGAAGGGTCCGTCGACATACTTGGCGATGATATAAGCCCCGGCGGAGCTTATGAGAAGCGTGCGAATGCCGCCCCAAAGATCGAAGAGCCCAACAAGGTAAAACAAGGAGACCCTAGGCTTGGGTCAGACAATCTGCGGGAAACGATCGAGCACACTGGTGTACGCTATTATGAAAAGATTCTTCTGGTAGGGTTTGGCATCCGGGATCCGCTTCAGAATTCCAGCGAGTGGGTAGGATACCAGGAAGGAAGTGATGAGTTTCACTGCTGAGGATTAGCGAGCCCCTGTTGGCTTGAGATGAGCACCCATTTACGTTCGTCAACTGAAGCCCCAGTAACTGATCCAACATACTGGAAAGCTACAAGGTTATCAGCCAATTTCTGCTCCCTCGACTCAACAATGCAAGTTGCGTACGAATGTCGATGTAGGGAAGCATGTTGTTTCACAGCAAAATGATAGGAAAGGTGGAGGACCTGTACTCCTACACTGAGTTCAGTCACTCATCTCAACACGAATGAGGCTTCGTGAACAGCAGACTGAAGGGTTGGGTCAATGAATAAAGGAAAGTAGTTCACGCGGCGTGCCCCACACAAGAAGCTACTCGACTTGGCGGGGAAACTCCGCCAAGGCCGCGATTGTTGAGCTTCAGAGTGACCACCCCCCTCCAATACATACTCCGAAACGGCGCAATGCAGCAACGTCGCTAATGATGGTCCAACAACGCTCATACCCCGCCTAATCGTCCATGATTGCCCTTTTCGCTCCTCGCCGCACCTCGAGGGCTTGTGACAATGGACGTGGCCTCAGCGGTCTCAGGCTACATCTCGAAGATGGTCGCCGCGGGGGATTCTGCCTTGGGGTCCTCTTCTTCAAAGATGAAGATCCTCTTGTTAGACAGTGAGACAGTGCGAGTCTAAAGAGAATAACGTGGTCAGGGCTTTGGCTAATTTTCTTGTAGATCAACATCGTGTCGACAGCCATAACCCAATCCGCCCTACTCAACCATGAAGTCTATCTTGTTGAGTATGTCTCCTAATCGAATCGCACGCCTGTCTGCTGAAGTCTAGTAGCCGCCTAGATAATGCTTCACGAGAAAAGATGCGCCATCTGCGATGTATATGTTTTGTTCGACCTTCTCCTGACACAATACAACATCTGATTGATGAATTCCGTGAGCCCAAGTATGGAGAATACTCAATCTGTCAGTAACTCTCCTGCTGCTAGGCTATTGGGTCTCACATGGTATCCCAGACTTTTCCAATGTTATTCGGAAATCGTCCCTCGAAAGACTAGCTGAAGCGGATAACAACGAAGTGGTCAAGGCCATCCAGGAATACTTTGCAGACTACATTGTCGTAAATCCAGACCTCCTTTCCCTTGACCTTGGTTTCCCGAAGCATCGCCTTTGGAGTAACAGCCCAGACATTTGGAACCCCGACTCACTTCAAAGGTGCTCGGAAGGAGTGATAGCTCTTTTGTTATCTCTAAAGAAGAAGCCGTTGATACGCTATGAGAAGAATAGCCTGATGGCGAAAAAATTGGCTACGGAAGTCCGATATCAAATGACCCAAGAGGAGCAGCTTTTCGACTTTAGAAAGGCAGATACACCGCCGATATTGCTCATATTGGATCGAAGGGACGACCCCATCACACCATTGCTGACACAATGGACGTACCAGGCGCAGGTACACGAATTGTTGGGAATTTTCAATGGAAAGGTGGATTTGGGCGATGCCCCTGACGTTAGACCAGAACTAAAGCAAATTGTCTTGTCCCAAGATCAAGACCCATTTTTCAAGAAGAATATGTATCTCAACTTCGGTGATCTTGGTGACACGATAAAGGAGTATGTCCAACAGTATCAATCGAAAACAAAAACGAATGCCAGCATCGAATCAATCGCGGACATGAAGAGATTTGTCGAAGATTACCCGGAGTTCAGGAAACTATCTGGCAATGTTAGCAAGCATGTAGCGCTTGTGAGTGAGCTGAGCAGGCGTTCTGGCGCAGATTCGCTGTTAGAAGTAAGCGAAGTCGAGCAAAGTCTTGCTTGCAACGACAACCACGCGAGTGATGTGAAGGTGTTCATCTGCTCTCTTCCCTAGATGATTTTGCCTGCTGAACAGATACCTAGCATGTGCAGCGGACCATATCTTCACCGCAATTCTCTGTGGATAGTAAGCTACGCCTCGTGGCACTGTACGCACTACGCTATGAGAGGCACCCCTCGAATCAAATACCAATACTGCTCGATCTCCTTACTGCTGCTGGCAATGTGCCCCATCGCCGTGTCGATCTAATACCTAAGTTGCTCGCATACCACCACTCTCTTCAAGCACCGCCTGCTGCTGGAGGATTCTCCGATCTTTTTGAGTCTTCCTCAATATTTTCTGGGGCTCGTAGCAGGTTGAAGGGTCTCAAGGGGGTTGAAAACGTCTACACGCAACATTCTCCTCGATTGGAAGCAACTCTGCAGAACCTCATCACGGCAAGGTTAAAAGAACAGCAGTACCCCTTCGTCGATGGCGGCGGTGGCTCAACGCGAGAAAAGCCTCAGGACATCATTGTCTTCATGGTGGGTGGAGCAACATACGAAGAGGCGAAAATGATAGCTCAGATCAATGCCAGCTCACCAGGTGTGAGAGTTGTGCTCGGTGCCACCAGCATACACAATAGTACAACCTTCTTGGAGGAGGTCGAAGATGCAGTTGGCAGCTGGCCTGACGCTGCGCCTTCGACAGCAGCCGCAAGGCTAAGGAAAGAAACAGGCAGAAGGTAGCACGCGGGCAGCCTTAGAAATAGGAGCACTTCCGGGAAGTGAGACTCCTAGAGTACTTGACACTATCCACCGCCAACATCAAAAGGTAATGATCAAGTCGATGAAAACGGGCCTGCCCAGTGGAACCAAGGGCCTGTCTCCGCGCTCTCTTGCATTGAGGAGATCACTGCTCCCCTCGACTCGAATTAATAATCTTGTTTACCCTGACCATTTCTGCTCGTCCTTTACACTTCTTCTCTTTGCATGTTTACCTCATTCCATCGAATGATGCATAACCAGTTCCTCCCTATAAATGCCTAAGATGTCATTACGAGCGCACACAACGTTCTAGTATTAACCGACTTCATTAGACTCCAAAACTAGGCCCATTGCTTGACGAACCAGGAATGGATACAGATGAGTTAGCAATGCAGTCATGCTAAGATCCCCTGAAGTAATCCACATATTCTCAACGTGTACGAGGCTGTCCACCACCAATGTTGATGGCTGTTGACAACGCTACCGAGTGGTTCTGCAACCAATGTTTAGGATTGACGGTTTGTGGACTTTGGATTCAGCCCTACGATAAGTCCGACTGCAAGTTCAAATTTATGGACCTCAAAAGTGCATCGGATTAGTTCGTCACCTGAGATTGATGGTTACGCCTTATTCTCGTCGAGCTCCGGCCCTCTTACGCTGGGGCCGTAGCCGATATCTGCCGTCTCGATCAACTTTTTTCCTGCCCCGTGGTTTTGCCACAATCAGCGAGAGGCCAAGGTAAGCATGCCGCGTCTTGAAAGTTCCAACATAGTCAATTTCTTGCTAAGGGTAGATAGTGCATATGATGTAGTGGTCGTCGGCGGCGGCCATGCTGGAACAGAGGCGTCCGCGGCCGCCGCCCGGTCAGGCGCGAGAACAGCTCTCGTCTCTCCGTCCCTATCCAATCTAGGAGTCTGCTCGTGCAATCCTTCGTTCGGGGGAATTGGGAAAGGAACCATGATACGAGAGATCGATGCTCTCGATGGTCTGACTGGCAGGGTAGTGGACAAAGCTGGGGTGCACTTCCGAATTTTAAATAGAACAAAGGGGCCTGCAGTGTGGGGACCAAGGGCACAAATTGATAGGGAGATCTACAAGCAGGAAATGGAAGCGGAGATACTGGCAACCCCAGGATTAGGAGTCATAGAGGGCAAAGTAGCAGATATTGTGACTGCAGCAAGGACGAATAGTGCGCACAAAAAAGTCATTGGGGTCAGACTTGAATCCGGAGAAGTACTGGACTGCGCGAAAGTGATCATCACAACCGGCACTTTCCTTGGAGGAGAGATTCACATTGGTCTGGAGGTTTTTCCCAGTGGAAGAATGGGTGAGGCGGCGACCTTTGGCCTCAGCAAGTCTCTCAAGGAGGCAGGCTTCCAACTGGGCAGATTGAAGACTGGTACCCCTCCGCGACTCGACAGGAAGAGCATCGACTTTTCACGACTAGAGATTCAATCTGGAGATAATCGCCCTGTGCCCTTCTCCTACATGAACGATGCCGTGACAGTGCAGGATCAGCTTCACTGTTGGGCCACCGAGACCAATGCAACTACCCATAAAATCGTTGAGCGGAATCTGGACCGGAGCATACACATCCGTGAGACTGTGAAAGGACCTCGATACTGTCCTTCTCTTGAATCGAAGGTAATTCGATTCGGGCACCGCGACAGCCACAAGATATGGCTTGAGCCAGAAGGGTTCAACACGGACGTTGTCTATCCGAATGGAATATCTATGACAATACCTGCAGATGCGCAGGATGAAATGCTGCATACAATCAATGGCCTGGAGAACGTTAAGATGCTTCAGCCCGGATATGGAGTGGAATACGACTATGTAGACCCTCGCAATCTACGTTCGACTCTCGAGACTAAGCTGATATCCGGCCTTTACCTTGCGGGTCAGATCAATGGAACGACTGGCTATGAGGAAGCCGCTTCTCAGGGAATCATTGCGGGCATCAACGCAGGCCTGGCCTCACAAGGGCGAGAGGAGATGACCCTCGGCCGAGGCGATGGCTACATCGGTATAATGATCGATGACCTTATTACCAAAGGCGTCACTGAGCCTTACCGCATGTTTACCTCTAGGAGCGAGTATCGTGTAAGTTCTCGCGCGGATAATGCTGATCTTCGCCTGACGGCTAGAGGAAGGCTTGCTGGAGTGGTTGGTAATGAACGGTGGAATCTTTTCTCCTCACTCGCTGCGGAGATGCAGCAGTTGCGGACTGTACTTGAGAGTGTCCGAATGAGTTCCTCAGCCTGGATGAATAAGGGGTTCAAAGTCCATGAGAATGCTACCCCTCGGTCCGCTTTCGAGCTTTTGCGCCTGGCTGGAGTTACCCTTGAGTCCTTAGTTCCACACGTGCCACAAATCTCCGCTTTCTCGCCCATAGTCAGAGCTCGAGTGGGGATTGAAAGCGTGTACGCTCCCTATGTTGAGCAGCAGAAGGCCGCGATCAATGTGTTGGAGCGCGACGAACAGCTGCGGTTGCCCATGGACCTGGACTATGGTAGTGTTCACGGACTCAGCGACGAGGAGAGGCGAGCACTGGAGACAGCGCGTCCTGAAAGTGTCGGCATGGCGAGGAGGTGTGAGGGTGTCACCCCTGCCGGCGCCCTGCGACTACTAGCCTTTGTCAGAGGAGCCAAGGAGCGTGACCGCCGGCGGACAATGATAGAAGAGATGTCACTGAAGAAGGAACACTACGCCGGACTGTGACTGTGAGACCACCGCAGAAATCAATCAAAGAACTGAGGGAGTATGTGCCGGCCATACGAGTGGATATAAGATGGTTTCAAGGTCCGATGCGGGACCACAAGCGCGGCCATGACTACGAGGACGATATCGCCCACCATCAGTCAGCTGGTCAATATTCCATACTTTACCACTCTACCTGATCTCGAGAAGAAGGCAATGCATTTGCTTGGAAGCCTCAAGATCGCAATGCGACGGATTGGGACTAGCTTCACGCACCCCGCGTGGACTAAGTCGGCTGTCGCAAGTACCCGTCCGGCTCGCGTTTTACCGCCCCTCTCACAGCAAGGCTGGTACATGCACCAGATCCTTTTACGACATCTCGAATGCAGGCCGAGTGAGCTATTAGGTAAGATGGTGAAACAAACCCGGCTTCTGGTCTGTCCAAGGACCAGCCGACCTTGATCGTCAAGGCCGTTGGGCTCGTCAGGGCCAGGCAATGCTCAAAGCTCACACCGTGTAGTCATCCGAGATGCCCAGGAGGCGACATGGGAGCCGATTGGCAACAACGAGCCTTTCTTCTGTGTCACGACAGGCAAGAAAGTCAGGGCACGTGGCGAGGGACAATTTCGAGGGGGTAATGAAATGAATTCATGCCGTCCACCGTCATGCAGGTGCATGATGGACCGACGCTTTGATCATGTAATTAAAAGCTGCCACCGCCTCGCAATCCGTTTGATATATATGTTGCTGTTCGCTCAATCCGCACTCGATGTCCACAGTCTACACCTGAGAAATCACTGATCGATGCTTTCGTGATCGGTTTTTGCTTTCCCTCCGCATCATCCCACGCATGCGCTCCACTGCTTACGTGCGTTGAATGCTTTGACCGCTGCGCATCTCCGCATATTCTGCATAGACGGTCTTCCCCACACATCGATAGCGTTCCCGAATCATGGAGAGGAAATCCAAATACACCCTATTCCCGGCAAGGCCTTCGCCGCCACCTCGCGAACCATTGCCATCACTCCCCGAAGGCTCTGTGTCACCTCAACCCCATGAGCAACCGGCTCATCTACAACAATCGCCAACGATACCTCCTCAAGACCTACTACCGTCACATCCAAGAGACAAACCACCGCCAGCTCCTCGAGAGGCTGTGTCTCAATATCCTCAAGGACCACCAAATCCACCCGCGGAAGAGCTGCCTTGTCCCTGGCTTCCACGCAACAATTCTTGGTCCTTGCGTGAAGAGACAACCTCCACACTGAACGAAACTGGCTCTCCAGCTGAAGACACCTCATTGAAACGAAAGATGCATACTCCGTCCCCTTCAACCTGCTCCTCAGAATCGTCCCTTCACAAACCCTCCTTCACGTCCTCTCCTTCACCCCCACCTGATTCCCGCAACCGCCCCAGAACTGTCTACTTCCACAGTGGCCTCGGTGGCGCCGGTAATTACCATAAGGCCATCCGAGCAGACAACATCCTCCGTCCCATAGCCTCTAATCGCTCAAACCATCCTCGATTCCTTTCAACACTCTTCGGCACACTGGGTGCAAAGAGAGAGAGGAGGCAACAGCAGCAGTATGTGGGGGTCGAGGAGGCGAGAAGTTCGCCAACGGGTGATCAGGTGCTGTCGCTGGGTGCAGCAGAGGTCATGAGGCGGAAGATGTTGGGACTGACGTCGAATGGGAAGTCGAAGGAGAATTGCACAAGGGCTTGAGGGTGGCGGAGATTAAATCTTGACGAGGTGATGATGATGTGTGGCCGGTGTTGATAGGTGCAGAGTGATACCCTTTGTACGATAGACACGCGAAAAGTCCTGCTTAATCTGCATAGCCTGCGTGCGGACTTCATGTCTAATAGTCACACTCCATGGCGTTCCACAGCAATGGCTTTCGAATCTTCGCTCAGAAGCATGTGACTTTGTTTTCTTCAACGCTGCACCCCCACCGTAGCCAATCACATCTCCCCAATGACATACTCACACCCTTCAGCTCCCATCCACACCTCATGTACTCTCCCTGCATCAACATCAACCCGATCTCCAGCGCCAAAGGTCTCCTTCTGAGGCCGCTCGTCTTTGGGATATGTGATCGTGAGGCTGCCGCGACGGATCAGATGGGTGGTAAGACAGTCGTGGGAATGGGGTGGATAGTGTGCGTGACTGTGTGAAGGATGAGCAGAGTGGGGTCATATGGGAAGTCAGAAGATGTGCGTACGAGCCATCGGTCCAGGTGAAAACGTGAGAAAAGCCCCAGGATCGGACTTGTGCTTCTGAATCTCTGCGGGAAGAAGGGGTGGATAGCATAGCGAGGAGATCGAATCAGATGTGATGAATGTAGATTTCAAAAAGGAGAAATCTATCTTCTTCCTTTCCATGTGGAAAAGGAAAAGCACGTGTATTTTAAGAACAAACAAGCATGCACATGAGATACGTGGGAACGTAATATAATTGGTCAGTTTAGTCGTGGTGTAGAAAGACAGAATGTTGATATGTGGGAGAATGCCAAGCATTGCTTATCTTATCAGATTTAGGGCTAGGGTTCCAACGTGACACCCTTGCGCCTCATGCGCTCAGACAAAACCAATGGGCTTTATCAAAAGAAGTGGGGGGAAAAAGAATGGGACGACACCTAGAACCGTCTACTAACTTAGTGTGCGTGATCGGGGACTCGAACCCCGACCTCGAGCATGGGAAGCTCGAATTCTACCCTTGAACTAATCACGCCGATATAATAGCTTGCTTATTTATGGATATGTTATATCTTTGGGTTTGAGCCGCTTGACGGGCCCTTTGAGTTCCTAGCATTGCTTAATCACTTTTCATCCGACGCTGAGGTCATGGTAATGATCATGAAACATATGACCATCTCGCGCTAAGCGTATGAATCTCATCTCTTTGGTAAAGGACCCATCGAGTACCCTACGCCGCCACAGGGAATCACGTGCCTCATAAATTCCAACGCCACTGCTATGTTAACCATTCTACAACCCTTGCACCTTCCTATAACTCGGCGGCTTCAGTGTCCTCCTGAGAATTTTAATGCAATAAGGGGGAATAAGACTGATGGCAGATATTGCCGCAACCCTCCATGCAAATGCCCAACTCCACACGTACCCCAAATCGAAATACCCTTCCAGAAACGGCACACTACCTACATAAATCACCGTGGTGCCTAGTATGCTGACGATCATAATCCAATGCCACGTTACGATTTCAAACGCCACCATGATCAATTCGTTGATGACGAGGACTGTAAAGCTCACGCTGACCATGCGATCTGAGTCCGTGTCGACGAGAATCTGGCTGAGGCCTTGAATAATGCCACCCTGGTAGATACTAACCGCGACCCAGATGAAGAAAGTACGATAGCTCAGGCTCTTGCCCGTCGTGAGCTCTTTGTACAATTCCGGATACAGATTCGCCAACCCTTCGTCGACATCTTTGTCCAGCACCAAGCTGAAGACTGGCGCCATGGTATACACCGTGGCGTATCCTACCAGCAACCAATCACGGTATAGTGCGTGGGGCTCGAATTGGGTGGCGATGCTATAGAAGGTTTGGCAGACCGAGATGATCAAGCCACGGTGTATGACGAATTGGGCCAGCTTAGCGGAGCGCTTGTATGAATTGCGACCGTGCCATACGAGTAATTTGGTTAGATGGTGGAAATTTGTGATTGAGAAGTCAGCGGCGAGAGACGCCTGCCGACCTTCTTTGCCCACGATTCCTACTCCGACGTCGGCGGCCTGGATCATCGAAACATCATTTCCACCATCGCCGATGCAAAGGACGCGCTTTTTGGTGAACTGTCGTATCAAATTCGCAATGTCAGCTTTCTGTGTTGGGGAGCAACGACAGGCAATGACCGCCGGGAGAAGAACGGCCAAAGAGATGAAATCGTGACGATGATGGATTAAGAAGTAAGAGAGAGAATCCCCATCGATAAGGAGAGCCGTAGAGTCGGGTTTAGATCGGAGCAGGGAAAGAGCGTCAAGAGCTGCTGAGGAGCCAACAGACGAGGAAAGACTCGTAATAGTATGGATGTATTGAGTCCTTGAGACTAGCTTTGCCGAAACAGCAACACATCTTGCCGTCTCGACTTTGTCGCCTGTTAGCATCCAAATCTTGATACCAGCGTTGCGAAGCAGCTCAAGAGACGGTTTGACGTCTTTTTGAAGCTTGTCTTCGACACCAGTAACACCAAGAAGCTCTAAGTCATGCTCCAGATAATCCTTGATGACCTTCGTCATACTTGTATCTCGCTTTTGTAGTGACATTGAAGCCTGCTTGTATTGCGTGGAGAAATCCTGATACTGCTGCGCAGAAAGTCTCTTCCTGCCGATCACGAGTGTTCGAAGGCCCTCTCGTGCCATGTTTGCTGTTTCCTCGTCAAGCCAGTCGTTCGCAGCGACTATTGAGGTCATAACAGTGTCAGCGCCTTTCTGATAAAACCATATTTCTGCAGGTGTCTCTTCTGAGGAAACTGAAGGTTCTATCCCGTGGACGAATTGCAAAATGATACCCATCCGCTTTCCGCTTGATGTGAATGGAAAGACCTCAAGTATCTTTACCCGGACCACCACTCTGGAGGTGTCAACATATTGCAGAGTGATAGTATGCCTATCTCGATGCATCAGCCGAAGTCCAACACTTTCCGCCCATCGAACGATAGCTATCTCGTCAGGAGAGGAAGCCTGATAGGTCATTACGCTGCGACCTCCTTCCTCTTCCGTAGACGGCGTTACATTGTGACAGAGCGCAAGCGCCAAAACGAGGTCTCGGACTCTCGATCCAATTTCCCTCCGTGTTCTCGTTGCCGCCCCAGTAGCATTTGTTAGATATGTCGAGGAGGGTGTTACTAGGGAAGCTGGCTGTAACGCATCCAGTGATCCTCCAGTAGAGAAACCTTGCCGAACGTAGTTCCGGACCTCATCCATAGCTTCATTTGCATATGATACTGTTCCAACATGGATTTTCTTGAGGTCCATTTCATTCTGCGTGAGAGTGCCCGTTTTGTCGCTGAGAAGATATTCAATACGACCGAGCTCCTCAGGTATTGTGCTAGTACGGACTACTGTTCCAGGGATATCCTTATCTCGCTCAATAAACCGTGCATACACTGACTTGCCCATATCAAGATTCACGCGAAGACTGATTGGTACAATGGTCGAGAAAAGTATTAGAAATCTTGTGATAGCCACATACCATTCTTGACCGGCGCGACCTTCCACACCCCGTATGCCCACAAGAACGACAGACAGTGTCAAAGTTAGAGCACATAGAATCTTGGTAAGATTGTTAATCTCGTATTCAAGTAGTCCTGCTTTGGACCGAGACTGCGTTGTCGACAGAGCTTGTCGAGTCTGTGCTCCAGTGTATATAACAACCGCAAGCACAGTGGCATTTGATGCGAGTACTGTGTTCGCCCAAGCGGTGTTATCAATCGTCAATGGAGAAGTCTCCGTATTATGGTCGCCACGGACAGCATCTGTCATTGCCTGTGACCGAGGTGCTAACTCTACCGTGCCGATGAATTCACCAACGTCTTTAGAGGGTTTGCCGGCAACAATTTTGAGCCTTGTGAAGTCGCGAGGATCCAATGACTGAGTTAAAGGCGAAGCTAAACGTAGCTTCCAGTCCGTCTCTCCGTCAAGTTGGTCTGTCCGTATAAAGGTCTCTCCAGTAGAATCCCCGTCAGCTGATGGAGGAGAAACGACAGGGATCGCTGCCGTCCTCGTCTCAGCTGAGGGATCCTCTGTAACTCCATTTTGTCTGCCTGGTTCTTCGGGTAAAGGGGTATCATTCACTGGTCTAGCCTGAGGCGAATGGATAGGAATCGCCGTAATCGATGATTCAACCGTACAGCTTTGCAGTATGACAAGATCTGCGGGTATTCTCTGATCTTTCCCAAGCTTCAGTACATCTCCTACTTTGAGGTCTCGGGATTGAATATCAATTTCATCCATCTCAACCTCCACATTGGTGTCTCGCTCGTACCACCTAAGATTCTCCTCTTCCTCTTCGATATCATCAAGGCGTGTGTGTTTCGAAGCGTCCCGACTTTTGCGTTGTTTTGACTTAAAGCGTGATTTTCCCCTTTGCAATCCTTTCTTAGCCGGCGTTTTAGATGTGTCCCGCAGTCGTAGCACGGTGTAGCCCTCCCTATTTGCCTCGGAGTCCCTTCTTCGTCGCGCAATATCGTCCAATGCCTCCTTGCCCAACGTTATCGCAAGCACAAATGCCAAAGGTGCAATATAAGTCGACAAGAAGCCAATTCGCAATGAGGGTATTATCTGTGACAAGGCGACAAGGAGGAAATACATATTAAAGAAGAAAGAGAATTCGTTGTACAAGGTCCGAGGGAGGAAGCTCCATGCAGTGTACTTTGCATTTGACACAGCATTTGGAGGAAACCGCGGAGGTGGATATTGTCCTATGCTAATGTTGCGGGATGCACCACCGCTTTGCGTTATTCGGGTACTGTCTGGACGGGAATTTTGAAGACAAGATTCGCCTGACATAAAGCTCGGCATTCGTAGGTGAGAGGTGAGAGACCTTCCGCGACGCTCGCTGTCAAGGATACCAGACTCTCGTCTGCCATCTGACTGCAGAAGAGGGGCATCATCTTCCACTGCGCGCAAACTGCCCGTTGAGTCTCTTTGATCCGCACTCTCCTCTAACAAGCCCTCGGCATCCTCATCTCTGTTGTCATAGTCATAGCTGTACTTGTGACGTCCGAAGCGTCTTGTCCTTCCGGGCCTTAGATTTCTCAAAGGTATGCGCTTGTCCTTCATGAATTGATCATTGTAGGGTTGTTCTCCATCCTGGGCGTCAGCTGGTTCCAATTCTTGTAAGTCGAGCTCGATGTCCGATTCGGAGTCATCATTGGGCGAGTCTGGAGCGTTTGGTTGGCTGTGTCTGTGCGCTCTTGACATTGCCTCATCAACGCTGCCTGCTGGCAACGAGGACCGGGATCAACAGCGGCGGCGATCCCCAGTTGCCGTGAAGGCATCTAGAAATGCGAGGGGTCTAAGGAGAAACATCAATGTACGGTGGATCAAGGAGACGATTTAGGGACCCATCAAGAGTCTCTATCGTGTGGTCAGCGGTGGATTACATGTTGTCTTTGTTGCTCGTTCGGATCTAGTTCTATTCCTTGCAATGTCATCCGAGGTTTTCCCGTTGCTAGTGCTAGATGACAAGATTCCTTACCTTGAGCAGTCGGCTTTCTAAACTACCTTATTTTCAGCTTGAGGATGTCATAATTCAGTCAAGACCTATCCCAACCATTCACAGATGTCCTTTTTGTTTTCCACCTGCTAACATGTCCGTACCCGTGACAGGTAAGTTGCGCCCTCGCCTGAAGCTAGGGTTGTGCCCGATAGAACATTTAGATTGGGAATTGACGATGGTCGATGGAGAATAGGACTGTTTCATCACAGACTCGTCCTCAGGTGATGGATTTGCAGCCATCGCCTCAGGGTCAGCAGTATGGACCTGGTTCATGGCATCCTGCAATGAGACCCAACGCGCATGAAGATGAGTACGCCAAAGAAGGGCAACAAATCGCGGAGACCTCTCCACCTTCAACAGCGTCAGAGGACGAAGCTACTCACATACCAGCCTCATATCAATTACCGTTCCGACCGAAAAGTACTCCGGAGAATCAACCGTTGTGCGATTCTTTTGAAGCAGACCACCTCCAAAGTGCCCAGCAGGTCGAAGACTCCATGGTCGCTACACGTGCCAATGCCGGCTCTTCTCGAAACGATTTGAGCGTGCCTGAAAGTCAAGACCGGCGAAACTTTCAAAGTGGAGAGCGATCTGGGGAACAAATGGATGATGGGTGGGACGCTGGAACGAACCGGACCAATCTCGTGGAGCCGGCCCCTTTATCTAGAGATTTAAACGACAATTCGAAATCGGATGATACACGAAGGAAATCACTAGCATTAGATATCGGGCAAGCAAACAACCCACCGTCGTCTACAGCCACAAGCCATCTTGAGGGTGCTATAGGCGATAAAGTGGAAATGGACAAGGCTTGGGAATTGGAAGAAAGAGATACACCTGCAAATCGAATGGCTCACGTTAATCGGACGAATTCGTTTCCTACAATACCTCCCTCAACACAGAGTAAACCCGTGCCCTCACAGTCGCTACCGCAATCACATGCCGAGGATGTTATGAAAGGAGAAGAGACCGCGGGGTTTCCGAACCATGAATTGCCTAGCAATACTTTTTCTGCATCGCATGTAGAGAAGGAATTGCCGGGCGATGTCTTTAGGGAGATCGTGGACGAGGGGGACGAGGCATTCTTTGCCAATCCACAGAGTGGTGAAGGAGTTGTAAAAACCTTAACAGGCGACGAAGAGTCGAGATACGAAGAAGGCCTACCTCTAATGTCAGCATCTCAAAGTGAAGACATATTTCTACCGCAGGGCGAAGTCAATGGTGTAGTGGCTGAATCTCCCAATGGTGTGGTTAGGGAAGACGACTTTTACAACAACATCTCGTCAGGATCACCAGACGCTACCCCGACTTTCACGCCAAAACCTCTAGATCGCAAGTCTACTACCCAAGTCCTGGGCTCGATGCATTTTGCGCCTCACAGTGCCAATCACGCGGGGCAGGAAGTTGAGGGAGTTGCAAAACAAAGCATGGACATTGCGAACTCGAAACCAAAGGATGAAGATTTAGCCGAAATTTGGAAGGCGGCGCTAGGTGACGATGATCTTCTTGAAGACAATGAAGAGTCCGTTGATCCTTCGGCCTTTTTCGATGGCGATGAGGACGGTTTTCTTGAAGGTGACCAGGACTATGCGCGAGAGCCTCAGTCGCAATCAGTCGCATACCCAGGAACAATGCAGGGATACGGGGAGGGCAATTCAAAACAAGCAGTACTTCAAGACAGTAATCTTCTAATATCAGGATCCCGCTTTACTCCACATACACAACAGGTAGATCGAAAGACTGGTCTTTATTACACCCCTTCCGCACCTAAAGCAGGCTCAGAAGCGGCGAGGCAGGCAGTATACCAACCACAGCAACCACAGCCAGCCTCGAGGCCCCTTATGCCTGCGTCGACGCAAAGCTTTGCCGATAAATCTAAAGGCGGTTACACTTCACCTTACGATCTTCCAATGGACGTCACTCGCCCGAAAAAGCGCACTGCATATCAGCAAATGCATCCCAGTTCTGATATTCAACAATCATCGAGTCGTCCTCCACCACCAAGGAGTAGTAGCATGTTCACTGGAGCACCTCCACCGGTCGACTCTCGCCCCCCTATACCCCAACTCCCAAGCGCCTACTCGCCGTCACAAGCAGGCCATGCAATTTCACCAGCGCTGAAGGCTTCGCCCAGCATGGGCAGCTTTTTTGAGGAATTACCGTCGACTAATTCCCGCCCACCAAGCAGTATGGGCAAGTTCGCACCGGCAGCACCCCAACGAAATCCGCCCCTGCCAACGTCTTCTCAAATAGAGCCATCAAGGCAGTCCCCGCTGCCACATTTAGCGTCATCGAATTCTCTCAAAAGTTCGCAGCAATATGAACTTCTACCCTCAGAAAGGATGAGCCTTTACGGGAACACTAGTCAACCAGAAGCTGCTCATCAGGTTGTACCAGCAATGAATGCTAGATACTCGCCTGCTCCAACGCAACCTACCAGTGTCCCACCGCCCCGTAATCGGTATGCAGCCTCCCCATCGGCCGGGAATCGTCCTCCACAGTCGCAAATATTGCCCTTCCAACCTCGGACTTCTAGCCCACTTGCGCAAAGCAGTTCTCAGCCGCAACCAAACCAGCAAGACTCTTTCCCCGATCCATCGCTACGCCTGCCCCAAACTAGCGTCAAGCAAAGTATTTACACGCAAGACCCGGAGGTTTCGAGATTTCCCTTTCCCCATCGTCAGGGTTCACAGAGCATGGAGTCGGTTGGCTTACATAATGAAAGCGGTATAGACATGAAGAATTCGTCTGAATGGAGATCGTCACCTCCACCTTCTACAATCTCCCAACAGACACGACAGAGCACCTCTTCTTCCAATCCGCCCCTCGCCATCAGGAGTCCTAAAATGGAGCACGAATTTCCTCATGGTTCTTCATCACTTCACCAGAATAGAGAAGTGGCCTCACTTTCATCAGATATTTCAAGTCGTGGACCACCTCGGAGATCTCAGACCCAGTCCCCAGGCGCTTTTAAGTACACTCCGCAAAGTGCAAGCGCTCAAGCACCATACCAGCGTCCAGCTTCCGTCAACCACCAGATATCAACTCCCTCTCTCGAAACCACTCTGCCCTCTGGAAGCAATGTCAGACCGCGGGGAAGGACACTGTCGAAAGACTTAAATTTTATCAGACCTTCAGACGGTCGAGAGCTAGATCAACTTGAGCGATGGAAAGGATGTCCAATTTTCTCGTTCGGATTCGGTGGAGCTATCGTGACAAGCTTTCCAAAGCAGATCCCACGCTTTGCAGCTGGGCAGGCCTCTCCAATGATCAAGTGCAGTCCTGGAGAGGTCAACCTGCAAGATGGCAAGATTCTACCGCTTGAAGAAGATATTGCAAATTTTCCGGGCCCTTTGAAGTCTAAGAGCAAGAAGAAGGATGCCGTGGATTGGCTACAAAGGCGCATATCCAGACTGGAAAATGACGTTGCCGCCCTTTCTGGTGGCCCAAGTCTTCCAGACCCGACTAAACGACACGAAGAAAAAATACTTTTATGGGAGATCGTGCGGATCCTAGTTGAGCACGATGGCGTGCTCGATGGCAATACATCAGCAGAAAAAGCTGTTCGGTTTGTCCTCTCCCCAGAGCTGGCTCAAGGAGACACAGCAACGCTTCCCCTTCAGAATTTCAATGCATCGCTTGTGGGTATCACGCGACACAGTGGGTCACGCATCAATCCTGATTCAATCGACCCGGAATCATTGGAGAGCCTGCGCAAACTGTTGTTGCATGGGGAGCGGGCAAAGGCTGTCTGGCACGCAGTCGACAACCGTCTATGGGCCCATGCAATGCTCCTTTCCTCCACATTGGACCAAAACATATGGAAGCAAGTGTCACAAGAATTCGTTCGACAAGAGGTCAAAACCTACGGGGAGAACACCGAGGCATTAGCCGCACTGTATCAAATGTTTGCTGGCAATGGGGAAGATAGTGCTGACGAGCTCGTCCCACCCTCTGCCCGTGCTGGCCTCCAAATGGTCAGTAAAACAGCAGGCACGGGACCCACCAAGAACGCACTAGATGGTTTGGATCGGTGGCGGGAAGCGTTAACCCTCATTTTGAGTAACAGGAGCTCTGACGATAGCAGAGCTTTGACATCCTTGGGACAGCTTCTGGCCGGGTACGGAAGGACTGAAGCCGCACACATCTGCTATATCTTTGCAAAGTCGCCCAATCTTTTTGGTGGCCCCGACGACCCGCAAGTGAGTATCTCTCTTCTTGGGGCAGATCACCTCCAGCAGCCGTTTGACTACGGCCGCGACCTCGATAGCATTCTTCTCACCGAGATGTATGATTTTGCCCGCACAGTACTTTCCTCAGCTCCTGTTGCGACAGTGTCGCCACATCTGCAACCGTTCAAGCTTTACCACGCCATGATCCTGGCAGAATACGGTCATAAATCCGAAGCGCAGCAGTATTGCGAGGTCATCACTAGCACCCTCAATTCGACGACTAAGCGTTCACCTTACTACCACGCCCTGCTCTTGGAAGCTCTGAATAGCTTCATGGAAAGATTGCGACAAGCACCACGGGATAGTTCCGGGTCATGGATATCTAAACCAAGTATGGACAAAGTTTCGGGTTCAATATGGGCTAAATTCAACCAGTACGTAGTTGGCGACGAAAGTGATGCTGCCTCGGTGGGATCGGGCAGAGGCCATGATACCTCTGCGGGCCCTTTTGCTGGTGTCGCCGGCGATTCGCCCACTCTAAGCCGAACACCATCTTCGAACGATCTGTACAACTCCTATGCTCCAGGTATCTCATCAGCACCCATGGCAAACCCGTCCAAATCACGCTATGCACCAGCTGGGCTGTATACTCCAAGATCGTCTCTTGAAGAGCAAGGGCGGCTCGCCCAGGATTCTCAGCGCCCTGCATACAATGACTCCCTCCGACCACAGGCGTTGCAACAGGCATATCAGTCGAGACCTACATCTTCGACTACCTCGTATCATGAGCCATATAGGCCGGTAGCTTCTGAAAACCCTGTTCGCACTGAAAGCTCTCTGCCTACACCGTCTTCACAGCCACAATATATGGCCACAGCTCCGCCAGATGAGCTCTCATCATATCTTTACCAGTATGGGATCGACGACCCAAATCTGCCAGCAGAACCGCAAGAATCGCAGGGGCTCCACGAGGGTCATGCTAGGCCTGTATTGACCAATGGCTATGATCAGTCATTATCATCTTATAACACTGAATTGTCTGCGTATGAACCACCATCTAGTGACCACTACGATCCGCCAGGTTTGAGCAGCTACGATCCGCCCCCCTACGGCACCAATGACTTTCAAATGGAAGCGTCTACATCCGATGAGAAACCTAAGAGGTCCTTTATGGATGATGACGATGAGGATGATTTTGAGGCTCGAGCAGCAGCAATCCGAAAGGAAGAAAAAGCGCGAAAGGATCGCGAGGCTGACGAGGCCTTCCGGCGAGCAGCGGAAGCTGATGGTAAGCAATCGGTTTCTAAGATCCCGGTGCTCAAATTGACTCTTATTGCAGCACAAAAAGACAAGGTACCTAAGCTCAATACCAAGAAGTCCGGGTGGTTTGGCGGTTGGCTTGGCGGCAAGATGCCTGAGGGCGAAGATGCTCATGGAACTCCCAACGCGCCCATCAAGGCCAAGCTTGGCGAACAGAGCTCTTTCTACTACGATCCTGAACAAAAGAGATGGGTCAATAAAAAGGACCCTGACCTAACACCTGCGGCAAAAGCCCCTCCCCCTCCACCGAAGGGTCCACCTTCAAGAGCAGTCAGTGCATCTGGACCACCATTCAAGTCCGCGAGCGGAACTCCGCCTGTACCTCCTCTTCCATCTACCACAGCAACCCCCCCTATCACCTTCACCAGACCACCGACTTCAAATCTGCCATCATCAAAATCTCCATCTCAGCATCCATCTCGCAATTCTTCTCCAGCTATGAACGCTAATACCGGGCCAGCTACTGGAATTGGGGCTCCCACTGTGCCATCAGGCCCCCCGTCGGCCCCACCCTCAAGGCCAGCAACAGGCATGAGTGGTGCTAGCAGCATCGATGATTTGCTCGGTGCTCCTCAGGCGAGGAAGGGGGGCACAATCAGGAAAGGCAAGAAAAAGGGCTATGTCGATGTTATGGCTAAGTGAAAAGGACATATATTCTGCATTTGTATTTTTTGACGTTGTTTGGAAGCGTGCTATGGTGGCACCAGTGTAGACATAGCGACCGGCAGGATGGCGTCTTCGGGAACTTGCTCGATTGTCTGGGTATCTAAGTAATTATCGAGCTCAATCTGTCGGGTACTGTCTGATTATGAGACTGTCAGAGATTTTTGATTTCCGGTTGTCTACGTGTGCTCCTGACTAAGATCGGTCTCTCCTGATAGTCAAGTACATCGGCCCATTTCTGCCGTAATTACCAAAATTGATGCTATCTGAAGCTACTCACGTTACTAGACTTAGATTTTCGGTAGTTGGAGGCTATACGAGTGCTTGGTTGCATGGACCTGAGCTTGTGGTGTTTGAAGTAAATTGTTGGGAAGCAGAATACTCTGGTTGAGATATTTGGGTAACAGCAGTACGATGCAATTCGCTCTTGAAATTTAAGACATGAGTAATAATTATTAATTGCTACTTAAGGTCAATGTAGCTGATTACATTTCTGCTAAGCAGCCAAATGGATATCTTAAAAACAAGCCAGAGCGCCGAGGCTTCAAGTTCTTGCGGAGGAAGAAAGACTGAGTCCCAAAGAGGAGCCCAATCCTGCAAACATCTGTTCGACACAGGCTGTAAACGTCTTTATTCCTTTAGCCGTGGGCTTAGTCACCGGTAAGATCCACGGTCTCAACAGAGCCCGAGTGGCGCGACCTCTTGCGAGCGCTTCTGACCTCCGTCACCTCCACATTCTCCGTGTCCTCAAGTTCTCGCTTGATTCCTCTTCTTGCCCCAGTACCTTCAGCTTTGATATTTGCGTCGCCTTCTAGAAGGGCAAGTTGGGCCTTTCTCTTGTCAGTAGTGTTTAGATGGCAGTCTCGGTTTCACAGATTGATTTACTCGTAAGTTTTGGATCCTCCTCTCACAACTAGTCTTTTCGTCGATTTGCAAGGGAGGTTCTGGCTCAGGTGACGGTGATCTGGGGATGCAGCCTAGCATTTGAAGTGTACCTGCCCGGATTACTAGGGTGCTGTATATGATAACCGGTGATACGTACTCTTGGATCGATAGAGAACATTTGTTATCAAGGGTTCGCCCCCAGGTCCAGGCAATGGTGAAATGTCGTACTCACTAGGTGGTGGTGCTGTTGAGACGGTTTCATTCGTAGTGCTATTTGCTGATGTCAGAACGACCCGTCGTTGATGGATCGAGGCGCCTTACTGCACAGTGTTGGTAATAGCCTTGCCTTTCAGCAGCTTCTCTGATACCTCAGTCACAGGCTTATGGTGGATCCCGTAGTTGTGATGGGGCAATGCCCTTCGAGTGCGGAGAACGCGTTGAGCTGTAACTCTAATCCTTCCAAGGTTCTCTAGATCAGATGAAGTCACTTGATGGCCTGATGAGTCCTCTATACACCTAGTCAATGGCACTCCTTACGAAACAATGGGAAGGAGGAGCTTACTTGCTTCCAATGCGCCGAAACATATGTCAGCCGCTTTCCACTGCTGCAATTCTCTATCGAAAATGCTGACAGTTGAGAAGGAATACTCCAGTCTCTCACGTCGATCACGGGCGAAGAGGAGCTTTGGCGCCGGAAAGTCATGATACCACGTGGCAATCTGATTGTCATACTGGACAGTAAACCTGACAGCATCATCGGGACGGAGAGCGAACCAATTGAAGTCTTTGTTCAAGCCGACTTTGACGGTGAACTGAGCACCCGTAGTGGCTTGGACATATCGCTGACGTATCGTAGGATGCTGATGCCCCTCGCCATCGGGGTCGGGGTGCAATTTCGATGGTCTGCCTTCCGAGATAATCTGAATGTCGATTCCCGCGAAAGGGGCCATTGGACCGGTCCACCACCACTCTCCTACTAAGTGGATTAGCAGTGTGCTGTCCCGAACAAGAGTGGATAAATTGAGCCAGGGCGAATTCGGCACGAGGTTCGTGTTTAGCGCGAAGCGGTGCTGGCGCGAGATCACGTGATGTGCCCTAGACACCCGGCAGCTTAGCCAATTGACAGAGATTCTAGGTACTTGTAATTGATAATTGAAGATCCGATTCTAGAGGCCTCTCTCTCAATGGGAGCTTCGGTTCAGTTTCATTATCGACTCATCTAGCCCTTCTTTTGCGGTTTGATCCTAAATGCCCTTTTTCCCCATGTGTGTGCCATCGCTTGCACTGCTCAGGAGTCATGACACGCCTCTATGATAGAGAAGAGAAACAATACAAAACTTTTGATCAAAGTACGAAGTCCATGTTCCATGGAAATTTACATAGAAACCGTTCTGTTATTCCGGTCCATTGCATGGCCTAATGTTTTCCAATCCCCGTAAACGCCCCTTGCTAGAACATCAGCCCCATCTCGTAAAGTCCAAACTCATCAAAAGCTGGTTCGGCTCTGCCATGCCACCCAAAGTTACCTTGCCCTTCCAATCGTCGCCCTCGATGTAAGCAGGGGCATCAGCATCTGCAGGCATTGGATAAGAGATATTTGCCGAAGCGTGCGTATTCCCATACTTCTCTCTCAGCTTCTTGATCTCCTTAAGCCTAGCGCGCCAGCTGGAAACATATTCGCCTTGGCCAAGTAGCTCAGACCACACTTGGCTGAATACGGAAGCGTTCAATGCCAATTGACGGACGAATGTGGGGAGCGCATCAGCGGAGACGACTTTTGGCACGGCAGCTACTGACAGCCGCGGAATATTGAAAGGGCTAAGAGTCTCGACCTTGTAATATCCAAACAGGTCCGAGTTGGAAGCATGTACCGGGTCAGCCCGTTGAGAGCCCGTTCGTCCTTTCTTTAAGATATTCGCACCATCAGAGCTGTGAGCCTCATGTGTGATGACGATATTGACTTCGTTCATCTCGGAGCTAAAGGTGTCGAAGATGAAAGGCTTCCCAGAGTCATTGAAGATAATCTTTACACGATCGTTGCCGATGTGCCTCTTCTTTTTAGTGGCTTGTGGGTCATTTCCAGAATCAGTAGGCATCATTGTAGTTACATGAAAAACTATCTCCGTTGCACGGTCACGCCAAGCATATGTGTGAGTTCCATCTTCATTGAACTTACGATCCAATCCCTGTGTATTGAATATTGCGCCTTGCAACTTGACTTTAGTGCCGATGCCCGCCAAAAAGGCCTTATAAGCTTCGGTCCCGCGTGTATTTGCAAGAATGTCTGCCTCGGAAGACTGGCCGTTTCCAACATAAACTATTCCTGCCTTGTGGCCATCAACCGTATCAGTCTGGTCAAAGCTCTTAAGTGCTCGCTGCACAAACAAGTCGTTTGGCAGCTTTATAGGCTGTAAAGGAATAGGTACCGGCGCGATAGTTGATGTTAATTGTAGCAATAAGTGGTTTGGGAAGACTTTGGATGAAAGTTCCGATCTCTGGCTTTCTCTAGCCTTCTGAGTTAGGACATGATGCTCCGGTATCCTGGCAGTATGGTAACGATAAGTGGCATGCGTTGTGCCAGATGCTTGTCGCTTCGTAATCTGACCAAGATTGCTGTTTGAAGTAATTTCGACTGTCACAATGCTCATTCCTAACAGCCAAATTTGCTTACTCACATCCTCTTTCGATTCTTTGGATTCTGCAGCGGGCTCTGTTTCTCCGAGATCGGAAAAGACGGTCCGATGCATCATGTCTAAAACAACTTGGCTCTGCTCCTCAAATATCTCTTTTCCTGAGGCATCTTTCCATGCGAGCTCTTTTGCTATCCACCCAACATGCTGAGCTCGCTGGCTAACATCGATTGCTAGAAACCAAAAGATAATGACTTGATATGCAAGAGCATAGACATACTCTGGAAATTCTTTGCGCGATTCCGGCATACGAGAGACCTCCCCAGAGTTCACGCTTTGTCGAGAGTATTGTAGGTCTGTTTGTGACTGGACATCACCACCAGTCTTTGAGCGCTGCTCCCTCGTTGATCGTATATAGCTAATGCAAATACCGAAGATGGTCTTGAAAAATGAGGCGTCGTCGAGTGTGGTATTCGAGCGCGTATCGGGCAGTCTCGCTGTTGCGTTCAAGCAAGCTTCTGGTAACCTGGCGAGGCTGCCTAGAAACTCAAGGATGTCTATCGCCAAATCAGATTGAGTGATTTTCTGTGCCAGCTTTTGAGTTATAGCAAAAATATGCCTATCGATGACGGAAGGAATCTCGTGGCAGCATAGAGCTAAAGCATGGATGCAACACCTTCCAGCCCGGTCCCATTTGTTGATTCCTAGCGAGAAAGCTCTCACGAGATTGTCCAATTCTCGCCTCCCAAGATTCTCATGATAAGCTAGAAGCATTGTGAGGGTATGGTACAGGCAGAGTGCCACGCCTCCCATTGTCATCCTTGTGTGCGGTGGTGGCTTGCTGAAGGAGCTTTTATCAAGCTGGTCGACAACGAGATTGTGGAGAGTCTGAAGATGTCCGACAAATCGCGCGAATAGCGATCGATTACTTAGCTGAGATGGCAAATGGACTAGAACGTAGCTGTATATCTCCCAATCGCTCCCATCCTTCAATACACCCACCATGATCTCCAACCACGGAGCAAGATCCAATACCGTGGGAATATCATCAGTAGGTAGACATGAGTATACCACTTGGCTTGGCCCCTTTCGTGGGTCTTCGGGAAGGCCCTTTGTCCAATCATTATACATCCACAGAGGTGGTGTGGGTCGTGAGAATTGATCTTTAAGGTTGCTCGACCTCGTCGCTGACCGCGACCGCGCCGTGCCTGCAATATCCACTACACTAGACCGACCTTGCCTGCTCAATGGCGGCTGCTCCTGAATCGAAGCTCTATTGGATTGAGAAGGTAAAGATCCTTGGGAGGAGGCTGTAGCTTCTGTTCTGCAAAGAGTTCCTGCTAGGCCTTGGCTGTCAGGACTCACGACGACTTCGATGGCTTCTTCGGAATTACATCTCAAGCGAGCAAGGAGTTTCATAACACTCAGTCTGACCATAGTAGGTTTCCAAGGTCCAGCAGCCAAAAGAAGGAGCTTGTAAACCCTGCTTGATTTTATTGCGGATTCTGGATGGCACCTTAAGAACAGCCTGATCAAACAATCTGGCGTTTGATCAGCCAAGCTGGTCTCTGCAGGATTTGCGGTAGATGAGATCCCCGATTTTGCTTCGATCAGGTTCAAAAGGACATCAAAAGTCTGATTGGTGATGTCTGGACCGCATAGCGTAGCAAGATCAGCCAAGCAATTCATGACTGAGACTGGAACCCTCTTCTGGTAATCGATTAGTGCGCAGGCATCTCGAAGACAGATTTCAAAAGTCTTCTTATGGTCCGTATTGAGTCTAATTTTTGGGAAAAGCTGACCGAATGTCTTAGTGACTACACAGCGTGACTCCTCTGATTTAGGAGGATTTGTAAAGATAATTTCGAGGAGCTTTTTGAGAAGCGAACGACTCTCTGTGAGCTGTTCGCTGAGTCTAGGCTCAGGGTTAGTGTCGAGTAGTATGCTAACAAATTGACCCGTCCTAGTCCCTGAAATCAATAAGTTCGATAACGATGCCGAAAGGTCATCTTCGAACTTGATGTTTGGAATCCTGTAGATGGTGCAAATTACTGTCAAAGATTGCAGTAATTCATGCGATGGTATCTCAACACGGGCCGTCAGGGCTCGTAAGATCTTGACAACTCCACGTAGAGTTTTCCGTGAAGTGGTTTGTTTGGAGATTGAAGTAATTCGATCAACAAGGACCTCCAATTCCACGTTCTGGAAAGATTTTGGATTATGAGTTAGAATGTCTTCGACAAGGTAGAAGGCTCCAATCAGACTTCTTTCTTCCCCGAATTTCGAGTATGCCATACCATTACCCCGGTCTTGACTTGAGTCATCTTCAGTGTGACCACGGAACCCCGAGATTTTGGAAGGACTACCACTGGATCTAGCCCTATTTGCGTTGTTCCCCGAGTGAGCTTTCCGCGCATCTTGAGCTGCCCGAAATAATTTGTCCAAAGCGGAAATCAAAAATGTGATGAGCTCGGCCTCAAAGGGCCAAACATTCTCACCTCGCTTAGTAAGACGGTCCAATGCTGAGATCTGGAGACTTGCTTCGGAGGGATCTACAGGTTCAACAATCATGTCAAAGAGCTTCTGCCTTTCTTTCAGGATACCTGAATGAGACGCACATGCCTTGAGTAGCGCGTAGCCCGCCTTGCGAGCTTCGTGGGGGGCAGACTCCACAGTCAAGTCATCAGCAACACTCAAAATGTGCGAGATCATGTCAGCGGAGTGAAGGTGAATTTCTTTGCTCAGCTCGTAGGCGGCTGCAATTCGGCGGTCTAGAGGTAGAGCTGAGTCAAGGTCCTGCAGACATCTGATCCTGAAAGCGGCATCCTCGTCGATGAATCCAGTCCGCCCGGTGCTCGATTTGCTGGATTGGCTAGCTCGTGAGGTGCTAGGCCCACTGCCATGGTTTCCGGGGGTCATAGGAGATGGCTTGCCTCCAAAAGAGCGCCGTAAAACTGGCAGCATGGTGTTTAGCTCTTGGAGGTAGATTTGACGGGGAGAACGAATCTAAATGGAAGTTCACAAGCGAAGGACGGTGAGGGTGTAGCAAATAGAAGTTCAAGATCACAAAACATGGTTGAGAACATGGAGACAACACTAGCATTGACAAGATCGAATTCGATACGCCGAGAAGATCGTAAATTACAAGTGGGAAAATCTACTGTGAGATCCGGTCCGAGGAACATGCGGCTGTTGAAGGAAAGATGCAGAAATACCTTTTTCTTTAAGATTAGCCAGTTATTGGACATCCCTATCGGTTAATTACTCGAATAACTCTCGCAGTCACAGACTCTGACGCCTTTCCATATATACAGTGGGAGTATTTATATTGAAGCGCAGACTTTTCGATTGCGAAATCTCGTTGCCTGCGGTTGAGCATGCTGTGAGAGGAGAGCCTTTGATTATGGTAGACAGATAGGAGTTTGTTAGCACTCAAGAGAGAACCTGATGGTAAGTAATTAGAAGTATTTGGGGTTTAGAGCTAATTTAGTCGATGTCTGGCGTCTATCGCCTATCGGCTACTACGGGGGGCTCTAAAGTCTAAGACGCAGCAAAACAAAAATCGTTTGTTTCCACCCCCAGCTTCTCAGGAGTCAGGACTGCTCTCCCACAAACCTGAGGCTGCTGAGAGCATGGCGGTAGACCTCCAGGGGCTTGCCCATATTCTGGAAGCAAGCTTGGATCCCAGCCAGAACAAACAAGGTCTGCTCAGCATCTTTTCAATCTGCTTTTCCTAGCTGATCCCTGTAAACAGCGGAGCTTGCGATCTTACAAGAAGAGAAAAAACCGAGTTTCTCAGTATCACTCCTGCAGATAGTCGCTACAGAGACATTTCGGGGTACTGCCCGGCTTGCTGGCGCCCTCTACTTCAAGAATTACATTAAGAGGAATTGGACGGTGTGTATCTAATGCTGACCATCACCTGCATGTTCCAACCTGCTGAAGGTGATCCGTAGGACGAGGAAGGCAACCACAAGCTCCCTAACAGTGATGTCAAAGCTATCAAGCAAGAGCTCATTGGGCTGATGATCTCGGTGCCTTCCAACATCCAGTATCAACTTGGAGACGCTATTGGTGTCATAGCGAACAGCGACTTTTGGGAAGGATGGGACACGCTTGTTGACGTAAGGACTCAAGAAGGAAAATCTAGAATGCTTGAGCTAACGCGCATTAGGATCTCGTATCCCGACTGACTCCCGACAACCCCAAAATCAATAATGGAGTACTTCAAGTCGCCCACTCAATCTTCAAACGATGGCGGCCATTGTATCGATCCGATGCACTCTATACTGAGATCAATCATGTTCTAAGCAAGTTTGGCACGCCATTTCTGGCCCTGATCGAGGTAATCTGTTTAGTGGGTAGAGCTGTACATGAAACCGGCTAATGTTTGGTTGTTTTAGAGCACTGATCTCCTCATCGAGCAAAGCAAGAGTGATAAGGACATGCTATCGAAATCCGTCGCTACGATGACTCTCATCGTCAAGCTTATCTACGATCTTTCAGTTCAGGACCTACCCCCCGTGTTTGAAGATAGTCTGGTCCCCGTGACCACCCTACTCCACAAATATCTGACTTTCGAAAGCCAACTACTCGAAACCGGCGACGAAAATGAAGCAGGCCCATTGGAGCATGTAAAGGCAGGTATTTTTGAAGTCCTGGAGTTGTGGATACAGAAATATGAAGATGCCTTTGGTGAGCATGTGGGACAATTCATCGGCAGCTCATGGAATCTCTTGACTACTGTAGGATCAGAGACAAAATACGATATCTTGGTCAGCAAAGCTCTCCACTTTCTCACTGCTGTAACAAGCAGTGTCGAGCATGCAAAGGCTTTCAGCGATGAGTCAACATTGAGCCAAGTCGTGGAAAGAGTAATACTGCCGAACTTGACACTGAGAGATTCAGACATGGAATTGTTTGAGGACGAACCAATCGAGTTTATCCGGAGAGACCTCGAAGGTTCCGATAATGACACTCGTCGTAGAGCAGCCACAGATTTTCTCCGCCAATTGATGGCCAGGTTTGAGCGTATGGTCTCAAGGGTCGTGCTGCAGTACATAGACCACTACTTGTCCGAGTATTCACGAGACCCTTCAACAAACTGGAAGGCTAAAGACACAGCCGTATACCTCTATTCTTCGATAGCTGCACGGGGTACAATCACAGCGAGTCATGGTGTGACGAGCACCAATGACTTCGCCAACGTCATCGACTTCTTTCAGAAGCACATCTCTAGAGACTTGGTGTCCGAGACAGGCGTGGAGCCGATCCTCCAAGTCGATGCTATCAAATACTTGTACATATTCAGAAGCCAAATTACACCAGAGCAATGGCAGCATGCTTTCCCACTTGTTGTGAAGCATTTAGGATCTTCCGAATACGTCGTATACACTTATGCCGCGATCGCTCTAGAGCGTACCATGGCCCTACTTGACAACTCCAAGCAGCCGATCATTGGTCGATCTAGCGTTGAAAGGCTCTCGGCGCAGTTGCTACAGCACCTCTTTGGTCTGATCGAGAAAGACTCCTCTCCTGCGAAATTGCAAGAGAATGAATTCTTGATGCGCTGCGTCATGCGAGTCCTCATCGTAATCAGAGAAGGCGTATCGCCCATAGTGGACGACACTACAGCCCACTTTGTCAAGATCATGCACATCAGCAGTCAGAATCCAAGCAATCCAAGATTCAACTATTACCTCTTTGAAGCTATAGGTGCTTTCATTCGGTAAGTTTGGCATCATTGGAGGAACTTCCTCACATGAAAGTACTAATGCAGCTAGATTTGCTGCCCCCTTACAACCCCAAAAGCTCGAGAGTGGCCTCTACTCGTCGTTTGCTGAGGTACTCCAAAACGACGTGCAGGGTAAAAATCACTGTTCCCCAGTACGCAAGGTCAATAGTCTAATGTACGGCAGAATTTGTACCTTATGTATTTCAGCTCTTTGCCGCTCTGCTTGAATCGAATCCATCTGCCTCTCTTCCCGAGTACTACACGTCCTTGATTCCTCCTATACTTTCGCCTGGTCTCTGGACTGTCAAGGGCAACGTACCCGCGCTAGTCCGTCTGCTATCTTCCATTATACCTCGTGGGGCATCGTACATTGCACAAAACAACCACATAGAAACTATGCTGGGGGTTTTTTCGACTCTAGTGTCTTCCAAAACAAATGAGATTTATGGTTTTGAGCTCCTAGAGTGTATCGTTGCTAATTTTCCACGGTAAGAATTTCAACTCGATCGTCTACTCTTCGCCGAACTATCACTGACACCCCCACAAGCTCTGCACTTGAACAGTATTATGTTCCCATATTACAAACTTTACTGACAAGATTACAAAACTCCAAAAGCGAGACCTTCGCTTTGAAATTCGTCCGATTCTACCATTTTGTCTCTGCGAAGGATGACAAAGGTCTTGGGACAGACTTCTTCATCAACGTGACCGATCAAGTTCAGTCAGGGTATGGTCAATTCAATACTTCTCAAAATCTGCGATTCTGATCTAATCGACACAGGGTCTTCGTTCAACTCTACCTTAGCATTATATTGCCAGACACACAGAAACTTCTGCGACCAGTGGACCGAAAGATGGCAGTCATTTCTCTTACTAAGACCTTGACTGATTCGACCGCTTTTGCTGAAAAGTACAAAAAGGGTTGGGGATTTACTTGCGAGGCGCTACTCAAGCTCCTCGAAAACGCACCGGTTTTGGCAGCGACCGAGGACGCGATTGTGGAACAAGATCCGGATGACATGAGCTTTGGCGTTGGATTTACTCAATTGACAACGATCAAGAGACAGAATCGAGATCAATGGCCCGAGGTCACGGACGTGAAGGTATGGGTAAGAGACTTTTTAAGGGCGGCGGATTCAAGCCAAAAAGGAAAGGTATCGAGTTATGCACAGGAAAGACTGTCGCCTGAGGCCGGCCCCATTCTGGCGATGTACATGCAATAATGACTGATGAATACCGTAAGTTAAGAATATGAGATGTCGTAGCGAACGCTCAAGGTTGGCATTTTGCATATAGCGGCCAAAAGCAATAGCGACTGTCAAAGGCATTTAGGTTTAATCACATACCCATTCGAGCAAGTAGATAGACAGTGTCCAACACCGCCGTCCCGCCTCTGGGGCAAATGACCAAGTTGGCGAAACAGCCCTTTGTTTGACCATGTGTGCTGTAAACCTCATCTAGGGGAGCGTTTCGGCGCGTAGATATCTAGAATGCGGCAATCGGCCCAGACCGACCATGTGGACCCACCCCACGCTTCCCATTGCATGTGATGGAAAATTTCATGGTGTTATTCAGCCGGAGACTTCTCTGCCATGAAACGCCTTACATACTCCGCGGATGCCGCGTCGATTGGACGAGCTTCCTCCACCCGTTTCAACTTAAACACCCGTGGCCGTAGTTTTCAGCCGATTGGGCGAAGCCGAACATGGAGATTCCTGGTAAATCCTTTTTGGGCGGAACATCTGGATGTATGAGATTGGAAGGGGCCTGACGGACGGTAAGATCCACTATGAAGGCTCAAATAAAGAGCGCAAACGTCCTCAATGGAAGTTCCTTTCTTTTAGTACCTCCCGAGGGTTGGTGAAATAAGTCGTGGCCGATAGCGCGAAAGGACTCCCAACTTTCACCAGTATTAAAGATCATTCAAATCGTCTTAATAGTGCTTCAAAATTTTATGAACTATGGCCAAGAAGCTTAGGACAATGCCTAAATTTTAATAGATTTTTTTGAAAGCTGTTGTGGTCGAAGAGACACTGCGCAATCAAAAACTTAGTAGTTGGAACAACGGCCACGACTTATTTCACCAACCCTCGTCCCAGCAGTATTGATGGGGAATATAGTCGTGCTCCTGTGGATCCATCCAAACCTATAATAGGTGTTTTGATGTGAGAGCTGATGTGTCTCCAGTTAATTCAAAGTACAGAGTTGATCTCTCATATCACGTTCATTTCGTAAAATCAGTCATTACGGCATTGCATTTGTATTGGGAGAGGACAATGAACATGGCATCCTCATCTGGACTTCTCATTTGCTTCATCGTTACTTTCTTGTTTACTGCATCTTCAGCGGCTCCTGTCGAGATCACTGCTATGAAGAGGAGTCCTGCTGTACCCGAAATAGCTGGTGCCCCAGTTGTTTTCGGTCCAGGGACATATCCTAGAGCCAATAAACTCTCTGATGGAAGCATCCTTGGCACTTACACTGCTTTCAATGGTGGGGATAACATTATTGAGATTGTGCTCAGTAAAGATGACGGTGAATCGTGGTATATTTCTACTATCTCATGCCTGAAAGAACGATGCTGAAATCATATAGGACATACCAAGGAGAAGTGACTAGGGGAGCTTCCAACACGAATGACATTGATAACCCATATGTGCTTCAATTATCCTGAGGCAGAATCATTTGTGCATTCAGAAACCACTCTAAGGATCCAACCAATGGAGCGTATACATTCTTTCGGATTTCCATCGCGTATTCAGACGATAGTGGTAAAAGTTGGACCTTCCTCAGCCAGCCGGCTGCCGACCCTGGGCCCGTCAACGGTAATTGGGAGCCTTTCCTTAGGATTGCTCAGGATGGCACGCTACAGATCTACTATTCTCGTGAAAATTCAGCCGCTGACCAAGACACGCTGGAGCGTTCTTCTACTGATGGCGGGGCGACATGGATAGAAGCCCAAACTATCTCAGGAGCAGGGATGACATCCCGCGACGGCATGACTGGGGTTACCACCGTCGCTGGAAGCACTCTGATGGCCGTCTTCGAGAGCGAATCCTCTGGAACCTTCACCATCAATGCCATCACCTCCACCGATGACGGCAAGACCTGGGGAGGCCGCAAGGCCATCTACACACCGAGTAGCATCAATACGAGCGCTGGCGCCCCGCAAATTGTGACCGTCGGTGCCACACTTGCGGTAAGCTTCATGACGAATGAGGACTCGCAAATGGCTACCCCTTCATCAAGCTACACAATTAATACAGCTGCGAAGTTTATCAGCAGTGGAGATGGAGGAAATACTTGGGGTAACAAAAAGACCATAGGAGAGGTACAGAGCGTGTGGCCAGGCCTTTACACTCTGGATGAGACGAACGTCTTGATGATGTTCGATAATGGGGGCGCGAAAGCGCAAAAAATTACGTTGAGCTGAGATCTTACACGGCGCCAAGTCCCGGCCGCCACAGTTTTTCAAAATATTCAGATTAAATGGGCAATTTCCTTTCTTAATCATAATAGACTTGAATTCCTTCACACATGTTCCAATTCTCCTTTGCACTTCGAGCTTCAGACAGGTCTCTTCTGTACGTCTGGTGATAGTTGCCGCGATGTTGCGCAAAGTGATCGGATCCCTACCATACTGCATACTCAAAGCGTGCCATTTGTGCCGTCGGAAACACATGCAAAAGGCTTGCGAGCTTGCTTTTCTTAAGCGGAGATTTCAGCTGACGAAGATGCGTGCAGAAATCCACCTCGCGTACTAGGAACACCGTCTTGAGATGATCTCCCAAAACAGACAATTCAATACTGGCCCACCATCAAAATTGATCGGCGACATACTGTTCCCTTCTTAGAATTTAACCCTGGCTGCGACTCGGTCCAAGACGAACCAAAAGTCTCTCTACCTTCGCCGAAAGCTGCTTGCAAGCGCCACAGGACGAACAAAATGAAAAGCCACCATAGGTTCTGTATCTGCTTTCGGCAATCTCCATCGTCTGAAGTAGGGGACACACTGCACCAATACGAGGGTAACCATACACCATCATTTCTCACCCACATCAAAGAAGTAGGATGAATGCATCTATCTATCTCGGAAGATCAGAACTTCAGGTTCGCGCCTCATAGCAAAGCTGCGCTCCAATGTTTCATGGATCAAGATGCACAGGAACTGAGCAGTAGGGCAGAATGCAAATCACCTCACTAGAAACATGTAACCAGTTGTTCACATCCCATCACTATTGAGAAAGTCCAGACTTCCAGTGAGATTTCGATAGGTCAAACAAGCCGGCTTGTCGTTAGGCAAGTTAGGCAAGCCAGAAATCGGCACATACTCAGAAATCCTCATCTGAGCTTTTTTTTTGGTCAGCCAGAACGACTTCTGATCTTGTAGCAACATCTCTCTTTCTAGATTCAAGCCGCTTCGCGAGCTATACCCACGAATATTCCCCACTGTCTCTAGATGGCTGAGCGGTCATCATCCGTAAGACCGTGTCTCCAGGCGCAGGTGAGCTCTTTCGAAAGGAGCATAACGAGCTTTCGACTGAAAGCTGCGAAAAGTTGAGATGCTTGTCAAGCTGTTCATACGCGTTCTTCCTTTCCCACTTCTCCTGCTGAATCAGGATCTTCTTCTGCGCCTGTGCCTTCATCGTCCTCGTTCCCATCTCTTGTCTTCTTATGCTTCCTCCTTGCTTTCTTGCTCTTGCTAGCCTTCTTCTTCCTTTTGATATCTGCCTTCAACGCCGTCCTACTCTCAGGTCCTTTTACTGCAGCCTCAATTTTCTCAGCCAGAAGTCGCCTTGCAATCTTACGATTCTGGGTTCTTGACCGAGTGGCTTGTGACTTTATGACAGTACCTGTAGGACCGTGCTTGAGCTGTACTGCCGAGGATGTTTTGTTCTGTTCAAATATCCTTGTTAGTTGCTGCACTCGCGAACTCATTCAAGAGCAAAACGACAGACGATTTTCTGGCCTCCAGGGCCACTGCCTTTGAGGAAAGCCTCTTCTAAGTCTTCTTCCTTGATGACTGGACGAGGCGGTAGACGCGCTGCAGCAGATACGATCTTGCTCGAGGTGAACGTCCTCGGAGGAGTGTATTGTAATTTTAGTAATGTTGAAGCCGCTCGAAAGCTTTTGAGCACGAACATGACGGGAGACTCATCCTCAGGCACCTATCATGAGTTCGCCATCTACGGAAACAATTTCTCTACGGACGGTCGATGAAGATCTGTTGCAGCGAGAAATTATCCAAGCTCGCTAAGTTGCTCTCCCTCTATTGCTGAGCAATCCGGATTTAAGAGGGCTTTAAGATCTATTCTAGAACCTTAAATGTTTAATTAGCATATGCAAGTTTATAGGGATTCCTTAGCACCCCTTTCTACACTCAACCCCACCCCGCGCCCGAGTTTTAGAAAAAAATCCGAAAAGAAAATTATAAAAGTGAGTAACTTTCACGAAAAACCCTAATAGCACTATAATAATATAAGATAAAGGGTAACATGTTATATAAAATATACTCGGAGGAATCTAAGCTGTAATTCGCACTTTCTAGTTAAGCCTAATTACGGGTTTTCTCTTAATAAGTCTGCTAGTAATATCATTTCGGTGGTTTTCTTTTTCTAAAATGCGGGCGCGGGCGGCGCGGGGTGGGGTTGAGTGTAGAAAAGGGTGCCAAGGAATCCCGATAAATTTGCATATGCTAAAAGGCCAATTGACCAATCATCTGCACTCCACACAGCGAAATTTAAAACTCAATCATACTTTTCACACTGCTCACGGTTGACCGGTCGAAATCCATTTTGGAGTCACACATCATTGAGATAAATCTAACGACAACGTTATGTATCGGTTTTTGGAATTTCTACCATTCATTTCGGCAACATGCACTTCCAGAGAGACATCGGTAGAAAGGGCCTCGATCCAGAGTGCCGAACAGAAGCTGGTAATGGCGATCGTCTTACATATGCCTCGGCTGGAGTAAGTATTGCGGCTGGTAACACACTCGTGAATCGGATCAAGCCTCTGGTCGCTTCCACTGCCCGTCCCGGAGCATCAGCTGAGCTCGGTGGATTTGGTGGCGTCTTCGATTTAGCTGATGCAGGATACACGTCTCCACCCAATCTTGTCGTTGGTACCGATGGCGTGGGAACCAAATTGAATATTGCACAAGCGATTCAGAAGCACGATACCATTGGCATTGATCTTGTAAGTGGGCGATACTCGTACAACCTTGTACTTTGATTTCATGGCATAGACCAGAAGCTCACATTTTCTCGTCTCCTACCCCAAAACTTCCTGCTTTTCCGATTACCTTACCAAGAGAATTGCTAACCCGAAAACAATGAACAGGTAGCAATGAATGTCAACGATCTGATAGTGCAAGGCGCCAAGCCGCTTCTATTCTTAGACACCTATAGCTGCGGCAAACTGAATCCAGACGTTGCAGTGGGAGTGGTCAAAGGCATCTGCGCTGGGTGCAGGTCAGACATTCACCCATCCGTTGCGATCACTTTTTGGCCAACTCGTTCCTTGTAGAGAAGCTGGCTGTGCACTCGTGGGAGGCGAGACAGTTGAGATGAGGGGCCTGTTTCTCGAAGAAGAAGCTTACGATGTCGTCGGGTCAACGCTAGGAGCCATTGCGAGAGGTAAACCAATTCTCCCTAACAAGTCTTCGATGAAGGCCGGAGACATTTTGCTAGGGCTTGCAAGTAATGGATGCCATAGCAATGGCTTTTCCCTGATTCGGAAAGTGATCGAGAAAGCCGGTCTGAAATACGATGACCAAGCACCCTGGAGTATCGGGGAACTCATTGGCGGGAGCTTGCTCACACCAACTCGAATATACGTGAAGCCATTACTAAAAGTGGTTCGCAAGGACCTTGTTAAAGGTATGGCGCACATCACGGGCGGAGGCTTGATGGAGAATGTTCCGCGGATGCTGCCGGATCATCTGACAGCGGAGATGGATGTGACTGCTTGGCAAGTACCCAAGGTTTTACGGTGGTTGAAAAGTCAAGGACGCATTGAGCATGAGGTGAGTGCCTCTCCAAAGCTGTCAGGATCCTGTCTATCATCCGTCTCCTCCCGTCTCCTCTGTGACAATGTCAGTGCAACAGGATACGGAATTCTTCGAGTACACTTCTTCATGGCTCAGGAATCGCTGACCCACGCTTGTAAGTAGGAATTTGCAAGAGTCTTCAACACTGGACTAGGCATGGTCATGGTCGTTGGCTCAATGAATGCGGAAGAAACCATCAGTGAGCTAAGAGAAGCTGGTGAGACGGTCACTGTGGTTGGGAGGGTTACCGAACGAAAAGAGGGTGGATGTGTCCTGAGAAACCTGACGTCATGGGACTGAAATTAGCATGTGTTTTCGATATCTATAGATACCTCATCTGCGAGTTCGGAAGGGGTTGGGTGGCAAAGATCGTCTCTGATGGAGGGCCTGCTCTACACGTACATGTACCTCAGACACTTGATTCTCCATGACTTGCATCAATGTAACCACGGGTAGAAGTTCGGACGCAGCCGCAGTGGAGCTTGGACCAATAAGCATCCCTCGCCTCCCTTCCGCGCGCTAGATAAATCTGATAAAGATAGAGTAAAGTAGGTAAGTAATCCTAACGCAAGCATGGAAGCCCGAGATCAGATATCTAGGGCAAGTACTTTACATGGTATATGCGTCATGCCGACATTGATATTGGAACATGTCTATAAAGCATGCATTCGCTGTGAAGTTCCTCTCATCAGCTACTTTGGAAACCCTTTCCATCAGATAGTCCGAACGTGACGTGATATGATCGTCGGCAAGCATGTCAAACAGACGGAGGAAAAGCTTGAGCATCTTCACTCCCGAATTGACCCCATTGACACCAATAGATGAACCGGGCAGCGCGCCAGTTGGCCGCCTGCTCAAAAAGAAGCTGCGCCCTCTCACCTTTTCTTCATCTCCCTCCAGCTCTCCCACTACTTCCGCAATGCCATCTGGCAGCCCCTCGACACATATTCCAATCAAGAGAAACGATTCCAAAAGCAGTATAGACCGTTTCTTTGCGAAATCAAGACCCAGGAGCCTACAGAAAACAGGTCGGCCTGGAGGCGTGTTTGGCTCTTTTCGCTCACTGTCGACCTCTCAAGAAGAGGACAATGACCTGACGCGCACGATCTCAACGCCCACCTCCATACACTCTTCATACTCTACATCAGCTGCTATCTATGGAAGTACAGTATTACACCATGGCGAAGTACAAACAGCTGGCGGTATGTTTAGGAAGAAGTGCCTATACTTTGTCCTCACGGACACCCATCTGTTACGTTTCAAAAGCCAATCGCGGGCAGCAGAATCATTCCCGAGCATACCATCATCTATAGGGAACGCAGGTGGCACGCGACACTCTAGGATGAGTTCGATGAGTTCTAGTGGCTCGCTCCACGAGCTTCATAGTACTTCGTCTGCGGAGGGTCATCATGGGGTACCTCTCAATCAGATCGTTGCTGTCTGGAGGTTGGAAGACGGGAGACCGTATTTCAGCATTGAGATCGACCATCTGGACGAGGAAATGAGTTATGCTGGGGCTATGACACTTCAATTGAACGATCCCAGAGACTACGAGCTTTGGATGTCATCTATACGAGGTGCAGTGATCAAGGCGCGATTGGCCGACCCTCAATCGTTCCCGCAAAGTCTCATTGAATACTCGTGTCGGGCATTGGAACAGGACAAGGATTATGATCCACATCACTTTCACATGTTCAAGGTCGTTCAAAGAGCTGGGAAGACAGGACCAAGGTCCTCATCTGAAGATTTGACCAAAGTGACCTCGAGTATCTGTATACTAGCGATAGGCATTCACAAGGTTCATCTACTCCCTCTGCCCAAATCATCAAGAAACCTGTCAAGCGCTTCGCTTTCAGACTTCGGTGGACTTTCCCATGGTCTGATGACTCTTACACACATGAATGTGCATGATCACGATGATGCTTTCTCACTCACCTTTCGCATACCTCTCCGTCAAGGCTCCACCCTGACTTTGGCCTCATCTCTTGTTAATGATATTGCCCTCTGTATACGACATGCTGCCGACTATTTGAGGCCCCAGTGGGCGGAGGCGCCCCTGACGTGGAACGTGCCGAACAGCTTGGATGACCAAATCTGGGATATACCGGACTCTGGAGAGCCGTATGAATGCTATGATAGGACACTGGCGGCGTATTGCAGAGGCTACGGAATCGATGCTTCGAAAGTTTTTTACCAGGTGCATGAGCAATGTGAGGATGCGCCGGTCTTTCAGCTTCTCCCTCCAATGGACAGGAGTCGAACCAGATACACAGTACTAGAGTTGCTGGCTATCCTTCGTTCGCTACGATATAATGAGTCATTTACCACACTCTCCTTCCACGACATAAGCCTTGATGCTCTCCACACCGCACGAGATCGATTTGGGGATGACCACGTACCGTGGACGACAAAATCTGGTGAGCCTTTGAATATTCCGGATCAAGATAAGGCGACATTGCTAGTCCAGGAAGTGCGGGCTCTTGCTGTCAAATGCAGGCGTTTGCGGCGATTAGATTTCTCGTACTGTCTCACTAGAGGCCTATTGAAGAACGATGATAATGCTCAGGACCCAGGCTGCGGTATCTGCGAAGCGCTATTCCCTCTGTGCGAAAAGCAACGTACAAATATTGACTGGATAATTCTCAGCGGCATCCACCTCACGGACATCGATGTCGATTATATTTTCTCCGCTGCCATCGACAAGTCTTGTCACTTTCGGGCACTAGAAGTAGGGTATTGCGCCCTAGTGGACCGGAGTATGCAGACAGTGCTCCAGGTAATCTCGCACCAAGGGCCAACAATGGAGTCGGTTGATCTGTCCGGCAATTTAGCACGACAGGAACCGAGGATTCTTGAAGACAATCTGGCCGAACTCGAGTTCATGCGGAAGATAAATTTGTCTAATACCAACAGGACCTCTGGTCCTGAAGCCTTACTTGCGGCGGAGGTATTGTGCGGTTGGAAGCTATCGGAACTTCGACTTGGCAGAACAATGATCAATCACGCTACTGTGGACGCTTTGGCAGGGTATCTCACAAGTGCCCAGTCGTCGTATCTCCGAATCTTAGAACTTGATCGATGCAGACTTACGAGTAGTGAGGCAGCCCTTCTGCTAAACGCAATGGACCGAGGCTCAGGAGAACCCAGGAATTTACACATGGACCTCAGCGAGAACCCTCTTGAGCACAACCACGAAGCACTGGCTGATGCGATTGGCAGATCACACACTCCCTGCCAGCTCACAATGCAGACATTAGAGTACAAAAACGAGAAAAACTTCCAGAACATGCTAAATGCGTTTGCGCGAAATACCAAAACAAAGTTTCTCGACATATCTAAAGCATCGCTCCAGAATGACGCGAGTGATGAGACCTGCGAAGCACTACGTCGAATGTTCGCGGAGAATAATACCCTTGAGGAGATTGACATGTCCGGTGAAAACTCTCACCTGGAAGCGGCCAATTACGGGAGTGGGCTTAATCAGGCTCTCATGGGCCTGATGTACAACGAAACTCTCAGGATTTTACGGATCGAGCATCAGAAACTCGGCCTACAAGGCGCGAATACGTTGGCATCTGTGCTAGGTGTCAATCGAGCCCTTCGAGAGATTCATCTTGAGAATAACGAGATCAGTCTTCAAGCATTCACTGTGATCGTGAACGCCCTTGAGAACAACACCACCCTGCTCTATCTGCCGTCGATGGAGACTGACCGGACCTGGTCTCAGCAGAAAGTGCATAAAGAGATCGAAAACATTCGGGACAATTCATCGAACATGTCGAGCTCGGTTGCCGCGATGTCATCTTCCACGAAGGCAACAGTCAATCGCACCTTGGGCCGAACCCTAGGAAAGACCATGGGTTCGGCCAAGTCAACTCCAGTCCGCAGCCCCGATAAGTCTTCTTCCCCATCCAACAAGTACAGCGATACGGACATGCAAGCGGCAGTGGGAGGCTTGTCTCGGAATTGGGATCGAGAGATGGCACGGCTACAGATCTATCTTCAGCGGAACTACAGCATACTGCATGGGCTCCCTGAGTATGAACAAGCACCGCTGGAAGGGCCGCCATTCTTAGAGGTTGAAAGGCCTGGGACCAGCGACAGTCTGGCGACCGCCTTACGCGGCGTACAGATGGATGATCGAACGCCTCTTGCCGAGGTCGACCGGCAGCTCGTGATCCCCCACGACATGGAAGACGAAGAGAGTCAAGCGGAAGACTCGACGGACGATGGGGAAGATTCGGACGAGGGTGCATTGGAGATGAAGGAACATTCACATGTATGATAGATGAGCGAGACGCGAGTCAACCGCAAGGGGATTGGCGTCGGTGGACAAGATTTGGGTTCAGCGGTGATGCGAATCGTCATGACCAGATGCCGTGAAGACGGAGATTTAATGGCAGCCTACGATTACTTAGATGAGGGCGTTTGGATAGTGGTAGGAACCGGCACGCATGGGGTAGGAAAGGTCGGTCTGGCGGAGGGATGAGCCATGTATCTCGCCGTACGAGTACGATGGGGGTCGCTTGCGTGTATGGCTGCGCAGTGCGTAAGTCGCTTGTGATGTTGAAGGGTCTGTGGGAGAGGAGGTGAGGTCTTCAGAAGACGGGTGCAGATGAAAGCCTTGGTGGTGGTGATCAGATAAAAACATCTTGCCATGACACTCCTCCCTCCACACTCCGCCCAGCAATCTTACATGTACGAGTTGCGACAATCTTCTGCCATCTGCCATCTGCCACCATCTGGCAGGTCAGGTCGGTAAGCTTAGCGACAAGGGATCGTCGAGCCCTAAATGATTACGGGCGTGGCTAAGACCGACCTGGCCAGCGTGATTGGCGCCCCTCAGGTCCAGTGCGGCGGACCAGAGCAGCGCCCAGCGCCCTTCGTCCTGTCCTGCCCCAAAACTGCCTGACCTCATTCTTATTCTCCACTGTCATTCCCGTCACACACCTTTTGCGCAATGGCTTCGTTTCAATGACCAGAACCAGAATATACTCTTTGATTGAACATTCGTTCCTCCAATAAACACGCTTTCTCCCCCTTGATGAGCACAACCCACGGCGCCCACACACCTCCCAACCCTCACGGGTCTACATCCTCTCCACCACAGCGACGGCTGCACAGGTCTTCCCCCAGTGGTCTCCATCCCTCCAACCCCATATCGCCTCCGTCTCGACTCAATAACAACGCCCCCCAGTCCGAAGGTGGAGCCTTTTCCCACCACCCACCATGCGACGCGGCCTCGTCATCTTTCTCGTCCTCAATCTCCTAATCGTTGCCTTCCTCGTCCGCTCCGTCTTCACTCTCCTCACCCTTCTCATCGAAGATGGTGCCGCCGACGCGATTCACCCGGCGGAGATACCTGCTCCCAATTCCCCGTTGATAGACGACCGCCCGCATCTTATCCCGAAAATAATACACCAAACCTATGTGAACGACACGGTTCCGGAAAAATGGAGGGAAGCCCAGAAAAGCTGTGTGGATTTACACGAGGATTACGAGTACAAGGTGAGTCTCCAAGTCCAAGACGAGAGGAGTGGGTCGGCAATGAAGGAGCTAACGTTTGGGGGAAATCCACAGCTCTGGACGGATGCCAAGTCACGCGAGCTCATAGCTACGGAATACCCTTGGTTCCTAGCGACCTTCGATCATTACACCCAACCGATCCAGCGCGCAGACGCAATTCGCTACTTCGTCCTCGCCCACTTTGGTGGTATCTACATCGATCTTGACGATGTTTGTCCCCTCAACCGATCTCAACATAGCTTTAGTCGCACTTGCTAACGACACGCGCAGGGCTGCAATCGCCGCCTCGATCCCCTCCTCTCTTACCCAGCCTGGGTCCGCCGCACCGACCCAACCGGCATTTCCAACGATGCCATGGGCTCCGTCCCTCACCACCCATTCTTCACCCTCGTAATCGAATCCTTAATCCCCTATGACCGCAACTGGAAACTCCCCTACATAACCGTCATGTACAGTACCGGCCCCCTCTTCCTCTCCGTCATCTGGCAAGAATACAAGCGCGGCCGAGCCCGCGATCCCGTTACAGGCGTCCTCAGCACTAGCGCAGCCACGGCCGGGCGATGGGACGGATCTGAAATGGGACGAGTGCGAGTGCTGATGGCAGACGAGTATAATCGCCAGCCGTGGGCGTTTTTCAGGTGGCATGGGGGAAGCAGCTGGCACGGCAAGGACGCCCGATTGGTGTTTTGGATGGGCAGACATTGGGTCCTGTTGACCGTGTCTGGGTTTCTGGCTGCGGGCGTGGTGGGACTCTGTATGTGGTCGATCTACAATCGATTCATCCTGTACGGGGAACGAAGAAGAAAGGGGGGCGCCGGTGGTAGGGGGGGCCCGAATTGGACGGCACGCATACCGCTTTGGAGGACGACGAGCTCGAAGGCGTATGAACTTCTTGAACGACATGAAGTATGAGCATCATCATCCGCCTTTTGTTCTCGAAACTCGATCACAGCCCCTCGATAGGTGGTTGATTTTTGTGAGAGATGGGATAAAGGCATGCACAAAAGGGAGAGAGTTGAACGATCGATCGGATTATACCAAACATTGGGGGGCGTTCAAAGGGGCGTTTGACATGGATCATGGTTGAGGACTCTGTATCACAAGCAGTCCTCCCATTCCAGTCACATGGAGGCTTTTGCGTTGTTGAACTTGACCAATTGTACGAGAAGAGGGCCACGAAACTTTCGATTCCGTGTTTGTACTTTTGGTGAGAACTATCATCTACTTTCGCTTGTAAATACAAAACGTGTGCCATCTTTTCCAGAACATAAAGTCAGGGCGTTCTTGCCTCCTAATTGTGAAATTATGAACGTATGTCATGCGGTCCGACAAAAAGAGCATGTCTAGAACTCTGAACCCTCAGAACATGGGAAATTGTCAATCTTTGACCAAGCTACTGCAAGCCCCTGTGGGAAACATCAGAGGAAGGCATGATTTCCGAATACGGGATCATTCGCGAGGGTGAGATTCCAACAACAAACGCTAAGAAAGGTTGAAAACAAGGGGTTTCCCTATGATCCCCAACTTTACGCGAGTTTTAGATTTTTCATAGCACCTC
>JAABUP010001617.1_pt1 | contig 46963 bp, 65 predicted proteins | sample 5559201 | NCBI WGS metagenome assembly JAABUP01 (sample SAMN10711887, study PRJNA513373) | rock metagenome | isolation source: Antarctica rocks | place: Antarctica
TGCTGGTGCAGCTGCTGTGACAAGTTTCAGTGTAGATACAGGTGAAGATGATGTTGGCCAGCTCTGTGGGCCAATCTTTTCCCTCTCCTTGTGTTGCCCAATGCTGCATTGCAATGAGACAGTCAGCCAATCATGCATGGAGCGACCAAAACCAGTGCCGTTGCAATTGCTGTGATAGTTTCAGTGAAAGGATGCGGTTGCAGGCTGGCTCATGGGGACGGCTTTTCTGTATTGCTTTCGTTTACTGCTCCAAACAACATGCTTTATTTGTTGCTGTACACAACATGCTTCATTGTTTTTGATGCATTATACCTTGTTACTACAAACCAACACATCTGCAAAGCATTGGGCAGTCAGCGCGTCCAGATTCTATCGCTTTTTGTAAGTATTCAGAGAGCGGCTTTTGCACCTGGCACGTTGACCACGAATGTAGACAGCTGCCCAAGCCTTTGTGCACAGAAACGCCCCTGTCTTGGCTTTTGCAGCATGCATGCATTCCTTCATTCATGTGCTCCTGCGCTCACTCACCCACTCATGCACTCACTCAATCACTCATGCACTCACTCACTCACCCACCCACCCACCCACCCACTCTCCCAATCGCTCACTCTCTCACTCACCCACTCATGCGCTCACTCACTCACCCACCCACCCACTCATTCAAATATGGAGTCAGGTACGTACATGCCTATGTAGCTCCGTGTGAAAGATCCTACTTTTGCAACATCCACATGATCTACAGTACGTATGCAGTGCCATGCTTGGCTGCCTGCATGGATTTAGGTTTAGGACAAACCCTAAGGGTTGAACCAAACCCTAACCCCTGGGCTGCAATGACTGCAATACAGGGTCTCAAGTCCGACCTTCTGGCATCAGCTTCAACAAGCTTGTCACCAGCGTCCACAGCCTTAGTCACCAGCTGGGTCATGCAGCCCACAATGGCAGCCGTCGCGCTGCTGTCTGCGCCGCCACTGAGGGGCAACATGTAGCCTGATGCGCCTGATCTTCTCAGATAGTCCCATAACCAACACGCAGGCCCTGCACGCATGCACAGATCCAAAATATGACAGCTTTGCAAGATGGCAAGGAGTCTGTCACCACCGAAAGGTAGCCTGATGCGACTAAACCCTACCCTAAACCCTAATCTTCTCAAATATCCCCACAACCAACACGCAGGCCCTGCACGCACTCACGGCCAACCTATGAAAGCTTTGCAGGATGATGACAGGGGCTTGATCACAACCAAAGCAGCAGCAGTGAAACTGCTGACGAGTAGAATGTAGCATGATGCTCCAAGTCTTCTCAGATAGTCCCACAATCAACACGCCGGCCCTGCACACACGCACGGATCAGACTCTGACAGCTGTGCAAGATGGCAAAAGGGGTTGATGACAGTCGAAAGGCAGCCTGATGCTCCAGACCTTCTCAGATAGTCCCACAAAATCCAACAAGCAGGTCCTGCATGGACGTATGGACAGACCACTGATGACAGCTTTGCAAGATGCGGACAGCTTTGCAACACACTGATGGGAAATGTCTCTGTGTCGTTCTGGCAGACATGCAGCCCAGTGCATGTACATTGGGAGGCACACGCTGCAGGAGCTTAATTTGCCTAGGGTCTGAGGCCCTTACCTAGAGCAATTTCCTCCTCAGGGTCGTGGTACCTAACTTCAATTGGCTGGCTGGGCAATCTCTCTGTGTCTTTGGGTAAACAAGCAGCCCAGTCCACATACACCGTGGGTACATGCTCTGCCTTGCTTGCCTGCTCTTGCAGACTGCTGATCACTCCTGAACAACAGATGCAGTGTATGTCCACCAGACATGTCCACTATTTCTGTCCACCAAATGTGTCCATCATTTGTGCCCACCATTCATATCCACCAAACTTATTCACTATTTGTGTCCACCATTTCTGTCCACAGTTCCTGTCTACCAAAATTGTGCACCATTCATGGTCTGCTGAGTATGTCCACTGTTTGTGTTAACAAAACATGTCCACTGAACAAGCAGTTCATGTTTGCTACAGCAGTGCAACTGCCATTGCCATCATCAGCCTGATGGTTGCAGCATGCACTTGATAGATAGAATGCCAAGACAAGAAAGTCTACCTCTGTAGCGGACGACTTCATCCAAGTCTACTGTAGCAGTTACCACCTCCACTTCATTCACACTGAACTGAGACCCCTACAAGTGGACACGACTGTCAGTCTTGGAATGGACTGCTGATCGTCATGCCTTGTGCCTCTTTCTTTCCCTTGAAAGTTTGTTCCCTTTTGACTTGTTTTCTTTTTTTGTCTTGTGTACCCTCTTTCTGTGGAGCTTTAGCCGTAAGACTTATGCAGGATGCAACAGGGAAGATGAAGAATCTCATTTCACAAATTTCTATGTTCATGAGTCTGTCTTCACACAATCAATGCTGTTCGCCAATTGCCAACTGCAAAAGTAGCTGGTGCTATGCAATTTCATGTATATATCACGAACCCAATGGTATACACTTGTATGCCTTTTGTATGGTAGTCGGCGTGATTACAAGCAGACACTGAACATTGCCAAAGTGTTTCGTCATGCAGGCACGCCTGTAACAATTTGCTTACGGTGCAATACCTAATCCTAGGTCATTAACGCTAACCCATCGGTGTTTGGACTTGAACTCAATAGGCTAGCACATTAGCCTCATTTATGTTACAATGTCAACAGCAGGAAGAAGATGCACGCACCTGAGCAATGAACTCCCCGTTTGATGCAATACATGCGCAGCCGTCGTAATACAGCCTGTTACCGTCACAGCCTTGCTGATTGGCGTACATGTAGACGCCGCCACACTTGCGCGTGGCTCCACGCATCAAGTCCAGCCTTTGGTCGAGCTTACGCAGCTGCAGCACAAACAGCTCATCTGGTATCTTTTACATCCTTTGGTGAAAAGCAGGTAAAACTGCAAGAGAAGGATGCCAAAAGAATTCAAACAAAGACTTTCGAAAAGAAAGGAATTCAGAAAAATATAGGTTTGGTGTTTGATCCGTGTTTACATGTTGTTCTTATGGATTGTTACCTGCCACCCTGTTGATGGAACTCTCAAAAGTTTCTATGTCATAATCTTTGCCTTTTTCTGTTGTTGAAAAAGGCAACACATGGATTGCATGGCATTGACAGAGGCTGATGCTCAAGTACAGGCCTCAGTGCCACCAACGGCCAAGAAGAAGAGAGGAATAAAGCGCATGCAAGTAGGCAGAAGTAGTGGCTCAACAGCATGTGAGCAGGAAGAGGAGAAGAAGACAACGACACAGCAGAGAATCGAGAAGAAGACCTGCCCATGGTGATGGCTGGATACGTACCCTAATGTACAGAAGTACCAGGAAGAAGAGGAAGCCCCAGCACAGCCTATCAAAAAGGCATCCCGATGTTAGAAGAAGAAGATCACAACTGGGAAACAAGAAGAAGACTGCAATTGGGACAGAAGAAGAGGATCATGACAAAGCAAAAGAAGAGGAACTAGAAGAAGAAGAAGTTCATAACAGAAGAAGACACATATGAGAACAGAAGATGAGGAAGAGAAGGAAGAAGAGGAACGACCGGGAGGAGAAGAAGAGGAGCAAAGAGAAGAGGAAGAGGAAGGGTTGCACCTGGTGGTGGCTGCCGCTGCCATTGGAGAAGACCTCGATGCCGCTCAGAGCCAAGAAGATGTGCGGAGCAGCCGGCGTGAACAGCTCCTCACACGTCTCTGGTGCCAAAGCCAAATCCCTGCATGGAAGGCAACAGCTGGAAGGTACTCAGCAACTACAAAGGGCAGCTAACCCCTACATTGCAACCGGCACTTGAAAGGCAACCAAGAACCAACAAAAGGCAGTTGTTTTAGGGAGGGAAAAACCGAAGTTGTGATGGCATGGCAAACCAGCAACCAATGAAAGGCAGCTACTCCGGGAAAGCAAAAAGGTGAAGGTCTGCAGGTCGACAATGTCCAGGAGGCATTGACAGGGACCAAACCAAGAGGAACAGTGTTACTTAGTTACCTGAAGATGAGCGCTCCGTCCCCAAAAGGCACAGAGCGCTGTCCAGTGATGTCAGCAATGGCAGTCATCAGCATGTGGTCCTCCACGTACCGCAGCCGCTTCCATGTCTTGAAGTACCGGCTCTCCCTAGAGTGAGGTCAGAGAAGTTAGAGAGGGGAGAGGGGAGGGGGAGACAGGGTGTCAGAAGGGGTTAAAATGGGGTTAGAGACACACTGGCCATGCAGTACTGGCTTCCCCTGGCATGGAATCCGAGAGGTAAGGAAGGGGAGGGGGCAAACTGGGCATGCACTACCAGGTCCCCCTGGTATGGGGTCAGAGAGGTTAGAAAGGAGTTGAAAAGGAGCTAGGAACGAAACAGGCATGTCAACTAGCTTGCCAAGCAACAAGTACAGCATGGAGGTGCATGTGAAGGTCCGGGTCAAACGGTGTGGGCAAATGCTTATCCCAGACAGAGTCACATGGCATGATCCATATGCACTTGCCTGTAGTTGCCATCATCTGCCATGGAGAGCTTAGGGCGGATGAACACAATCTTGCGGTTCAACAGAAACACCCGGCAGTTGAAACGCACGCCCCTGCAGCAACGCAAGCACGGTTGAGAAAACAAAGCCTCGATGTGGCTTTTTGGTGCATATTTTGCAAGTGTTTGGTGACGTGTCTGTCTACTTTGCTGCTTTTGGTGCTGAGTTTTGTCGTTACTTTGGGATTTTTGCTTGTCTTGTCTTGGTGCTTGCAGACATGGGCGACTGTCTGACCAGATGCAGTCCAGTGTGACCAGCTGCAGCATGCGTCTGAAGCCTCACAGCTATGCAGTTGCGACAGCTTGCATGCACAAAGCGCTTGCACTGAGGCATTTATGTAGCACAGGCATACACACGCCGTTTGCAAGTACAGCAAGGGCAAACGGACCTGTGAATGACTGGCATGCCAATGTCGCAAATGATGTTGTCAGTGAGGTCCCCTTTCAAGAGCTCTGCAATCAGACAAGACCACACAGTCAAAGCACAGCACCAAACGGCAGTCATCTGGCAAATTGCAGATGCACATTGATCATGACATGTCGCCGACAATATTGATGCTGACAGGCGTGGATGTTCTCCTGACTACTACGCTTAGCAGCAGGGCTTGCGTACCATTCTACGACGGCGTGACAATGCAAAGCGTGTGGGATCTGCAAGGCAGCAGGAAGTATATCCATCACGCTTTCTGCCAATGCTGTCAGGATTGTAGCTGTACAACCGGCAACATGCAAGTGTCATGGTCATTTGTGTCATGTGCAGGATGAAAACAATTGACAACACTGCTGACGTTCGTGCGCCCGCCTCAAAAAATGTCATCTGTGCACAACAACAGAATAGAATGTCATTCAGACAGCAGTTATGAAACTTCAGCTGCATATGGGCCGCAACATTTCCACTTTTGACCTGAAATGCACTCCCAGCAGTGCTCAACAGTGTCTAGCTCCTGAAAGTGGTCTTCACAGCCGTACCCTGGGAGCTCTAGCTCCGGTCCCAACTGCAAACAACTTCTTTTTGGGAACCTTTTGTCAATTTATGCATGTCATTTCTGATGCTAAAGTTCTCTCTGTTGTTCCGGTGAGCAGATGTAACCAAGATAACGTATAGGCTGAAGCCTGAGATGTATGCAGCAAAACCCACATGCCCAACACAGTTTTGCATCAAGTCAGGTATGCAGGCCATCAACCAGCACTGGCTGCACTGTAGGCATTGACAGCAGCAGCAGCAGCAGCAGCAGCAGCAGCAGCAGCAGCAGCAATAGGGTAGGAGATGCTATGTCAGAACAGAGGTGTATGAAAGATTGTGGAGTAGATGAATGGCTTACGCGGTATGTGGCGCCTCTGTCTTTGGCAATCTGAATGGACTCCTTGACGCGGCGTAGGTTGCCTTCAAAGTCCATGGCCCATTGATTTAGGTTGCAGGTAGCCAGGGTGATCAGCCGGTGTGAAATGTTGATGGCAGGCATGCTGAGGTTGTCTGTGTGCTGCAGGCTACCTGTCAAAGTGCGCTGCATGTCAGTGCACTGCGGTTGTATAAGGCGGAGAAGATAGGGTTGGTGCCGCTTACAGCTGACGCCTCGTGATCTCCTGTTCTGTTTATACAGAGTGCGTCTGGATTGCTGACACGACAAAGTTCGTTTTAGAAAGCTATGTCCTGGGCGAAGCAATCCTGTACTGAGTAAGTTGGTTGAACCTGGAATCTGCCGGGAAAGGGGCTTCTTGATGCTGCAATTACTGTGCATATATGTGGGCTTGCCTCAATGTTTGATCACCGTCCCTTTGAAACAGCCGGAAGAACTAGGAGAAACAGGTGATTTGAGGCATGCAGGTAGTCAGAGTCGCATGCAGCATGCAGACGCAAGTTTATTACGGTGACGTGCAGCCAGTAGCTGCTTTGCTCTCAGAGCTGTCCGTCCGTGACGATGCAAGATGTGGGACGGCTTATTGGGCCTGCCGGCGTTGTTGTTTTAAGCAAGTGCTCTGCGTCATGTTGACTCTTCCCCTGACAAGGCCGGTCAACGTGTTGACCAAAGGGCAACGGAGAGGCGCCTCGAAAGTGCACCGAAGGCCACTCTGGAGTATCAGGCGCTGGAGAGCAATTTGGCCAAAGCAGATTCCTGCATGTGCATTTGCCAAAGCACATACCCTATCACAGCCTTGCAACGACCATGGCAGTATTGTCAGCACTGTCATTGAATTAGATGCACTGCAGTTGCTGAGCAGGTGAAGGATTGAGCGTGCAGTCACAGAAGCGGTATAAGACAGGTGCTTGTGGCGCTACCAAGCAAGCAGGATTAGGGCCAGAAAGCACTAGCAGATTCTGCGCATGCATGGGACATTTGCAGCAGTATACATGTATAGGCAAGCAAGCTGAAAGATTTGAGCTACAAGCTGGGTATTATGAGCTTCAAAAGCGTTCAAACATAATGCTGGTCTCTCCCGTAATCAGCTTACAATACATTCAGCTCATTCCACAATGCTGAGCCTGCTGGTGGTTCTGGTCAGTGGACTTTGGGTAACTTGACTCCCGTTCTGCATTTGCAACTTCAACATCCTGCATGCACAGCAGTCAAATACGTCAATGTTACCAAAATCAGTCCAGCACCTTGTGTAGCGCAATGACATGCTGCAATTTTATTGCAGATAGTTATGAGTATAGAGGATCGATCGTGATATCATGACAGAATCTGCCAACCCTCATGTGGTTCTACACAATTGCAAGTCTTTGTTTGAGTCCTTCAATGCAAAACCATTCTGCACGATCACGGATGCAACGTGTGAGACTTTCAACTTTGCACTTTCTTTTTACTGGGCTACTGCAGGTGAACCTTAAGTCATCCTATGCTGGGCGCACAAAACTTGAGATCAGCTGACTAGTAGCAGAAGTGCTTGAAAAAAGTCTCCAAAGACTTCCCAAACACTGTCCGAGGGGTACGCAGTGCTTGAATTAGGCGACATGCCCTTAGGGCAATAACACTGATACCAAAGCGAGCCACACGCTCTATGCTGTGTCACTCAAGGTAACACTTGTGGTTTTCTTTGCTTTCCTTGTCTTGGCCTTTTTCTTCTTCTTTACTTTTCTTCATTCAAGGTGACATTTTTAATTCACAATGCCCGTGGCCAGTGCACTCGATTAATCATCTTAGCAGCGCAGACAGCAAGCAGAGTTGGAGCAGTGCTTCCTGTGGAGATGACAAACTTCAACTTGTGCCCCTGGGCAGCCCGGCACAATACTTGGCTTCTCATTAAATTGACGCCGAAAGGTGTAGTCTTTTCTTTTCTTTTCTTTCTGCCACTGAGAGAACCATTTTGTGGCATCTGGCTGCATTGTTGGGTTCCTGTCCTGATGCATCACATTGCTGAAGCCGCTTGTTGAATTCATGCAAAGCGGCTCCACCAAGACAGTCACACAAAGTTTGACATTTGATGTGCAGATTTGAACATTCTTGCGCCGATCAGCCTTTCTCAAAAGTATCCTCTTGAGAAGCACGATGGTGACTAGCTGTGACTGATATATAGACAAAGGCAGATGTTACATCTTCTAGACAGACCAACTGGTGCTTTGTTTGCTTGCAATGTCTGTACTTGCTGGGAGTAAAAAAAGTCTTTTCAGCACTCTGCGACAGTAGAGTACTGGCAGCATAACACAGCACAACATCAAACCACAGCAGACAACTCAGAGAAGGACATGAAGCCTTTGTACAATTCATTTGAAATATACAATGTACCACTGGAACTAAAGTTACATTATTGTGTTAACATAAATAAATTTCTGACAAGGGAAAGCCTGTTTGAACACAGCGACATTGTCCCACGAGTTGGTTCAGGGTCTGGTAGAATCAGATAGCTAGGCTCGCAATCAAAGTTGTCTTCATACTGTTGCCAGACTGCTCTTGTTCACTAAAAGCAGCCTGGCAAGAACCTGAAAACCATTTTAGCCAGCTTTGGTGTCAGCAAATATCGGTCAGGATTTGATATATCAGTAACTGAAGAAGACAAACGCATGGTTTAGATTCAAACCCCCTTAGGGCTGACCCTGGAGCTTAGGGGCAAGGACGTGGGGGTGAGGGGAGGGGGCAACTTGGCAAGAGCCCTCTGCTCTTACCTGTGCACATTAATGCGATCTCACTTATGTCTCACCTAATCTCAGGCCTGCAATAAATCTAACCTCAGGCCTGCAGTAAACCTCAGGCCTAACCTCAGGCCTGCAGTCAACTATGCATAGTAGCCATGTGGCTATTGTGATAGGTGTCTGGGATGGTACATTGGCACTGGGGACTAGCAGCCCTGTTTACTGTCTCACATGCAGCTTGAGGAAGAACCAATCTTGCAACTTTGAGCATTAGGCTGCTCACATGATCATTGCTAACAGCTCAGCTAAAGCTACCAGTTCTGGAAGCCTAGCTCAACTGGTTGCAGCAAGCATGTGAGCAGCCCAGGCTCCAGCTTGCAATGTTGGTATACTAAATCAAGTGTTATGGGGTGGTAACAGGTCATGGCTAGCGATGAAGGCAGGCTCATTATATCCGCACAGGAGCCGTCTTGTAACATTATCTCCCCCTTTAAGTTAGTCCACCACGTTTGGACTACACTGCTGGTTCTCCAAAAAACCAAAAGCAAATGTTTGGACTGTACTACTGGTTCTTCACTCAACAACACTCTTAACCCAGCAAGTCGCAGCCAGAGTACTTGTGCTGCTTTGTGTGATAATAAAACGATTAACTTAATTTAGTAAGTCATGCCCACAGTGGGGTATATGCCCACAGTAATGTTTATGCCCTTACACATACACATAGATAATAAAATAAAACAATCGTTTGAACCATGTTATGTTATTATCAGAACACATCACACAGCCTGCTTTTCCAAAGCATTCTGCTGCTGCCACTTTTGGGCTGATGCAGACAAAGATCAATGCAACAACCAGACTGCCCCCTTTAGCAGCTGGCATGAATTCAGCCTGAGCCACAGAATTTCACTGAGAAGTTGTGCTGTTTCTGCATCGACTCCTTGCCAGAACTTTGCTGCCACAGTTGAATTTGTGCCAACTTGCCAAGGTGGGAAGTCTGGTTGTGACATGGATGCCTGTCTGCATCAGCTGAAAACTACATGTGTGGCAGCAGAATGCTTTGTAGCCTGTATGCAACAGTGGGCTGTTTGATGTGTTGTCACAATAGCAGTGATGTGCCCAAGTGCAGCAAATGCATACATCTCTAAACAGTTGAAATCCACTAATTACACAGCCTGCTTGTGTTCCCAACTGTGAACATTGCACAGCTTGGCATAGACAGAAACAGGAACGAAACAGGAACAAAAATACCAACTGTCAGGCTGCAAAAGTCCTTCTGGTTTGTGCAGGTGCAGTTCGGCCCTTCCATTGCACCTGAACAAACCAACGATGATGGCATAAACAAAAATGATGGTGTAAATAACTGCAATGGTGTAAACAATGATGATGGTGTAAAAAATGCGCTGTTGTGCTGTTGCCAGGTGGCATCAGCCTGAGCCTGTAGGTTGGTGTTTTGAAAGCCTGTCCTATCAGCCATGCAAGCAGATGTGCAAGGACCAGTGACATGAATCTTGCCTTTCTGCTTGCATGGCTGATGGGACATGCAAGGATAGCATTGGGACAAGACAGAGGTGTAAATGAGCAGAATCAGACTCTCCCAGACTGGGCTGCCATCTGCTGACACCGCCATTCTGTATGTTCAATGATAACCACAGGCCATGCTTTCATGCACATCAGCCAGAAAATGCTATCGGTGAAACAATGAGATTCAACCTTGAACTGTGTGACATTGCTACTGCAGCTGCATCAATTCTGATTTTTTGAGTCCATCAATTGCAACAGACCTCTAGGTGATTATCAAAGGGCTGAGGCAACAGCAAAGGGCCCTTTGCATCAGCCTTGACTCTGCTCCAGAGACATAAATTTGAATTTTACCTTGGTGCCAAATGTATGAGCGTACTACAAAATCGACAGGGCAGTTGCAAAGGCGGGCATTTTGTCTGTGAATCCACATCCAACCAGGACTCATGCCAACCAAGACTCATGAGTCCTGGTTGAACGTGTATTCATAGGCAAAACGCCCTGATCAGATCTACAGCTTTTTGATGTCAGACTAATGCTGTGAGTAGCCTGCGTTCAGAAGAAGGCATCCCACAAACTGATGAAGGACAAGAGAGGTGTTGCATGGCTATGATGCGTAGTGTGACAAATGCACTATAAGAAACAATAAACAGCTATTGTACATCTCTAAAGGCCCTTTTCAGCACGCCGTATGTCACATATGCTTTCAGTGCGATATCCGTCAGAGTAGCCTAATTGGTGCTGGTATACTCTGACGACCATGAAGCTTCAAAACCACATGTATCAAAACAGCTTGCTGAAAGGGCCTTCTAGAGACATGCGGTGGCTATTCTGACAGATAGTGTTTGCGTTGTAGTGTTCCAACTAATAGTGTATGCATTACTGTTGCAAGCAATAGCTACAGCGCATTTGAAGGGCAAGCCAAGGCTAAGGTAGAAAGACCAGTAATCACTCAGGTTGCTAAAAAGCCAGGTCGTCAGAACTATGCTAGGTTTCAATTCTGTCCTCAGACTCAGTCTGACATTACCTATGATATCCATGACATGCCTTGAGTTTGTTTGAGTGTTGAACTTTGTTGCACTGCTTGCTGAATGATAAATTGTATATTCAGCCAAGCTCTGATGCTGTGAGAGGAACACTGACCTAACGGCTTCTTCTTTCTATCAGTTCTGAGCGTCCAAAGGCAGCGCCAGCAGCCAGACTCTTGTAGACCCACCATGCCGTGGACCCCCTGGGCATGGTTGTGTTTCACATGCCCTACATGGCTCCTTGTGTTTCACATGCCCCACATGACCCACATGGCTCCTTCTGTTAGCCCAAATCACAGGCCTTGGCTTGTTCATCTGCAAGGCGGAAACACTCTGAATCAGAACTACTTAGTGTGAGATGTGTACATGCCATGATGGGTACTAGATCTAAAATGAAGATGCACATTTGTATGTAAGGCTTAATGCAAACATGCATACAGCAACTTCTATGCTTTGGCTAACATTGACCACGTATTGTGTTTGAGCATCACTTGGACTGTCACATGCCATCTGTTGGCTGCATTTGACCATGTGTTGTATAAAAACATCACAGATGACACATGCAGGATTCCATCGCTGACCTGACATCAAGTTCAATGTGCAGTGCTCAACATGCACTTTGAGGCGCAGCTGCATGGACTGAGTGGGTTTGAGAAAGGTGGCAACAGTTGACTTGCCTATCTACTGCTGTCTACTGCTGTCTACTCTTGTCTACTGCTTCAGCCAACCGTGCTAGATATGGCATTGCGGTTCGCTTGAAGTCCTAAAGCTGCAGCATCAAACAAGGGCTTCGTTTTGCAGACAACTTGCACACCCACAACCAGCAAGCCATGCAAAATCAGGAGTTGACCAAGCACACCTCTGCAGGCCAAATCATACACTGCTTTGCACCTACATAACTGCAGCATCAGCTGCAGTTGTGAAAGATTTGAGCAGCAGAACAGAGTAAGCGGGAAAGTCACTACCCATACCTCAGCAGGAGTAGAGTCAGCAAAGATGCGCACCATGTCATGAACAGGGCGTGCTGGATGTCTGGCATACTGCTTTGATAGCGTGATCAGGGCCATGTAGTAGCATGATCAGGGCCATGTGGTAGCATGATCAGGGCCATGTGGTAGCATGATCAGGGCCATGTGCTTGTCTACGGCTTCCACGTCTGTAAACATGCAGCCAGCATTGCAAGATGCAAAACACTCAGATGCAGCCTCATCGCAAAAGTGCAACCAGAAGCGTACACAGCCGCTATCTGATGTGCAGTTGATAAAGTCTTCATGAGCACAAGTAGTGAACAGAGTGACTTTGATCACATCAGCACACTCACCTAGTTGAAGACATAAGCACATGCAGCGGGTGTGTTGTACATATGTATATACTGTGGCTTCCTGGCAGCATGCCCATCCTGCAGCCAGAGTAGCGCAGCTGATTTGCTGCACACAAAAGTACACTGTGAATCAGTGCTTGGGATCTGCACTACAGGTAAGTGCTTGCAGCAACAGGAGCCGGAACATAATCCATGAGGACAGCAGTGCTGCAGACCAGACACGTTTACCCAGTGTGTGACAATCCGGGGTTGATTAACGCTGACGTGCTGTTTGATTACGACCTGAAATATATGCTCATATAAGCTGCTGAGTGCATCTTGCGGTGTCCGAAGAAGTGCTTGCTGTATGCCGATTTGCCCTGCAGATGTTCAAACAACCGAGTTTACTCTGGGTCGCCTCAGCAGAGACTGTGCAAAAACCGAAAAGGCTCAAGACTCATACTCGCGGGGTGCGACCGAGACCCCTGTAGCATTGGGCACAAACCCGCTCTGGAGTTTTGGCTGATCCTGCCCTGCAGCCATCTATCTCGTTTGCTCTTGCCATTCCGCTGGCGTTAATCGCAGGCGATGCGCCAAAGTTACCAAGCAACTTACAACAGACAATCTGTTCGGAATCACGCCGCAAGTTCGCACTGTGATATCTTGAGTTAAAGCGGTTGGTTCCGGAGCAACAATTGCTGAATGACTTGCTGCGCATCAAATTGCCGACAGCACCTGAATTGCGTGACGCCTACCACATAGAAATTGTTACAAGTCAGCACTGCAAGTCAGACTCAGTGTACACGTTGACACCTGATCTGCTTGCCTGAACTGAATGACCTAGACAAGCTTGAGCTGTCAAACCCAGGCTAGCGCTGTATAAGAAGCTCAGTGGAGTTCAAGCAGGGGTGCTGCTGACAATTCAGTTAGGAAAGAAACCCCTCTCAGATCTCAAATTCCCAGGACACACAGCACTGTAGGTTCAGTGCTGTCTGGCCGTAATGGCCGTAATTGCTCTCTTGTGAGCTAACTATCTTTAGAACATGTCTTCTCCACCCTCAGCTTGTCCCAGGTTGCCTAGCCCAATTGCAGCAAACAGAGAAAACCCAATCCAGATAGCCAAACCAAACCCTGCAATCTCAGAGTTACGTCATCAGCATATACAATGTGCTCAACCAGATCCAGATGCCACATCCAGATGCCAGATCCAGATGCCAGATCCTGTGCAGATATGCACTCATCCCACAGGACTGTACAAGGCTCACAGCGCATGCTGTGCATGTGTTTATGCAGCCTGAAATGGAGCTGCATCGCTGCATGTTGATGCAGGATGTATCTGACTTCAGTGGACACAACAAGACCTGCTCAGCACTCAATTGCAGCTGTGCTAACAGAACTGCAGTTCAAGCAACAACCACAAGCTAGAACATGCGCAAATTTTGGGAGCACAGCAGTTTGCCAAGAAGGGCTTGTGCGCTCAATTATCAATAACAGTATGCTGGTTGCGTCACAACTGTACTTGCAAGGTTATGGCAGCCATGCTCAAGTAGAGGCAAAACGGTTTGCAGCAAACTTTCTATGACAGGATAATCCCAAACGATCTGGACAGCCTGCATGATCAGATCTTAACGAACTAAATGGAAGTATTGTAGCAAGCAAATGCAAAAATCCAGTCCGCTAGTCAATTTGTGACAGGTAAACCAGCTTGTGGCAGACCCTAGTGTCAAGTCATGACATGCAGGCCCACCTGCAAGCTGAGAGCCGATTGGTGTATGGATAGGCAGGGCCAGTTGCCCCAAAGGGCCCTTGCCCCCGGTCTGCACCTCACCAACAAGGGCTGCTGCAAAACCAATCATGGCAATCCTGCCTACAAACACCTGCACAACAGCGACAGTTGTTGCCAATTGTAATGTGCAGCCTGCAGTGGTTGCACTGGCAGAGAAGCTTCAAGGTGTAAACTGCAAATGGCAAGGTAAAGAACACAAGGCAAAGAAGATGCAAGGTAGAGAAAAAGCAAGGTGGAGAAGAAGATGCAAAGTAAAAAAGAAGATGCAAAGTAGAGAAGAAGAAGCAAGTTAGAGAAGAAGACGCAAGATAAAGAAGAAGCAAGGTGGAGAAGAAGACATAAAATAGAGAAGAAGCAGGGCATTTAGGAAGACTGATACATGCTCTCTCAGCAGCAGCTTTTACCTGCACTCGACCAGTGAACACAGCAGAGCCAAACAAATTTGCAGCGACTGTATTCAAATGCCGAAGACCTACCTTATGGTGCAAAAAGCAATGCAAAAAGTGTCAAGCATGCTCATATGCAGACACGCGCAGCCGCTTGCCCAGGTCCAGCCGCTCATGTGAACACCCATCAGTCTTCCAAATTGAGCATCACAGCAAGCTTAAGACAGAAATAATGCATTCCTATGTCTTTTGCATTGCTGATGAGTCATTGGCATGGACAGCTCAGCATTGCCTACTCACTTCATTGCGCTTGGTGAAGCCAAAGGCCTTGCTGATGCCCAAGAAACCCTGGGGATCAGAGACAGCATCCTTTTGGGGGTTCTGCACCGGGCCTGGGGGTCTCTTGCGAACATCCTTTTGGTTCTCAAAGCTCCAGGTTGGTGACCTGTCAAGCACGAAGAAGAGCGCTGGAAGGGGCTCAGAGCTCTGAAGACGTTGACAAAGCGAAGATGGACAATTGGCAGGCAGCAGGGCAGGGCCGCAGCAGCAGGGCAGGGCCGCAGCAGCAGGGCAGGGCCGCAGCAGCAGCAGGAGGAGCGCAAGTTGAAAGCACACTGGCACCAGCGCTTGTAGGCTTGACATGTCTAGTATGATTAAAGAGGAAGGTTGAAGCATCAACATTGTTTATGCAGCTTGACAATGCTGCAAACATGAAGCCATAAATGTCTCAAACCTTGACAGCTACAGATTTGATCTTGATTTCAGGCACTCAGCAGTCATGACATGTAGCTACCGTAGTAGTACAAACTGCACAGGTGCATGAGCGTACAGCCTGTGATGCATGAGCATTGTATCAAATGCGCTCAGCTGCATGGTGTTGCAAGCCACCTTGCTGGAGTGTGCATGCATTGCAAACAAACACAGATGGTGCCTGCATCATCAAATGATAGGCAAGCTAGGCAAGGCAGAATAGTGTGGTTAACAGTCAGCAGACAACTACAGGTGCTGGATGGAGAAGCAAATTTTGAATATGTGCTTTGAAATATGTGCATATGACAGTTACCTGGGGTTGACAGCTGCCAGGTAGTTGAAAATGGCAATGCCAAAAACCAGTGCTTGCACAACAGGGCGACTAAGGCCGGTGTACAAACCAACTTGACCTAACACTCCTTGTCCAGTCAGAAGCTGTAAGCAACACACAGTTCAGAGCAGTTCAAAGCAGAGACAGTTCTTTTTTATGCATTATTAAAACAAACACTTTCACACAGGTACAATTGCAAGGGTGCCATTCAATATCGGTTTGATTAATCAAATATTTGTTGAGCTGGTCAGCCTCATGCATGTCAGGAGTCATGATGGCTGCCAAAGTTGTGTATGCGCTTCATATATATATGTGGTACTCAAAGGGAACAGAACACTGTGCATGCCGTATGCATCCTGGGATTTACACAGGGGGAAGGATAACAGGACTTGGTCAAGACATCAAAGACGCAGCCGCAAATCTGAGCGCTGCACTGGGAAAAGGTGAAAGCTGTGCAGTGCACACATGTCTGTATGCATTGGTGTCACACATTTCATGGCAGGAACACAGTGGTCAAGATGACACTCAGCATACAGATGCATATGCATGATATCAATCGATTGCTACAGTGTAAGTATGCTCACACAGCATTCATACAAAATTTTGAAGTCTCTGAGCTGATCACAGATAGGACTAATACAAATAGTTTCATGGGCCACAAGGAAACAAGTCATACGGAGACAAAAGACCTACCTCACCAAAAACAGCACTGACAAAACCAACCATGGCAAGGCGTCCGACAAACACCTCACGCCTTCTTGTGAAGGCTGGCTGCAACAAGTCCACCTCGGTGGCTTTGCTGTTGTTCTTCACCTGGGCAGAAGCACAGCTGAATAAAGCACCACCAAAAGTTAAGCTGCCATGGCACGGATCACCGTTTGCTGCGTCTATGATGCCAAGGGCTGAAACAAAAGCAACATGCATGCACTGCCTGCAAGGAGCAAGGCGGTTTGACGAAAGGATCATGAAAGCACCACGACGATACTGAATCTTCTCAAGGAATGCGTCTGCTTGTGCTTGACGGCAGTTGACAGCTTGGAAGGAGCGGCAGAGTCACTGCAGGTGATCACTGTTCCGAGAATATACTGACCTTGCCACCGGTTTCGGTGATGTCTTTGCTTGTGGTATTGCTTGTCTCGGTCTTCTGAGCTTGCAAAATTCTCCACATGCTTTGACGTCTAGTGCGGGGTTGCTGCACCGCTGCACCCCTCAAACTGTGTGCCCGGCGAAACACCACGCCTCTGCAGCCTGTCTGAGCCAAACTAAATGTCATTTTGCAATGCTGTATAACAAAGCGCCGATGCTGAGACAGGCTATATAATATTGCGTACCCAGCTGCAGACAGTACAAGGCGTCTGCGCACGGATCGCGGCGAGCCTGCAGCGTTATTCATGACTTGAAAATCGACCAGGAGTCGTCTGTCCCGTGGGCGCCACATGCGTCGAGTTTTGGGTATCAGCCACGACATGAAATTAGGCGCTCCAACAACAGCGACCATGCGCGGCTCGAAAGCTTGCCCATTTATTCGCAGCCGCAGAACATAGCTCATTGTCATATTTGCTTTGTCTGTTTTGCTACTTTCCCGCAGGGCATGCTTGCATCCACACTCACACACATCTAAACTATTGTAGCTAACTTGTGCCATTTCCCAGACTTGGCGTGATTTCTTTTGCGGGTGAACGCAAATCACGTGCAAGGAACACCAGACATGGGATGAGAGCTGTGATATACACCGATGCAATCTATCAAGGTCCTACCGATGCTCGCCTCAAATTGCTGTACCTAAAGGATCATTTGTGGTCGAGCATGTAGGTCAGCTTCATCGTCAGCTTCAAACTCTGTTAGGGTCGACAGGTGGGTAGTCATGGTATTCTTGCGCTTACGATTCACGTGATGGCGCTGCAAGAAGCTATAGCGAGACGGTCATACTTGTCGGCTTGTTGCCATAGATTCCACCTTCGCCGGCGAGCATTGGACGAATCTTCATGACGCACTTGTGTACCGGCCAATTCGCTCGTAGCATACTGCACTTTCTGCTTCTGTGTGCATCTGTGACCAGCGTTCTCGCAGCGTCAACGACCACCCCACAACTGCTGCTGCAAGGTCGCTTCGGCAACGTCAAAGGGCTACAAACAGCCAAATCCTTACCCGTGCTCTTTTCCTGGCCCTCAAGTAGCGTGTTCTTGACGTTTCAGAGCAGTAGCATAAATATCACCCTTACAGCACTTCAGCCCACCGTCCAGTATTCCAGTTACAACCGTTTCACTTTTGGCTGGACTCCAAAGAAGTGGCGATCCAAACGTCGGACCCGAACAACACCTCGATCAACTGGAGCGCCACAGGACTTAGCTCTGCAACTCACAATTTGACCATTACCAAGCTCAACGAGGCAACCTATGGAGAGGCGACTCTGGACTCCATAGTACTTGGTACTAATGGCAAGTAAGTGTGGCTGGTTTACAAGCAAGAACTGCTTTTGTCGTCGATGTACCAGTGACAGCAAAGGTACAGACACAAAGCGTGCGGCACTCACTTTCTGCTTCTGCATACTCAGCCTGGAGGGAACGGCTCATACTAGTCAGTGAGTGTTTGAAATGTGTTTTATGCAGATTCTTGTCGCCTACAATGCCAGGAGAGATGACAACAGGGCGCCGCATTCAGTTCATTGGTGAGTCCAGGCTACCCATTACCAACCTGCACCCTGCCCTGCCCTGCCCTGCCCTGCCCTGCCCTGCCCTGCCCTGCCCTGCCCTGCCCTGCCCTGCCCTGCCCTGCCCTGCCCTGCCCTGCCCTGCCCTGCCTCCAACCCCCGCCATTTCTGTTCATGTTAAGTCTGTTCATGTTAAGTCAAGCTTGTGCAATTACATGTGTCATCATCTTTGTGCCAACACATTTGCAATGTATGTAGTGCTGCGTGTGAAAAGCTGCAGCAAGCATATAAACAGAACGTGTGTGTTTCCTTGCAAGTCACGTCTTCATTTCATCAGCAGCCAGCCTCAGGAAGTCCTCTGTCACACAATCCCTCTGCAGCTGTAGCAAGGCCTTCTCAAAACACACTGCTGAACAAATGTATATGGCTGGTATTTATGTCCACCTCATTCACAGCTGTACCATCCCTCTGAGTCTAGGACCAGCACTTCTAAAGCAGGCTTTCAGAAGCAGCACACTCACTGCAGCCCTTGTTACATCAATCCAACACCTTGCCTAACCATGAGATGTCTACCCGTGAGATGTCTACCCATGAGATGTCTACCCTTGAGATTTTAACCATGAGATGTCTACCCATGAGATATCCACCCATGAAACGTCTACCCACGACATGTCCACCTAAATGTGCCACCACACACATACTGACAACTGACATACACCTGCAGGAGACTCTTTCCTCACTGGATACGCCAACACGGGCGGAGACAGCAACTGCAATTACGGTGCCTGTACCGCCTATGGCTGCCTTCCAAGCCTTGACACGCAAGACGCAACTCTGGCTTGGGGACCCTTGACTGCGTCCAATCTACAGGCAGACTACCAAGTCTTGGCTTGGTCAGGCTCTGGTGTAGTCACATACGACGTGCCCATCGCCGACGCTGAGGCAACTGCTGCAGCAGCTGCTGAAGCATCTCCTGAAGCAGCGACCGAACAAGAGCCTTTGGCAGAATGGGAATATGAAGCTCAGTATCCCTTGGACAGTGACTTGTTTGATAGACAGGTTGCTGGTGACAACTCCACCATCATTACTAATTTTACGCAGTGGGTGCCACAGGTGAGTGATCATTGCTAAGCCTAGCATTGTATGCATATTATGATGATGCTTGAGGCTACTGTCGTGACAGCCTTGCTCGCTTCAGTCATTGACAGCAATCTTCTCTGCAGTGATGGTCTCAACAGAGCTGTCTTGGCTTTTGGAGCAGAAACCATGCTCAATGCATCACTTTGCCATATGCATCAACTTCTGCACAACAAGGGTTATGCTGCAAGCGCTCATGCATCGTTTCAGTGCTAGTATATGTTGGCGCACAAAATTAGGTTTAGACATGGATCTAGGTTTAGTCACAGAAGTAGGTTTAGACACAGAAATAGGTTTAGACACAGAAACTAGGTTTAGACACAGAATCAGGTTCTGACACAGAAGTAGGTTTAGACACAGAACTAGGTTCAGACACAGAAATAGCTTTAGACACAGAAACTAGGCTTAGACACAGAACTAGGTTCTGACACAGAAGTAGGTTTAGACACGGAAACTAGGTTTAGGCAAAGCATTAGGCTAAGACACAGAAGTAGGTTTAGACACAGAAACTAGGTTTAGACACAGAAATAGGTTTGGATACAGAACTAACTTTGGACACACCTAGCAGGTACCCAGTACAAAACAACGGCTAGCACACCTGTAGCCATTGTTAGTGTTGTATGTTTTCCTGCATGCAGTGCAAAGCTATTCAGAGCAAGTACATGCTTGGCACGCGTTCAGTTTGCCACTGCAGGTCGTTGTGATGGCTGGTGGAGCAAATGACTTTGCACTTGATGCCACAGACCTTGAAACCTGGCAGACCCCATACTTGGAGTTTATAGATCAGGTGAGCTGCTGCAGAAGTCCTGTCTGAAAGTAAACCTGAAATCTCAACACAAAGAAGAAAGTGACATGGATTGGTGCCAAAATGGTGCATTCATTCACAGAGCAGATGTCTTCCCTTAGGGTCAGATATGCACAGTCCTGAGTGACTCGCTGTATGAGATCCTCTTTCGAGTTCAGTCAGGATGGTGGGCTGGTCAAGACACTCCCTCCTAACAAGATCTTTGTTGCTGTGACCAGTCCACGTGTAGCCACGAGTGAAACAGTGACCTTTCATTTGGGAATTTTTGGAGCTGCATCTTCTGTGCCATCTGCAAGAGGCCCTTATATGCCTTGCTGGGTATCTCAACCTTGATGTCTTGCAAGCTGCATATGTGCAGGTGATAGCATTGGTCATCAGCATTGCACTCACAACCTTGATGTCTTGCAAGCTGCTGAGCTGCATGCATGCAGCCAGCAAGCTCACACGTTCCATTGTAGCTCAATGTTGCCAGCGATGAAGCGTGGTGCTGTTGATCTCTTTGTTGCTCATTGCTTTGTGATCATCTGCTGCAGGTCAATAAAGTTTACAACTCTCCTCAGATTGTGATCCTCACCTACCCCTTGGAGTCTGTACCAACAGCTTCATACAACCAGACCACATACTACCTACAATACATGGCTAGCTTGTATGTCTCAGCACGCATGCAGGGGCTATCCAACGTGCAATTACTGCAGCTGAATGGCATCAACTTTCCTACAGACAACTGGTGTGACGGACATCCAAGTGTAGATGCACATATAAACATTGCTAATCAGCTGACCACATATCTTCAGGCTATTCTGCCTCGGTGGGCCAATAGCACGTACCCACTGATTGCTACCAGTTAGAGAAGGCTTGCTGTGTGAAGTTGGGTTGCATAGCAAACCTTGTCATGGATCGCTTGCTTATAGGATTTAATGCCTCAGTGATTCTTCCCACGTTCCTCTTTTTTAGTCAAGGCCTGAAAATAAATGCAGCATTGGCCAGGACTGCAGCAACTACTTGTTATTGCAGCTGTTGCAAGTTATTTGTACCTGGAAGTTGAAAACATATATATCAGGACTTTGATGCTTGTCAACTCTGACACGAATCAACTGTGTTCAAGGTTGACAGCCATCAAATGTTACGCCTGTTTAGTGAGGTAGTGTGGCACACTTGAGCAGCTTCAGCAATGCTTGAATAACTGTTGTGCATGTGTATGCAAAGTCGCCAATTTTCACCTGCCTAGCCGTTTAAAAACTTTGTCATATGACGTGTTTGAATGGAGTCGTTGTCTCACCTTTCCCCTGGCCAATTTAACATAAGGCAGGTCATCAAGGGAATGACTAATTATCTTCGACCGTATGCAGCGACATCTAATATAACATCTGGCCTTCCAGATTACAGGCAAAGTGCAAGATGCAGCAAAGTTGCAGTGGTGCAAGCTTGCATCAAGCATTTGCTGGTGTGCATTGATCAATGGTGATGTGCCTGAGATGCTCGAGCTGAATTATGCCACATATCCGATATTTGAACATGAGACTCTCATGTCCAAATGATAAGAAGCTGTTGAGTATATGCAAAGTCTGCAATGCATGCATAGACGCCCAGTCTATTCCCACCACGTCGGGCAAGAAGCAACACTAACGTTGTCAATGCTGCTCAAACTCAATGCACTCAAATGTCTCCACTTTGTCAAGCCTGTCCCTGTGTGGGCACCACTATATCATTGCAAGTGTAGGTGCCAAAGGGCACTCAAATCTTGAATCCAGTCTTTGTTGATGCTGTCAGTACGGGGAAAATTGCACACAGGAACCAGATGCGCGAGATATCCGGCACTGGCACTTGCACACCTTCATGGGCACTAATGAAACTAAAGGAACTTCTGAACTAAAGAAATTTCTTCTGATTAACATCTGACTAGTTGTGTGGGTGTGTGTTCAGCCTGGTGTGTCTCGTTCCACCACAGTGCGATGATAGACAGGCTGTTCAAGGCGTTGTCAGCGCCAGCCTTTATTCCAAAGTTGTGATCTTTGCAGCATGTCTCTGGCTAAGTTGATCCGTTGCTCCAGCCGCAGGCAGTCTGCACCACACTGTCTTTCCCAGTTGGTCACAACCCACTGTATCACTGATTGGACCTGCGTGCACTTGCCATTCAGAGCTTGTCTCTCCGAGCGTCCACTCGTCCGCTGGGTCAATACTTCAGCAAACTTGTGTGCTTCTGAGCAAGGTCAGCATCAATCCAGGTGCTTTGTTTGTGCGTGAGGGACTGCTGCTCAACATGGTCGCTCGAGCCTAGTCGCAATATCGTGTTATGCTTGCAGTCAGCACTTCCGTTCTACAAACAAGGGCTTGCCTCAAGTTGCTCCATCTTCTCGGTCCACCAATCCTGAGGAGATCAGGAAGTTTGCTGAGCTCGCCAACGAATGGTGGAACCCTCATGGAGCCTTCAGGCCTCTACATGCCATGAATCCTGTGCGGTGCAAATTCCTGCGAGACGCCCTATGTCTTTCCTTCAAGTAAGGACTTAAACCTACTGTGCTGTGATGTCAGCTGTTGAGAGTCTTGTCTGGTCACCTGCAGCCTCAGTATGCATGGCATGTGACATGTTCACAGGATTGACCCAGTACAGGCTGAGCCTTTCAAGGATCTTTCCTTCCTAGATGTTGGCTGTGGAGGTGGCATTCTTGCAGAGGTCATACATCCCTCCACTCATGACTCCTGTCTGTGGAGTCTCGAAGCATGACGTACATTGAATCATTGCGCATGTTGGGTGTCTAAGACTGCCCATGCTCTGCAACACTTTGTTTGCTTCATTACGAACGATTCAGACTGTGGGGCAGCAGAAGGCATCCGAGTCCTGTTGTGCATGTATGTGTCTGAGTGCCTGAGCTAATTCATCTCACTTCATAGCTGTATGTTCAAAGAAGGCAAGACCCCGCACTGACTGCTTGCACAGCATTGTCTTGAGGTCCAGAGAGGCGATTGCACAGATGCAGTTCATTCTTCACCAATTCCCTGCATGTGGGCACATGAATACAGTAAAGGACCAATATGCTGCTGTACATACAGACAAACATTGCATCCCAAATGGCATTTGAGCTGAGCAGAATTGCAGGCGTTGGCAAGAATGGGTGCCAACGTGACTGGCATAGAGCCACAACATGATAACATCAGTGCTGCCATTGCCCATGCTCAAGCAGACCCAGTTGTTGCTGAAAGAACAACCTATTTGGCTGTGACTGCTGAGGAGCTGGCAAGCTCAGGTTGGTTCCATGAGCATGTTGCCTGTGACGGGCATGCTGGGAGTGTGAAAGCTTGCTCATGCTGTGACTCCAATCTGACTTTGGTGGGCTCAAGCTGTATGTGCAATGCGAGCAGTCAGCAAGAGCTAATCCCCCTTGTCGCCTGTGAGCTTTTGCATCATGAAAGTGCACATGCCGAACCCTGCTGCCTGCTTATTTTGCCGGCAGGGACAGCCAAGCTGCTAGACATCTGCATAGTAAGATAGTCAAGGCATGGTGATCTAGAAGTCTGTTTGTTGCCAAGGTTGGCCAATCCCACAAGTCATCTCAACTGTGTGCTGAGACAGCTTCTGAGAGAGACTGCCAGATGTGAGTGTAGGCTAGGCACTGACGTGCATGCAGGCTCCCAATTTGATGCTGTCATGGGTCTTGAGATCATAGAGCATGTGGATCAGCCCCGGCAGTTTCTCAAGACTTTAGGATCCTTGACAAAGTCAAATGGAGCATTGTTTATCTCCACTATCAATAGGACACCTCGGGGCTATGCACTGGCAATACTGGGAGCCGAGCACTTGACAGGAGTTGTACCTGTGGGAACACATGACTGGAACAAGTTCCTTACTCCAGGCGAGACCACCTCATGCTCAGCTTGTCAAGCAGACCCTGCCAGTTATGACCAACATTGATTGTTGTCTACTTGTAGCCTCATGTGCATGTACCATGCTTGCCTGCAAAGCAACGTTATCAACCCTGCGTTCAGATGCAGCACTGTCACACAAGCTTGTCTGGATCAAAAGTCTAAAGCAGTCTAGTGAGTTTCGCCAAACTTGATCAGGACAAAGGACTCAATCCTTGATCAGCAAGACCAAGGCACATGGTCTTCATCAGCTCCTGGCACTCTGCAAACATGACCTCAACATGGGAGGCTACAGCTTTCGCTGTCCTACTTTTTCTGTTTGTACTTGTTAACATCTCTTATACGACACAGAACAAAAACGTAAAAGTGACATCAAACACTATATACAAAGCAAAACACAGCAAATACAACATTCTTCATTCTTTCTTTCTTTGTTTGTTTTTGCTTTTCTGGTGCAATCCCTTTTTTTTATAGGTTTTGAGTCCTGTGCTGTGCAGAGGAGCTATTTATGCTGACAGAAGGCACCGGACTGGAGCTGGAACAGGTGGCTGGCATGGTTATGAACCCCTGGAATGGCACATGGGCGCTATCCACCAGCACCGAAGTCAATTACATAGCATACTTTTCAAAAGTTAGCCTGGCAGACAGGTTGCAACAGAAACAGCAGCTTGGATTAAACAGTAAAGCAGCAGATCTTGCCTCTGCATGATGTGTTGCTGCAGTTGGGTAGCAATCCGCTGGCTTATCAGCTCAGCAAGTGATTATGCCCAGGAGGTGTTTGCACACTGTTTGTCGTCACAAAGTGCAAATCTGAGCTCTGTATGCAGCCTGACGTGTATGTGCAGGCCATTTGCTAGGGCTTCTGCCCATTAGCAGCATGCTCATGGCAGCATGCCTTTGACATGAAAGTGTGTCATTGGAATGAGACTGCTGGCAGATGTGAACTGCATGCTGCCTGTCTGCAGCTTGTTCAGCCTCAGCATGCACCATTGAGCGAATGACAACAAACTTAGTGCAAGCCAGAGTGCAACAAGGTGTCATGTTTGATTTCTTGCAGCCCTTTTGCGTACCAAATTTGCTTATACACTTGACGTAGTCTGTAAATATCTATATGCATACAATGCACTTTGAGCAGGCGAGTAAAGCGATTTCGCATAATGACAAAACGTATATGTACCTTGCCTGCCAGCTACCTGCGGCTGTTGCACGTATATCAGATTACAATGCACCGTAGATTTACACTTTTCAAGCCGAATATTGAAAACAGCAAATACCCACTTGCAGGCTTCTGCAGATTAATTCGCACCACAATCAGGTGTGTATGCTGGAAGATTTGCAATCAACAATACAAGCAGCTGTTGATGCTAAAACAGCTGTTCACACAGAACACTGACAGCAGAGTCTGCATGGTACATGCTTACCCAAACACAATATGCAATGGGCTACAGGGCAAACAGTTTCGGATGTGTTGTACAACCAGGCGTTAAGCATATGAATATAGTACTAGTATGTTATGTACTGGTCTTGTTCATTGAGCTTGACTGCTGTTGCTGAGGCACTTCAGTTGTCCCTGACTGAACATATCTTGCAAATGTGCCCAAGCTAGGCATCTGTGCTGGAACGCTGTGACCTGTGTCTACTGCTGATCTCTTCAGTGAGATCGCTTTGGCTGAGAGGCTCATACTTCTGATGTTTAGACTGCAGAGTCCAAGCAAACAAGCCAGCTGCTGCAAAAATGACCAAACTGCCGACAAGCACTATTATTGGAAATATAGCACCGCTTTTTCTGTTAGCTGGCATTGATTGTGGATCAGCTGTGTCATCAATGCCTCGAGTGTCTCCTGCAATAAAAATCCTTATCCAAACAAAGCAGTGCCATAGGTTGCTATCAACTTTAGTACGCCACTGTGCAGCTGGGTCCAGGGTTTATGGATTGCAAATACAGTAAATGTACTTCGAGGTTGCAGTCAAAGCAGCCTGCTACTGCTCATCTGCTAGAGTCTAGCTATAGACATGGCTATCACAAGACTTGTGCCACATACACCTAACAGTTGCTGAAACATGTAATCATCATTATCATTATTATTGTTAGATTCAGGGATGCACAAGACAGGCTGCTCTGGAGAGACAGGACTTGTCCTGCACGTACCTAGCTCATCATGAGCTGGAAAGCGTTAAATTATTATTATTGTTATTGTTATTTCTGTTACTGTTATTTTTATTGTTTAGATTCAAGCATAAGTGGCGCTGATGTGGGCCCTGCATCAGTACACATTGACATGGAGCCTATTACTGCTGACTTTCAGACTGTCAGATTGATTGGAAAATCATGACAGGCCTACCTGGATCTGATTGCAGCTCATCACCAGACTCCAGGTGCCCAAAGCCACTTGCATAGAAGCCAAAAGCTGTGCCCTCATGATGTGCGTAGTCTGGTCCAAAAGCTGAGCCTACATCACAGCAATCACAAATGCTGTTACGTCAACTGAACCATACCACACCAAACAGGAGGGTTTGATACGGCAGTCAAGACAGGTTTGTCTACTACCTACAGAGCAGTCTCCTGGCAATATCTGACATTGGCCATAGCTGAGAATGGAAGCTCAGGAGTATCACAATCATCACTTGCAAATGTGAGCAAAGGCTGATTGGATTGTTTCCAGGTGACATGCATGTTCCATAGCATGCAGTGACCATGTCATACATTGAAGGAAGGTAACATTATGGTGGCATATGATGCACTGGAATGCATTACCTGTGGTGGCTGTGACAGGTCCTGGACAGGAGGTATTGAAGTCCACCAAGTCCAAGAAGAACAGTGCCATCACCCCAAAATGGTTTTCGGAAGGATCGTATTCTGATTCGATAGTCACATTGGTTCCAGGCAGAATCTGCTTGGGCTGGTCGAAGACTGTCTGCGACATTTTCACCAGGTACCCAGACTCTTCGCCGACTGTTTCGCGGCTGTCAGAATCGCCGTAAGACGGGCATGAGCTGCAAAGTTCCTCGCCAGTGTCCTGGTTAATCAGTCGCATACACTGACCGCCGATGTGCTGATGACCGAGACAGCGAAGAAGACCGAAACTGCTCGTCTGAGGACACCTGGCGTCCATGGGTCCCGACAGCGATAGCTGGGCCGTCTGTTTATCTGGCTGTTGCACAACATCATACTCGATAGACCCGTTTGCTGCGTCCAGCATGTATGAGATCACTGGCTTTACAGGTGTGCTGGGCTCTAGAACCCTGCAGAAGAACAAAGACATCAAACATGCAAGCCTCAACGTCTGCTACATGTTTGCAAGCTCTGTATTGATGGGCAGCCGTGATTTAGTGCATGTATGGACAGCAATGGCAGCTTGCTTATGCGTCAACCTAGCACGCAAGCAGCACCATGAACTGTGCAGCTTATCAGTCTGATCAATGACATAGTGATCAGTGTACATGCAAATAGCAAAAGTTTGAGGCAGGCTGCACTACCTGTAAGTCACATTGAATTGCAGATGATATGTGTTAATGGTGGTGTTGAGTGCTGATGAGGGGCACTGTGAGCAGCAGCTGCCTCCGCCATGCTTTCCCTTCAGCTCGTGCTCTGGATCTGTGCACCAGCATTCTATACACTGGGGCACATCCTCTGGCGCCACACCAAGGGTGTTGATGACATGAATGTTGACCAGCCTGCATTGCAACAGATTCTATGTCAGCACGCACGCACGCACGCACACACGCACGCACGCACGCACACGCACACATTGATGCGTCCAAGAGCTGGTATGTGAAGTACACTTCAGAGGGAGATTGCATGTTTGATTTGCTGCTGTAACATGCACTATGCCAGTGGCACGACTATCATCAGCTTTGGTTTACTGCTGTGGTATGCACTATGCCAATGTCATGACTGTACAGCAGCGTACAATACATGCCAGCACATGCTTCGTCTGTGAAATGAAGGTCAGCAGATGCCTTACTGAGGCAAAGACAGCACTGTTTGCAATGCATAGGAGCAGCACATAAGGAGACACGTGATTCCATCCCAACAGTAAATGATGATGATGTAAGGAGGTTGTGGTTGAGCTCACATCCTACGACGCAGACATGTGAGAAACACTGGCAGGTGCAGCAGTCATTGACACATACCTTGACATGTCAGACACAAATTGGGAGCCGTTGACGACTGTATGGAAGGGCTCAGCCAAAGGTGGTTCTGCATTGCCCCCTCTGAACTCAGCGCCCTCGCCAACAACAAGATTTGAGGGACCAAAGATGTGGTGTAGATAGAGCTGCAGCAGCAAATTTGTTTGCCAACGTGGGTTGAGTCTTATGCTGTGAGAAGCAATATTTCTGCAAATGGGATGTGATTGTACATGCACGAGCCTTCCAGACTCTGCATATAGCACCTGAAAAGGCTGTATGAAAAGCTGGGAGCCAACTCAAACTGGAGAAAAGACGTCACATGAAGAGTACAGGTCATAACTTAACAGGAGAAAAGATATCACATGAGGAGAACAAGACATACTATGAGAAAAGACAAATGTCCTATGTACCTCTGATAGAGGCACTTGCCGACTGGAGCCATCAACCAGACCTAGCGTCTGTTTCACCACGCCGACGATGTTGCCCTCAGGGAAAGGGTTTGGCAAGAAGTAGAAAGCATCCTCGATCTGCATCAACACAGTGTGTTGACTGTATCTAGGTTTGAGGCCAAGACCCTAGAGCTAGATGCTGATCCTGTGCAAGATTGGAGCCCTGCACTAAGTCCTGACCATCAGAGACAAAACATGCAGAATAGCTAACATACTGACTGAGCATGCAAATGATTGACCTGTCAAATCATTTTGCATGCTGTATCATCAGTGCAGCGTCATGACAGATGCTGCAAGAAAACTGCACACAATTGCAAACGTGTGGAGCTGTGCATGCGTGTGACTGATGCATGCGCAAGCTATGGGAGGCTCTTCAGCTTGATGCAAGACTGCCTGACAAACACATGTGAACAGGCTGTTTCTGGAGGCATCTGTGACTGTGTCAAATCAGATATGCAGATGTGCAATAGTGCATGACAGTGAGGCACCTATCAGCTCTTTGTAATACAGAAACGTCGCTTTGTGTAGGAGAAAAGTGCCTTGGACAGTGTCAATCTCAACTAAAACTTGCATGATGACAGTTACAACACGTTTCCACATTGGGGTGGTGTCTCAGAAGGAAGCACCTGTCCAGGCTTCAGTTGCATTGCAGGGCTGTAGCAGACAGCTGTGAACAAGCCGCTGTCAGATGGATCTTGTTTTGGCTCCAGACAGTTTCCAACACCATCCCTGATCAAATCCTCAAATCTGCCTCCGCGCTCTTCTTCGTGTCTCTTCTTGGTGTCCCCTGTAGTTACATGTGTAGTGTCATAGTTACATGTATAGTGTGATAGTTACATGTGTAGTGTCATAGTTACATGTGTAGTGTCAGGTGATGATGCAGCAAACATAACGTTGCTTATGTGAAGGATTCCTGAGTGCATTGTTATTTGCTACGAACAGCGACACTGGCCAGTCTGACAGGGAGATTGCTCGGCAGCCGCCTACTACTCGCTGACAGCTGCATCTGCAAAAAGATTACAGGCAAGGCCAGAGGTTTATTTTTGGTATGCACATCAGAGCCTGGCAAGCAGCCAGCACAACAAAGTTTTCTGAGCTGTGCTATGCAATGCCTTTTGGTCGATGCCCACTTGTTGCGTGCATGGTTGGCAAGCTGCATGCATGAAAGCATAGTGTGCGACAGCATTTGGTCTTCATTGATATTGACTTGTACTTGGCCAATGGGACTATGACAAGAGCCAGCCCTCCAAGCACAACTCTGTTTGATCTTCCAAAGGAACATTGAGAAATTCAAGTCTTGTCCCGGATTTGAAACTCAAAACTATGTGCGTGCCATGCACAGGCGTGAGGGCTGGCCTGAAGGAAGGACAGACCACATGCAGCACTGTGACAGGTCAGCAAGACTGCTGAAATGGATGGCAGGAACATAGCAGCAGAAGTGCTTGCCTGCAGTTTCGTTCTTGGGTGTCACTGCCACAGCAAATAGTGAGCCAGCTGCACACTGATGTTTCAAGCTGGAGGAAAAAAAGAAAGTGCCACTATAGTTCAAGCTGACGGCAATAGGACTGTCTAAAGGCCCTGCGATCTGCACCCCATTGTCGACGTTGTCACAGCTGCGCTTTGGAACCGTCACGACGTTCTTCTGATCTACAGCCCAGTCGAATATCTGCAGTTCGACAGTGGCGTTGCAAGGTACGAGTCACATAATACATAAAGCTAAATTTGTAGCGGCAAGTACCAGGCGATCTCCAACAACAGCGGTCACGTCGTCAAACTGTGCTGTGTGTGTCCAGCCAGCCTCTCCTCCAACTCTGATGTCAACGGCGTCGGCAAGCTGACTGATAAGGCACAGTGTCAAAATTCCAGTTTTTTTAAATGTACACCAGGACCTGCAGGACAGTGAGGTCGACCTGCTGTTGGCGATTAGGTCATGCATGGTGCCCGATCACACAGTCGCAACAGGCTAACTTTCGAAACAGATTACAATGTGGAATCAAACTCGGACTTGGATGGAGCATTTTCAGATTGCATACAGCTGCTGACCGTGACGCAGGTGCGAGTTCACCTGCCCTTATGTAGAGGCTTAGGCAATCGATAGGGCTACTAGGTACTGCCCTACCCTGCTGGCAAGCCCCCCACCCCTACCCCCATGGCCCCGCCTAGCTCCCTGAGTCGTTACAACGCAGCGGGAAACAGCGTGCCCGCACCTAGGTGAACGGATAATGGAAGCTGTCTGGTGCTGTAGCCGTGAGATCCCCAAAGAAGACACTGAGCGTTGCCCCAGGTGCACGTGCCGCACCAAAGATCAGACTATGTACTAGTCCAAGATCTTTTGCGGCACGAGCCTTGTTGCCTTCATGATGTTTGGTCGACTCAAGCGTTGCGACTATCGTGTGCAGCTATTTCTCCTCTGGTCAGCATCCATTTTCCTCAGTTGCTTTCTGACTCTCCAGTTGACACCGTGTTCTTCTGTTTCTGCAAGCTTTTCAGACACGAGACCAGCGAAATGCCTAGCAACGGAAGACACAACAGTATCAAAAGCACACATCTCTCGCGCTAGACTTAACGTTGTACATGGTTCGTCAAGTCACCATCACGCTGTTGCTGATACTGCAAGTACATCACCAGCTCAGACACGATTGCCAAACGAGTCTTGGCTTCCTGCGCTCCAGTATGACAAAGATCTGCCCCCTTTTGCCCCAATATTCATGGCCTTCCAGTTCAACTATGAGCTCCTCAAGCAAACGCTGATGAGCTATAAACTGGCCAAGGTTCACAACATCATTGTTTTGGACAACTCACTTGGCAGGCACGCAATAGGTGATGTTGACACTCTCAAGTCTACATATGGGGTCGCTCAAGTTATTGAGATGCCTTTCTCCATGTACTTCACCGAACTTCAAAATCTCATGGCATTCATGGCCCGTCAGACGCGTCTTCCACTCTACTACTGGAGTCACATGGATGTCATGGCATTGTCACACTCAGATAGTGCAGAGGACGCAATGGGCGTGCGCATGAGTCACTGTGCAGAGCAGACTTCCATCAACAATGCCAGTTGGGGAGTCATTTTCAACACAAATGATTACCTTTCTGCCAATAAATTGGAGGCTTTTGACTCATGCGGTGGTTATGACACTTATGGTGAGCACACTATGTCATTCTTGACCGGTAGCGGTGGAAGCATCCACACGGCTTTTGTGACAAAATGATTTGAGCCCTTGCTTTTGTTTTCCCACAGTGACGACATACACCGCTGACTGCGACTTCTACGCGAGGATGAGAGGCAATGGCTACATAACAGTAGATTGCAATGTGGGATACATTTTTGATGCAACACTCAACAATGCAAGTGTGACTGAGGCCATGAATGCGCCACCTGATCAAGTAAGTTGGCAGTGTAAAAAAGAGCTGATGGAGGACATGGCATGGAGGAAGTCGAAAAGTAGGGGAGCTTGGAGGGAGGCAGACTTCACTGATGCTGACAAGGCTGCTTGGTGGCCGCTCTCAGAAATGGGTCAAAATTACTATTCTAAGAAGTGTAGGGGGAAGGAATGTGATGCTCCTGCAGAGGGCTTTATTCAATTCGACCGTGTGGCTGTGCCCTTGGCCCAAGTACAAGCAAATAACCAAGAGTTGCTTGACAAGTACAGTAAGTTGTACACTGGTGAAGGCAAGACCATCATGTAGATGTATACACACACAGTTTCATGATAATGTGACAGTAAAGTCTCTGAAAGTATAGTACTGAATAGTAGGCATGAATTGTATTTGCAATGTGCCTGGACCTGTCCAAGGAATTGTTTGGCTGTGCTCTCTTGAATGCAAATGTATAACAGTCACAAATATGTTACAAATATGTTGCATCAATGTGATTATACCTTTAATACTGTGAGTAAGGTGTTTTGCAAATCAGGTGATGACACGGACTTTCAGAAAATGACATCTTTCCTCTCACATTTGATTTGTTTGTTTGACCATGCTGCTTGTGCTGATACCAGTACTATGTTTCAATTGCCACAGCCCTTACTTGTTGCAAGCGCAGCATCAATGCACGGACTGAGCAACAATCGATATGTCATTATGAGATGTTGTCTTCATGGACAGCATAACCTTTGCTATCGAAGCAGGTTCTTGAATTAGCATTACATCTCTGATACACGAAATGATAGATGAACCAACTGCAAATGCATGCAGCGCAACACCCTGCAGCATGCCGCACAAACAAGCTGGTGCTTGCAACGCTCGCGCTTTATGCAAGAATGCTTTGTGAGTGTGAGTTGACTTTGGCTGCACAGCAGATGCCTTCTGCGCACGTGTAGTCTCTCCCTGTATGGCTGCTGATCTGGATATGGCAAAGCCTTGCAATGACGCTGATCAGCCTACCTACTGGCCTGATGGCAAAATGACGAGAAATGAAAAAAGGCAGCTAGAAAACAGGGTAGGTCAGTGTACAGTTGACCTTGCTGATCAGGACTAGCTTGACTGCACTAGCATGTGCAAAGTTTTGCCTCTGACATTTTGCTGGTGGGTCAATACGCCTGCACAACTTTGAAGCTGACAATTCGTTTGGAAGACAGGCTGTGTACATATGATTTGCTTGCAGTGCGATTGCATGCACGATGGCGGTTGTGGTCTATAACATACTTTTGGTGCACTGATGTTACAGTAAAATCATCTGCGCATGGCCCATATGGCAGAGTTCGACTGTGCAGCAGGTTTAGCTGGTGCAGGGCTGCCAGCAGAAGCCCCAAAGCCCCCAAATCCTCCTCCAAAGCCTGTACCCTGCTGAGGTCCTCCAAAAGCGCTTGGTTGCTGAGCTGCACCACCAAAGGCATTGCCGCCTTGCTGTGCTGCTGCACCAAAGGCATTGCCTGTTGCTGCTGCACCAGCAGCGCCAAAAGGTGATGACTGCTGTGCAAATCCGCTGAACCCTCCGCCACCTGTTGATGCATATAGCCTTGATCATCTTGCCTGGCATGATTTATGTAACTGACAATGGCTCAGACATGACAGTAGTCTCTGTTTAGATAGCAAAGATAGCAACAGCAACATTCTCAGACTTAGCAAGAGTCTCAGACTCAGCAAGGCTCTCAGACTCAGCAAGGTTCTGAGTCTCAGCAAGGTTCTCAGACTCAGCAAGGCTGATTGAGCTCAGGTGTAGAAAGCCCCTGGAGGGCAGCCCACATTTGTGTTTATGCGGCATTACTAGTCAAACCATACTGTGACATTGCGGTCTCTACACATGCTGCAGGCATGAGTGATCTGGATATGCTGAAGTTTGAATGCATTGCACAAAGCTCCCAAGTATGGCAGCTTTTGCACTGATGCAGCAGCAGCCAAGGTTCTGCACATGGAAGCTTGTTTATTTAGGGTAAGGGTTCATGTAGGGTTTAGGCTAGCTTGTTCATTTAGGCTAGGGAAAGCAACCCCAACACGATCTAGATACTGGTGATGTAGACTGACTTACCAGATGCTGCACCACCAAAGGCAGATGACGCACCAGGTGTGGCAGCTGCTCCAAAACCAGGAGATCCCATCTGGGCATTGCTGCCAAACCCTCCAGGGGTTGCAGGGCCCCCAAATACTGCTCCAGGGGTGCTTGGGGTCCCAAAGGCAGCGCCTGGGGATGCTGGAACCCCAAAGCCGCCACCCGGGGATCCAAATGCATTCCCAGGAGTTGCGCCAGTCCCGAATGCTGGTGTTGGGGTTGAGGGGTTTGCGAAGCCTGCACAGAATGCTGGTGGTGAGCATGTGGATCATTGGTACTCACATCTTCAACAATGTGTGACCACAAATGCAAGGCCACAGTGTGGAACCAAATGGTGATAACAAATAATGATAATGGGATGGCAAGTGTCAGAGGGAAACTAATATCAGCTGAAAGATGTTTTGAGGGCAAAGACATGCACCACAGCAGTGCAGGCGCAGCCATAGTGAGTTAAACCAGTACTGTAAAAAATTCAGCTTTCAGGATGCATGGCCAAAAACACAGGACTCTGTCATGACACAAGTCATTGCAGGCTTCATATGGGCAGCTTGTCACCTGAGGGCTGATTGCCAAAAGGGGAGGTGGGGGTGGAGGGCTGCCCAAAGCCCCCCCCAGGGGTGCCAAAGCTGCTGAAAGGCTTGGCGGCACCTGCAATCCAAAAAATTCATTCAGGCTTTCAGCCAGTGAATGCTGTGCTGAGAGTGTGACGTAGCAGCACTTGCAAGCATGCATTCTTGATGACTCATCACCATAGCTGTTATGGTACACCTTGTCTGCATGCTGCTGTAAGCTTGACAATGTGGACATGATTGTCGTTGTAAACTTGGGCTTCCAAATACAGAGCAGCAACATGGTCACACCTGAGGCTTGAGATGCAGCAAAACCCTGTTGCCCAAACCCTCCCACCCCACCAGAGGAAGATGTAGGCGCAGCAGCAGCCGATGAAGACGACAGATACCCAAAGCTCAATCCCTTCCCAAATGGTGATGCTGCTGGTCCTGAGCTACCGCCTTGGGATGCAGAAGAAGAGGATTGGCCAAACCCGAATGACCCAAATGTCGATGCTACACCAGAAGCTGAGGAAGCAGTTGGCCATGGGGAAGAAGAGGAGGAGGGAGCACTTGCTTGGCCAAAAGCGCCGGCGGCTGAGGTTTGTCCAAAGCCTGGGAAGAGCTGACTGCTGGATCCAGATTGACTGAGAGCGGGGAATGCGGACTGAGATGATGAAGAAGAGCCAAACGGGTTTGCTCCTGTACCATGCATGCATATCTGCCTCAGAAGAGTGCCAATAAAGCAGAGAAAAAGGGTTTAGGGTTTAGGATTTTATGTACTGCAGATATGCTAGTCAGGCATTACATACAAAGCGTTTGGCAGACATAATGTGTTGAGCTCACCTCCAAATGCATTGCTGGGCAGGGCTACAGTCTGCCCAAACAGCCCTGCTCCAGGACTGGCAGGAGCCCCAAACGCTGGGAACAGCCCTGGACCTGAGGCTGCACAGTCAAAGCAGGTTTCAGAACACATGCTGATTCTGCTCAAATGAACATGGCAGACCTTTGTTTGTCTTGGAATACAGTTCAATCCAATATGGTTTAGCGCCTTCTGACATTGTGCTGCTGCATGTATGCTTGCTTGTCAACTAGGAGCTAATTATGTATAACATTTTGCGAGCAACAGCAGGTACGTCTGTTGCTGACACCTTTTATCTGCATCTGACTGAGCACAATAGTCTTGCTCACCAGGTGCTCCAGCAGTTGCCGCAGCAGTTGCCGTTTGACCAAACCCAGCAGAAGCTCCAGAGACAGCTGACATGCCTGCGGCTGCTGCTGCAGCTGCTGGCTGACCAAAAGCTGGAACGCCTGGCAAGGGTGCTGATGTGACCTGACTGCTTGCTGGGCTGGCTCCGGAACCAGCTGATGCTGGCGCTGATGATGCAGCAGCGCTTGCAGTTGATTGAAGTGAGGCTGGTAGTGCAGGTGAAGAAGATGTAGGAGGAGCTGCTGGAGGTGCTGCCTCCGGTGGGGGTACAGCAGGGGGTATGAGACCACCCAGGGGAGTGGTAGAAGGTGCCTGTTTACCTGCAATACACAGAATGTATGTGGCAGCAAACATTGTATAGCACAACAATGATTTTCTGGATTGGTATGTCAATCCAGTCTTGTTGATGTGACCCATGCAACAGAAGGCTGGCAAGCTGGGAGCTACATTCAGCGGAACTATGACATGTCCACATGCATGAGAGAAGCTGCACAATATGTGCTGAGAACATGCCATAAGGCTCAGCACCTCACCAGATGGGGCTGGCCCACTGCTGGCTGCAGCTGTGGAAGCATTGCCCACAGCTGTAGAGCCCGCAGATGCTGCAGCCAGACTAGGAAAGGTGAAGGGCTGCCCTGTTTGAACAGAAGAACCAAAGGCTGTGGAACTGCCAAAGGGAAGGCTGCTGCCCATTGAATTGCTGCTAAAAGGGAAAGTGCTGCCCATTGTGCTGCTGCCAAAAGGCGTACTGCTGAAGGGGCCGCCGCTGGTCATACCAAAATCACCACTGCTAGCTGCGGAGGTGGTGCTGCTGCTGGTACCTGCACATAAGGGTTTGGCAGGGTTAAGTTCAGGGTTTGAGAGGGTTTATACCCTAGGTATAGCGGGGTGCCCCAGCAATTTGTTTTGGACTGATCATTCAGAAAGTTCTTGTTGCATTTTCAGCTTTCATCGCATGGCAGTCTTCTTCAGCAGCAAGAATGCCTTGTGGAGAAGGCAGTCATGCAAGACAGGGCAGCTGATACAACCAGTGAAGGGTTGCAGTCAATCGAATGACCATGTTGCTGTCGTGCTACACATTGCATGCAGGCCATCAGCCAAACCTACAGTAACAGACCTGTGAACTGTCTGTGGCAAATTTTGAGCACCAATGATTGCAACGCATGGCCTGCATGGCAAAACATACCTGCAGAGATGCCGAAACCTGCGGCTAAATTGGAAGCTGCTGGTGCAGCTGCTGGGGCCTTTGGCGCTAGGGCACCAAGTTTCTCATTTGCTTTCTGCACAGCATTCATGAGCTGTCATGGAGATGTAGTCAACAGCAGGACCAAAGACGCATGCTGGAATGGTGTGCCTGCCACCCATAACTTTTGTCAGAGCTACAGTGCTCTGTGTGATCAACAATGCATCATTGTCCAAGTTACTAATTTGAGTGCACCAATGCTCCATACATCACATGTTGAACACACATGAGTATTACCGTCATTACCACTATATAAGATGTTGTGAATGCAACAAATCAGGTCAGCTCACCTTCTGCTGAGCCATGGTCGGCATAGGGGGCATGGGAGCCCCACTCTTCTTCTTCACATCCGCAGGGCCCTTTGCAGCATCCTGCTTAGACTCAGAGCCCTTGGCAGCGTCCTGCTTAGGCTCAGCAGGGGCTGCTGCCGTCTGTGCGTGCTTCTTCCCTGCCTCCTGTGCAGCCTGACAAGCAAAAAAGGATTTCTGGCGTTGACAATGCAGGATTGTTTGACATTGGAAAAACTATGAAACAGCTTTGCAGACTGTCAGTCAAGATGTGCTGCAGTCGTCGGCATCAAAGGCGAGATTTTAGGGTCTCAGGTGTACGCTGAGTTTACTCTGAAACCTCAAAACCTTAATCACCTTGTCATTAAAAAACTGTCGTATACTTGTGGCAGCACACTCCTGAAAGAAGGCATGTGAACAGAAGAAGAAGGATGGAGGAACAAGGGGGCAGTAGAAAGAAGGGGGGAAGAAGAGGAAAATTGAGGCAAGAGGAAGAAGGAGGAGAACAAGGACAATACACAGACATAGCAGAGACGCGACAGACAGACAGTCGCCCAGCAATTTGAGGGAGGGGACAGATGTGTCACTAGCACAGTGATGTTGAGAAAAGCACAGCCAAACTTACTAAAAAATTGGTAATGGCGACAGAGCAGAAGGCTCAGGAGAACAAGAGGAAGGAGCAAAGAAAGGCAAAAGACGAGTATGAGGCCAAAGAAGACAAAAAGAAGAAGAAGAAAAGAGGAACGGATCACCTTGGCCTGTGCTAGAGTTGGCATGGGTGGCATGGCAGCCTTTGGGGGGGCAGGGGAGGAAGAAGAGGCAGATGAAGAAGAAGAGGTAGGCTTCAGCATTCTAGCTGCGTTCGCATTGGCAGCCTGCAGACACAGACAGGAAGTCAGACACTCACAGCAATGATGATAGTAATAAGTTTGACGATAATGATATCAAAGTTTATGTTTCCCGGATCATGATGAGCTAGGAGTTATGAAGGGCAAGTCTGGATTCCACAGACGTCACGAACATCTTTTGGTGAAAAGAGGAGACAATCTGAGCAGCCAAAACATCAAAGCCATGAAGGCAGCATTTTTTTAGCAAAGCTGACGTCTGACCCTGTTTGCTGGGAGCAGACACCCATAAGCAATATGTGCACCCAAGACAAAAATTTTTCTGGTGAGAAGAGACCACGTCAGCAGCAGCAAGTGTTGAAGCCATAGCAGCAGTGTTTTTTGCCAGGCAATTCCGGCTACATGATGCCTCAGACAAGCAAGAAACACAGTCAGTGATGTGTACCCTAAACCCTGTGTGACCCTAAACCCTACAAACCCTACAAACCCTAATATATAGCTGCACACAGGCATTTCTTGTGATAGGCTTTCTGCAGCTGCAGATACCAGAATGCACTCTGCTTCCTTTTCTTCTTCTTGTTCTGGATGTCTAGCGTGACAGCCATCTAAATGCAGCTTGCATGCACAACTGCACTCTGGATATAAGATATCAAGCAGGCTTGACCTAATGCAACAAGGGTAGCTGAAAACTGACCTGTTGTTGCGCCTTTGAGGGCATAGGAGGCATCTGAGCCTTCTGTGCCGTTGATTTGGGGCTTGTAGCAGCAGCTACAGGGCTGCTGGGAGCAGTCCCTGCCTGTGTGGCTTTGGTTGGTGCCTGAAAGGGCCCTGCAGAGGATGGAGCCACTTGGGGTATGCCCCAGGAGGCAAAGGTACCAGAGCCGCTGGGCGCAGCCCCTGGCTGACTGCCCTTGTGTTTGGCAGGCGCTGCTTGGGACAGCCCAAAGGCAGAGAAGCCTGAAGAAGAGGAGGAAGGGCGTGCCTGGCTTGCTTTTGGAGCAGCCCTGACGGCGGCTGCATGAAGCCATGGAACAATTTTGTGAGCTGCTGTGCCTCAGGATGCTACTGAGGAACTTAGCACTCATGATGATTCTTTGCTTGTTTGCATCATAAAACAAAATGCATCTGTGATTTTGACTGATCAAAAACACAGTGCTGGTGACAAACAATCACAAACCACAATGCTGGTGACAAGCAGTCGCATCAAGCTGTTAATGCATACTGAACTCTGTGGCATAATGATTGGCACATGGCAACAAGCGCAATGCAGGGGCAGCCGACTGGCAGTCATGCTTCTGCACTGCTAGCATCTGCTGCAGGCAGATGAGCTAAATGAGTCAACCCACATGCTAGAAAGGAGATAAAAGAGCACTTGCCCCAACAGGGTGGCGTGGCATTTTGGGGGGACCCAGAAGGCCTCCTGTGGACTGCAGTCAGCATTAAGTCAACATGCTACACTATATGCTAATAGGGTTGTAATCCCACGCCCAAACCCTAGACCATAACCTAAAGTTGTTACCTGCTGTACCTTTGGGAGGGCAGGCGTGCAGCACAAGTCATGGGGTTTGAAACCCAGATCTGCATAATCTGAAGCATTACCCCAGATCTGCATAATCTGAAGCATTACCCCAGATCTCCATAATCTGAAGCATTACCCCAGATCTCCATAATCTGAAGCATTACCCCAGATCTCCATAATCTGAAGCATTACCCCAGATCTGCATAATCTGAAGCATTAACCCAGATCTGCTACCTACTAAGGCTGTGGGAGGGCAGATGAGCAATATGAGTCAACCCATCTGCTACCCTTGTCTATTTTCCCAGGGTTTTGCACCCTAGATCCCAAATTCCAGTGGTAAGCCCTGGTTTGCTACCTGCTGTGCCTCCTCTGGGAGTTTGAAGGGGTGACTGGACAGACGCTCCAGATTCCTGCCTGGACAGGCTCCCAGAGGGCTTGCTTCCAACCCCAGACTGGCTGCCTTGCATGTGAACGCTGCCCAAGCCTGCCTGGCTGCCTTGGATGTGGACGCTCTGCATGCTCACTGCACTGCCTGCATATGTTCGACAATGTGCTGTAAGTTACGCCAGTGCATGTCTTGCGACGCAGAGCTGTTCCTGAAAGGTAGATGTTGCCTGGCTGCCTTGTACGTGGATGCTCTGCATGCTCACTGCACTGCCTGCATTCATTCATTCATTCATTCAGTCATTGAATACCTGTCTTGACCTGGGTTCAGCTATGTATAGTCCCAAGTAGCTGCCTGCTTGAGGTTCTATTTTGGCAGTCAGCATACAAGCAAACATGAGTCTTAATGTGTTGTAAATCAGATCAGTGCTGCGCCCTATATGTGGCAACAAGTCACAGTAGGAGTCTTGTTTACCGTTCTTACAAACACATGCTTCTATACAAACTTTTTCAGAAGTGCTGTATGTTGCTGCCAGTGCATGTCTTGTTATCCAGAGGTTTAGGATTTAGTGTCAGCGCCTGCTGGAAGGTAGATGCTGCCTGGCTGCCTTTGCACGTGAATCCTCTGCATCCTTACTGCATTGGCTGCCTAGAAAGCAGGCTGCTTTTCACACACAAAAAACACTTGAACAGGAGCATGCTGCAACCAGCTGCCTTGCATATGGGCAATGTCCATGATTTGGTCACGACAAGCTGCATGTGTAGAGATTGCAACACAAAGAGGAAGACCAACGGCATGCATCACATTGCTGTAACATCAGGCAGGACCTAAAGCACATAGACATAGCAGCAGCTGTCACTGGGTATATGTTGCCAAGACAGTCCAGATATACAGTGATTTTGTAGCGTCTGAGTTTTACGTCTGAACACCACATGTGCGTACCAGGACGCCCAGAACAAGCCAGCCTGGCGAGACAAGACTTGTGCCACTCACACCTAGTTTTTGCTGCAACATGTAACTATTATCATCATGATTATTATAGTCTACATCTGCAGTGTTTACCTTCATTTTGTGAGGATGAAGCAGGGACAGGGAAGGTGATGTTTGATGGTCCAACCTTGTAGCCAGCAGCTCCTGCAAGTTGGCATGAACTGTGAGCCATGACCCAGTTAATTGGGGGCAAGGTGGTCAGTACAAGTTCAGCTGTTGCGGTTCATAATTAACGAAACAAAGCTAGTTCAAGCCAGCATCATTCATCACGATGTCAGGATTCACAGCCCCTGGCGCACCTTTTCTGGTTCAAATATAATCCCAGACGTCTGTTCACAGCAGAGTTTTGTACTCAGCAATGCCTGTGGACCAGGCCCCTTTTATGAAGGTTTGACCCTAAACCCTATGGGGGAGGTTGTAACGGTATACACCAGATGATCAGGTACACAGGGTGCTAAACAGCTTCCGGTTTGTGGTCTAGCAATGTCAGCTCACACACTGACAGTGGCATGAATCGATATTGCCCAATTGAGCACTGCGTCTGGAAGAGTACCTGGGCTGGTGAGCAGACCCTTGGTGGGGGAGTTGTTGCTCCTGGGGCCCTTTCGGGCAGCCCGCCTCCTTACCTCTCCAGCATCACTCTGCAGAAACAACATGTGATACCATTTCATGGAAGTGAGGGCAGCAGCAAGATGCGCCTGCAGCATCACTCTGCAGAAGCAACCTGTGATACCATTTCATGGAGGTGAGGGCAGTAGCAAGATGCCCCTTCAGCATCCCTGTGGAGAAACATCCTGTGATGTTTGTTCATGGTAGTGAGCACAGCAGCAACATGCAGCTGCTGGAGCATGCTTGTAACAAGCTGCTCAGGTGAGCTGGTTGATGACACACAGAGACACAGAGACACAGAGACACAGAGACACAGAGACACAGAGACACACACAGAGACACACACACACAGAGACACACACACACAGACACACACACACAGACACACACACACACACAGTGCCAGTCTTTAAACCGTATGGCAAATCAAGTTTAGTTTTTAGGAGTTACCTAAAGGGTTTAGGTGCAACCATACACAAACAGTACAGCTGCAGCATTCTGTTTGACGTCTAGTTGCTGCTCTGGTTACAAATAAACCCTAAACTCGTCAACCCTACACCATTGTGCAAAAATACATTACAGCAGCAGGATTCCATGCCACCTTTGAATACTGCTTTGCCAGAAACCTCTTTCCCCCCCTTTTTTGCCTCCCCTCTACAAGTACGCAACACCCAACACAACTTTTGTGCATGGTTCATACAGATTCAATCTTCAGGCTCTGACAAACAGTGACACAAGCCAAGTTGTTGATTGACCCCTTCAGAGGCACTTGACAAGGAGGGGGGGGGGGACATTACAGCAGTGAATGGTGCCCAACCTGCAGCTGCTGCTGCAGCTTCTGTGCACCAGGCTGACTCCATATTCTCCGTACATCTTCTTTGCCAGATGACCCCTGACGAGGCTCAGCCAAGCGAGACCAGCTGGTCTGGGGCTTCTGCTGAAATGCAGGACTCTTCTTCACCGACTGCCATGGTGACAGTGGCGATCTGCAGCATTGGCAAACGTAAAGAAACAAACAAGCCGCAAGACAAAGTGAGTGTGCTTACATCCTTGCAATGCAACTGTGTCTTGTGCAAAAATGGCTCGCTGGTTGAGTGACTGGTTTTGCACAAGTCAGGGAAATTTTGCAGACCTTTACATGGCTAGACAAACTGGCAAGGGTGTCTCAGAAAACTCAGCATGCAGCTGAGCCCGGCCTAGCACCTGACCCTTGGGTCACTTGTCAGGCGAGCCACACAGCTGCTGAAAGCTGTTTGGCCTCTTCTTGGATGGCATTTATCACAGTCAGGAGCGCTAGCCAAATCAAGCTGAGAGCTTTCCAAGACTGGCTTATTTAGGGAACAAATGTATCAGGTTGACCTGGGAATAAACGTATCAACCCTAAACCCCTAAATGTAGACAGGCTGGCCATCTGGCTGTTTGGTGCTTTGCCAGCCTTGCTGCGTGGAGGTTAGACACACCTTGTTGTCCTTTCTGTATCCTGTGTTTGTGCAGTGTTCCGTAAGGCGCGTCTGCTGTTACCTGGACAGTAAGCGCAGCTCAGAGCCTACTCAGGGTTTAGGACGAGAGCTTTCAGCAATCAGCCGAGCTTGGCCTGGCGATCTGGCTGCTAGGTGATTGCCAAGAATCTTGTTTAGCTGGCGGCCCTTCTTTGTTATGCTTTCTGTATCTGCTATGATTGTGCAGCTGTCACCATCATGTCTGTTGTCACAGTGACAGTATGCATGGTTCAGACTGACAGTTCAAACTGAATTGCTTGGGGGTTAGCTAACCTAGGGCTGGCAATATGGCTGCTGGGTGATTTGCTAGGGGTGCTGTACAGAAGTTTGACATTCTGTGACTGCGCAGGTGTTGCAACAGTCATTTCTGTTTTCACAGTGACAGTATGTACGGTTCAGATTGCCAGTTTCAACCTGAGTACTGAGGGTGTTTCTAACCTGGGGCTGGCGATCTGGCCGCTAGGTGATTTGCTGGGGGTGCTGTACAGCTGGTGGATGGTCTTCAGGCGCTGCTGTGCAGCTCTCAAGCCGGCAACCCTGTCGTCACCTTCTTCATCAGAGTCTGAGGGAGCAGTCAAGTCATCCACAGGCAGGCTGTGGATCTTTGCATGATGCATCAGCTGCTGTAGTCTTGCCATCTGCGGCAGAGCAACAGTGAATAAGGATGTATGATGGTAATGATAACAATAAAAATAATAATGACAGGTTTGTGTCAATTTCAATTGCAGACAGGCTGTTGATCTTTGCATGATGCATCAGCTGCTGTATAATCTCTCAATCTGCAGCAGAGTGACAGTGATCATGAGAACGTCAGCTCATCTACAGGCAGGCTGTTGATCTTTGATGCATCAGCTGCTGTAGTCTCTCTGCCTCTGCAGCAGATTGACAGTGAGCATACAGGGTCATCTATTGGTAGGCTGTGTATGTTTGCGTGATACATCAGCTGTCTCAACATCTGCAGCAGATTGACAGTGACTACAAAGTTATCAGAGAAGCACCAAGACAGTATAGCACAGAGCAATGGCTGGCCACCTGGCTTGACAAATTAGCACTGATGTCAGGTGCAAGGTAGGTATGGTCCCCATGCATGGTGCACAGGCGGTCTTTCTATTTTACATAGCTTTTTGTTTCTTTGTTAAAGGACATTTACGTTTGTTGTGAAGTACACATTGCATTCAACCCCTCAATGACTTCCACAAAGCAAGTTCTATGTGTTCCTGGCCACCAGGCAAGCCGCACTGCAAATTGCTGCAGCAGCTGCTGCTGAGTTTTTCACCAGCTTTCTTGCCAATGTGCAAAGGCATGGTCCACTGTCACAGGTGCATGTTGGGGATTGGCATCAACCTTCCACTAAATCTCTCAGCACCGGCAATGCATGGTAGTGTTGTCAGAGCAGGGCTCGTGCAGGTCTGAATGACTGATGCAGGTGCAAATGACTGATGCAGGTGTGAATGACTGATGCAGGTGTGGATGACTGATGCAGGTGTGAACGATCGACAGAACCACCTGAGACTTGACAACATCAGTCTGAGCATTGATGACGGCATACAGCTGCATAGCAGCAGCCTGAGGGCTGTGTGCCACAGCCCTGCCATCTCGCCTCGCCAACTCTAATGCCTGTGCAGCAGACAAGTCATCCAGTAACAAGGCAGGCGGGGACAGTTGCAGTTCAGAAGGGGGCAGTTGCAACACAGAAGGGGGCAGTTGCAGCACAGAAGGGGGCAATGGCAGTATAGAAGGGGGCAGTCGTAGCACAGAAGGGGGCAATGGCAGCACAGAAGGGGGCAGTTGCAGCACAGAAGGGGCCAGTTGCAGCACAGAAGGGGGCAATGGCAGTACAGAACACAGGACATTGTTGATTCCAGTCAGGAAATTCAGGGAAGACAGGGCAGCGCAGGACATGGCAGGGCAGGGCAATGCAGGAAACAGCAGGGCTGGGCAAGGCAGGACAGGGCATTCCAGCAGATCCAAAGGGAGGTCAGGGCATCATGGGGCAGGGCCGCGCAGGGCAGGACAGGGCAGAACTGGGCATTACAGCAGACTGAAAGGCAGGGCAGGGCATTATGGAGCAGGGCTGAGCAAAAATTGACTTCAGCTATACCTGTAGACAAGCATCAAGCTCCCGCACTTTGCTCTGCAGGCCAGCTGAGCGCTTCAGGGAGTCCTTGCGTGAGTTGTACAGAGCAGACTCTAACGGCGCTTCCCTGAGCTGCTGCTGTTGCTGCAAGCTGGTCAAGCTGTAGTCAGGGGTATGGAACTGCACCAGAGCACTGGTCTGCTGCTTGTCTTCCTACATAACAGTGACAAACACTCAAAACTTGAAACAGCGTAAGCTAGGTAAGCACAAGGGGAGTCGAAACACATTCCAGAAAGGCTTGACTTGAAAGTTGCTTGAACATGTTGCACCACACACCACACTTACTTGCACAGTCAAAAAAGTGACGATGGAATGTGCATGATGCTAATTTGCCCAAGGTGTCATTGTGCAAGCAGGTGCTGGTTGGACAGCAAAACGAGTCAGGCTGTGAGTTTGATGCTTTAGGCAGGCACTGATACAGCATCCAGCAGCTATACAGGCCAAGAAATGGCTGCAGCTTCACTGCTCGGAACACTTTGCTATTGTGGCCACACAGACAAAGGAAGGAAAAGGTTGTGCCTGTTGGTGTGTTCTGAAGAAGAGTCCAAGGATGAGGTACATTGGGCTTCTCTGTGGTAGGCATGCACTTGTACAGCATCCAGCAACAACATAGCTGAGCTTGGCTACTGCTTCGATATTCTCAGGAGGAGGAGGAGGAGGAGGAGGAGGAAGAAGAAGAAGAAGAGAGAGAAAAATGCCTGGCAGTTACTCTGTGACAACAGTGTTGCTTACCCCGACTCCCTTCATTGCACTCTCCAGCTGACATTTGCTGCCGTTGACAGCAGCCTTGGCATTGTGCACGTCCACTGACAGTGCCTCCACCCTCTCCATGAGCTGCTTGTACCCGGCTATGGTGTTCGGCCTGCCTCTAGCTCTGCCCTGGACCTGTATGCAGCAACCTCTGATGTTGTTCTAACAATGACACTAGTATCATCATAGTAGTGATAACAACGATAATGGTAACAACAACAACAAATAGTAATATTAGTAACAATGATAACCATAATAATAATGATGATGATGATAATATCCACAATTCAAACAATAATCACTGATGTGTCAACAGTTATTGTTGTATGCATGTTACACAAAGACTGGATGTGGCAAGGCTGTAAAGGTTGGGATCAGCACAACATCCTGCTGCCATGCTGCTCTGCAACGGTAGCAGCTGCAGCAGTGAATGCAAGAGCTGTCAGAACCAAATTATTCACTGACACAAAATGATAGAAGTGAAACAAAACAAAATCTGAAAGTTGCATCAAGGTCGATCTTTTTAACAAATCGTTGTACTGGGTGCTGCTGCGGCAGTAAGAGCAGCTGATCTGCTTTGTGGCTATAGTCAAATGTGCCTTTGGTTGCATCTGTGTTCTAGGGCGTTCTGAGTAATCATACTGTACAGCTAGCTTGTGTTACTTGAAGCTCATGTGCATGTGGGTAAGCGCTCATCAGCTCCTGAAAGCACAGGCGAGCAA